>Ga0073928_10004419_pt1 | contig 20837 bp, 19 predicted proteins | sample PaiPotPPA55metaG_FD_76969 | JGI IMG/M metagenome (GOLD analysis project Ga0073928, IMG submission 76969) | Iron sulfur acid spring bacterial and archeal communities from Banff, Canada, to study Microbial Dark Matter (Phase II) - Paint Pots PPA... ...
TGCGCTGCATCCACAGCAGCCGACGCTTGGAGGACTTCTGGAAACACAGACTCAATCAACAGGCCGCTCGCAACGATACCCTGAGCTTGACGGCTTGAAGGAAGAATTTTGTCTCACACCCTCCTGTCGCTGTCGCTTGTCAGGGTCGCGGGCCGGTGGTTCCGGTATTGAAAGTTCCGCAGAGAGCATCATAATGCCGATCGTCGCCAGACGGTGTCTAGTTATTTGCGGATAAGAGTTCGCGTTCGAGAAACACAAATTGCGCCGTGATGAAACTTATCTCCTGGAACGTCAACGGCCTGCGCTCGGTGCTGCGCAAGAATTTCCTCGACTACCTGGCGGAAGAAGCGCCGGACATCCTTTGCTTGCAGGAAACCAAGGCGGGACCGGACGACGTCGAGCAGCTTTGGCCGGCCACTTATACGACGTATTGGAACGCGGCCCAGAAAAAGGGTTACGCCGGCACGGCCATTTTCACCCTCACGCGCCCTCGCCGCGTCACGTCTGGCATCGGTTGCGTGGAGCACGACGGCGAAGGACGCGTGCTGGTGGCCGAATACGACAGCTTCTTCCTCGTGAACGTCTATGTGCCGAACTCGAAACGCGAGTTGACGCGCCTGCCTTACCGCCAGGTATGGGACCGCGCCTTCCTGCGCTGCCTCAAAAAGCTGGAGCGCAAGAAACCGGTTGTCGCTTGCGGCGACTTCAACGTGGCGCACACAGAATTGGATTTGGCCAATCCCAGGAGCAACGTCGGCAATCACGGCTTCACCATCGAAGAGCGCGCGGGCTTCGGCGCGTTTATCAAAGCCGGCTTCATCGACGTGTTCCGCGAATTCCAAAAAGCCGGCGGCCACTATACCTGGTGGAGTCCGATGAGCGGAGCGCGCGCCCGGAACGTCGGCTGGCGGATAGACTACTTCCTGATCTCGGCCGCGTTGCGCCCGCGGCTCAAGCGCGCTTACATCCGCTGCGACGTGCCCGGCTCGGACCATTGCCCGGTGGGCCTCGAACTGGAGTGAAAATGCACGATGCAACTGAGGCGGCTCTTCACGTATCGCCCTTTACGCGCAAAAGCACTTTGCCCATGGGCCCTCGCGCCAGGTGTTCGAAGGCTGCCGGCAGTTGCTCGAAGAGGAAAACCCTGTCCACCAACGGCCGGGCGCCGTTGCGCGCGAGGAGTTCGAGCACTTGCTGCCAGGCCGCGTGGCTTTCGGCATTGGTGTAGGCTCCGACGGCGACGCCGCCCATGCGGATGCGCCGGAAGAAAAGCGCGGCGGTGTTGAACTCGGGCACCGGGCCGGCCAGACGTCCGACGAGGCTTACTTTGCCTAAGTCGCCCAACGTCTCGATGACTTCGGGCAGCAGCTTGCCGCCGATGTTGTCGATGGCCAGGTCCACCCGGCGCGGCGCCAGGGCCACTCTGACCGATTTGCGCCAGAGCGGGTCTTCGGGATTAAACACCGCCGTCGCGCCAAGCTGGCGCAGGCGCTGGCCTTTTTCGGCGCTGCGCGAGAGGGCAAGGACGGTGTGGCCCATCGCCGCGGCCAGTTGCACGCTCGCCACGCCCACGCCGCCCGAAGCGCCCGTCACGAGGACGACCGATTGCGCGGGCAACGCGCCCCAGGTCGTGAGGGCCTGATAGGCGGTCACATAAACCAGCGTTGCGCCGGCCGCTTCCAATTCGGTCCAGCCGGCGGGAACTTCCATGAGGTTTTGCGCCGCCACCGTCACCCGTTCGGCGAACGTGCCCGGCTTGTTCACCCCGGCTTCGCCGCGCAGGACGATGCGCCGATCCCCCGCGCGCAGGTCCTTCACGCCCGCGCCCACTTGCACCACCGTGCCCACGCCGTCGCGCCCGAGAATGTGCGGCAGTGCCGGCTTAGCTGGATAATGGCCCTCGGCCAGGTAGCGGTCGGCGGGATTCAAAGCTGCGAAGCGAACTTCGAGGACCGCCTCGCCTTCCTGCGCAGCGGGTTCGGACGCTTCGGCGAGACGCAACCGATCGATACCGGCGAAATCATCGAGCAACCATGCCTTCATGGCCATCAATGACGACCCGGCACTCCGAATTGTCAATTGAGATTAGGATTGGAATTGGGTAGCGCGGGCGACTCGCCCGCACCGGTTCCCGACGCGTCGGGACCGACCGGAAGGGAGGAGAGCGGCTTTGCAAACGAGCCCTCTCCATTGGCTCGAACCATTACCTCCATTCCGTCCGGCGAGTCGCCTGTGCTACCAAAAGCCGGCGCCATGCAAGTATCGACAATTCCTTGCCGGAGTAATAGACTCCGGGTCATGACCGCTGAGACTCGGATACGCCGTCAATTCGCCAGTGACAATTACGCCGGCATCTGCCCGGAAGCCTTCGCTGCCATGACCGAGGCCAATCGCGGCCACGAGGTCAGCTACGGCAATGACACCTGGACCGAGAAAGCGGCCAACCTCATTCGCGATCTGTTCGAAATCAAATGCGAGGTCTATTTCGTCTTCAACGGCACGTCGGCGAATTCGCTTTCGCTCGCTTCTTTGTGCCAGTCCTACCACAGCATTCTTTGTTATGATCTCGCCCACGTGGAAGTGGCGGAGTGCGGCGCGCCCGAGTTTTTCGCCAACGGCTCCAAGGTTTTGCTGTTGCCGGGCGAAGACGGCAAAATCGATCCGCGCTCCATCGAACGCGCCGTCAACAAACGCACGGACATTCATTATCCGCGGCCGCGGGCGCTGAGTTTGACGCAGGCGACCGAGGTGGGGACGGTGTATTCGCTGGCGGAGTTGCGCGCGCTGGGGGCGGCGGCGCGGCGCTTCGGTTTGCGCGTCCACATGGACGGCGCGCGTTTCGCCAACGCCGTCGCTTCGCTCGGCGTTGCGCCCCGCGAAATCACGTGGGAGGCAGGCGTGGATGTGCTGTGCTTCGGCGGCACGAAAAACGGCATCGCGATCGGCGAGGCGGTGGTGTTTTTCAATCCCGAACTGGCGCGCGAATTCGACTACCGATGCAAGCAGGGCGGGCAGCTTGCGTCGAAGATGCGTTTCCTCTCCGCTCCGTGGGTGGGGATGCTGGAGGACGGCGCGTGGCTGCGCCACGCTGGCCATGCCAACGCCATGGCCAAGCGATTGGAAGCCGGGATCGGCCGGCTGCCCGGCGTCGAGATTGCGTATCCGGTGCAGACCAACTGCGTTTTCGCCAGGATGCCGGCGAACGTCGTCAAAGCAATGCACGAGCGCGGCTGGAAATTCTACAGCCACGTGGGCCGCCTCGACGAATCCCGCCTCATGTGCAGTTGGGACACCACCACCGAGGACGTTGATGCCTTTGCCGCCGACCTGCGCGAACTTTCCGCGAAGGAACGCACCCCCCGCAAAGCCGCGCCAAAAAAGGCCCGGAAGGGCGTGGCCGCGTAACCGCCAAGCCCTGCCAAATTGACCTTCGTTCACCTCCCCGCCCTAATCACCTCATAATGTGCTAGAATATGCTTGACTATGCGGCGAATACAGGCGATAATCACCGCATAAAATGCGGTGATTACGTGCATATTCATGAACGTCCATCCTGGCCCGAGTTCCATTCGCATAAGGCAAAACCGAGCGCCTGATTTTGACCGGGGTCGAAGCCGGCGGGCACAGCACGAGTTATGCACTGCACATGCCAAAAAAGCCCTGACTGCGCACTTGACCCATGTGTGAAACATGTTATGCTTGGGCCATGAAAACGATTACGATTCGGGACTTGCGCCAGCGCTGGCCGGAAGCGGAGGCGGCGTTAAACGTCGAGGACGCAATCATCATCACCCGCGATGCGAAGCCCGTGGCGAAACTGGTGCGAATTTCGGAACCTGCCGGCAAACGCCCGCGCTGGGACGCGGAAGCCCATGCGCGCTGGCAGAGAAAAGTCGCCGGCGGAAGGATTTCGCGCAGTGCCGCGGCGCTGGCGCAAAGCCGCGCTGACCGGAGATTCCACAGCAAGCGCAAATGATTTATCTGGACACAAGTTGTCTGCTCAAGCTGTTGCGTGATGAGCCGGAGAGCGCGGATGTACGGTTTGCCGTGGACTCCGAAAGCGAGGTGGTCGTTTCATCATTGGCAGAACTCGAAACGGAGGTGCAGTTGAAAGGAACGGCTGTCGGCGGCGAGATTCGCAGGAGCCAATGGCGCCAGTATCAGGCGAAGCTCGCGGCGATGCGCAATTTCGATCCGTTCCAGTTCCGGCATCTGCCAGCAGCGGTGTTCACGACCGCGCTTCGGCAACACCGGCATCCGCAGGCGGTTTATTGTCGCTCGCTCGACCGCCTTCATCTCGCGGCGATGGAGGAACTCAAGCTGACGCGACTGATGACCCTGGACGGACTTCAAGGAAAAGTCGCTTTGGCTTTTAATTACGAAGTGGTCTGTCCGGGTGCCGTCTAATTCGCCGCTACATTTTGCCGGCCGTTCTTTCGGGCGCGGTGCGGATCATTTCAAAGTACGAAGATAAACAATCAAAGCGTCGATGTCCGCCGGTTGGAGTTTTCCGGCGAAAGCCGTCATTTGGCCTTTCTTGCCGTTGCGAATCCGGTTGGCGATCCATTGATCGGATAATTCCAGATTGTGCAGGTCCGGGCCGTCGTCGCCGCGCGCGTTTGCGCCATGGCAATGCGCGCAGTTCTTTAGAAATAGCGTGCGGCCGGTGGCTGGGCTTGCAGCCGCCGGGCCGGGCGCCGGCTGAATTGTCGCCGGGGATTGTTCTGCGCGGCGGACATCCGTGTTGGTTTGAGCGCAAGAAGTCAACACAGACGCCGCCAGCGCAAAAGATGCAAAAATATTCCGGTGCATTTTCGAATCAGCCCAGCGTCGAGTCCACCACGGCCAGCGAACTTTTGCCTTCGGTGTAGTTGACGTCTGCGATGCCGAGATAATCGCGCAGTTTGCCGGCGTCCACTTTCATCGGGCCGGGCTTGGGCGCCTTGCCGGGTTCGGGCTGCGGAAAGGCCGTGGACATCGCCGTGTGGAAGGTCATGCGGCCTTCGACTTTTTTCATCGTCTGATGGATGTGACCGTTCAGCACGGTGACGGAGCCGAACCGCTTCAGAAGCGTGAGCGCCTGCGCGCCATCATCCGTGCCCCAGCCCCATTCGGGATAGACCGTCCAAAGCGGAATGTGCGCGAACACGACGATGGGCGTATCGCTGGAGCGGTCGCTCAAATCCGATCGAAGCCAGGCGAGCTGATCCTTGCCGAGAGCGCCGAGGCCGTTTTGTTGAATATCCATGACGTTGACCAGACCGACGAAGTGAACTCCGTGGTGATCGAAGCTGTACCAGCCCTGGCCTTTGGTGTTCTTTCCGAAGCGATCGAGATAATATTTGCCGTTGTCGCCGGTGACGTCGTGTTCGCCGGGCACATAAAAAATTTGCTGCGTCTTCACACTTTTGAGCAACTGGTCGAGCGTGTCGAATTCGTCCGGGCTGGCCAAGTGTGTAAGGTCCCCCGTGTGGATGACGAAATCGGGGGCCACGGGCAGGGCGTTGATGCGCGCGATGGCCTCCTTGAGCGTGCCGACGACGTCCTTGTTGATGGCCTCCTTGCCGAAACCGATGTGGGAGTCGCTGATCTGGACGAAACCGAAGCTGGCCTTTTTTATCAGGCCGTCCGTTTCCGCCGCGCCCGCGCGCTGCGGCAGGAGAGCCGAACCGAGCAGCCCGCCGGCGCAGGTCCAAAGCATGCCGGTGCCGGCCCAGGCCATGCACTCAAGAAAGCCGCGCCGGTCAAGGCCGTCGTGCTGGTGATCGTGTAAAATGATTTTTTCTTTTCTATTCGTTTTCATGGATGTGATGATTGTTGCGATTCAACCATGCAAACCATGTTTTTGCCTGGAATATTCCCTCGGGAATAAAATCGCCAGCCACGCAGTCTTGGATTAAATGGAACCGCAACCTTGTGAGCGCCCTTGATCCGCAAGCGCAGTTCGACCAGGTAGTAATGCCGCATCTGGACGCGGCCTACAACCTTGCGCGCTGGCTTGCGGGCAACGATCACGACGCCGAAGACATCGCCCAGGAAGCGTGCATGAGGGCGTTTCGTTTCATCGGCGGCTTTCGCGGCGGCAACGGCCGCTCGTGGCTGCTGACCATCGTCCGCAACACGGCTTACACCTGGCTGAAACAAAATCGCCCACCGGCCGTCATCTCGATTGGCGACGAAGAACTGGCAGAAATCGAAGACCCGGCCGGGCCGGCGAGCCGGGACGCGATGCTGCGCCACGCCGACTCCGGCGTGTTGCGCGCCGCGCTGGAGGCATTGCCGACGGAGTTTCGCGAGGCGCTCGTCCTGCGCGAACTCGAAGGGTTTTCATACAAAGAAATCGCGGACGTCGCTGAGGTGCCGATCGGCACCGTGATGTCTCGGCTCGCGCGCGCGCGAAAACAATTGCAAGGATATCTGACTGAGAAAGGACACATCGAAAAATGAACTGTAACGAAGGCCATCTTCTGATCCACGCTTACGCCGACGGCGAACTGGATCTCGCCCGCAGCCTGGACGTTGAGCGGCATGTCAAAACCTGCGCGGCTTGCGCCGCCGCAACGCGCTCGGTGCAGTCGCTACGGGCCGCTCTGCGGCAAAGCGACCTTGCGTATCGCGCGCCCGAAGCGCTGCGCAATCACGTGCGCCAGGCCATTGGCGCGGCGAGCGCGCAGGCCGAACCGCGCAATTGGGCGCAGCTTGACACCCCCACCGACCCCCTCTCCCCGCCGGAGCGGGGAGAGGGTTGGGGTGAGGGGAATTTAGCTCGAAAACAAGGAACCTCCTCACCCCGGCCCTCTCCTCCTTTTGGGGAGGAGAGGGAGAAAATGGCGGCAGTGCTCGGGTCTGCCCCGCGCAATTACGGACAATCGTTTTGGCAGTGGCTGGCCCTCGGCGCGACCGCGTTCGCGGCGTTGACGCTGCTATTGCGTCCTTCGGGAATGTCCGAAGGCGAGCAAATCGCCAATGAGGCCGTGGCCAGCCATGTGCGCTCTCTCATGGCCGAGCACCTGACCGATGTTGCTTCGAGCGACCAGCACACCGTCAAGCCGTGGTTCAACGGCAAACTGGATTTTGCGCCGGACGTAAAGGACTTTGCCGCGCAGGGTTTCCCGATGGTCGGCGGAAGATTGGATTATCTCGATGGCCGCGCGGTTGCCGCGCTCGTCTATCGGCGCAACAAACATTTCATCAACGTCTTTGTGTGGCCGCCGAAAAATGCGGGCGCGAGCATTACGGAACATCTGCGCGGCTATTCCGTCATCCACCGCGATGCCAATGGACTGCATTATTGCCTCGTCTCGGATTTGAATGAAAAGGAACTGGCCGAGTTCGCGGGCTTGATGGCCAAATGACGCTCTCAACGCGCGGTAGTGGTGAGCCTCGAATGTCCAATCAGAACGGCCCTTTGGGTAAACGCCAATCGCGATTGAAGGGCAGCTTTTCTTTCGTGGGGATGATGTCCTTGGGCCACTCCGCGGCGTGTTTGGCTCGCTCGTCGTCAGTGGCGTAAAACCGCAACCAGAGCTGCATTTCTTCGTCGCCCCAACTGCCCAGAAAATCGTGAAACCAACCGCCGCGCGGGTTTCGACCCGGCAGAAGCGCGGGTTCGCGCAGGCCGCGCTGCCAGAGTTCGGCATAAAGTTCGCGATCGCTCAAGTGGTTGGTGTGCAGGAAGTACATGCCGCGCAGAGCGAGGTTGTGCAAGAGCTCCCAAAGGATTGGCGTCAGGGCCTCGGTGGTGACCTCAGCCGGCGGCAACAAGGGAACGTTTTCCTCCGCCAGTTTTTGCGCGGGCGGAGTCCAATTCTCCGGCTCCATGGCGCGGAATTGGGCCTCGAGCGCAGGATTTGGCGCGTCTGTGCCGGCGGCGATTTCGGCATCGATCGCGGCCAGCCCGAGCGGATCCGGTTCGTCGCTCTCCGGCGGATCGTCATCGCCAGGCAGCCAGCCGGCGTGGGCTTCCAGGGGAATTGGGGGCACCGGGAGAAACCTGTCGCGATCGTAAGGTGGATCCTCGTGAGGCGGGAATACGAAATCGGGATCGGTGGAGCGCCAAAGATCCTGGTCGGTCTTGTCGGCATAGTAACGCAACCAGATTTCTTCGTTAGAAATCCCGCCGGCATCGAATTCGGAGATCATCGTGGTGGTGTTGGTCTCGGCCTCCGGCGGGATGTCGGGGGTCGGTTTATCCAGCCATTGTTGCCACAGCAGTGTGTAAAGCTCCCGATCGCTGAGGTGGTCGGTGCTCCAAAAGAAGAAGCGGCGGGCCGCGGCGGCATAAAGCAGTTCCCAGTGCCGGCCGGGCAATTGCAGGTCTTCGAGTTGCGCAGGCGGCAAGGGCGCGTAACCGTCGCGCGCAAAGATTTCTCGCGGCGAGAGCCACGGGCAATCCTCGACCGGATCGATGAAGCCGGCATTGTCGGCAGCCATGCAGAAATTTGTAGCAAGCAGCGAAAAATTTCGCCACGACAATGTTGTCGCCGTCCCGTCGAGGGAGCATAATTGCGGCATGGCATTTCGGATTTATGAGAGCGTGGTGCGCGGCGAAATCGATAATCGCGTCAAAGGAATCGTGCGGGGCAAGATTTGGGTCGAGGGCCGCGCCGAGCCGGTGGCGCTCGAACTTCAAGGCAACGCCTGGCCGGACCTTGCCGGTTGCCTGCTCATGTTTACCAATCCGCAGAAACGCATCGCGCATCCGCACCTCGATTCTTTGCGCCCCGTCCAGCGCGGCAGCATCAGGGACCTGACGGCGTCGCGAAGAGTGCGCGTGTTCGACCTGCCGCTGGAGGAGGCCCTGGCAATGATTGACCGCAAGGAGAAGCCGCCGGAACACATGGCCAATTGCCTTTATCTCGAATGGTTCAGCGAAGCGAATGGGCGCGTGGTGATCGAGAGCGCGGATTATGAACTATCGATTTCCGCGCCCGAATGGCGGTTGACGCCGGAGGAGGAGGCAGAGCGCGCCGGGAAGGCCGAGGCCGGCATGAACGATTTCCTGGGCAAGCTCACCGGCGCCATCGAGCAGCACCAACGCGGACAAAAAGACCCCGAGGCGGAGTGGGATGAGCACGATTACGAAAAGTTCTTGAAAGAGTCCGACGCGCGCTCGGAAAAGTACGGCGAATTGCTGGACAAATATGGCGACTCCGAGGAAGCCGAGTCAAAGATCGCAAAAGAGATGGGCTGGGACCGCAACGCGGCCGAAGACGATGCCGAATGGATGTCCGTCGAGGAGATCAATGAAATTTGCGAGGCCGCAGCGAATGAGCCGACACCGGAGCCCGATCCGCAGGGAGAAGGGGTTGACTGGATTCGCACCGAGGGCGGCGATTTCCGCCACCCATTGCAGCATCGTTGCGGCGAAAGCGCGCTTGGGTTCTGGCGTCAAGCCGACAAGCTGGGCCTCGCCGAATCCGACGATGCCGATTTGCAGCAGTTCCTCTTCGAGTTCCAAATCGCGAGCGCAAAGCTGGCTGGAGCCCTGAACGGCGTCGCCCGCGGGGCGAGGTTTCCCGAGGCCGCATTTACCGTCGCGTGCCTGAAACGAGCGCTGGGTCATTTGCATCAGTCGCAAGCTGGGTTGGAAGCGGTTGCGCCGAAGAAGATGCTGCCGGAGACGACAGTTGCGGAAGCGAGGAAAGAGTTGTTCGAAATCCGCGAAGGCATCCTTCGAGTGATGGACGAGTTCCGCGGGCGCGCCTGAGCCAATGGCCATCAATAAAACCCATTTGATAAAGCGGATCATTGGCAGACTGAGCGAAAGCCTTGGCGTTTTGGAAAAGGCCGCCCGGGCCTCACACGCCGAATCGACTCATGAGAGCAGCAAGGCAGAAAACAAATACGACACGCGCGGACTCGAGGCGGCGTATCTGGCCGGCGGTCAGGCCCGGCAGGCGAAAGAAATCCTGGATTCGATCCAACTCTACGAAGCCCTGCCAGCGAAGCATTTCGCTCCCGATGAGCCAATCCAACTGACCGCTCTGGTGGAATTGGACGTGGGCGGCACGCGCTCCATTTATTTCATTGGGCCGCGGAACGGCGGTTTGGAAGTCGAACACCGCGAGCAAGAGATCACAGTGATTACGCCTCAATCTCCGCTGGGCCAGAATCTGATGGGCAAGAAAGCCGGCCAGCGCTGGACAGATAAGCTCGGCGGTTCGATGGCCAAGTATCAAATCGTTTCGGTATCGTGAATATATTGACAATCGGGCGCGAGGTGGGCGGAGGGCTCGCCGACTGGCCCGAAAGCTTTCAGGGTTTGCTTGGCAGCTTGTGCTACACGCTGTGGCCTGGAAACCGTCGTTGCCGCTCGAAGAGGCCGCACCGGTACCGGGATGCTCCGGCTTTCATTGTCCACAATGATTGCACTTAACAGTCCTGGGCCACCGTGATACAGTTCATTCGTATAATAATGATAGACTCGATCAATCGAACATGAACGACACGAGAAGCACGCCAGCACAGCCTCTCCACGACGGATCCCTCGAGCAATGGCCTCAATCTTCATCGAAAGGCTGTCCGCCCAAGACAGCTCCGGCTGCATGGCCAATGCCGGCGGTTTTCCTGGAGCGTGCGTCCGTGACCGCACGCGCATGGCCCGCAGGCAGACAGGCGGCGGTCACTTACGGTAACCTGCGGAAGGTCACGGAAGGCCACGGTAACCAAAAAAAGTTTTTTTACGCATCGTGGAAGCCGCCCGGGATCAGTTACGGTCGATTACGCCTGATTACGGTAAATTACGCCAATTTACGGTGTACAAGGGGTGGGGGGAGGGGGTCGTAGAAAATGCAGAGTGTAGAATGTATTGAAAAATCATCGGTATCGTGGGATTCGGCCTGGAGGGCGGAAGGGGCCGCCGCAGCAATCATTGATGCCTGTCGTCTATTTTCACGACTCATCTTGCTGCGTTCGCCTATTGCCTGCGTTCCGATGGCGGCGTATATAATGAGTTCCAAATGACTCACCGAGATTGTTCGATGACCCCGCCGATTTTCGCGGCGAGGGAACTGCGTTGGCTGACCGGGTGCTTTCGGTTCCTTTTGCCGATCTGGCTTGCGCTGGCGGCGGTGGTTGCGAGAGGACAGGCGAACCTGCCCATTTATACCGACCACCTCGTCAACGGCTTCCAGAACTGGAGCTGGATTGCGAACAACTTCGCCAACACTTCGGTGGTCTATGCAGGACTGTCCTACTCGATCAGCGGGACGGGCGCGGGCAACGCTTACCAGGCCATCTCGTTCGAACATCCAGCTTTCAACGCGACGCTTTATAGCAACCTGGCGTTTTGGGCGAATGGCGGCGCCATCGGCGGCCAGGTTTTGCAGGTCTATGCCCAGTATGGGACGAGCAACGGGCCGACCATCGGGTTGGCCGCACTGCCAACGAACACATGGCAGCAATATGTCATTCCGTTGAGTTTGCTGGGCGTGGCGAACGCAACCAATCTTTACCGGTTTAATCTTCAACTCACGCCCAATGGACCGCGCGGCGGGACGACGACCAACACGTTTTACCTGGATCAGGTGCAACTCACTGGCAAACCCGGGCCCGCTTTGGTGCATCTGAGCATCAACGCCACGCAAACCGTTCGCGCGGTCGAGGCGCGCTGGTTCAGCGTCAACACCGCCCTGTGGGACGGCAACTTCGACAGCGCCCAAACCATCTCGTTGCTCCGGGAAATGGGCACGATGGGTCTGCGCGGTCCGGGCGGCTCGCTTTCCGACGAATACGATTGGGCGACGGACACCAGCGGCGCGAACACCTGGCAATGGCAAACCTCCTTCGCCAACTTTCTGCACATCGCCACCAACATCGGCGCGCAGACGTTCATCACGGTCAACTACGGCACCGGGAGCAGCAACGAGGCGGCCGCTTGGGTCGCCTATGCCAACGGCGCGACGACCAACACGCTCCCGCTGGGCACCGACAAATTCGGGACGAACTGGCAGACGGTCGGCTATTGGGCTTCGTTGCGCGCCGCCTCGCCTTTGGGCCTGGACGACGGCAAGAATTTTCTGCGCATTGCGAGGCCGGCGCCGCTTGGCTTCAAGTATTGGGAAATTGGCAACGAAGTCTATGGCGGTTGGGAAACCGACAGCAACAGTCCGCCGAACGATCCCTACACTTACGCTGTCGCCGCCAAGGGTTTTCTCCAGCAGATGAGAGGAGTGGACCCGACGATTAAGCTCGGCGTCGTGGTAACGCCCGGCGAAGACAACTACGGCAACACGAATCATTCCGTGATCAATCCGCGAACTGGCCAATCGCATCACGGCTGGACGCCCGTTATGCTCGCCACGTTGAGCAGCAACAATGCCGCGCCCGATTTTGCCATTCATCACGTTTATCCGGAATACACCGGCCAGGATAGCGACCCGTTCCTGCTACAAGCCTCGGTGTCGTGGCCCAGCGATGCGGCCGATCTGCGCCAGCAGATCACCGATTATGTGGGCAGCGGCGGCACTAACATCGAGTTGGTGTGCACCGAGAACAACAGCAATTCGGGCAACCAGGGCAAACAGTCCACAAGCCTCGTCAACGGGCTGTATTACGCCGACAGCCTCGGCCATCTGATGCAAACGGAGTTCAACTCCCTTGTTTGGTGGGACCTGCGAAACGGCACGGACACGAGCGGCAGCTTCGATGCGACGCTCTATGGCTGGCGGACCTACGGAGACCTCGGCATGGTCAACGGCGCGACGAACCGCGACCCCACGTTTTACGCCGCGAAACTCATGCGCGATTTTATTTCCCCGGGAGACACCATCGTGAGCGCCACCAGCGATTATCTGCTGCTCTCCGCCTACGCCGCCCGGCGGGCCGATGGGGCCGTCAATGTTCTCGTGCTGAACAAGGACACGACGACTAATTTCAATGGACAAATCGTGGTGAACGGGTTCCAAGCCTCGGCCACTTCCACAGTTCGCTTTTATGGAATGCCCCAGGACAATGCGGCCCAGACGGGCATCGGTTCGCCGGACATTGCGCAGACCAATCCCATCGTAGCGACGACCTTCATATCCGGCGGTCATGCCACCGTCGGATTCAGCAATAACTTCGCCCCCCTCTCGATGACGCTCATCACGTTTGCGCCGGCCGCCCCTTCATTGGCGATACTGCCGCCAAGCCCTCAACCCGGCGGACAAATCCTCTTGCAGCTCACGGGCCAACCAGGAGTCAGCTATGTCTTGCAGAATTCTACCAATCTGACCTCGTGGACCTCCGTAACGACCAACGCGCAGACTGGTGCGTCGCTTACCTTTACCAATCCGGTTCCTGCGGGCTCCGCCAGACAGTTCTGGCGCGCGCTGTGGGAACCTTGAACCATTACGCGGAGAAGCCGTTTGCCGTCGAGGGAGTGGGGCCGGCCAGCCATTCCCGCAGGAAGGCAAGCGCCTCGTCCCGTCGTCCGCAAATCACCAACACCCGCGCGAGTATGCGCTCGAACGCATAATCTCCATTTATGTGTTATTTACTATATTGACAGATTATCGGTTGTGGCGCATAATCACGTCATGAGTGATCTGGCCCGCGATCCAAAACAGATTGGCAATCTGATTCGTCGCGCCCGGAAACGCCAGGGATTGAACCAAGGCGCACTTGGGGCCAAGGCGGGGCTTCGTCAGGAAACCATTTCGTTGATAGAGACCGGCAATTCAGGCGCCAAAATCAACACAATCCTTGCGGTGCTGGCCGCCCTGGATCTGGAACTTCGCGTTGCCCCGCGTTCCAAAGGCCATCTGGATACAGAAGAGGATTTCTGATGCCTTGCAAGTGTTCAAACATCCCACTCCGGGTTCTTCTCAATAATCGGCAGGTCGGTCGCCTGTTGAAAGCGATGAGCGGCGCGATCTCCTTCCAGTATGACGAGGACTGGCTCGCCTGGAGCAATTCACTCCCCATTTCGATGTCGCTTCCGTTACGCGAGGACGCGTTCAGGGGCGAGCGCGTTGCCGCCGTCTTCGAAAACCTCTTGCCGGATTCCGATATTCTGAAGCAGCGGGTTGCGGAGAAGGTGGGCGCAAAAGGCACGGACGCTTACGGCTTGCTGTCGCAAATAGGGCGGGACTGCGTGGGGGCTTTGCGGTTCATCCCGGAAGACGATGAGGTCGCATATGACAGCTCAGGCATCAACGGCGAGGCCATCAGCAAGCAAGGAGTCGAGAAGCTGCTGAAAAGCCTTGTGCGCGCGCCGTTGGGCCTCGACGCGGATCAGGAGTTTCGGATCTCGGTCGCTGGCGCGCAGGAAAAAACGGCCCTCCTTCGATACAGGGGGAAATGGTGGAAACCACATGGACCAACGCCCACCACGCATATACTGAAAACCCAAATCGGAACGTTGCAAAACGGCATCGACCTGTCGAACAGCGTCGAAAACGAATATTACTGTCTGAGACTGATGGCCGCATTTGGACTTCCGACGAATACCGCGGAAATCGCCGTGTTTGGAGAAACCACGGCGCTGGTGATTGAACGATTTGACCGGAAATGGACGGACGACGGTCGGCTGCTGCGAATTCCACAGGAAGATTTTTGCCAGGCGCTCTCCTGGCCACCGAGTCTGAAGTATCAGAATCAGGGCGGCCCAGGTATGATGGAGTGCCTGAACCTATTGAAAGGAAGCGATACTCCGGCCAAAGATCAGAAGACGTTCTTAAAGACGCAGGTGTTGTTCTGGCTGATTGGCGCAACGGATGGGCACGCCAAGAATTTCAGCATTTTTCTGGGCCGGGGCGGCCGATTCAGACTGACGCCGGTCTATGATGTGCTCACAGCGCAGCCAAGTCTCGCGACCAGGCAGATCGAGCGTAAACAGATGAAGCTGGCCATGTTCGTCGGAGATAGCAGGCATTACCGCATGGATGAAATCAAGGGACGTCATTTTGTCCAAACTGCCGAGCGCGCTGGTTTGCCTGGGTCGCTCGCGAAAGAAGCGCTTGCGGAAATCGCCCAGGCTGCGAATGCGACGATCGCTGCCGTTGAAGAGCATCTTCCACGAGGCTTTCCCGAATACATCCACAATTCAGTGAAAGCCGGCTTGACCGCTCGACTCAGGCTCATTGAATAAAACAATGCCAAGAGCCAACTATGCGTCAGACTCTGGCGTGCTCACCGCGAAAAAGCCTTGATTTAGCGGGCATTGCGGAGGGGGAGAACCGGTATAAAAAATGGAGCGAGCGAAGGGATTCGAACCCTCGACATTCACCTTGGCAAGGTGACGCTCTACCAGACTGAGCTACGCTCGCTTCCTGACAAACACGCATACACTATCGGAATCCGGTCCAAACGCAAGACCAGTTTTTGGTTTTTGGTTTGTCCCAAACCGCGCCGGCTACGGTGTGCGGCCGGTGATTTCGATATCGAGGGCGGCGGCGCTGGCCGCCGAGGGTGTTTCCAGCGCACGGGTCTGATCGAGCGATTGACGGTGCGCCGTCCACCAGGCGGCGCGGCGTTCGACGGTCCAATCGCCATAGCGCGGGCTCGCGGAAAGCAGGGCTATGAGCTCATGTGCGGTCTGCGGACGATCCGCCGGATCTTGTTCGAGGCAACGCATGATTACGGCTTCCAGATGGGCGCAGATCGGCTGGCCAGTCCGGGCCGTCGGCGGCGCCGGTTTTTCGGTCAGGCGTCGGCGGCAAATCTCCCCGACCGAACCGCCCTCGAACAGGTATTTCCCGGTCAGGAGGAAATAACCCACCGCGCCGAGCGAATAGAGGTCGCTGCGCCCGTCGCTTCGCGTAGCGTCCTCCACCGCCTCGGGCGGCATGAACGCGGGAGTGCCGACCGTGCTGCCCCGTTCCGCGGCGTCCTCGGCAGGATCTTCGCCATTGCCAATGTTCCGCACCAAGCCGAAATCGAGGACCTTCACAAGGTCCGGCACGCCGCCGCGATCGCACACGAAAACGTTGGCGGGTTTGATGTCGCGATGGACGAGGCCCAGGGCGTGGGCTTCGGCCAATGATTCGCACATTTGGATCAGCAAGTTGATGACGCGCCCTTCCGGCTGCGGACCGTAGAGTTCGACCAACGCGCCCAGGCCAAGTCCATCGAGGTATTCCATGGCATAATAGAAAATGCCTTCCGGGGTGCGGCCATAATCATAAATCTGGATCGTGTTCGGATGCGCAAGCCGGGAGGTTTGGCGCACTTCGCGTTCGAAGCGCTGGACGGCGATGGCGCTGGCCCGGTCGGGGGTCAGCAACTTGAGCGCGGTCTCGCGGCGGAGCAGCGCGTGGTGGGCCTTATAGACGACGCCCATGCCCCCCTCGCCGATTTTTTCTACAAGCTTGTACTGCCCGAGTTGGCGGGCCTTCAACTCGGCCTCGGTGAGGCGGCGCTGCCAAACCACTTGCCGGTAGGAAAAGAGCAGCACTCCGAGCGACGCCAGCACGAGCAGGAGAAAAAGCACGATGAAAACGCGATGCACGACGCGCAACGTATGAAAAGCCTCGTGCGCATCGATTTTCGTGCCGACGCCGAACCCATAGAAAGGCAGCCAGCTCCATGCGCCGATGACCGGCACGCCGCGGTAATCGCGAAAAGGTTCGACCTGCACGCCGGCGGTGCCGTTGGTGGCGCGGCTGACCATTTCGATCAGGGGCCAGTCCGCGGACGATTCGCGCGGTTTGAATTTCTCGGTCAAGTCGCCGCCGGGATCGCCCAAACGCAGCGCCAACGCCGAACTGATGTCGGGGCGATTCGTCAGCAACCCCAATTGTTTCAATTGGTCGTCGAAGCGGCTTTTCGAAATCATCACCCCCTCGGGATCGAAGGCAAAAGTTTCGCCGGTTTCGCCGGAGCGGGCGACCGAGAGGATGCGGGTGAATTCCGCGTCCGGGTTGATGATGAGCGCCAGCGCGCCGCGAGTAAACCCGTTGGTGTCTTTCAGGGCGGCGGCCACTTGCATGACGGTCACTTCGCGGGGAGGCCCGGCGGGATTGCCCGGCGGCGGCCGGCCACCGCGCGGCACGGCCCCGCCGAACATGCCGGAGCGCTCGAAGCGCGGGCGTCCGGGCGGCGGTTCCGGGGCCTGTATTTTGAAGGGCGTGATGACGATAGGATCGCCCGTGGCGAACAGTTCGGCATAGCGCGGCTGGACTTCTTCGGAGACCTGCATACCCATGCGGCTGCGCAGGCGGCCCGAATCCAGGACGACGTCGAAGTTGGTGCTGACCACTTGCGCGACGGTGTAACCCAGATCGCTGAGGCGCTGCTGCAATTTATCGCCGATGATGAGCTGGCCCGCCAGGCGGGCCATGCCCAGGCGGTTCGTGTCTTTGGCGTCCCAGCGGGAGAGCAATTCGACGGCGAGCTGCCGCAGGCGCGGTTCTTCGGCCAGCATGGCGGCCACGCGCTTTTGGTTGGTCATCCAGATTTCGAGGGCGGTGACGTCCGCATTGCGGGTGGCCCGCAGGTCCTCCGCGAGTTCTTGCGCCAGGACGCGGCGGATCTGCCGGTCCGCCCACCAGCCCACGAAGGCCACCAATACCGCCGCCAACAGCGGCGCAATCCAGTTCAACTTAGAGCGCATCCAAATATGCCAAACCTGCTTATGCCGTTCATTATCGCCTCTGGCCGCGCGGTCGCAACGGGAAACAATGCCTTGGCCGCCACGAAGAGGTTTTGTCGCGCAAGCCGCAAATGGTGAGGATAATTACGACAGGATCCGTGGTCGGCGCAAGAGCACCTTGTTGGCGAACCATGTCCGCGCTGTGACGGAATGGGGAGATCTCCGATTAAGAGCGGGAACCGACCTTGTGTGCGCTCAGGCGTGCGAGCGTCTGGCCGCAGGTTTCTCCGCCGGCATAAGCCACGCGATCGCAGCAATCAGCGTTAGTGGCCAGATAGCGCCATAAAACCAGAATACGGGGAACGCCCTTCTGAAAAGCGGGGTGAGCGTGCCCTGCCGCGCTTGAAACAAATATGCAGAACCGAGTTCAATCAAAAAATCCAGCAGCACCATGGCCGAGGCGCAGACCGCAAAACGCAGTCGGGAACGAAAAAAGAAATCCCACAAAGCCCGACCAGTTACCCGCCCAAGGGCGAGATACACACCCAAACAGATGACAGGCGCAATTCGAACGAACTCCCGAATCAAAATATCGTACCAAAGAACACCATGAGGTTTCCAAACGAACGCATTCCAAAAGTTGTTGAGCAGGTGTCCCCACAGATTCAATGTGAGCAGCCCGAGTGCGGCCCAAATCAAGCGGTCTCGCCAGAGTTTGGCAGGATCTGCTTTGGCGAATTCCTCGGCCAGTTCATGCGGCCGGCCAACCCGCCGGCGAGCCAACCAGAAAGATTCCTCTTCGTTCAACCCGCGCCCGCGCAGTTCGGCGAACGTATCGCGCAAGTGCGCCTCCAATTCGCGCCGGTCACCGGCCATTAGGGTGGTTTGAGCCCCGAGTTCCTGCCGCCAGCTTTCGAGCGCGGAGTTCAGGTCGAAACGGGTTTGAGTTTCCATAATTTGATCAGGGTGTTGTGAACGACCAGCCATTGCCGGCGTTCGGTTTTGAGGGCCTTGCGTCCGTTCGAACTCAAGGAGTAATATTTTCGCTCACGCCCGGTATCGGCTTCCTTCCATTCCGATTGGACCAGACCCTCGCGCTCGAGACGGTGCAACACGGGGTAGAGCATCCCGTCGCTCCACTCGATCTGGCCGCGCGAAAGTTCGCGAACCTGCCGCAGGATGTCGTAACCATAGCTCTCACCTCCGGCGAGGATGGACAAGACCAGTGGTTTCGAGGACGCGGCAACCAAGTCTTTCGCAAGCATGGCAGCACAATACATGGAACAACAATGTATGTCAACAGAGAAGATCGGTTCGGCGCGGAGCCAGGACAAAATGATGGCGGAACCCCTCGAACGAACAAAAACGAGCTCCTTCTTTACAAAATGCGCAAAATCGTTGCTGCCTTCGCCGCTTAGCGAGGGATGCCATAATCGCCGCAGGTTTCGAATCCGCAGGCGGGTACGCAAGCGCGGCCTTTACTTTTCGTTAGCCTAAAGGATGAATTTCATTGACGATTCCGTGAGGTTTTACCAGGAAAGAATCCCGAAAATCCAAGACGCCTTCGCAAGAGTGGCGGCCGCAAAATCGCAATTGGCCGTTGTTCGGTCCGCCTCGACCCGAAAATGGGATGCTAACGCCACGATTCCGGGATTGACCCTTGCGGGGTTCTGATTCTGCATGATTCGGATTTCGAATATCATTTTGATGTGTCAGAATCGAGAAACGTGAGCGAGAGCGAAACGAATGCCGGGTTCCGCGCGCCGCCATCGTCGAGCGAGGGCGCGGGCCAGGGTGTCTTTGCGACGACCCATTGGTCGGTAGTTCTCTCGGCGCAGGGACAGGAATCTCCGCGCTCAGCGAAGGCGCTGGAAACGCTTTGCCGCGCGTACTGGTATCCGCTCTATGCTTTCGCCCGCCGGTCCGGCCATGGCCCCGCCGAAGCCGAGGACCTGACGCAGGGCTTTTTCGCGCGATTGCTCGAGAAGGACTATCTGAAAGATGCGGCGCGCGAAAAGGGCCGGTTCCGCACGTTTCTGCTCGTGGCCTTGAAACGATTTTTGGCCAACGAATGGGACCGGCAACATGCGCAGAAACGCGGCGGCTTCGCCTCGATCGTCAGCATCGACCAGGAGGCAGCCGAATCGCGATTCCAGTCCGAGCCGGCTCACCATCTCCGGCCCGACGTGCTTTACGATCGGCAGTGGGCCACGACTCTGCTCGACCGCGCCATGGCGCGATTGCAGGACGAATATGTGGCGACAGGTCGCGCGAAGTTGCACGAGTACCTTGGCAACTGTCTGGCGAAAGAAGAATCCGCGTTGCCTTACGCGGAAATTGCCGCGCGGCTCAATCTCAGCGAAGCCGCCGTCAAAATGGCCGTTCATCGACTGCGTAGCCGCTATCGCGAGATACTGCGGGCCGAAATCGCGGAGACGGTCGCTTCGCCGGCGGAAATCGAGGAGGAGCTTCGGCACCTCTTCTCCGCCTTCGGGCCATAGGAAACCGATGGGCTGTTGCATTTCGCCCTGTTACCTTTTCGCAGTTTTGCTTAAGTAGTGAGCGGAACGATATGGCTGAGCCTGGCAATACATTATCTCCTCCGGGGCGCAATTGTCCGCAGTGCGGCTCGGAGCTGCCGGCCTCGGTGCCGCTGGACCGGTGTCCGAGGTGCCTGCTTCAGGCCGGTTTGCGCGCGCAACCGGCTGCCGGGCCGGCCGGGACCATCGCGTTATCTCAGCCGCCGGGCCGTTCCAGGGGCTTGCCTGAAACGGGCGAGCAACTCGGTCAATATGCCATCATCCGTCTGCTCGGCGCTGGCGGAATGGGAGCGGTTTATGAGGCCGAGGACCGGGACAGCGGACGCCGCGTGGCTTTGAAGGTCCTGATTCAGACGCTCGACTCCCCTCATGCCCGCGAGCGGTTCTTCCGCGAAGGCCGGTTGGCCGCATCGATCAATCATCCCAACAGCGTCTATGTTTTCGGCACCGAGGAAATCGCCGGCACGCCGGTCATTTCCATGGAACTGGTGCCGGGCGGCACGCTTCAAGACCGCGTGCTGGCGCAAGGGCCGCTGCCGGTCAGCGAGGCCGTCGATGCCGTGCTTCAAATCATTGCCGGCCTGGAAGCAGCGCAGCGGGTCGGCATCCTGCACCGCGACATCAAACCCTCGAATTGTTATCGAGCTGAAGATGGCACGGTCAAAATCGGCGATTTCGGCCTGTCGATCTCGACGGCCATTCGCACCGAACCGGCGCTGACCGCGACGGGAGTTTTTCTTGGGACGCCCGCGTTCTGCTCGCCGGAACAACTGCGCGGCGAA
>Ga0073928_10004420_pt1 | contig 20821 bp, 18 predicted proteins | sample PaiPotPPA55metaG_FD_76969 | JGI IMG/M metagenome (GOLD analysis project Ga0073928, IMG submission 76969) | Iron sulfur acid spring bacterial and archeal communities from Banff, Canada, to study Microbial Dark Matter (Phase II) - Paint Pots PPA... ...
GAGAGCAACGCAGCCTACCGTGTTCGCTCGTCCTACCTGATCGGCGCTGATGGCGGCCGGACCGTGGGAGATCTGGTTGGAGTCAAGACGGGGGGTGCCGCCAAGATCAGGAAATTTGTGATGGTCCACATAACCGCGGATCTGGCAGATTATTTCGACGATCCTGAAGCCGAGTTCCGTTTTGTGTTCAATCCGGAGCACCCGGAGCACTTGCATTTCGGAATTACGCTGTTGGCCATGGGGCCGAACCAGTGGGGGTACAAGTCGGAGGAGTGGAGCGTCAACATGTCGTTCGCCCCGAACGACCCCGAGCCGGCTGACATGGACATCGTGAAATGGATGCGCGAGGCGTTGGGAATCGCGGATTTCAACCCGACCATTCACTACAAGGCCGAATGGTGGATGGAGAGTATTCTCGCTGAAGAGTTTCGAGCCGGCCGCGTGTTTCTTGTCGGCGACGCCGCGCACCGTGTTCCACCCACCGGAGGGCTCGGGCTGAATACAGCAATCCAGGACGCCCACAATCTCTGCTGGAAGATCGCCGCCGTCTTGGCTAGACGGGCTGGCGACGGCCTGCTCGACACCTACCACACCGAGCGCCGCGCTGTTGCTGCGAACAACATCGACACTGCGGTCCGCGCCGCCAAGAACCTGGAAAAAATGGGGCCGGCGTTGGGAGTTTCCCGGGACAAGAGTGTTGAGGAGAACCGGGCGGCGCTGCGGCTGTTCTGGGAGGACAGACCGGGCTCCACGGAGCGCCGTCAGGCGTTCAGTACCTACATCGGCCAGCGGACGATCGAGTACCGTCAGCACAACACTGACTTCGGTTACACCTACGACTCGGCAGCGATCGTCAGCGATGGAACTCCGGCCCCGGTCCCGCTGGACTCGGTGCGGCTGTACGAGCCGAACACACGACCAGGCCATCCGTTGCCGCACGCCTGGGTTCTGCGCGCCGGTGAACGGATGGCTTTGGGTTCACTGGTACACAACGGACACTTCGCGCTCATCGCGGGCGAAAACGGCCAGGCCTGGGTGAAGGCGGTTGAGACACTGTCGGCGGAGCGCGGCATCCCGCTTCGCGCGGTCCGAGTGGGCGTCGATGAAGGTGACCTCGCGGACATCAGGCTGGCTTGGCTGAAAAACCGGAAAATCACCTCGAAGGGAGCGGTGCTGGTGCGCCCGGACGGCTACATCGCGTTCCGTTCAATCCACGCCGTTGACGACCCCTATGCCATGCTGGCCGCGGCATTCAGCCAGATCCTGTCCACGCCTATGGATTAGGCCCTCCCTCAGGTACGGCATCAAGTCCAAAGCGTCTCCCTCAAGCAACGAGGTCGACATGAAAACGCGTCAGCTAGGCAACTCCGACATCCACACCGCTCCCCTGGTATTCGGCGGCAACGTATTCGAGTGGACGCTCGATGAGGCGGGATCGTTTCGGATTCTGGATGAGTTCGTCGATGCCGGCTTCAACTTCATCGACACGGCGGATGTCTACAGCCGATTTGTCCCCGGCCACATGGGGGGCGAATCCGAGACGATCATTGGCAGATGGCTTCACCAGCGCGGGAACCGCGACAAGGTGATTGTCGCAACGAAATGCGGCATGTCCATGGGACCTTCGAAAGAGGGCCTCTCTAAGACCTACATCATGGCTGCGGCAGAGGATTCTCTCAGGCGATTACAGACCGACTACATCGACCTCTATCAGTCGCATTGCGACGACGAGGCCACCCCACTGGAAGAGACACTGGACTCATTCGCGACGCTAATCCGCCAGGGCAAGGTTCGCGTCATCGGTGCCTCGAACTACAAGGGCGCCCGTCTGGAGGAGGCGCTACGGGTTTCGCAGCGGGACGGACTCCCGCGCTACGAGAGTCTGCAGCCGCTCTACAACCTGTACGACCGCTCAGATTACGAAAATGACCTCCAGAGCGTCTGCACAGGAAACAATCTCGGGGTCATTCCGTACTCTTCCCTCGCCAGCGGATTCCTGACGGGCAAGTACCGATCATCGGGCGACACCCAAGGTAAGGCCCGCGCGCGGATCGTGGAACGGTATCTCACGCCCCGAGGCGATGGCATTCTGCGCGCGCTGGACGAGGTGGCGAAGTCCCATGAAAGCACGCCCGCCTCGGCGGCGCTGGCCTGGCTGATGGCCCGACCCGGCGTCACCGCTCCGATTGCGAGCGCCACGAGCTCGGCCCAACTCCGCAGTCTCATCGAGGCTACGGAACTCAAGCTCAGCGTTGCCGAAGTCGAAGCATTGGACCGAGCGAGCAGCTGAACAATTTCCGGCGATCGGGAGAGTTGAGCGCGGCCAGTGAGCCGGGCCCGGTCCGTAAGAGAAGAGTAATGTCCCGCCGAAGAACACCACCGCATGGAAGCGGCTCGCGACCGCCGACTTGATCCCCTCCGTCGGCCAGTTCATAATATTAAATAACTTGTATATCTACATTATATGATATATACCTTTATGAAAATACGAGCTTAGCAACACGATTGGCCATTCGTGTTATTAGAGACCCGCGGCAAGCGAACGACGATCGCGTTTGCGGACCGAATATCCGATACGGACAATGGATAATGCCCATCAGAAAAGAAGCCGAGGCATCAATGGCGGGAGCGAGTGTAGGCTTGATCATCACTTTCACGATCGCTTTGGCGGCCCAAGTACTGGGAATGGCCATGCTGCCGTTGACTCAAGGTCTCACCAGACCGGTTCCGACGCTGATAGGCTCGCTCGGTTTTCTCATCGGGTTAGGTTTGATGGCCAGGCTTCTGAACAACGGCGTAAGCCTAAGCATGCTTATTCCGCTAATGTCGACCGCCATGCCTCTTGCCAGCATTGCGCTGGGAGTCCTGTGGTTCGGCGACACTCTTTCGGTTCCGAAACTTGCAGTGCTGCTGGCCGCTTGTGGCCTCATCGGCATTGCCAGCAAGCTTTAGGAAACGGGTCTGCTGCAGACACGCCCAGAAAGGCTGATCGCGTGCATGCGCAGTTCGAGGCAGGGTTGGGGCGCGGGCGTCACTGGCTGGCCGCTTCGCGAGCGCGCTGGCGGATGTACGTGAAAAGTGCGCGCAGATCTTCATCACTGAGATCGTCATACTTCGGCATACCCGCCGCCGCGAGCTGCCCCTCATGCAGCACAGCTCTAAACGCTTGCCAGTTCATCGCCAACGTTGACTCGCGCAAGTCCGGCGCAATCGAGCTTCCCAGTTCGGCCCCATGACAGGATGCGCATGTCGAGCCATACAGCTTGAGACCCTCGCTCGCCTCGCTCGAGTTGACAACGAATTCCGGATCGTCGACAGCATGTACGTCGAAACGAGGAGGCCTGCTCGGCGGCAAAGTCATGTGCTTGTCTAAGGCGAAGGTGAGAAGACGGCGTGGCTGCTCGTTGAATCGCCAGCCGTAATCAAGCAGCTTGTCACCGAACATCCCGGCAGCACCGCCGTAACCAACTAGGATCGAGACATATTGGACCCCATCGACTTCATAGGTGACAGGCGCGGCGATGATGCCGAGGCCGGCATCGATGTCCCAAAGCTTATCGCCCGTGCTGGCGTTATAAGCTAGGAATTGGCCGCGTCCGGTTCCCTGGAACACGAGATTGCCGGCCGTCGTCAATGTACCGCCATTCCACAGACTGTCCGTGTAATGCACTTCCCATCGCTTCTTTTGAGTCACCGGGTCCCAAGCCAAGAGCCCGCCGGTACCGTCATCGGATTCCATTATGCCCATTTGCATCTGAGCTCCAGAAATCACAAAGTAGCGACGCTTGTCGTTTCGAAAGTTCCGAAGATCATCGTCGCTCTGAGCCGGTCCAATACGCATCCCCAACTTCATGGTCGGGATGTAGACCAGCCCCGTGGTGGAATTGAAGGACATGGGCTGAAAACTATGCGCCCCTAAAGCAGACGGCCAGATCACCACCGGGCCGTTCTTATAGCGGGCATCGGCCGTCTCAACAGGCCGGCCCGTCATCAGATCGATGCGCTCGGCCCACGTGGCTTTGGCGAATTTCTCGGCCGAAATGAGCTTGCCGCTCGCTCGATCGATCTCATAGAAGAAGCCATTCTTTGACGCCTGCATCAGCACCTTACGCGGCTTGCCCGCGATGGTGAGCTCGGCGAGCACCATCTGCTGCGTCGAATCGTAGTCCCACGTATCGCGGGGATTCACCTGGTAGTGCCAAACATAGGCGCCGGTATCGGCGTTGACGGCCACAATCGAGGCTACAAATAGATTGTCGCCCTTGCCGGGACTGCGGACATCAGCATTCGCCGGGCCGCCATTGCCGGTGGCGAGATACAAACGATTGAACTCAGGATCGTAGGTCATGCTGTCCCACACGGTTCCGCCGCCGCCCCAGTGCCACCATGCACCGTTCCAGGTCTTGGCGGCCATCGCCATCGCCGCGTTCTCGAAACCCTTCTTGGGCTCTCCGGGCACGGTGTAGAAACGCCACCGCCGGCGACCGGTCGCGGCGTCATACGCGGTCACATAACCGCGCGTGCCCCATTCCGCGTTGCCGTGACCAATGATCACCTTGCCGTCAAATACGCGCGGCGCACCCGAAATCCCCTTGCGGGCTCTCCCATCATCGAAGGTCTGCACACTCCACACCGTCTTGCCGGTCTTGGCATCGAGCGCGAGCAGGCGGCCATCGAAGAGGCCCACATACACTTTACCGCGCCAATAAGCGACGCCGCGATGCGCGTCCATGTTGATGCGCAACTTCTGCGGCGAATGATGGACTGCATCGGGATCGAATTCCCACAGCTGTCTCCCGCTCGTCGCGTCCACCGCGAAGGTCTTGCCGTGGGAACCGGAGAAATACAATACGCCATCGACCGCGAGCGGAGTCGCCTCGAGTGTCCGCTGGCCCGGCAGCTCGAGCGACCACGCCAGTCCGAGTTGCCGAACGTTGCCCGCATTGATGTGGCTAAGCGGGCTGTAATGACCCTCCGAATAGGTTCGGCCGTAGGACAGCCAGTTGGCGCCCTGCCGCTCGTCCGCGATGGCGCGCCCGTCCACAACCGTTTCGGCGTGGGCCAGGGAAATAACCCCCCACGCGCATGCGCCGATGAGCACGGCTCTCATGAGCTTAACAGCTGTAACCAACATGGTCAGGGAGGACTCCTATCGCCAGAGGGTGTCCCAAAGGTCACCCGCCTCATGTGGGGTAAGAGATCGCTAACAGCTACTTATTACCCTTCGCTTTCGCGGCCTCGTAGGTTGTCTCGAAGGTGGGCGATAACAGATCTGTCTCGTACTCGATGTCAATCACGCCCCCGATGGCCCAGCCCTTGTGAGTCCTATCGAAGAGGCGCTCCTCGTCCTTGACGATGTCAGCCCAAACCCCGAGGGAGGTAATGCGCGCGAACGCGGCCTCGGCGGCCGCCTTGTCGTCGAACCACGTCTCCTTGATCACATCGAAGTCGAGGTGTTCGCCGTGGGTATCGGCCGGTTTCGTCACATAGCGCCGAACATACTTGCGCACTCCTTGAAGGTGCGCAATGAACTTCGAGTGCTTCGTCTCGTAGTAATCAATGAACTCTTCTCGCGTCATCGCGGGATTCCGCCGCAACATCATAACGGTCTTGTACATCAGTTCTCCCCACCTTCTATCCGAGAGCACAGCGACGGAGTGTCCGCTCGGCCGGCCTGGTCACTACTAACCGCCTAGAAGCGCACGATGACTCTACCGCCACCATAGCGTTGAAAGTCCCGAGGCAGAAACCCTATGGGCTGACCAATCACGGGGATATCGATTCGGCTGGAGTAATAAAACTTGTTGGTGAGATTTTTGCCGAAGAACTGCAACTCCCAGCGGTCCTTAGGCCCTTTCAAGCCGACGCTCGCGCTCAACAGGCCATGGCTCGGTTCGCGTCCGAGCGGATCATCGCCAAGAAGGTACTGAATAGAGCTCGACCAGGTCCAGCTGACAAGGGCGTAATACGACATGTCGTAACCTGGAACACGATCATCGTACTGTCCCGCAAAGTTATATTTCCACCGCGGAGCGCCGACGGCCTGTTGACCATTGGTCTTCTCTAGGCCGGGCGCCGGCGAGTTGTTGCATGTACCGGAACTCACTTGAAGAGACGAGCAGGCGACGCTGAAGTTACCTCCGTAATTCGCATCCACATAAGCCCATGCGGCGCTGAGCTTCAGCGCGCGCGTCACGGCAGCCTCAATATCGCCTTCGACGCCCTTGGTGGTGAGTGTCCCGGCATTCGCGAGAGTGTCATTAAATGTCTGGCTATTGGGTGGCTGCACCGCCTCCTGGATGTCTCTGATCTCTTCATGGAACACAGCGAGGTTCAACGCAAATCGATCGTCAAGCAGCCTCGCCTTGACCCCCACCTCGTAAGCGGTGGCTATCTCTGGTTGGATGATGGGGTCGGCGCCAGGCTGCAAGTTCTGACTCACGTTGGCGGCTGGCGCCTTGTAGCCACGGGCGAATGATGCATAGAAGTTCAGTCCCGACGTCGGCAGATATTCGAGCCCCGCACGGCCGGACAGGTTGTTGACATGGTGAGTAGAAGCCGAACCAAACGCGAGGTACGGCGCGGCCGATACGACGCCGGTGACAGGGTTGTAGTTGGAATACGGCGTAAGGAAGTTATTTTCCTTGTAGTCGACGCTGATTCTTTCCCACGTGTAGCGGACGCCGGCGAAAGGTTTGAATTTATCGGTAACTGCGTAAGTCACGTCACCGAACGCTGACGCAGTCGTATCCCACACGCTGGCGTCCGGAACCTGCGCGTAGAAGTAGCGTTGACCGGGTATGAGGCCTAGCTCTGCGCCATCAAAGTTAATCGGTAATTCAAGTTGGTACCAGTCCTTGTAGTTTTGATAGTAAATGCCGCCCACAGCGTTCACGGGACCGGCAATATAATTTAGCCGAGCCTCTTCGGAATAGTCGCGGTAAGTGATCGGATTCCGATTGTCGAGGCCCACATTCACGACCTTGAAGGGGTAGGTGCTCTGCGGCAGAACCTCCCCTCTGCCCAGATCGGCGCCGGTCGGCGTACCGTCGGAATCGATTATGCTCCGGTCGTCGAGATGTGAGTAATTAGTGATCGAAACGAAGTTCAGGTCATTGGATGGAGCCCAATTGAATGTAGCTGTGACACGTCGCGTATTCACGTCATCTATCGCGGGTGAGTCCGTATTGACGACCGCTTTTCCATAACCGATGGCTGCGGATCCAACTAGTGGCACCTGCTGCGCCGCGAATGCACTGGGGCCGATAAGAGTGAGCTGTCCCCAACTGCTGTTGATGTGCGTTTCGGCGGCGTCGAGGAGAAACCGGGCGCTCTCGCTCAGGTCAACCGCCAGCTTGGTTTCCACACCCCAGGACTCGGCTCCTGCGAAATCCAGCCCACTCAGATTCACCCCGACCGGGTGTTGATCGCGAAAGAAGCCATTGAAGCGAAGGCGAACAGCGTCGTTGAACGGTACGTTGACCATAGCACGCACCGCGTCTTCCCGGTCAGTGGTCGCTTCGGTATCAATAACGGCCTCGAAATCCCGTGCCGGCTGCTTTGACACGATGTTAATCACACCGGCTGTCGAGTTCTTGCCGAACAGCGTCCCCTGGGGACCGTTTAGCACCTCGATATGATCGATATCCACGAGGTCGGCGACGAACTCCTCCTGTTTCGCAAAGGGCACGCCGTCGAGTACCATCGCGGTGCTCGGCTGTATGCCGTTCTGCGTCGCGACGGAACTCACTCCGCGAAGGGAAAATGCTGTCGCATCGGCGGCATTCCCCGTCGAGAAATTTATCGTAGGCACGAATGACGCCAAGTCCTCCGTACCGATTAGAGTCTGCTTGGAGATCTCATCACTCGTTACGGCCTGAATGGAGATCGGCACGTCCTTGAGGGATTCCGAGCGACGCTGCGCGGTAACGACAATTTCGTAAAGGGACGGCCCTCCAGGCTCCTCGGCCGCGTTGCTATTTTGAGAACTCGCCGTGCCCTGCGTCCAGGCGGGCGTCACCATGAAAAGTGGGAATACCCCCAACACAAGCACCCACAAGGCTGAATCACGACGAGCCATGCTGTCAGTCCCCCCCTAAGTTCGTGTCTGGTCTACGTAGCGCACGCTTTTGACGTGGCGTAATCATACTTATCTATCTGCGCTCACTTATATAGCTATGTTGCGCGCCATGTCAAGCTATTAGCATGTGACAGATGCGGCGGTAATTTCTCGGCTTGTGGCATAGCAGTCCCGCTCCACGGTAAGGGGGAAAGACCCGCATGTCTCCGTTATGGCCGGAGACGGCTGCAGCAATCCTGCGCGACTGCATTGCTGCAGGCGGGCGCCAATCTGGTCACGATTCGTGGTCAACTCGGCCATGTCAGCAGGACTTGCCGGTCCATGTAATTTTTGGTCACGCCCTGTAACAACAGCCCGCAGATTACCCACCGGAAGCGGCCTGCGAGAATGCCACCGCTGCGTGAGTCGGTAGGCGATAGACTGAAGCGTGCCCGGGAACGTTGGGCCCCGCTTCCACAATCGGATTCTGATCCGGCGTCAACTCCCCCGGTAAAGTCGGCGGCTTACTTGCGGACCGCTTCCAGCCCCGAACTCCCTTGTTGAAATCCAGGCTGGATGTTTACCACACCAAGCTGCCGGTCTTCGACTTCTTTATGCGCGGCCATGGCCCAGAGAAAGGCAATGCGGTGACCCGGCACGGAAATGTTCGGATGATAGCCGCTGGGCATCAACACCGCGTCTCCGTCGCGCACAGGGGTCACCAATTCCGGATACTGCGTGTCGTTGTAAACCAGCTGAAGGCCATATGCTGGCTCCGGCATGTCAAAGTACACGTACATTTCTTCCAGCATCTTGGCGTGCTCGTGGGGAGGCCAACTGGTCCAGTTTCCCGGCTCGGAAAATGTGAAACCCGCCAGAAGGCGGCCCGCTTCAACGTTATTGGCAATCAGCACGCTCGATTCGCGCCGCGATCCTGGGCTGCCGGTAGCGAACTTCATCGCGGGATCCTCGGACACATCTGTGTAGGGAACAACTTTCAAAGGATACTTCCCTTTGACGTCCGCCGAGAACTCCGCGAAATCGACGGAGGTTTTCGTCGCGACTTCGATGGTGGAACCGCGAGGGATATAGATGGCGTCGAATTGCCCCAAGTCGAATTCATTACCTGCGGTCTTCACCACGCCATTTCCTGAAAGGCAGATTAGACCAGTCTCCTGTTCGCCGTTGGAAAAAGAAACTTGCGGTTTGGACGAGTTCAAAATTGTGCGCCCATAGGAAAGATGGCGCATCGTGCTGTTTGCCGGAGTCACGGCAACATGACGCCCGGTGTGGACATTCGTTTTTCGGAAAATCATTTTGTCGACAGCGACTGCGGATTGCGTACTCATGGACGACTCCCTTTTCTTGGCTGGACCCCCCGCTTTTACACAGGTATCGAGACGGCCAGAAGCGTCCCCATCCGCCGCTTGCGTGGCGCCGCCCCGGGTCAGGACTGGAGGACGATATCTCCTACCTTGACACCCCGGGTGCTGAGCGCCTCGACGATGAAATCCTTGAGCGATTCATCGTCGAGAACACAGAGTTCGCAGCCGCCTTTTGGGCCTTTGTAATAATCGACCACCAAGCGATCTGCGGTCGCGTCGTAGCTCTTGATACTCAGCGTGCCGCCGTCCCGGGAGACCATTTGCTCCATAAGCTTCAGCACGCTGTCGATCTGAGCCCGCTTGTCGTTCGTCATCAGGGCCTCCCGCCGGCTTCATTGGTCACCGGCTCGGTGATCGGGGGAGCGAGGGTGCCGACGGCCAGCGGCTTCGGCGTGTGCGAGCCGGCGACCACGATCTTGATACACTGCGATCCGAGGAACGCCGGGATGCTCTCTTGCTTCGCCGCTTCAGGGCTGAGCTCGAACAGCCAGCGGTATTCCTTGCGTACCAGGCCGTCGCGCCAGCGGCTACGAATCGGCTCGATCAGGTCCGACACGCGCGGGCGAATATGCTGGTGGATCACCCGCTCTGCCTGGTTCTTGGTGAAACCGCCTTCGGCGATCGCCTTGGCCTGTTCGGGATTGATCAGCAACAGCCGTCCGTCTTCATAGCCGGTCATGTGCCCCAACGCTTCCACGAGGTGGCTCACCGCGTCCTGGAACGGCGTCTTGCAGGCCAACGCCTTCAGCAGCTGGTAGGGGTCGATGAAACCCGGAACCGGAATGTCCCAATCGCCGGTGGTGTGGAAGATCGTCACCGCGTCGTCGTCCGGCCGGTAGCCCTGGCTGACGTGATAGGGTTCCCAGGGGCTGTCGGCCTCGTTCTCGGCCAAGCACAGGTTGAACTTGCGGGCCGTGCCGATCGAATCCAGGTCCATGACGCCGGGGATCCAGCGCGCCAGGTTCCTCAGGCAAAGCGCAACCGCCCGCCCGATGCGGATGTTCGCCTGGTTGTTCTTGCCCGGACCAAGGCAGCAGCGTGCGCCATTGACCTTCAGTCGCTGCGCGATCGGGCCGTTCACCAGGATCATCGGCGCGTACGCGCTGGTCGACATCAGCACCGGCTTGTTGAGCGGCGGCGGACATTTGCTGATGGCGCGCAAGGCGGCCATGACCACGAGCGTCTCATCCGGGCTGCAGCCGGCCATCGTAGCGTTGACCGCAACCTTCTCCACCGTGACATGACCCATGCCGGGCGGCAGGAAGCACACGAGGTCGTCGCGGTTGGCCTGAAGGACTGATAGCAGACGCTCCACCCGCTCGGCGGTCGGAGCGAGCAACGGGTAGCCGTCGCCCCAATCCTTGGAGAGGTAAAATTCGTTGAAGTTGTCCAGCACCTCGATCGGATCGGAGCCGGTGAAGGTGAGTTGGGCCGCTTCGCCGCCCTCGAGCACGGAGACATTGTCCGCATCCTCAACGGTCAGCATTCGGATGATCTGTTCGACCAGTGGCCGCGATTGTTCGGCGGCCTGCTCGGACGTCAGCGCGTTATAGACGCGCGGCACCACCACATAGCGGATATTCGGCATGCCGAACGCCGCGCCGGTCGCCTCGCAGTCCCCCTCGAAACCCTTCGAGGCGATGCTGACGGAGGCCACGCCCCGCTTTTCAAGATAGACGCTGTCATGGATCAGCCAGGACGAGCAGGCGCCGCAGTCGGCGGCGCAGGTAATGACCGCGTCGCATTCCGCTTCCGCCTGAGCGAGCAGTTCCTTGGTGAAACGGATCGTACCGGGGAAAAACCTCACGTCGGCCGTGGGGTAGCGTTCCTTGATCAGACCGCCGACCGTCTTCAAGGCGACGTCGCCCAACGGTTTACCGTTCCACAGCAGACCAATGACTTTGCCGTCCAAGCTCTCCAGGCGGGGAGCCAGTGAAGAAGCAGTTTCCCCGTACGCGTCTGCAGTCGGATTTAAGACCTCTATAGAGGTATTTTCTGCGCTCACCATATCCATTTTCAGCTCCCTAGCATATGCCTGCCGTTCGCGGGCGAGCACTGGCTCAGCCGAGTAACGGAAGGTTTGTGATGATGGCGACCAGTTGGCCCGTAAACCATGAAGTCGAATATCTCAGGCATGTCGAAGCCTCCGGGTCGTGCACCGCGCGATACCAGCTCATGGGCTCCGGTGGAGCAGCATGACTCGCCTCCCCGCGATTGCAGTTCTGCCGCCCTGGGCGGCCCAAAACCTCGCATACTGTATAGACTCGCATAATATATAGACAAGTTATACTACATGCAACCGCCTCGCCGTCCACTTTGCTCGACGACTAAACCTGCAATCTCATTAAATCAGCAGCACGCTCCCCGATCATCACGGCGGTCGCATTCGCCCCGCGTCGTACCGCCGTCGGTTGGATTGCGCAATCGACTACGCGCAATTTCTGGACGCCCCTAACTCGGCAATATTGATCCACGACCGCGGTCTCATCCGAAGGTGATCCCATTTTGCAACTGCCGGCCGTGTGCACTGCCGTGAAGACATTCCCAAGGAGCCATTCATCGAGCGCCGTGTCAGATTCAAGATCGCTCCCGCCCGGCGCCGAGATCCTCGCGTCGAGAGCCACGAATGCCTCGTGCTTCAACAGGCGGGAGGCCAACCGCACCGCTTCGCGCATACGCAGCCGATCAAAACCATTCGAGAAATAGTTGTAATTCAATTCGGGTTGCGTGTGCGGATCCGCGGAGCGCAATACGATTTCGCCCTTACCCTCCGGTCGTTGGAGAGAACAGATGAGTAATAGGCCGTTGCGCTGCCTGATTTGCGAAGCTAAGCGTCTCATTGATATGCCGCGCAGCGCCGTCAAGCTGCGGATTGGATGCTTGACAAACCGTTCAATCGCTCCACCAATACCCGCACCGGATGACTTGTCCGTGGACGTTCCAAAAGGATTGATGCAGCAGGGGTTTATTTGCAAATCGTACACCCAAGGCGACCCGCTGGCAGTGAATTGAAGGCTTGTCTGAAGTTGCTGAAGGGGGGTATCGACCCAGTCCTTACGAAGACTGTACGGCACGACAACCGTCGGATGATCCATGAAATTCTTCCCGACGCCGGGTGAATCGTGAAGGATTCGGACACCCGCTTTGGATAGTTCGTCGGCCGGTCCGATTCCGGACAGCATCAGCAAATGCGGCGACTTGATTGCCCCGCAACTCAATACGATTTCGTCGCCGCGCAGGATGACTGTCTTGCCATCCTTCTCCGCCTCAACGCCGATTGCTGTTTTTCCTTCGAATAGAACACGCCGTACAAACACGTTGCTCATGATCGTCAGGTTTGCTCGCGCCATCGCCGGCACCAGATACGCCATTGCAGCATTGATGCGGATGCCGTCGATATTGTTCATCGGCAGGATCCCAACTCCGCAGGACGCCGGATTATTCTTGTCTTCGTCTCTAGCAAATCCAGCATCCAAGCACGCCGCCATGAAGGCCGATTGGTCCGGCAGCAGGTCCTCCGCCCTTGGGCGCCTCACTGGGATAGGCCCGAATTCACCGTGATAGTGATCGCGGAAGTCGTGGTCGGTCTCCGATTTCCGAAAGTACGAGAGTACTTTGTCGAAGGACCATTCGTCATTTCCCTCTGCGGCCCATCCGTCATAGTCATCCGGTATGCCGCGGCAAAACACGGTGCCGTTCACCGCGCTCGAACCTCCGACTACCTTGCCGCGAGGAATCGGGTAGGAGACCTTGGAACTCACCTTCCCCATGAAGGACCAGTTGTTGGGATGTCCAGGCGTGCTCGAAACAGCGGAATTGGCCCGCAGCAGTTCCTTGGGGTAATCGTCCTGATTAAGATAATGAGGGCCCGCTTCAATCAGCAAAACGTTGCGGTGCGCCTCCTCGGAAAGACGCGCAGCGAGCGGGCAACCCGCTGACCCGGCACCGACGACGATCACGTGGTATTTCACGAGCCCTCGCGCGCTCCCGCGCGCAAAAGGTGCCGCTTGCCGACTTCATCAATGCCCAGACAGAGTTCGGAGACCAGCAATCCTAATCGGCCAATTTTCCGGTAGCCCATGAGTTCCTCCCCTCTTAACTCAACCACCTCTCCCCCTCCAAAATGTCGACCACCGAGGTTTGCGCGAGTCCTTCGAGGAAGAATTCGCCAGCCTTGGCCATGTGCGCCTGCCAGTGGTGCTCAGCGTCCTCGCCGCGCCCGGACCCAATGAGTTCGATGAGGCGCTCCTGCGAGCGCACACCCGCCTTGGAGCGCTTCAACGTCACGGCTGGATTTTCCGGCGAATGGCTGCGATGGGCAAAGGTCTGATGCTTGGACACAAGGTCATGCAGTGCGATGCCCATCAGCGCGAAAGTCTGGTTGCCGCACTGCTCCATCAGTGTGCGGTGAAACTCCGCGGCGTATCCGGCGATCACCACGATTTTGTTCAGCGCCTCGCGTTCGATGGTGATGCGTGCGCTTAGCGCGGTGGCGGTCTCCTTGGGGCGCGTCTGCGCGGCCAGCCTGGCCGCGAGCGGCTCAATCATGGAGCGTGCGGCATAGATGTCGCCCAGCGTCGCGCCGCGCGATTGGAGCGCCACGCCCATGGCCCGCGACACGAAATCGACGCTCGGCGCCTGGACCCGGGCCCCGCCGCGGGCGCCGCGCGAGATACTGATCAGGTTTTCGAACTCGAGGATTCGAATCGCTTCCCGGATAGTCGGCCGCGAGACCTCGAACATCTCGATGAGCTTGGCCTCGGAGGGTAAGGTCTCCCCCGAACCGATGGTGCCCTCGACGATGGCGCGCCGGAGCTTACCGGCAACGATTTCCGCAGTTTTGGGGACGCGCACTTGGGATTTGGGCATGAGTTTGGGCGTCGGTTCTCTGCAGGGTTCTCGCGATCTAGTCCGCCGGGGCGTCTGAATCAGCGCCCGGTGAAGCGCGGCGACCGCTTCTCGCGGAAGTGTGCCAGGCCCTCGGCGAAATCCTCGCTCAACATGCTGGCCTTGGTCTCCTCCATGGCGAGTTGCAAGGCCTCGGCAAAGGACTGGGTGCGAGCCTGCCACAGCTGCCGCTTGATGATTCGAGTCGAGCGCGGCGAGACATTTTGCGCGATGTCGCGGGCGTATTCGAAAGCGTCCGGGAGCAGGCGCTCCGGTGTCTTCAGGTGCTCGACCAGCCCCATGTGCAGCGCCTCCTCCGCCGGCACCCTGCGTCCCGAAAACAGCATGTCTGCCGCCGCGCCGACGCCCACCAGCGCAGCGAGGCTGGCGGCGAGCCCGACTTCGGCGATCAGCCCGCGCCGCCCAAAGGGCGCCACGAAGAACGCCGCGTCGCTGGCAAAGCGAACGTCACTTAGTACCGCGACTGCCAAGCCGATACCGGCGCACGGTCCGTTTACTGCCGCGATCACCGGCTGCGGTAGCGCCTGCGGAGCGCAGTAACGGGTCAAAAGCTCCTGAGGCGCGCTACCGATGAGGGCCCGATATGCTCCCTGCGCCTCCCCGGGTTGCGGCACATGCGCTGCACTCCCCTTGCTGTCGGAGAAGCTGGCGAGCCGTTCCATGTCGGAGCCGGCGCAGAATCCTCGTCCCGCCCCGGTCAGCACAACCGCGCGGATGTTCTCATCCTGCGCAACGCGGACCATTATGCGGTCGAACTGGCGGCCCATCTCGTTGCCCATTGCGTTCAATCGCCCGGGTCGATTAAGAGTGACTAGCGCGACTCGCTCCTCGATGCTGCAGGTCACGTACTCAGGAGGCTCGACCGCTTCCTGGGGCGTCTGCATCCCCGTGTGGGACATTACGGGCTCCTCACATGGCGCACGTTTGAAACGACGAGCTTCTAGTGGACTGTAACAAGCAATTCAGTACCGGGAGCTGTGCCAGCGTAGCGGTGGTAGCTCGAAAGTCAATATATTATATAACTTCTATATATCTTTTCAAGAGCTTCGATGCTTCACTGCCGCCGGGGGTTAAGTCGAGAAGGAATCATTAAACGATATCAATGGTTGCGCTCTGCATCGCGGAACCATTAAGATAGCCATCTTCGTTAACTTCTACACATATGTTGTGACGGACCCTGGGGAGCGCGCAGTGTGCGATCGCGAATTTGATGCTGTGAGCCAAGAGTTCCTCGAGGCAACGGAAATCAGCAATGAGACGGTCCACCCTGAGCTTTACAGGGATGACCTTCACGTTGGGTAAGACCTTCGATGTCGAAGTGCCGGCCTTGATCGTCGGGGGTGGCGGCGCTGGGCTTACATCGTCCATTTTATTGTCCAAACTCGGAGTCCGGTCCTTGCTTATTTCACGGCTTCCGGAGACGTCCAGGATGCCCAAGGCGCATTTTCTAAGTCAGCGAAGCATGGAGGTGTTCACCGACGTTGGTGTGGCACCCGCGATCCTCGCTCGGAGCACACCGCCGGAGAACTGTAAGGGTTTTGGCTGGTATACCGGCCTTGCGGGCGGTGGGCCGGCGGATGGTCACGGCCGTCGTCTCGCCTTCGCCGAGGCGTACGGCGCGGGATACACCGACCCGGATTACATCGCCGCCAGCCCCTGTGGGATGGCTAACCTGCCGCAGATCCGCTTGGAGCCTATCCTCAAGTCCTACGCGGAACAGAGTCCGGCTGCCGTGGTTCGGTTTAACCACGAGCTCGTCGATCTGAAGCAGGACGCTGCTGGCGTGACCTCAACCGTCCTGGATCGCGCCAGCGGTGAGACCTATCGCGTTCGGTCGTCTTACCTGCTCGGCGCGGACGGCGGCCGCACGGTAGGCAATATGGTCGGCATCAAACTGGGCGGCGTCACCAAGCTCAAGAAAATGGTCATGGTGCACGTGTCTGCAGACCTTTCAAACTATTTCGGCGATTCCGAGGTGGGGGTCCGTTGGGTGTTCAATCCCGAGCACCCAGAGCACCTGCATTTCGCGATCGTAATGGTGGCGGTGGGACCTGAGCATTGGGGACACAAGTCGGAGGAGTGGAACGTGTGCATGGCGTTCGCGCCGGACGAGCTCGAGCCCACGGACGTCGATGTCGTCAAATGGATGCGTGAAGCGTTGGGGCTGCCGGATTTCAATCCAACGATTCACCACAAAGCGGATTGGTGGATGGACACTGTGCTGGCCGAGGAATTTCGTGCGGGCCGCGTGTTCCTGCTCGGCGACGCTGCCCACCGACACCCGCCCACTGGAGCGCTTGGGCTCAATAGCGCGATTCAGGACGCCTACAACCTGTGTTGGAAGATCGCTGCGGTACTGGCCGGGCGGGCCGGCGACGGCCTGCTCGACACTTACCACACGGAGCGCCGCGCCGTCGCCAAAACCAACATCGAGACCTCGGTCGGCGCCGTTGGAAGCCTCGAAGATATGCCCTCGGCCTTGGGAGTGTCGCCGCACAAAAGTGCGGAGGAGAACTGGGCGGCGCTGCGGCTATTCTGGGAGGAGCTGCCCGGCACCACTGAGCGACGGCAGGCGTTCAGTCAGTATCTCGGCCGGCGTACTGTCGAATACCGCCCCCACAACGTCGAGTTCGGCTACACCTATGACTCTGCCGCAATCGTCAGCGACGGAACCGCGGCCCGGGCCCCGCTGGACGCGATAAGGCTCCACGAGCCCAACACGCGACCGGGCCATTCGCTACCGCACGCGTGGGTGCTGCGCGCAGGTGAACGCATAGCGTTACGCTCGCTGGTATTTGGTGGGTATTTCGCTCTCATCGCCGGCGAAGAGGGCCACGCGTGGGTGCGGGCCGCCGAGAAACTGTCGGCCGAGCGGGAAATCCCGCTTCGCGCGGCGAGGGTTGGAGTCGACGACGGCGACCTGGTCGACATTAGGCTGGCTTGGCTGAGAAACCGCAAAATCACGTCGGGCGGCGCGGTACTGGTGCGCCCGGACGGCTACATCGGGTTCCGATCGACCGATAGGGTCGACGATCCGTACGCGACCCTGAGTTCTGTATTCAACCAAATTCTGGCCAAGTCTTTCGCTCAAGACGTTTTTCAGGAAAGGCGAAAGTCGCTTTCCGCCAATGAGTTCAAAAATGAGGAGGAGACCAATGCGCGTCGGTAATCTTTCCAACAGGCTCACGCTGTTCACGGAACTGGGTGCCATCGATGTCGAGCAGAGCAGCGGCGGCCTGTTTGCCGCGGATCCCCAAGCCGTGTATGACCGGTGGGACGAGTTTATCGCGTGGGTGGCGAGTCCGCGGAGCGTCACCCAGGCCGTTCCGTACGCCACTGAGAGTCTCGGTCCCCCAGCGCCCCGCCCCCGTCAAGTCTTCGCGATCGGCGCGAACTACCGCGCCCACCTCGAGGAAGCCGACTTCCCGGTGCCTGAATGGCCCATGATATTCACAAAATGGCCCTCTTCATTCGCGGGTCCTTTCGGAGAGATCGTGATCCCTACGGACTCAGTGGACTGGGAGGCAGAGCTCGTCGCGATCGTCGGGAGGCGAGCCCGCAACGTCACCGCGGAACGCGGCTGGAACTACATCGCCGGTCTCACGGTCGGACAAGACGTGACCGAACGGCCGATACAGGTGCGCGGCGTTATGCCCCAGTTCTCACAGTCCAAGTCCTTTCCCGGGTTCAGCCCCTCCGGCCCTTGGCTGGTTACCCTCGACGAATTCACGGACCCGGGAGACCTCGAGATCAGCTGCATCCTCAACGGCCGCGTGGTGCAGAAGGCGCGCACCTCGGATCTGATCTTCACGGTTCCGATGATCGTGGCCGAACTGTCCAAGACCCTCACCCTCGAACCTGGCGACGTCATCTTCACGGGCACCCCCGGCGGCGTCGGGTACAACCACAAGCCCCCCATATACCTCGCCGCCGGTGACAAGCTCGTCACCACCATAGAACGCATCGGCGAGATGCGGCACAGCATCGTCTCGCACTGATTGTCAGGAGTCCGTCATGTCGTTACACCGCCTCACTGATCTGACTCTCGGTGTCCCCAACGTCGCCGAGACCGCCGAGTTCTATACCGCGTTCGGCCTGCTTCCCCAAGCGTCATCAGATCAAAACGAGCGGTGGCTCGGCACGGTTGACGGAGGTCCTCGGCAGCTCCGCCTAGTCAAGACACCGGTCCGCAGACCGCTGGCCGTCGGAGTGGGCGCCGATGACCCTGACGACCTCGGCCGCATCCACGCATCGTTGCAGCGCTTGGGACTGGCCAGCCGTATCGAGGGAAATCAGCTCAAGACCACCGACCCGGGCTCCGGTCTCGACGTTACCGTTTCGATCGTTCCCCGCATCCGGCAGAAGCCTACCCCTGCCCCGGCGTACAACACGCCGGGAAATATCGCCCGGGCCAACGTTCGTGCCGACGCTCTTCTACGGACCAAACCGGCGCACCCGCGCCAGCTCGGGCACATCGGGCTAGGCACGATGGACATGGCGGCTTCCCGGCGTTTCTTTATCGATGGCGTGGGATTCAAAGTCTCTGACGTGGTGAAGGACGTCGCCTCCGGCGGGGGCAAAGATCTCGGCCTCTTCATGCGCTGCTCGAGTGAGCATCACAATCTGGTCCTCCAGCCAGGGCCGGTGATCTTCCTGGGTCACAGCTCATGGGAAATGGACGATTTTGACGAAATCGGCCGAGGCGCGCAGGCGCTTCTCAAAGAGCGTCCCGAATGCCACCTGTGGGGCATTGGGCGTCATTGGGTCGCCGCGAACTTCTTCTACTACTTTCGCGACCCCGCCGGTCACATTTGCGAGTACTACGCCGACATGGACCATATCCTCAATGACGAACTCTGGAACCCGGACGCCATAGACGTCAAACAAGCTGCGGCCGTTTGGGGACCATCGCCGATGCCAGGGGATATGCTGGAGCCTGAGGATCTTGCCGATTTGACGGCTGCAATCCGCTGAGAACCGTCCGACAAACCAACGGAGTGTCTACCCATGGCGCGCGTACCTTATCTCACCGAGTCCGAACTCGCCGAGGCGGACCGTCCCCTGCTCTATCCCAGCACACTCCTCGTGCCCGAGGTATCGAGAGCGGAGAACCTCGAGGGGAAACGCCCGGCCAATCTATACCGCGCACTGGCCAACAGCCCTGAAGCGCTTCGGCACTGGTCCGTGTTCGGCCGATGGCTCCCGCGCGGCTGCAAAGTGCCGCCCCGGCTGCGTGAGCTCGCTATCTTGCAGGTCGGCTACCTGACAGCCACTCCGTACCAATGGAGCCACCATATCAAGAGCGGTCGCGACGCCGGGTTATCCGATCAAGATATCCGGGGCCTCATCGCAGCCAACTCCGGTCAGGCGCACGGACTTGGCGCGGTCGAGACGCTAGTTCTGCAGGCCGTCCGGGAGATCACTCTGGAAGCGAGGATGAGGGGGAATACGTGGGACAAGCTTCTCACCCATCTCACCGAGCCCCGGCTGGTCGATCTGACCATCATCATTTCACACTGCAATGCGGTGGCACGGGTGCTCGGCACGTTGTGTATCGACGTAGAGCCGGAGTTCCAACCGTTCCTCGATGAGTTCCCCCTCCCCCTCCCCCTTCCCGGCGCAGCATAGCTGGGGGTTTCAGCACCTCGCGTTAGGTTTTATATGATCCCTACTATCGTTGTCCTCAATGGGCCCAATCTCAATCTTCTGGGTACGCGCGAGCCCGATGTCTACGGGCGCGATACACTCGCCGACATCGAGCGTCTATCCGCGGCTCATGCCACGAGCTTGGGTCTCGCGACGTTATTCCGCCAGTCTAATCACGAGGGCACGTTGATCGACTGGGTACATGGGGCCCGCGGGCACGCTCAGGGCTTCATTATCAATGCCGGAGCCTTCACGCACACATCGATCGCGCTGCTCGACGCCCTGCTCGGCGTGGGATTGCCAGTCGTCGAGGTCCACCTGAGCAACCTCTTCAAGCGCGAACCTTTCCGCCATCATTCCTATGTCACACGCGCAGCGCTCGGTCTAATTTGCGGCTTCGGAGCCAAAGGTTATCTTCTGGCGCTCGATGTCCTGGCCCATCACCTCAACAGCACAAAATCTCCGGCGTGACGGACTCTGGCACAGGTTCGCAGGACCTGGTCCCTGCGCTTCAACTGCGCGACGCCGGCAGGAATGCCAGGAGGTGCGTGGCGGTTATGTCCCGCGACCGTTCAGCCGAGTAATGAGGCTCGACGTGTCCCATCGCGCACCCCCCAACTGTTGCACGTCCCCGTAGAATTGGTCGACGAGAGCGGTAACGGGCAGGCGCGCGCCGATCCGGGCAGCTTCGTGAAGGCAAAGCCCAAGATCCTTACGCATCCAGTCCACCGCAAATCCGAAATCAAATCGCCCAGCATCCATAGTCTGCGCACGATTCTCCATCTGCCAGGACTGTGCAGCCCCCTTGGAGATCACGTCGATC
>Ga0073928_10004421_pt1 | contig 20821 bp, 22 predicted proteins | sample PaiPotPPA55metaG_FD_76969 | JGI IMG/M metagenome (GOLD analysis project Ga0073928, IMG submission 76969) | Iron sulfur acid spring bacterial and archeal communities from Banff, Canada, to study Microbial Dark Matter (Phase II) - Paint Pots PPA... ...
GGCGGATCGGTTGGACCGGAAGGCAGCGCGTTCGTCTTTCTCGTTTTGCTGATGTGGGCCTTGGTCATACACATCTTATTTCCTGCGAAGCGATTGCCGTCCTGATTCGGCTTCGACGGAATCCTTTCCTGCGTTCAAAGCATCTATCACGGGTCTGTCTCTCCGATAATTGGCGTTAATTTGACATTGGAGAGAAGGTGTCGTTAAAATCGTTGGATTTTAGTAAGGCGACTAACCCCGCCTAGGGACCTAACCATGGATAAGAAGCGACTCGAATACTATAAAAAGAAATTGGTCACGCGACGCGATGAGCTGATGCGTGGAATAGCGCGTACCGAACAAGAGGGCCGCGAAGCGGATGAGGACCCCACTGTCGATCTCGCGGACAAGGCCGCCAATTCCTATACGAAGGAATTTCTCTTCGGACAAACTCACAACGATCGTTCACTTCTGCAGCTTGTGAACGACGCTTTGGCACGTATCAAGGACGATAGCTTCGGCGAATGCATCGCATGCCATCAAGAACTTCAGCAGAAGCGGCTGGAAGCTGTGCCGTGGACCCGCTATTGCATCACCTGCCAGGAAAAAATGGAGCAGGGCCTGCTGTAAACTCCCTCCTTGATTTCGCTCTAGCCGTGCGGAATCGATCTGCCGAGCCCATCGATCCAAGAGAAATCGATTGCCTAGAATTGCGCACCTCACTTCATTTCTTCACTTAGCTCCCCAACTGCGCTAGCGTTTGCCACATTCTATAGGCTCACAACGCCTCTGCAATCATTCGGAATGCTATGCGGTCGAAGACCTCACCCGCCTTGGCAATTGGCTCGCTGCGAGGCTGGCCGAAGTCGTGGCGCGAGGTCCCGACCATTTCCAATCGGACGTTTGTATTCCCGCCCCGCTGCACCCTGACCGGTTCCCAGAGCGTGGTACAACCAGGCGGATCTGATTGCGCGTCCATTGGCGCGCCGATTAGGATTGAAAATGGGATCGCATCTACTTATGTCAGTACGTGGCGCCTACGCTACCCGCAAAGGTGTACGAGTTGACAACCTCCGCATCCTGCTGGTAGATGATGTATTGACCACTGGCGCGACTCTTGATGCATGTTCGCGAGCTTTGAAGAAGGCGGGCGCGAAAGCCGTGCTAGCATTAACAGTAGCTCGTGTGGTCACAGGCTGCCGCCTGTTGATGGGGGGCCGGTTCGGCTAGATGGGTAACCCCATGAGCAACGCGAGCATCCAAAAATAACGCAGTCTTTCGAGACGTCAAAGGCGGGTGAATGGACAAGCGTCTTAAGACCGGCTTACGTCCCCGACCAAAAATTGCATTGGGCGGTGTCGCGCCGGACTCTGCCGCCTCCAAGCTGTCGCCTTCCCCGGCGAGCCGGCCCTCTGTGATGCAAGCTCCGGTATTGGTGCTCAATGCGACATTTGAGCCCATCAACGTGACAGCTGTGCGGCGAGCTTTGGTGCTGATGCTCAAAGGCGTGGCGCAAGCGGAAGAAACCAACCATGCGCAAGTTCATACCACGCAAAAAGCGATGCAAGTTCCGTCTGTGATACGGCTGCTGACTTACCGGCACATTCCGCAGCAAAGCCGGGCGCTCTCGCGAAAAAACATTTTGCTGCGCGATCGCAACACCTGCCAGTTTTGCGGCGACGCCCTTCCCGCCTCCGAATTGACGCTGGACCACGTGATGCCGCGTTCGCGCGGCGGCCGCTCGTCCTGGGAGAATTTAGTGGCCTGCTGCTACGGCTGCAACAACCGCAAAGGCGATCGCACGCCGGAAGAAGCTGGGCTGAAGCTTCAGCGTCGCCCGCGCCCGTTCACTCTTCACACTTCCCGCCAACTGATGCGCTTGATTGGCCATCGTGACGAGAAATGGCGCAAGTACCTTTTTTATTAGCTAGTTTGGCATCTTCAGGGTAAATGCAACCTTTTCCGGCAACTCGCGTCTAATTACTCAAATACTTCTAGGACACACCCCGGGAAGTGGTACTGGTTCAATCCAGGCCGCTTCCCTAATTTTTTGCTGTCTATAATTTGGAATGGATTTCGAAGTTCCGTAATGGCAGCAAGGCTTTTTTATTGCCAGAAGCGGCCGACTCTGCCCAAAATCATCCGCAAATTCGTTCAAGGGCGTCACCAGCTAATTTAGATAAACAAAAGTAAAAGTGCGGCTATTCCAGAGCGAGCCCGGTGACCCGGATCGAAGGATACTGCTTATCCCATTGGGCAGGAAGATGTTCCATCTGGACCTGGAAATCGCGGCGCTGCCCGGCGTCGAGCGAGACATCTTTGGACCCGATCAACTGGTTCGAGTCGCGCAAGATCACTTGGTGAAACGGATCGTGAAATTCCACGGTAACTTCCAATCCTCGCACTCTGCGCGGCCCGTCGTTGAACACCGTTCCAGCTACATACGTAAAATCCTGATTCAAAAAATTTGTGGCATGCGCCAATTGAATATCCAAAAACTGGATATGCGGAACGTAGGCTTGTTCAGCAGGACCGATAAGGAATTTCACAACCGTGGGAGAATCGTGCGAACGCATCACATGGGTCAAAAGAAGAAAACCGCCGAAAATCAGAATCACGATTACCGCGCCGGCTAAGAAAGCCATAGGCAGACGGCGTCGTTCTTCGCGATACGGGGTTTCTCCTGGTTCCATGGTTCCCTGTTGGTTTAGCGCCCGAACGATAGTCTGTTTATCAGCGGCTCCGGCAAACCTGCTTCGGCCATTCTTTTTTGCACTGCTTCGATGTCGTACGGCACACGCCAGAAATCCACGGTATTGTTGGGAATGTCGGAGATCGCGAACGCCGCGCGTGGATCGCTGTCGCGAGGCTGCCCCACGGATCCGGGATTTAAAAGGTAAGTGGTGCCCGGTTCAATCGTCAGCGTTGAAAACGGAGCGTCGCCCGCTGGTTTAAAGTGCAGCACGCCCACTTTATTATCTCGTAAGGTGAACCCGCCCTGCAGGTGTGTGTGTCCGAAGAAGGTAATTTGTGAAGGCGCGTCGAGCAGGCCGTCCAGAGCTTGCGCCGGCGCAAAAACATATTCATCTTCATCACGATGCGCGCCGTGAACCAGTGAGAATCCGTCCACTGTTGCGGGACCGGTCGGCAACTCCTCCAGCCAGACGCGGTTTTCAGGTCGCAACTTGTCCCTGGTCCACAACGCCACATTCCGGGCGACAGGGTTAAAGTCGTCCGCATTGGCAATGCCGCTGCCTGCTTTGTCATGATTGCCGCGAATCGTGGTGGCGCCAAGTTCGCGCACCTTGTCGATGACTTCGTTGGGGTCAGGTCCGTATCCAACCACGTCGCCGAGGCACAGAACTTTGTCCCAGCGGCCCTTGGCAGCCTCTAGCGCGGCCTCCAGCGCTGTGGCATTAGCGTGGATATCGCTCAGAATCAGATAGCGCATTCACTACTCCGTGAGCAGGAAGCGGATTATAGACGAACCTGAGGCGGGTTGCACGAAACTCCCTAGAAAAACAGACGGCGCTAGATGTGCCTCTGGCATTGCTTACCGGATCAGCATGCAGTCGCCATAACTGTAAAAACGGTATCCCTGCTCGACGGCGTGGCCGTAGGCTCGCAGGATTTCTTCGCGCCCGGCGAAAGCCGCTACCAGGGCCAGCAAGCTCGAGCGCGGCAGATGAAAGTTCGTCAGCATCTGATCCACAATTCGAATTGGTTTTCCAGGATAAATAAAAATTTCGGCCTCAGCAGGGCCAGTCGCCAAGAGTTTCTTTCCGCCTGCCGATTTTTCCGCGGCGTCTTCCAGGGCACGAACCACAGTGGTGCCAACAGCCAGGATAGGTCGGCCTTCTTTCTTTGCGTCCACAATCGCTTGCGCCGCGCCGTCGGGAAGGTTGTAAGACTCCGCATGGATCTTGTGGTCTTCCAGTCGTTCGGTTCGCACCGGTTCAAACGTGCCTAGCCCAACGTCGAGCGTTATTTCCGCAATCTCAATCCCACGCGTGCGCAGTAGTTCCAGGATTTCGGCGGTGAAATGAAGGCCCGCTGTGGGTGCTGCCACGGCGCTTCCCTGCTTCGCGTAAACCGTCTGATATCGCTCGCGGTCGCCCGGCTCATCGGCGCGCTTGATATAAGGCGGCAGAGGAATGTGGCCTAGGCGCGCGATTGACGCAGCAAAATCGTCTGGGGACAAAAATCGCAGAAGGCGCAAGCCGTATCCGCCGCGGCCCTCCACGCGGGCTTCTAGTTCGCCTTCCCCGAAGACTATACGTTCTCCGACGGGGATTTTTCGTCCCGGTCGAACCAGAGTCTCCCACAGATCAGGTTCAATTTGCCGCACCAGCAAAACTTCGATCGAGGATTTAAGATGCTCGGCTCGCGTCGGACTATTTTCACCCGGCTTCTGAGCACGAAGACCCTCGCGGTGTCCAAACAGCCGGGCAGGCAGCACGCGAGTATTGTTCAGGACAATTAGCTCGTCGCCGCGCAGCAATTCGGGAAGGTCGCGGAAGTAGCGATCGTGTAAAGCGGCAGACTTTCGCTCCATCACAAGCATCCGCGAGGCGTCGCGCTCTTCGAGCGGATGCTGTGCGATCAGCTCTGGAGGCAGCTCGAAATCAAAGTCGCTTAGCTCCATGGTTTTGTCCGCGATCCCTGCGTCAGCGTTCTGAGTATGCTGTACCATCTTAGCGAATCATTTGGCGCATTGGGCGCCTCCGGTAGGTATTGTGGCGGAAAGTTCTGTGGTCATCAGTACACGTGGTGTCGAGCGTCTGCGTGCCGGCCACTTCTGGGTTTATCGCAGCGACGTTCGCAGCGCTGCCGCTGAAGCCGGCGCGATCGTCCGGCTTACCGACGAACGCGGGCGCTTCCAAGGACGCGCCTTTTACAGTGACAAATCGCAGATTGCCGTCCGCCTGCTCACCCGCGAAGATGTTCCGTTGGACCGCGCCTTCTTCACCGGACGCATTCGCCACGCTGCAGCCTACCGTAAAATGGTCGTCGAAAATACTGACGCATATCGCTTGATCTACGGCGAAGCCGACCTTCTTCCTTCACTTATTGTCGATGTATACGGGGATTACCTGGTAATTCAAACGCTCAGCCAGGCAAGCGAGCGGAACAAAAATCTTATCCGCGATATCCTCATCGAGCTGTTTTCTCCCAAGGGCATCTTGGAACGAAACGATCCGAAAGTGCGTTTGCTCGAAGGGCTGGAACAGAAAGTGAGCGTTCTTCATGGCGAAGTCCCCGACGAGCTTGTCGCGAAAGAAAATGGCGTCGCTTTTTTATACGATCTACGCAACGGGCAGAAAACCGGCTCCTTTTTAGACCAGCGCGAAAATCATGCAGCCGCGCGGCAATATGCGTCGGGCGAAGTCCTCGATTGCTTCGCCTACCAAGGAGGATTTGCTCTGACCGTTGCGGACAATTGCGAGCACGTGGAAGCCGTCGATATGGCAACCGCAGCCCTGACTGCAGCCCGCCGCAATCAGGAAGCGAACCCCATATCGAACGTCAGCTTTCGTGAAGCGAACACATTTGACCTGCTTAAAGAGTACGACGAAGTCGGACGCCGCTTCGACATGGTCATTCTCGACCCGCCTGCATTTGCTAAGAACCGGGACAACATCCCTGCGGCACAGCGCGGCTATAAGGAAATTAATCTTCGCGCCATGAAGTTGCTAAATTCAGGCGGGTACCTGGTCACCTGCTCGTGTTCCTACCACGTCTCGGAGCCCTTATTCCTTCAAATCCTTGCAGAAGCTGCCCTTGACTGTCGCAAGACGATCACAGTGGTGGAGCGCCGAACGCAAAGCCGAGACCATCCGATTCTGTTGACCATGCCGGAGACACACTATCTCAAGTGTATGATAGTACGTGTATTATAGTCTCGAGAGGCCAGCAAATGGCCTCTCACAATTCTCAATAGCATATACTTGACAGTGATACACGCATATTTTATTATATTGTTGCGCTAAATATAGCGCGCAATTTACTACAGGAGATTTCGACATGAATTCCATTACCCGTTGGGACCGTTTCCGCAACATTTCGTCCCTGCAAGAGCAGGTCAACCGGCTGTTTGAGTCCGGCCTGCCAGGCCGCAGCGACAACTCCGCTTTGACCACCTGGGCTCCTGCCGTGGATATTTATGAGACCGAGAACGAGCTGGTTTTGAAGGCCGACCTGCCCGCAATCAGTGAGAAGGACCTCGACATTCGCGTCGAGAACAACATGCTCACCATTCGCGGCGAACGGAAGTTTGAAAGCGAAGTGAAAGAAGACAACTACCTTCGGATCGAGCGCACCTACGGTTCGTTCAGCCGCAGCTTCGGGCTGCCGAACACGGTGAACACCGAGACCATTAAGGCGGAATACAAGAACGGCGTGTTGACTATCGAGATGCCCAAGCGCGCGGAGTCAAAACCGAAGCAAGTAAAGATCAACGTTTCAACTAACGGCAACTAAGCTCTACAAGCACGAAACGACGAAGAGGGCCGTGATTTCGCCGGCCCTCTTTCTGTCATCGTAGGAAAGTGAGAATATTGCACCATGCCGCGACTCGACAAATTAACCATTAAAGCCCAGGAAGCGTTGCAGGCAGCGCAAGAGGTGGGCGCGCGCTCCGGCCAGCAACAGATTGAGCCGTTACACTTGCTTTGGGCTTTAATCGCGCAAAATGAAGGCGTCGTCCCTCCCCTTCTGGAGAAGCTCGGGGTGTCGCCCACGACGCTTGCGGACGAGGTCGAAGGTCAGATCAATCGTCTGCCGAAAATTTCGGATGTTTCGCAACAGTATCTGAGTCCGGCGACAAATAAGATTCTCGACAAAGCATTGGATGAAGCTCAGCGCCTGAAGGACGAATACGTCTCCACCGAGCACATCCTGCTCGGCATCGCCGGAGATTCTCGCGATCCCGCGGGCCAGCTGCTTGCGCGTCACGGCGTCACCCACGACGCAATATTGCAAGCCATGGCCACTATCCGCGGCAGCCATCGCGTCACTTCGCAAAATCCCGAATCAACTTATCGCGCGCTGGAACAATATGGCCGCGACCTGACCGACCTGGCCCGCCGAGGCAAGCTGGATCCGGTGATCGGTCGCGACGAAGAAATTCGTCGAGTAATGCAAATTCTCGCGCGACGCACGAAAAACAACCCGGTCCTGATCGGAGAACCCGGGGTGGGTAAAACCGCTATCGTCGAAGGCCTGGCTCAACGAATTGTCGCCGGTGACGTCCCCGAAGTTCTGAAGCCGAAGCGTATCGTCACCCTGGATCTTTCGGCTTTGGTTGCGGGCGCCAAATATCGCGGCGAATTCGAAGACCGCCTGAAAGCGGTGCTCAAAGAAGTCACGGAATCCGAAGGCCAAATAATTCTTTTCATCGATGAGCTGCACACCTTGGTCGGCGCTGGCGCGGCGGAAGGCTCCGTGGACGCCTCCAACATGCTCAAGCCGGCTCTGGCGCGCGGCGAGCTGCGCGCAATCGGCGCGACCACGGTGAACGAATATCGCAAATACATCGAAAAAGATCCCGCGCTGGAACGCCGCTTCCAACCTGTTTATGTCGGCGAGCCTTCCGTGGAGGACACCATCGCCATCCTGCGCGGCCTGAAAGAGCGCTACGAAGTTCATCACGGCGTGCGCATTAAAGATGCGGCCATCCTCGCCGCGGCCATGCTTTCCCAGCGTTACATCACCGAGCGCTTCCTCCCCGATAAAGCCATCGACCTGATCGACGAAGCGGCCGCCGGGCTGCGCATGGAAATCGATTCCCTGCCGACTGAAATTGACGAAATCGAACGCCGCATCATGCAGCTCGAAATCGAGAAGCAAGCGCTGCGCAAAGAATCCGACCAGCATTCCCGCGACCGCCTAAAGCAAATCGACAAAGATCTGGGCGGCCTGCGCGAGCAGTCCAACGCCCTGAAGGCGCACTGGCAAACAGAAAAAGATGCCATCGGCCGCATCCGCAAACTGAAAGAACAAATCGAACAATTGAAAGCCGACGAACAGCGCTACGAACGCACCGGCGATCTTTCGAAAGTTGCCGAGATCCGTTACGGAAAATTGTCCGCCGCCGAAAAAGAGTTGAAGGCCGCGCAGGATCGGCTGGGTGAATTGCAAAAAGATCAGCCGATGTTGAAAGAAGAAGTAGGCGAAGAAGAGATCGCCAAAATCGTCAGCAAATGGACTGGCATTCCAGTCGGTCGCCTTCTCGAAGGCGAAGTCCAGAAGCTCATTCACATGGAAGAACGCCTGCGTGACCGCGTGGTTGGCCAGGATGAGGCGCTTGCCAGCGTAGCGAACGCCATTCGCCGCAGCCGCTCAGGCCTAAGCGATCCCAACCGTCCGATCGGCTCGTTCCTGTTCCTCGGCCCGACCGGAGTGGGCAAGACTGAGCTCGCCCGAGCGCTTGCGGAATTTCTGTTCGACGATGAAAAAGCCATCATCCGCCTGGACATGTCCGAGTACATGGAAAGGCATTCCGTGGCCCGCATGATCGGCGCGCCTCCCGGCTACGTTGGATACGAAGAGGGCGGACAGCTCACCGAGCAAGTCCGGCGTCGCCCATATTCCGTTGTTCTGCTCGACGAAATCGAGAAAGCGCATCCGGATGTTTTCAACGTTTTGCTCCAGATCCTCGACGATGGCCGCTTAACCGATGGCAAAGGCCGGGCCGTGGATTTTCGCAACACCGTGATTCTCATGACCTCCAACGTCGGCTCCTCGGCAATCTTTGAGCTAGCCGCCAAAGATCCGAAAAAAGCCCGCGAACAGGCCATGGCCGCGCTGCGCGGACTTTTCCGCCCGGAGTTTCTGAATCGCATCGACGACATCGTTATGTTCAAACCACTGGGCAAAGATCAAATCGAGCGCATCATCGAAATGCAGACGCGCAATCTGACTAAGCGCCTGGCGGAACGTCAATTGACCATCGAATTGACTCCGGCAGCCAAGTCGCTACTTTTCCGCGAAGGCTACGATCCGGCGTACGGCGCGCGTCCCATGAAACGCGCCATACAGCGGCTAATCCAGGATCCGCTCGCACTGAAACTTCTGGATGGCGAGGTCAGACCTGGAGATCACGTGCTCGTCGAGGCGGATTCCAAGACCGGCGAAATGAAAATTACCCGAGAAGTTTTGAAGAAGGGCGCCGCTTAAATCGAAATCCGGCGCGAAGGCTCAAGTTATGAAAACTCTAAAGACCACATTTCTTCTAACCGCTTTAACCCTGCTGCTCCTGTTTATCGGAGAAGCCTTCGGCGGCGCCCGCGGCATGACGATTGCGCTCGTCGGCGCCGTGCTAATGAATGGAGTCGCCTATTTCTTCTCCGACAAAATCGCGCTCGCTTCCAGTGGCGCGCAACCAATCAGCAGAGAAGAGTCTCCGCGTCTCTACGCAGTGATGGAGCGCCTTTGCGGGAAAGCCAATTTGCCTATGCCGAAGCTGTATCTAATCCCGCAGCCTGCTCCAAACGCGTTCGCCACCGGCCGCAACCCCGGCCATGCATCGGTTGCTGTCACGCAAGGCTTGCTCGAACTCATGAATGACGACGAACTGGAAGGCGTCATCGCTCACGAACTCTCGCATGTTCGCAATTACGACATCCTCACTTCGTCCATCGCCGCCACACTTGCCGGCGCAATTATGTGGATCGGTCGAATGGGCCAATGGGGCATGATGCTCGGAGGTTACGGCGGGCGCGGCGAGCGTCGCGAAGGCGGAGGGATCACGGCGCTTCTGATGTTGATTCTCGCCCCGCTCGCTGCCTTGTTGCTCCAACTCGGAATTTCCCGCCAGCGCGAATACCAGGCGGACGCTTCGGGCGCAAATATGGTCGGACAGCAATACGGCTTAATCAGCGCCCTGGAAAAACTCGGGGCTTATAACCAGAAAATTCCATCGAATATTCCGCCATCCACCGCCGCTCTGTGCATCGTTGCACCATTTTCGCCGCGGCAATTCCTGGCCGGCCTGTTCAGCACGCATCCACCGCTTGGGGACCGCATCGCCGAGTTGCGTAACATGACTATCACCCGCTAATTGGGGTGTGGCCGTCCAGAATTCCCTAAATCCGGCAGCGAAAACGTGGCGTAGTGCCAAGATTAATGCACCACGCAGAAAACTTTAAAATAGCGTAAAAATTGCAGTATCGAACCGGCGTTGCAGCCCTGAATCAATCGGCTCGCAACCTCTAAGTAACATGTAATCAGTTGATTGCAGCATGCCCCGGCGTTGGCCTGATTTGGTTCTGGGCTTGCTTCTACAGCTTTCGAACTTGTCGTACACAGGAGAAAAGCAATGAGCGAAGAAAGACAGGAAATTATCACAGAGGACGCCGCCGCGCCCCGCTGGGTCGGCATCGTAATCGTCGCTCTGGCCGTGGTATCACTCGTGGCGCTGGGCGCAGGCTGGACGGCCTCTACGCGCTCAAAGGAACTCGAGCAGAATTTAGCGAGCCAGAACGAACAGATCAAGAAGAACGAAGATGTCCTCAGCCAGCGGCTCGCGAAGTCTGAAGACACCAACGCGCAGCTCCAGGGCGAGCTCAGCGTGGTGACCGACAAGATGAAGCTGACGGAAGGCGAATTGGGCAAGGCGCGCTCGCAGGCCAAAAAGATCAAGGAAGAAGACGCCAGGGAATTGGCGGACCTGCAGAATCAGACCAGCGCGCAGCTCGCCACCAAGGCCAGTGTTGACGACATGAATAAGATCGGCACCGACGTCAACGGCGTGAAGTCCGACCTGGACGTGCAGAAGAACAACCTCCAGATGACTCGCGGCGAATTCGGCACGCTGATCGCCAAGAACCATGACGAAGTGGAAGAGCTCCGCCGTCTTGGTGAACGCGATTACTACGAATTCAGCATCGACAAAAAGAACAATCGCGAAAAAGTCGGCAATCTGATGGTCGAACTTCGCGGCACCAATCTTAAGAAGAGTCAGTACACTGTGACGATCTTTGTGGACGACCAGCGCCACGAAAAGAAGGGCTTGACGGCCAACGAGCCGCTCTACTTCTTCGAAAATGGCGCACGCGCTCCGCTTGAGTTCGTCGTGAACCAGGTGGGCAAAGACAAGATCACCGGTTACCTGAGCATTCCGAAAGTGAACCAAGCACACGCACAAGCTGTTTCCGGCGGTAACTAAGGCAGCCTAAACCCGCGCACTGGCGAGCGCGGATGTAACACCAAGGGGGCGTCCCGAGCGCCCCCTTTTTTTATTCCGATTTCTTTGCCGCGCGCTGCTTGCGTGTAAGAAATCTTTTTGCGAGCGACGAAAGCTGATCGTGCTTCAGTTTTCCTTGCTCGTATTGTTGCACTTTTTTCTTAGCCACTTTCCGCCGGCGGCGCTGCCGCTTTTGGGCCACGTACCGCTTTTCATTTGCCATTCACATCCTCCGCGATTAGCGACATCTGATTGTAGCGGAGAAGGAAAATGATGCAAGGTTCGCGTGTGTTTATGCGCTGAACTTCGAGTAGGATTCTTAGACTGCCGGTCACTGCCATTTACGCAAGCCGCATCCTCACTCCGCAGGAGCAGCTCGCCGACAGCGTCATTCTCACAGAAAACGGCCGTATTACCGCCATCGGCCATCGCGATGAGGTGAAAATCCCCTCCGGCGCCACTGATTACGTCGCCGCAGGCATGACGGTTGTTCCCGGCTTTGTCGACGTCCATATACACGGCGCCGGCGGCCACGACGTGATGGAAGCGACGCCCGCGGCCCTCGATTGCATCACTTCCACCGTCGCGCGTTACGGCACCACTTCAATTCTCGCAACGACTGTCACGGCTTCTGTGGATGAAACCTGCCGAAGCCTCCAAGGAATCGCTCAATACATTCGCGCGCACGAGCAGCATGAAAACATCGAACCGAATGTTGAACCGAACGTTGAACCGAACCGCGAGCCCGGAACCCCCGAACTTGCCGCCGAGATTCTTGGCATTCACCTGGAAGGTCCGTTCATTTCCAAAGCTCGTCGCGGGGTCCACCCGCCCGATGCGATTGCGCGCCCTTCGGTCGAGATTTTGGAGAAATTTCGCGCCGCATCCGACGGCTTAATTCGCATCGTAACCATCGCTCCTGAAATTCCCGGCGCGCTGGATTTGATTCGCTATGCCCTAGCCAACGGAATTATCGCCGCCATCGGCCACACGGACGCGAATTTCGAACAAACGCAAGCCGCCATCCAGGCCGGAGCGCGCCATAGTGTCCACTTCTATAACGCCATGCGTCCTTTTTCGCACCGCGATCCGGGGGTCATCGGCGCTATTCTTACCGAGCCCGACGTCACCGCCGAAGTCATCGCCGACGGAATCCACGTCGCAGGCCCCGCAATCCAGGTTTTGCTTGGCACCAAGGGTTTCGACACTGTGCTTCTCGCCAGCGATGCCACCGCCGCGACCGGAATGCCTGACGGAAATTTCCGCCTCGGAAAGTTTGAAGTAATGGTGAAGGACGGCGTGTGCCGCAACGCGGAAGGAAAGTTAGCCGGAAGCACGTTGACGCTAGATCGCGCGTTGCGCTATATCGTTGCCCTGGGCGTTCCGCTAGTTGACGCAGTGCGCATGGCCACCATTCTCCCCGCTCGCCGGGTCAGCCTGGCAGGAAAAAAAGGAATCATCGCCGTAGACGCAGATGCAGATTTGGTCGTCCTAACTCCGGATTTGCGGGTGGTTGGTGCAATGACGCGCGGTACCGGCCTAGCGTAGTAATCGGAAAATAGAAAGCCCAAGAACACATTCGATGAAACCTGACTTCACTCAATATGGTTTTCCCTATCCAGACAATCTGATCCAAGCATTCATTGGAGGATCGCAGCTGCACGGCGCCAAAGTGGGCGGAACCGATGATACGGACTGGTACGGAGTCTTCATCGAGCCGCCCGCCAAGATGATTGGCCTGGATCGGAACGAACATTTCGTATTCACCACCGGAGGCAAAGCGGGAGGAAATGGCCCGCAAGACGTGGATGTATGTCTGTATACCTTGCGAAAGTGGGCTGGAATGGCTGCCAAGGGCAATCCTTCTGCGCTGCACTTCGTGTTCGCGAAGGAAGAATTCTCTACTCCGTGGTGGGACAAAATTGTGAAGCAAAGACATTTGTTTGCCTCCAAACGCCACGTATTGCCTTTTCTGAGATTCGCCGATGACCAAATGGAACGTCTTTGTGGCCGCAAGGGACAAAAGAACATCCACCGTGCCGCGCTAGAACAGGAACATGGCTACGATACGAAGTATGCTATGCACGTAATCCGCCTGTATCTGGAAGCCAAGGAATACATGGAGACCGGCACAATCACACTGCCAAATCCAAGGGTAGATCTGCTTATCGCGATACGGCAAGGAAAGTATAGACTTTCAGAAATCGAGCAAATCGGTAAACAAATGGAAGCGGAGGCAATGGCGGCTCAAGAGAAATCGGCTCTCCCCGAGGCAGTCCATCTTGATGCAGTGAGCAGTCTTATTACAGAAGTTTATCTGACCTTCTGGAATGCTTGAGGGGGATCGGTCACGGATTTAGCGGGATTTTCAATGCTTCAGCCAGCAAGTAGGGGTCAAACGGGCTAGCTGCAAAAAAGCGCCCGTCAATTTCCAGCGTGGGAACCTTGCGGCGGCCATTATTCGCGCGAAGCACAAGCTCTTCCGCGTCAGGCGACTCATCGATATTTACTTCCCGAAACGGGATTTTCCTCTCTCGGAGAAACTGTTTTGCCCGCCTGCAGTCGCAGCACCAGCCTGTCGAGTAAACTATGACTTCAGCCATTCGCGCCCCGGTTGACCTTCTTGGATGCTTCTGAATGTTACAGTGATTGGATGCTAGCGCGGCTTTGCGGATGCGCCTGTGCAGCTAACCAGTAATCCGTACCATTTTGATACTGACCGGCAAACGCCGTTGATGCAGTAAGTTACCGGTAGACTCTGGGACGAAACCACGGTAAAGGATCCATCGTGAAGGTTACTGCCCGGAACCATGAGAATCCTGCGGCGACCCCGAACCGCCGCCCTTGGAAGCTGTCTGCAAACGCGCGGTGGCCCGCTCGATCCTAGCCTCGGCTTGGTTGGCTTCAGCTTCCGGCGTCCCGGGTTTCGCGGCTTCTGCTTGCGCGTTTTGAAGGGCTGCGCGAGACCGCGCCACGTCGATTTCCTCAGCGCGCTCTGATATTTCGGCCAGCACAATCACTCGATCGGGAAGGACCTCAGCAAATCCGTTGATCACCGACAAATAACCCGTCTGCCCGCCTTTGTGATAGGTCAGCGTGCCGATGCCCAACAAAGTAATCAGCGGAGCGTGACCCGGCAAAATGCCCAGGTAGCCGTCTTTTCCCGGCATCTCGAGCGATTGCACGTTCTCGCTGAGCACGTGCCGCTCGGGCGTTACCACTTGTAGTTCGATAGCTTCGGGTAGCATGTATTTGCAGGCTTGCTTGGCTGAGAACTACGCCACCGCCGCCATCTTCTCCGCCTTTTCCTTCACTTCCTCGATCGTGCCTACCATGTAGAAAGCCTGCTCCGGCAGCTCGTCGTGCTTTCCTTCCACAATTTCCTTGAATCCGCGCACAGTGTCTTCCACCTTCACATACTTTCCTTCGAGACCTGTGAACTGCGCGGCCACGTTCATCGGCTGCGAAAGGAATTTTTCGATCTTGCGCGCGCGCGTCACTGTCTGCTTGTCATCGTCCGACAGTTCTTCGATTCCGAGAATCGCGATAATGTCCTGCAACTCGCGGTAACGCTGCAGGACGGATTTCACTGCGCGTGCCACGTTGTAATGTTCTTGACCCACGATACGCGGGTCCAAAATACGCGAGAAGCTCGCAATCGGGTCCACCGCTGGATAAATTCCCCGTTCCACAATTTGCCGGCTCAGGTTCGTAGTCGCATCCAAGTGCGCAAACGTCGCCGCCGGGGCCGGATCGGTGTAATCGTCCGCCGGCACGTAAATCGCTTGTACCGACGTGATCGACCCAGTTTTTGTGGAAGTAATGCGCTCCTGCAATTCGCCAATTTCCGTATTCAGGTTCGGCTGGTAGCCCACAGCGGAGGGCATGCGGCCCAGCAACGCGGACACTTCCGATCCGGCCTGCACGAAGCGGAAAATGTTGTCGATGAAAAGCAGCACGTCCAAATGTTCTTCGTCGCGGAAATATTCAGCTACCGTGAGTCCGGTCAATCCCACTCGCAGACGCGCGCCGGGCGGTTCCGTCATCTGCCCGTAAATCAGCGCGCAACGCGATTTCTCCGAATTTCCCGGCACCACCACGCCCGACTCCTGCATTTCGAGCCAAAGATCATTTCCCTCGCGCGTACGCTCGCCCACTCCGGCAAAAACCGATACGCCGCCGTGTTTCATCGCCACGTTGTGAATCAATTCCTGAATCAACACGGTCTTGCCCACGCCCGCGCCGCCGAACAACCCGATCTTGCCGCCCTTCAGGTACGGCTCGATCAGGTCCACCACCTTAATTCCGGTCTCGAACATTTCCAGGTTTGTGGATTGGTCCTCAAGCGATGGCGCCGGACGATGAATCGGATACCGCTTGTCGGTTTTCACCGGGCCCAGTTTGTCCACCGGCTCGCCCAGCACGTTCAACACGCGGCCCAGCGTAGCGCGCCCGACCGGCACCGAAATCGGCTCGCCGAGGTTTTCCGCCTTCATTCCGCGAACCAACCCTTCGGTCGGCTTCATCGCTACGCAACGCACGCGTCCTTCGCCCAGGTGCTGCGCCACTTCCGCCACAATGTCCAGCGGCTCAGGAACATTAAACCCTTCGCTGGTAATCCGCACCGCATAATGAATATGTGGCAAGTGATGTTCTTGAAACAAAATATCCACTACCGGGCCTATAACCTCAACTACGTGCCCGAATTTCTCTTCGCCTTTATTTTCAGCCATTCTGTTCTCCTGAAGTTTTCAAAAGCGCCGCGCCTAGGACATCGCGGAAGCCGCGCCGCTTACAATCTCGATAATTTCCTTGGTGATTCCAGCCTGCCGTATTTTGTTCATCTGCAAAGTCAATTTGTCGATCAGTTCCGACGCATTTCGCGTGGCGGCATCCATCGCCGTCATACGAGCCGCATGTTCCGCCGCCGCGGATTCCAACAAAATCCGATATATTTCAGTCTCCAAATAGCGCGGCATTAAAGCTTTGAAAATCTCGTCTACCGGCTGCTCGTAAATATAGTCCACCAGAAATTCGCCGCCCTTAGGAGCCCGCTCCATGGGCAACGAGCTATCCGGGCCAGCGTGGCTCGCTAGCGATTCCTCCGCGTCCTTTTTTCCTGTTTCAACCACTTCCGGATCGATCGGCAGCAATTTCTGAACGGTAAGGTTCTGCACCATCACATTTTTAAATTCGTTATAAACGGCGTACACCGCATCGACTCCGCCGCTGATGTAAAGCTCCGCAATCTTCGAGGCGATTTCCTTCGCCTTCGAGAACTCCACATTCGCCGACACATCCAAGTACTCGCCAACAAAATGCAGCCCGCGCTTCCGGAAAGTGTCGCGCGCCTTCTTGCCCACCACCATGAGCTCGAGCTTTTTCGACGAGTGTTCGCGCATGAATTCACCCGCGCGCCGAATCACGTTCGAATTGAAGGCTCCCGCAAGACTGCGATCTCCAGTGAGCACGAGTACCAAAATCTTGTCTTCTCCGCGCCGCACCAGCAGCGGGTGCGAAATATTTTCCATGCGCGCCGCTGCCGAGCGCAAAACCCGCAATATCTCGCGCGCGTAAGGTCTGGCCGCAAACACACCCTCTTGCGCGCGCCGCAACTTCGCCGCCGCAACGAACTTCATCGCGCGTGTAATTTGCTGCGTGTTCTTCACCGAACGAACGCGCCGCCGATAATCGAGTAGTGTGGGCATGAACCGTCGTTAGGGAATCATCCTGGCTAATGTGGCGCAGGTGCAGGCGTCGCAGGCGCTGCGGGGGACCCCGCGCCCTGTTCTTGTTTCGGTGGCACCTTTTGCTGAGCTTTGTCCTCTGGCCTCTTCGCTTGGTCTTCCGGTTTTGGTTTGTCCGGTAGAGAAGCCTTGAAAGTTTCTTTGAACGCGTCCAGCGCTTTCTTGGCCTCCGCCTTAATCGCGTCGTCGAATGCCTTCTTCTCGCGCAACGCCTTCAGTAGCCCGTTATAGTTCGTCTCGATGAACGGGTACAGTTCCGTCTCAAACCGCCTGCATTGCGACACTTCCAAATCCTCGAGATAGCGGTTGGCCGCCGCATAAATAATCAAAACCTGTTTTTCCACCGGCAACGGCTGGTACTGATCCTGCTTCAAAATTTCCACCAAACGCTGCCCGCGCGCGAGCTGCGCTTGCGTCGCTTTGTCCAATTGTTCCGTTCCGAATTGCGCGAATGCCGCCAAATCTCGATATTGCGCCAGGTCCAACCGCAACGTGCCCGCCACTTGCCGCATCGCTTTAATCTGCGCATTACCGCCAACGCGGCTCACCGAAAGTCCCACGTTCACCGCGGGCCGAACGCCGCTATTGAATAGGTCCGCTTCCAAATAAATCTGCCCATCGGTAATGGAAATCACGTTCGTCGGAATGTAAGCCGAAATGTCACCGGCTTGCGTTTCGATTACAGGCAGCGCCGTCAGCGAACCCGCGCCGAGCTCATCATTTAATTTCGCCGCACGCTCCAGCAAGCGCGAATGCAGAAAGAAAACGTCACCAGGAAACGCCTCGCGCCCGGGAGGACGCCGTAACAGCAACGAAATCTCACGATAGGCCTGCGCGTGTTTTGAAAGGTCGTCGTAGAAACAGACGGCGTGCCGCTTCGAATCGCGGAAATATTCGCCGATGGCGCAAGCAGCGAACGGCGCAATGTACTGCATCGAAGCCGACTCGGACGCCGACGCTGCCACCACGATGCTGTGCTCCATCGCCGCGTTATCAGTCAGGATCTTAACAATCTGTGCGATGGTTGAACGCTTCTGCCCAATCGCGCAATAAATACAAATCATGTCGCCGCCGCGCTGATTGATGATGGTGTCCAGAATAATCGCGGTCTTTCCGGTCTGCCGATCCCCGATAATCAACTCGCGCTGCCCCCGCCCAATCGGAATCATCGCGTCAATAGACTTAATTCCGGTTTGCACCGGCTCACGCACCGGCTGCCGGTCAACCACGCCCGGCGCCAATCGTTCCAACGGATTCCGCACATCGGTTTGAATCGGCCCTTTGTCGTCTACCGGATTTCCCAGCGCGTCCACCACGCGCCCAAGCATTCCGTCGCCCACCGGCACGGACATGATCTTGTTCGTGCGCTTCACGGTGTCGCCTTCTTCAATCTCCGTGTAATCGCCAAGCAGCACCACGCCCACTTGATCCTCTTCCAGGTTCAGTGCAATTCCGAAAACGTCATGCGGGAACGCCAGCATCTCGCCGGCCATGCATTTGTCCAACCCGTGAACGCGCGCAATTCCGTCGCCGACCGAGATCACCGTCCCGACCTCGTCTACCGCCAGCGTTTGCTGGTAGTTTTCGATCTGCTCGCGCAATATTTTTGTAATCTCATCGGCTTTAATATTTGCCATTCCCGGCTCCTGAGTTTCGATGAACTATTCCGTTTCCAGCTGTTCGCGCAAACGGTTCAATTGCTCGCGCACCGATCCGTCGTAAATCGTGGAACCCACGCGCACTACTACACCGCCCAACAGCGCCTTATCCTCGCGGTACTGCGCTTTGATTTTCTTCCCGGTGCGCTGCTCGATCACCGCGGTCAATTGCTTCTTTTCCGCGTCGCTTAATTCCTTCGCCGAACTCACTTCCGCTTCGGCGATTCCCATACGCATATTCAACTGCTGTTCCAGCGCGACTAAAATCTCACGGAACATTTCCGTACGCCGGTGAGCCACGATCAAATAAATAAAGTTGCGCACCGTTTCATCGATACCCATTTTCTCGGTAATTTCGCGGATGACTCTTTCCTTGATCTCCGGGCTCACCGCCGGGCTTTCTAGAGCGTTGCGCAATTCCGCCGAAGAGAAAAACACTTCCATAAACGCCGAAAGGTCACCCTTTGCGTCGCGTTTGCGCTCGATCGTCACTGACGCGAGCGCCGCGGCGTATCGTTCCGCCACCGCGCTCAATTGACGCTCCTTTCCATCTCAGCCACAAATGTGCGAAACAACCCGGTCTCCGCTTGCGGAGTCATCTCTTTGTGTAACATCGCCTCCGCGCGCTCGATGGCCAATCGCGCTGCCAGCGATTTCAATTCCTGATTCGCGGCGCGCCCAGCCGCTTCTATTTCCAACTGCGCGGCGCGCTCGATTTTGTCCGCTTCAGAACGTGCCAGCTCGCGCAGCCGCTTTGCTTCCCCTTCCGCGTCGCGCTTCGCTTCCACACGCATCCTCTTGATTTCGTCGTCTAGTCCCGCCAGTTTCTGCTCGATTTCTTTTTTCTGGCGTTCGGCAGCCTCTCTCGCTCGCGCACCCTCCGCAATTTTCTGTGCCGTCTCTTCCGCCTGAGCGCGGAAATAGGGTCCACCCATTTTCACCGCCAGGTATGCAATCCCGCCAAAAACAATCGCAAAATTCAGCCAGCGGAATATGTAGCCCGTCCCGGTTTCCGCTGCGGGCGTTTCATTCTCTTGCGCCAGGACTGGCCAGGCCGCCAGAAACAAAAACACGGCCAAAAATCCGAACAGTCCGGCCGCGCGCTTCATCGCACCGCTCCTTGCATTGGAGACGGATTTTCAAGAATCACTCGCACAATTTCGGCGGCCAATGAATCAGTCTGGCTCTCCACTTCATGCCTGGCAGAGACTTGCTCAGCGGCAATTTTCTTCTTCGCCTCTTCTACTTCTTCCAACGCGCGAGAGCGCATGGCCTTCAGCAGTCGAGCACGCTCGTCGAGTACCACCTGCCGCGCCGCTTCTTGTTCAGCGTAAAGTTCTCCGCGAACTTTTCGCAGCCGATCGTTGTAAACCTGCAGCTCTTTTCCTGCTTCGGCTTCCAAGGCCGCGGCTTCGCGGCGCGCTCCCTCAATCTTGGCGTCGCGCTCCGCCATCGCTTTCTGAATCGGCGTGAAGAAAGCCCAGCGCATGAACAAATAGAAAAGAAAAACAATAACCACTGTGGGCACAGCTTGAAGGAACAACTCAGCGAGCTGGTGGAGAATTTCCATGGTCAGGAGATAGTACGGATTTGCCGCTCCGTTTGAGAATTATTTGACACTTCCGGAGCGACACCCTCGCTCGCCGGAACACGCTTCCAGGATCAACAAAGCTCGTGATTATCGCATCGCCATTAGCTTCCGTCAACGCCGAGCTTGCGTTTGCCAAAACCGCACAGTCTCAACCACTTAAGCGCCTTCCGATGACCGTGACTAGGTGTGAAAAGCCTCTCTCTTGCTAACGACGATCCAAAGCAACAAAGCCAGCAGCGGTATTGCGAAAATTACTCCAAACCAAACCGGAAAGTGCATCGGCGGCGGCCCGCTCGACGTACCCTGCATGTCGCGCACCATCTCGGCCATGGCCTGATCGAAGCGCCCCTGGGTCCCCGGAATCAGCACCATGGTCAGCGAATTGAAAATCAAAAACTGAAAATAGTAGATCGCCAGCGTGCGCCCCCACGGCCTCAGCTTCAGCAATCCGAACGCTGTCAACGATTGAACGATGGCTAGCCCAAACATAATCAATGACGCAGAGGTTCCCTTGAAGAAAAATCCAAGAAAGAATACCGGGGGATTTACCGAAAGGCCCAGCACGCCGATAAACGCGCTGATCAGCAGATACCACGCAATTAATGTAATGCTGAGCGGCCGCGCCTCTTGCACAATCATCGCCGCCGTTAATATTCGATCA
>Ga0073928_10004424_pt1 | contig 20810 bp, 16 predicted proteins | sample PaiPotPPA55metaG_FD_76969 | JGI IMG/M metagenome (GOLD analysis project Ga0073928, IMG submission 76969) | Iron sulfur acid spring bacterial and archeal communities from Banff, Canada, to study Microbial Dark Matter (Phase II) - Paint Pots PPA... ...
ACTCCAACCGCTCCGCCCAGTTCGCTCATATTCTTCGACACGTGGGCGTTGCTGCCAGCAAGTGTGCCGGCACCGCCAATCCGCGCTGCGGACAGCCCGCGTTCACAATAATAGTTTGCCACAAAGTTCATTCGGATGATCGCCGAGGCTCTACCATACCACAATCTTCCTGCCTATCCACCGCACGATCATGCGACCAATCCGCGCCTCGCCCCCCGCATTCTGTGTCCCGGAGGAACAACCGATAACAACCCAGCACCAGTTCTATTTCTCTGTTGTCGAAGCCGCCTGCGCCCCGAATGCTTTCGGGGTTACCTCCTGTTCAACATCTTCAGCAGGAGAAGTTGCAGGGACGGCGCGGCCCTTTCGGATTGACCGGACTCCCTCTGAGGGGCAAAGTCCAAATAGCCATGTGGCGAATCGTAAGAATCGGCCTTGCCTCGGCTCTCCTCGCCGTCGGATGCCGGACGCGCGTGGCCGGCCCAATGCCGCCTGCACCCGGCCAAACCGGCCGCGGCGTCAACATCGTGCAATTGGCGGATCGGCTTCGAGTGGAGGTGAACGGCCGGCTTTTCACAGAGTACTTTTACACGAATGTGCCCCGTCCATACTTCTTTCCGCTGATGGGTCCCGGCGGTTTGCCGCTCACCCGGAATTGGCCGATGAAGGAAACGACGAACGAGGAAAAGGACCATCCGCACCATCGCTCGCTGTGGTTCGCCCACGGCGCGGTCAATGGGCGCGACTTTTGGTCCGAACAAAAGGACTTCGGCAGAATCGTCCATGACGGTTTCCTCGAAATCAAAACCGGCGGCTCCGGGCTTATCCGGTCGCGGAACAGATGGATCGCCGCCGATGGCTCCGTCGTATGCACCGACGAGCGCGCTCTGCGAATTTACGCTCCCGCAAATGCCGGCGAGCAGATATTTGATTTCGACATCACGTTGCGCGCCAGCAACGGGGGCGTGACGTTTGGCGACACCAAGGAAGGCGCGATGGCGGTGCGATTGGGCGAGACGATGCGGCTGAAGACCAGCGCAGGCAAAGGCCACATCGTCACCAGCACCGGCGCGCGCGATGGCGCGGCCTGGGGAAAGCGCGCGGACTGGTGCGACTATTTCGGCCCCGTGGACGGGAAGATTGTCGGCATCGCGATATTCGATCATCCGGAAAACCCGCGCCACCCGACCTGGTGGCACGTGCGCGATTACGGCTTGTTCGCCGCCAACCCCTTCGGGCAACATGATTTCGAAAAGCTTGACGACCGCGCCGCCGGCGACCTGAAAATCCCGGCGGGCGAAAGCGTGACGTTCCGCTATCGATTTTACCTGCACGAAGGTGACGAACAGCAAGCCCGCGTCGCCGTGAAATACCAGGAATACGCGAAAGAAAAAACCGTCCGTTGACCACTCAATATTATGCGCAAACTCAATCGCCGCCGCTTCCTCAAAACGACGCTCCTGGCGGGCGCTTCCGTCCAATTGTTCCCGGCCAGCCGCACCGCGTTTTCCGCCAATCTGCGCGTGCGCGGCGCCAACGAAGACATTCGCTACGCCGTCATCGGCTTCAACAGCCGCGGCAAAGACCATCTCGAAGGGATGCGCAAAGTCAAAGGCGCGCGCCTGGTGGCCTTGTGCGACGTGGACAGCGACGTGTTGGCGCGCGAAATCCAAAAGGCGAAAGCTCTCGACGAGCAGGTCGAAGGCTACTCCGACGTTCGCAAGTTGCTGGAGAACAAAGACATCGATGCGGTCACAATAGCGACGCCGAACCACTGGCATTCGCTGGTCGCGATCTGGGCGATTCAGGCCGGCAAGGATGTCTATGTGGAAAAGCCCGTATCGCACAACGTGTGGGAGGGCCGGCAATTGGTGAAGGCGGCGCGCCAACATGAGCGCATCGTACAGGTGGGCACGCAGATTCGTTCGAGCACCGGCGTGCGCGAAGCCATCGCCTGGCTGCACGAGGGACATCTGGGCAAAGTGTTGCGCGCCCGGGGATTGTGTTACAAACGGCGCGCGAGCATCGGCAAGGCCGGTGGTCCGCAACCCATCCCGCCGGGCGTGGACTACGATCTGTGGTGCGGGCCCGCGCCCAAAGGTCCGCTGCTGCGCAAACGGCTCCACTACGATTGGCACTGGGTCTGGCCCACGGGCAACGGAGATCTCGGCAATCAGGGCGTCCACCAGGTGGACATCGCAAGGTGGGTCCTGGGCGAAAAGGAATTATCTCCGCGCGTGGTAAGCGTCGGTGGACGTCTCGGCTACGAAGACGACGGCACGACGCCGAACACATTGATCGTTTTCCATGACTATCCGGCGGCGCCGTTGATATTCGAAGTACGCGGACTGCCTGAAAGGGCGGGAACGGAACAGATGGACCATTTCCACGGAGCGAGCATCGGCGTCGTGGCGGATTGCGAAGGGGGCATGATGGTGATTCCCAATTATACGAGCGCAAAATTCTTTGACAAAGACGGCAAGGAGATCAAACGCTTCCAAGGCGACGAAAGCCACTTCGCGAACTTCATCGAGGCCGTGCGCAGCCGCAAGGCGGAGGATTTGCACGCAGACATTCTCGAAGGGCACATTTCGAGCGCGCTATGTCATACCGGCAATATTTCCTACCGGCTTGGCCGCCCGCACGCGCCGGAGGAAATTCGCGACGCGGTCAAGGACAACAAGGACTTGTCCGAATCACTGGGCCGCATGGACCAACATCTGGCTGCTAACAACGTCGATCTGCACAAAGCGCCGGCGACTTTGGGAATGGTCTTGCGCATGGACCCGGCCAGCGAACGGTTCATCGATAACAGAAAAGCCAATCACCTGCTGACGCGCAAATACCGCAAGCCGTTCGTCGTGCCGGAGAAGATTTGAGCGGCAAGAAAAGGCCGCAAAGGTTCGCCGCCGACGCAAGACGCCGCATGTTCCGAAAGATTTCGGATCGCGGCCTCCGGCGACATGCCCGCCGAGCGGGCAAATTTTTCCAAGCACTCCGAAATATTTCCCCCCTCTGGACCCGCCACAGCGCCACGGACCGCATACACATTGGGTTTTTTTGAGGTCGGACCCGCCACAGAATCCGCCTCCTGGCCGCCCCGACGTGAAAACGAATGGTGTGCTATGTCGGGGTCCCGAGCAGGAAAAGCTCGAGTTGGATCCGGGCGGACCCGCCACAACCCAATAAACATGGGCCTTTTATGAGTTTTCGACCCGCCACACCCAATGCTCACAGGGATCAAACGCATGTTATTCTTGAAGTCCGCCGCTGGCCTTCGTTCGGCCAAGTCTCCTATTGTCGCTCCAGAACTGGGGAACACACCTCATTTGCGCGCCTTCCGAGCTGTTTTAGATTGGAGGCGTCCTTTTTCAGGAAATTGGGAGAAACGGTTGCAAGTTCAATCGCCGAACAACGATGTCATGAAATTCCAATTTCGCCTTTCCACGCTGCTTGTTTCGTTCGAAAGGAAAACGACGATGAGTGTCAAAGGGATTGCCGTGCGGCTAACGATGGGCGCCTCGACACACCTGCATCACCTGCTATATTGGCATCGTCGCATAACCGCACAATGAATTGCGAGAATACTATAATACTAGGAACCGACCCGAATGGCACTTAGTTAAGGCGTAAAACATTGCAGGATAGGCACTTACACATCGGGCTGAAATTCCAAACTTTCATCTCGATTTGCAAACGGTTCGAGGGGCAGACTGCGCGATACCCTTGGTTTTGCAGGGGATTGTAAGGCGCCCTGCAAAACGGGGACTTTCGATTTGCGCAATTTGCCGCGTAAAACGCACATTTGCTGGGCCTTAACTAAGCGCCATTCGGAACCGACCCGTTTATGTATTTGGCGACAGTACGAAACCTACTGCAACTGGTACGCGCAACTGATTGCAAACTGGGCAAATAATGGATTCGATCTTAAGAGTAGCGTGGATACTGCGAACGCAATCGCTGCCGCGGTCCCCGGATCGTTTCCCCGATGGTCAGGAACTACTCCTGGCTGGACCTTCCAAGTGCAGAGCCCCGATGGCAGTATGGTTACTTTCAATCCCATAACATGTCTAAAGTTCGCCGGGTTTGGCGGATTGAGATTCTCAGGAGAGAATTCGTTCAACGAGTACTCCGATTGGTACCATAGATAGACGACAAGCGCGCGAGGATTACCAACTCAATCAGCATTACGCGTAAGATGATCGATACGAATCAACTTCTTAGCATCGCCTTCACGCTAATTGCGAATTTCACGAGCGTTGTCAAAGTGCCACCTGATTGCGTGCCCCAACGCGCAGAGGACCTTAAAAAGATTGTGATCGGCAGCCCCCAGTCCCCTCTGGACCTATGGCTGGTACACAAGCGCGGTCATGAATTCTGGATCTCCGGCGGAATTGTCCGCCAGTACGAAAGCCCGGACTCCTACTTTCATTTGCAGAACTGGGGTGCGCGAGAACGGCTCAAGGGAGCCCCCACTATCAGCTCGAACCAGGCCATGGAATTGGCCGCGAATCTACTGCGGAGCGTGGAGAAATATAAGAACCCAACTGCAGGAGTGAGACCTATTATTAAAGCAACCAAGTACGCAGATATACCCTTTTATGAAATAAACTGGCCCGATGCAAAGCTGAACACCTACAATGGTCTCGCGACTGTGGAAATCGATGCCCGCACTGGGCGGGCTGTTTTTGTCCAGCTTTGGTCGTCCGATTACTACGATTTATCCTTGGCTGCCGAAATCAGCAACCGCGTCTACACGCCTGAGCCGCCGTCCAACCGAAAGCCGTTTGCCCGAGCAAGCACCGGATTGAAGCCGACGACTAATGAGGTCCAGGAACTCCTCCCAAAGTGGTTGAATTTTTGCCAAACCTTTGGCATGGACCCTGGCAGCCAAACCAACGTGGAGGATGTGGACTGGGAATCCAGTTTTAACGCCAAATCTCCGCGTTCTTTCCCCACAGGTAGGCTCTTAAGCGTGCAGTTCCGCAATGGGGCGTGTTTTCAATCGGTAAATGGTGTTATTTTCGATCACACTTGTGCTGATGCGAGTTTTGTGGCAGCTTGGGCGGAACGCCCGCCGGATTACTGGAAGAAGTTCGTCGGCACTCCGACTTTCAAATGGGAAGACTTGGCCCGGCAACTGAACATTCTGATTCTCCGGAAGACGGCGATTTCGAAGGCTTATCTGGACCAGTTCAAGCCAAAGTTATACACGATGGGATCCGGCGGGGTGACTCGTTGTGTGGTGTGCTGGTATGAAAAGAAGAATATTGGAAAAGTGGCGCCTGACAGCCTAAAGACCGCCTCATGGCAGAGTTCGATCTTGGAACAGGTCAAGTCAAAAACCTTTTCTTTTTAGATTGGAAGCTTGTCAGTTGGCAAGAGCAGCAACGACCCAAAGCCAATTAATCGAATCCGTTTGTAAATGGTATTGGATTACGTGATGAACGGGGCCACGGTCAATAATGCCACGCTCAATATCGATCAGGGCGTGGTCATCGGCTTTGGCGGTTATTGGGCTTACGAATGGGGCTTGCGGCTCAATCCGGGGGCGCGGCTCAACGTCAATGGCGTGCCCACCAACCGCGTGGTCTTCGCCCGTAAAGGGGTCAGTTAATGAGATCGTAATATTTCATCGTGCATCCGGTCTCCAGCAATTTCGTGTTCCAGTACGACGGAATCAACCGCCTGGCCAACGTAGCTGACGGCCTTGGCGCTACGCACTATTCTTCCTAAATCCGCTTTTCGTCGGCATCGATGAAATCGACGAAGGTCTGGACGTCGTCGCGGTGGGCCAGGCCGGCTTGTTCTTTGCGCATCTTCAAGCGCGCCTGGCCTTCGGGCTCTTCTTTCGTGGGATGATTGAGCATCCGTTCCCGATGGGCGTCCTTGACCGTGTCGGGCTTGTCCGCGCGCTGCCGGACCCAATCGCAGACCTGTCCGTCGGTGATGCTCTGGCGGACCACTTCGATGAATTCGCCGGCCTCGACGCCCGCGGTTCGGAGCCACAAGCCATCGAAGCCTTCGCAGAAATTGTCCCGATAATCCGCATGCAGTTTGCCGGCGAGATGCAGGCGGATTTTATCGACAAAACGCGGCAAGTGCATCCAACCGCACATCGTTTCACGAGGACTTCGTGGGTAAATGATCTCGCTCATGCGCCGATCATGCGGATGCGATGCCGGACTGTCAATTCGAGGAAGCCGCTTCGAACGACGAAACCTGTACTTCGACGCTCATCATGTTTCCAGGAAGGCCTTGGTATTGGCCTTTGATGGGCGCGACGTCGGCGTAGTCGCGTCCGACGGCGACTTTGACGTAGCGGTCGTCGGCTAGCTGTTTGTTGGTCGGGTCCAAACCGCGCCAGCCCAGCCCGGGCAGATATACTTCGCACCACGCGTGCGAAGCCTGGGCGCCGGTGAGTTGGCCGGTCGGTCCGTTGTAAATGTAACCGCTGATGTAGCGGGCAGGAATTTTCAGGGCGCGGCACATGCCAAGCATGACATGGGTGAAATCCTGGCAAACGCCGTGGCGTTTCTCGATGACTTCGAGCATGTGGGTTTTGACGCTCGTCGAAAGCGGAGCGTAACGGAAATTGGCATGGATGAAATGCATGATGGCCAGAGCGCTTTGCCAAACATCGGATTGGCCCTGGCAGGCATCCACTGCCAGGCGCCAGACCTCGGGCGCGAGGCTCACCAGGGCGCTGGGCTGCAGAAAATCGTAGCACCAATCAAGCTGCGCGCACTCCGGCAGACTGGAGAGCGGTGCAATAGTGGCGCCGCAAGGCAGAAGGCTGGCGCTGGTCGTTACGCGGGCAACGCTCTCGACCGAAAGTTCCCGGTGGGTTCCGCTGATCTCGAAGACCTGAACGTAATTGAAGTAGAAATCCAGGTAGTGCGAGAGCCGCGCGTCCGGCTCGATCTTCACCGTGAAAAAGTCGCAAGACTGTCCATCGGCGGAAACCGGTTTGAGCCGGAGTTCGTTGAGACTCCGGCAAACCGGCCCCGCGTACACGTAAACCGTGCGATGAAGGATTTGCAGTTTCATCCAGTGGATAACCGGCACAGTTTGCGGGCAAATGCGGACTCGAAGCAAGCCGGCTTGCTTCGCGCGCTGCTTATGCTAGGTTGAACTCACCCCACCGCGGCATTGGCACGGTGGGGACCAGGATGGAATTATGACCAATCAAACTCGGCCCTGATACCCAATTATGAAAAAGCTCCCTGCGTTACTGGCGTTTTCGACACTTTGCTTCTTTTCGACCTTGAGCGCGCAAGCGGCAGACGCGCAACCAGCCGTCGCGGTCTTGCACGCCACGGCCGGGCAACACTGCCACGGCGTGGTACGGTTCACGCAAGAGGGCGATTCCGTCAAGGTCGTTGCCGACCTCGAAGGATTGACGCCGGGCCAAAAGCACGCCTTTCATATTCATCAATATGGCGATTGCACCGCGCCGGACGCCACGAGCGCGGGCGGTCACTACAATCCGGAAGGCCACAAGCATGGCTTGCCGGACACCGAAAGTCGCCACGCGGGCGACCTGGGCAACGTCCAGGCGGACAGCGACGGCAAGGCTCATTACGAAATCACCGTGGACAACATTTCCATCGCGGGTCCGAAAAACCCCATACTCGGCCGAGCCGTCATCGTTCACGCCAAGCCCGACGACGGCGGCCAACCCGTCGGCAACGCCGGCGCTCGGATCGCCTGCGGCGTCATCGGCCTGGCCAATCCAAAGTAAGCCCTTGGGTGGCACGGGCGACCCGCCCGTCCCGTCGGGCCACTGGCCCGACGGAAGACCGCGATTGCCGCTCGAGCCGGTGCATCACAATCGGCCTTCGATCTGCCAGCGTCCGCTTTTGGCGGCAGCCGCGCAAATCATCCAGTTCACCGGGCGCGCAATGCCAGCCACCAGGGCAAAATCGTCAACAGCACAAAGAGCAGGCCGCAGACAAAATTCGCGCTTGCGTTGCGGGGCATCCGTGAAACACGGCTCAGGATTCCGCCAAGCAGCAGGCCCGTGGCGAACCCGCCGAAGTGGGCGACGACATCGGTTCCAGGATCAAGACCGAGCAGAGCAAACAACATGACGCCGCCGCAAATGCCACTGAGAATGTATTTCCGAGCGAGGGGAGATTGCCGCCAGAGCGAAAAGGATTGCGCGGCCAGCAAACCGAGACCGCCCATCACCATGCCGGATGCTCCGAGGCTCAAATGCTGATGCGTTGCGATGAGACATATCGTCAGATTGCCTCCAACTCCCGCCAGATACGCGGCGAGCAGTCCCACGCCGGTTCCGTAACAGCCCATGGCCAGACCGACCAGAAGGACGCCGAAAATCCCGTTGGAGGCCAGATGAGCGGGGCCGTCGTGCAGCCAGACGGCGGTAAGCAGCCGCCACCATTGGCCCTGGGAAACGGCGGTGGTGTCCATCAGGCCGGCCGAGCGCAGGTCCATGCGGCTGTCGAGCCAGAAAAAGAGAACCAACAAAAGAGCCCAGGCCAGGCTGCCCCAATCGAAGAGAAGACCGGGACGAAAAACCTCCTGCTGCCATTGCCAGCGCCGGTTTTCGAGTTGATACGCTCGCAACGTTTTGAGAGCCGGTGTATAATCCTTCGCCGGAACCAGCAAACGCCATCCCTTGCCGTTGCCGCCTCCTTCGATGGTTGCCTGGATCCCCTGGCTCACCAGCACGAGGCTCCAATCCATGGCCTGCTGTCGCGAGCGCACGGGGATTATGGCGGTGGCCGGGTCCACTGTTGTGGTAGTCGCATCGTCGCTTTGCGCCATAGTTGCAGCGCTAACCTAAATCTTTTCGCTTCGCTCGCAACGGCATTATCTCGATTGCCACTATGCAAATTCAGCCGGCCTTGGTAGGTTGCGAAGGATTATGACATTGGATGATTTTTTACTCGAGGCGGAAGACAAGATGAGCAAGACCGAGCAGGTGCTCATTAACGAGTTCAGCGGGGTGCGCACCGGCAAGGCGTCGTCCGCGCTGGTGGAGAACATTTTGGTGGAGGTCTATGGGTCGCAAATGCGGATTCGGGAGCTGGCGGGCATCACGACGCCGGAAGCGCGCACGCTGGCGATTCAGCCGTGGGACGCGAATTCGCTGCACGCGATCGAAAAGGCGATTCAGAAGAGCAATCTCGGACTCACCCCCTCGATTCAAGGCAAGGTCATCCGCATTTTCTTTCCCGAGCTAAGCCAGGAGCGGCGCCAGGAATTCGTGAAAATCGTCCGCAAGATGGCCGAAGACGGGCGCGTGGCCATACGTCACGTCCGCCGCGATGCCATGGAGCAGTTGAAGAAGCACGGCCACGATAGCGGCACGACGGAGGACGAAGCCAAGCACGCGGAGAAAGAGCTTCAGAAAGTGACCGACGAATATATCGCGAAGTTGGATTCGCACCTGGCGAACAAGGAAAAGGAGATTATGACGGTGTGATGCGTGAAACGTGAAACGTGATGCGTGGTGCGGGGGGCGGCTCTGTGAGCCGCAGCACTTCCGAAAAGTGCGAATTGTTCCGAATGGTCGGATCACCCTGCATTGAGCAAAGCTGCTGCGGGTCGCAGACCCGCGCTCCGTGATGGGAATTCGCTTCCGTGAATCACGCGTCACGAATCACTTCCGGCTCACCGCTGCACTGTGTTATTTGTGGCCGCAGCTTCGAAGCGCACGACCGTCTCGCCGGTTTTGGCGTAGCCGAGGGTTTCGCGGGCCAGCCGTTCCACGGCTTTGGGGTCGTAGCGGAGGTTGTCGATCGAGGATTTCAACTGGCGTCCCGTTTGATCCTGCTTCTGGATTTGGACATCGAGGCGCAGGATTTCCTTGCGCATGCGTTCGTTTTGGCGGATGAGCGGCAAATACCAGGCGGCGAGCAGGAGAAGACCGGCGACGAAGAAGAGAAAACTCACCAGGCGCGTGAGTTTGCCCCAAATGCCGAGGTCGACGTTCATTGCGCCGGATTTAATCAGGGAGCGCCTCGCAATGAAAGCGGATAATTCGGATTTTGGTTATTCAGTTGTCAGCAGGGGCTTTGCCGATAACACTGGCCGCGCATGATCAAAGCTTTGCTGCTGATTTTCAATCCGGCCGGGACGTGGGAGAACATCGTTCTGGCGCGGCGCAGCCTGATTTACATTTTCGCCGCGTATTTGTTGCCATTGCTCGTGCTGGGTTCCGTGTGCGAAGGATACGGGTTGGTTCACTGGGGGAAGTGGCAGGGCGAGATCCAGCCGCACCTCAAGCGGTTCGCGCCTGGCGAAGCAGTGCTTTTCGAAACAGCGCAGGTCCTATTGACGCTGGCGCTGGTGTTTATTGCCACCCCGGTGGTGAAGTCTTTGGGGGGAACTTTCCACAGCCGGCATACGCATACTGAGGCGTTTTCCCTGGTAGCCTACAGCCTCAGCCCGTGGTTTCTTGCGCGGTTTTTCGATGCTTTCGCCGGCGTTTCGCCGTGGGTGTCGTGGTCGCTGGGAATGCTTTTGTCCCTCAGGGTGCTGTATTACGGCGTGCCGCGGATGATGAATCCGGACCCATCGCACGCCTTTGGTTTGTTGTTCACAAGCGCTGTGCTGTTGCTGTTCATGACCGGCCTGGTGCGGTTCGTGACGGCGTGCTATTTGCAAGGCAAGTTTCCCGTCATCGAAGAATTCATTTCCCATTTGGCGGCGCGATTGCCTTTTTGATGGCCCAGCCGTGGCGAACCAAAGCCGCGCGCGCGCTGCTCTCATTCATTCCCGTCAAATCGCGGACGATGCGCACCGCACGGTCGCGCAATTTCGCATTGGACGGGTGGAGATCGACCATCAAATTGCTTTTGACCTTGCCCAGCCGGACCATGGACAGCGTCGTGAACATATTCAGAATGAGCTTGGTGGCTGTGGCCGCCTTCAACCGCGTCGAGCCCGTCAGCAATTCGGGACCGAGGTTTGGGGCGATGACGACGTCCGGCTTCCAAAGGCGTGGAATCGAGAGAAACGGATTAAAGCAAATCAGGATGGTGGCAGCGCGGCGGCGTTTGGCCTCTCGCAATGCGCCCCAGACGAAAGGAGTCGTGCCGCTGGCGGCGATGCCGACGACCACATCGCGTTCGTTGATGTGGCGGTCATGGAGTGCCTTCTTTCCCGCGTCCGCATCATCTTCAGTTCCCTCCGCCGAAGCTCGAATGGCCGGCTCTCCGCCGGCGATGATGGCCTGGACCATTTCAGGCGATGTTCTGAAGGTTGGGGGACACTCGCTGGCGTCCAGAACACCCAGGCGTCCGCTGGTCCCGGCCCCGACGTAAAAGAGCCGGCCCTTGCGCCGAAACGCGCGCACAATGAGCCGGATGGCTCGCTCGATGCGGGCGCGTTCGGCCAAAACTCTTCCCGGCACGAGCGCTTCCTCCGAAAGCATAAGCGCAATCGAGTCGGCCAGTGGCAGGAGATCCAGTTCCATGGAAAGAGGATGCCGCTCTTCAGTGGGGGAGATCCGGGTCGAGTGGAGAGCCTTCGCCTTCCTTGGCTTGTGCAAAGCAGGACGCGATTTTGCTTCCGAAGAATCGTGGGATTTTGTGCCAGGCATGATTTATTTGCGTCGCGAGAATTTCGTTCCAGCCCAATTCGTCAGACTTTCGCCTTTCGCCGATTATCGTCGGTTGTTGGTTTGCTCAATTCGGAGAGGCCGTTTTGCTTTCGAAACGGTCGTGGATGGGCGCAACGACCGCGTTCGAGTCGGAAGAGTAGAAATGCGCGAGTTCGACGAGGAGCTTTTCGAGGTGACGATAGTATTCATTCTCGGGCACTTGGGCCTTCTGGTCGCGATAGAGCAGAACCGCCCGTTCGAGGGCGTCGCGGCGCGAGCGCTGTTCCGGGGGAAGGCTTCGCTCGGAGTCGCTGGGCATCAAACAGAACTGCTGCGCAAGCAGGCCGTCCAAAGACGCGTTGTCCTTCGCCCGCTTGGTGGCGCGCAATCCGCGGAACCAATCGGCGGGAGTGCCCAGGCCGTCGCCGTTGTCGTCGAGCAGTGCGTGCTCGGTGGCGAGACGGCCTTCGGTTTTGTAGAATTCGGCGGTCTGGCGGGATGCCATCAGGAATGCTTCGAGCAGCGACACCTGGCCGTCCTTGTCGAGGTCGGCTTGGGAATCGCTGATGGCCTCGGCCAGGAATTGTCCAAAGCGGGCGTAGTTTTTTTCGTTGCCGCTGCGGGTGGCGGTGATGATAACACGGTTTGTGCCGGACAAAAGATTGATGAAAGGCGCGCTGGCCGAGGCAGTGTTGACGACTGCCATGGGGCGGCGGAATGGCTTCAACCACTCAGTCAGCTCCGTGGCGGAAACGTCCGGGCCGCGCAAGTTGAACCGCGCCTCCTTGCCATCGAATGTGCCGTGTCCGATGAGGACGAGCCACAATGGCGCAAGACCGGCCTTCGGCTCGGCGGCAAGCGTTTGTCGGAGCACAGAGTAGTCGTTGGTTCGATGGTCGGCGTCCAGTCCGATGGTTATTTGGCGGTAATCGGCCTGGGCGCAGGCTTTCTGCCAAAGGCCGGCCTGACGCACGAAGTTGCTGCCGAATTCGGGTTCGCCCGGCGAGACGATGATCAGCACGACGGTGCCGCGCTCAGCGGAATAAGCCGAAAAGCAGGCCACCAATAAGGCGAGGAGAAAAATCAGGGGCCGCATGGCCGACACGAAAACTCTGACGAGAGTCGAGTTCACGGCAATCCTTTCCAGCGGCGCAGGCCCCATTCGGCGAGGAGGCAGGCCAGAGCGAACCCGAACACCGCCGGTGTATGCCAAACGGGATAGGTCCAGGAATCCATGTACGGCGCGTGGCGATGCGGCAGTTTGCGCGCGAACTCGTCGAGTTTGTCCGCGGGCACCATCTCGCCGCCGGTTTGACGGGCGATTGTTTCCAAGAGCGAAACGTTTGGGGTGAGCGAGCGAAACTCTTCTGCCGCAAGGTCGGTGCTCCAGCCCGCCTCGGCGTGGCCAACTGCGATGCCGTGCGAATTCGTCACCGAAACGCTAGCGCGATAGCCACCGGTGAGGCGCGGAATGTATGTTGCCTGATAGGTACCGGGCTCGGTTGCCGAAGGTTCGGCCTGGAGGCGGATGGAATTCGTTTGCGCGCCGGCTGCTCCGTCAACCATGACAGGTTGGACGGTGAGGTAGATCGTGGCGTTGTCGAGCGGCTGGAACTTCGGGTCGCGGACGCGCGCGAGCAGACTGACGGCGCCGTTCGGGTCATCCGGCTGCGGTTCGGTCGTGAGGTCCACGCGATTCGGCACATCGCTCACGAGCCAGCGCAGCATTTGCCGCCAGGCCTTGTCCATGTCGCGATGCGCGTCGGCATCATGAAAGCCCCAATGCCAGAAATCACCGAGCGTCAAAGCGGCGGTGCGTCCCCGGCCGAATTGTTGGACCACGATGGCTGGCCAGGGCTTCCCGCTGGCATCGGCCACGGTGGCAATCACGCTGGCGCCGGGCTTGACCTCGCGGATTCGGTTGAGCACCTGAAACGGCGCCATGTCGCGCAGCCGCGCCTTTTCGTCCGCTTCATTGTCACGCACGCGCGCCCAGGATTGCAGCCAGCCTTCGCGGGTCAGGTCCAGGCGCAGCGGGCCGGGCGGGCTGGTGTCTTCGACGCGATCCAGATAGACCGGGAGCATGTCGCCAATGGGCGTATGCTGATAAAGACCCTGTTGGAAGGACTCCATGCCGCCAAGCATGAGAAGGCCGCCCCCGCGCTCGGAGACGAATTTTTGCAGCAGAGCGGCCTGGTCCGGCGTGAAAAATTCGGCCTCGAGGTCATCGAGAATCACCGCCTCGAATCCATAAAGATCCTCGGGCGTTCTGGGGAACCCGCCGCGCAGTTCGAATTCGTCCCGCGTATTGAGCCGCACGAGCACGGGCTGATCATAACGCTCGACCTCCTCGGGAGACTGGCTGCCGAAGCCGCGGAAAAGGGGGTTGCTGGCTTCGCCCACGCGGCCGAGGAAGTTGAATTTTGGCTCGCGCTTGGCGACCCGGATGAGGCCGACGAGCTGAAGTTGATCGTCTTCCTGCGCGGCGCGGTTCAGAAACTTGAATTCCCAATTTGGCCGTCCGGAAACGTAGAGAATGCGATGAGGTCCTTGGCCGCGATTCACGACCAGCACCGTGGTATTGTTCGCCAGCGTGGCCTCTTCCGAAGGCGCGGTTTGGCCGGGCGCGGTGGCTTCGGCCTTCGCACGCACGTTTGCTCGATAAAACGAGAGTCCCGGCTTTTCGGGTTTCAACTGGAATCGGAATGCGAGCAGGTCATCGTCCTTGCCCGCTTTGAGCGTTTGCTCCATGACGTGTTTGCCGCCGACGTCCAGCAACTGCGCCACGATGGATTGTCCGCCGTAACCGGCCGCGCGCGCATCCGCTTGAACCGAAACAGGCGCGTCTTCGAAATCCGTTTGGGTCGCGCGCACTTGCTGCAAGGCGATGTCGCGGACGGGCTCCGCGCTGCCGATGACGACGGGATAAACGGGGGGCAATCCTGCCGTCTCGAATGCGCCGCGGAGGTCGGTGGCGTTGCCGTCGGTGAGCAACAATACGCCGGCGAGCGGACGGCCATGGTAACGGTCGACGAGCGTGCGCAAAGCAGAGCCCAGGGCGGACGCGCGCCCGTCGAACGCCAGTTCACCGAAATCTTTCGTTGTTTGAAGTCGGGCATCGAAGAAGTAGCGGCGAACCTCGAAATTTTCCTCGAGTGCCTCCTGCCAATGGCTGTGCTGGGCGTCGAGCAGCTCGCGAAGAACCTCCCCGCGCTGGCGCGTCGCGCCGCGATCATGGATTTGCAGACTTTGACTGTTGTCGGCCACGACGGCGAAGAGATTGGCGCCGGGCCGCACGCGCTGGCCGGACCAGAGGGGTTCGATCAAACCAACGGCCAAAGCGGCGAACCCAAAAGCCTTGAGAACAAAACAGGCCCAGCGCACGGGACCGCCCGGAGCAGCGGCATATCCCCGGACCAGCAAAAAGAGCCCGAAGGCCAATACGCCAGCCGCAAGCCAAAGCGCTCCAGGATTCGAAAAAATGAGGGTGGCCACGTTAGTACCGTTCGGCCAATGGCCGCAAACCGCTATTTGTCTTTGCCCAACTCTTCATAATAGCGGCGCACCAGTTCGGAGTATTGGCTTGGCACCGGGTCGCGATCGAGGGGCACGAGCGTGTCCGGCGCAGCGCGGCGCGCCAATTCGTCCGCAATGCAGTCGCGCACTTCGACCAGCGGATCGATTACCCGCAAACGCACGACGGCCCAGTCGGGCTTTTTGCCGTCGTGTTTGAATTCCTGGCGCAGCACACGCGCGCGCTCGCGCGCGGCGGCAACGCCATTGCGCAGATAAGGCTGGTCGATCATTTCTTCGACGTCGCGCAAGCGGTCGGACCAGGGTACGAAGTCCGTTCCCGTGAGTGGCCCGGCCAGGGATCCGGCATTATCGTTTAAGAGACGCTCCCAGTTTCCGCCCGGTCCGCCGCGCGAATCGGCGGCTTCGTTACCGCCCTCCGAGGATGCCTGTTGCGCGTTCTGCCCTTCCCGAGGACTTGCCTGCGCGGCTTGCGCGCCGTTCCGTTCCTGGCCTGTTTGCGAGCGCGCGCCGGCGGATGTTTGTGCGCCGGGCGGCCCTTGATTGCTCTGCCCGTTGCCCGTTTGCGCGCGGGCAATTTCCCGCTGCAACTGGTCCGTCAACTGATTCAATTCCTGTTGCGCCAGTCGAAGCTCCTCGGTGTCGTCGCCCAGGACGGTTTCGGCCGCGTGCTCGACGCCCCGCTTGAGAGTGTCGATGCCGGCGCCGGCGCGGCGCCCGGTCTCTTTCGCCTCGGGCAGGAAATCGCGCCGCAGCATCTCGGAGGACAATTCGAGCAATTTCGCGCCGTCCGGTTCGGAGCTTTGCTTGAGTTCATCGTAAAGGATTTGAGAAAGCAGGCCGCGATTGAGCAATTGGTCCTGGGCATCCTTCACATCGTTGGCGGTGTCCTGGGTGAATTTCCGGACCGTATCATAAAGCTGCCGCGAGAGTAGTGGCTCCGGCTGTTCAGCCTGCTGGGAAACCTGAGTTGCGCGCTCGACGAGATTGGTCAGCATCTCCTTTTGGCGAGCCAACTGATCGAACATGGCGGGGCGCTGTGGAGAATCGGAAAGGGATCGTCCCGCATGGGCGGCCTCGCTCTCCATGGATTTGGCGAGGTCTTCCTGTGTGCGCGCCAATTCACGGGCCTGGCTGCGCATCTCGCGCAAGTCGTCGGCAAATTGGCTCGAATTCTCCTTGCGCATCTGGTCGCGGAGTTGCTGGAGCTGTCGTTGCGCGCGGGTGCCGGCGGCCAGCGCTTGCGACGCCGCGCCCTGCTCGGCGGCCTGAGCCGCGCGCTGGACGTCGTCGCGCGTTTGATCCAATTGCCGGCGTTCGTCGGCCATTTTGGATTGGTTCTCGGGCTGGTCCATGCGCTGCCGGACTTCGTCCACGTCGCCGAGCATCTGTTGCTCTTCTTCTTCGAGACGCTTGAGGCGGCGTTGGATGTCCGCCCGTTCCTGTTCGGTGCGAGCTTCCTGCAAAGCCGCTTGGAGTTCCTTAAGCCGGTCGTTCAGATCTTGCTGGCGGCGGGCGAGGTCCTGCAATCGGCTCATCACCTGCAATTGCTCGCGACGCTGGGAACTGGGCGGCGCCTGAGCCTGGCGTTGCGTTTCATAACGGTCTTCAGTTTGCGCCAGTTCCAATTGATCCAATTGGGGCTGCATCTGTTGATTACGGCTGTTGCCGCGCTGATTGCGGCTGCGCGAGCGAACGACCTGGTATTCGTGTTCCTGAAGCCTGAGCAGGGCCTGATAGGCAGCCTGCTCGGCGGCGAGAGCCGAGGGCAGCGACGCGGGAGAATTGGTCGCCCGATCCAACCACGCCAGGGCGTCTTCCATGCTCTTGGCCGCCGCCGACCAGAGCGCCGATGTCCGAGGGTCTTGCTGTCGGTCCTCGCTCGAATGAGCTTGTTCCAGCGCCTGCGCCTGGGAATTGCGCACGACGATGGCGTCGTCCTGATAGGATGGAGGATGATGCGGCGCGGATGGCGGCGCTTCGCCCGAGCGCACTGGCTCAGTCAGTGTATCGGAAGCCGACTCGGGCGGCGAGGGCTGGCCGAACACTTGCGCAATGTAGGCAGCAAACCGAACAGGCGCGACCGAGGAAACAGGGCGGGGATGCGTCACTTCGACCGAGCCGATGCCACGATTGGAATCATTCCCCGAGAATCCCGCCGTTCTGCGACCATCATCATGGTTGTCGCTGCTTGGACCCGGAACCACGCGCTCCGGTTCCACAGAACGCGAACCGTGATTATCGCGCTGCAATTTCCAGGTGGCACTGATGATTTGCTTTTGCAATTCGACCAGGCGCGTGCTCTGGCCGCCTTGCTGGCTTTCTTGCTCGCCTCCTTGGCCGTCCATCGCCTGACCTTCGCGAAAAATTTCATCGAAAGGTCGTACTTCTCCAAAAAACAGATCGCCCGTGGTACGGCGGACCTTGCCATCAGGGCCGAGGTCGTCCGCCCAGACGAACCAGGAGATGAGTTGGTCGGGTTGCGCTTTGAGGTCCTCAAGACGCAGCAGATAGTGAAATAGATGCTTCTCTTTGCCCGGGATCGTGCGGCCCAATTCGATGAATTTCGTTTCCTGTCCCACCAGCGCGTACCCCAGCCCAAAAGCCTCGACACCGATATCGTCCCAGACCGTGCCGTCGAAGGAAATCTCCTCGAGCGGCGAAGGCCGCAAATCACCGCGCGGCGACGTGAGCCGAATTTCCGGCGTCTGGTTGGTCAACACTTCGAAGACGAATTGGGATTGAACCTTGTTGGTGCGTCCCTCCGCATCCATGAGCCGCAACTCGTAAGTCTGGCTGGCCGAGAGTGGAAACTGACTCAGATCGGCCGCGGCGCGATCGGATTCGATGCGCAGGGGGATTGCGGTTTTGGCGTCCTCCCTGGACACGAGGCGGGCGGAGGCGACCGGTTTGTTGAGCTTGAGCGCCAGATCAAGATGCGAGCCGGTAATGGCCGTGACCCGCCGGGTGTTCTCGATGCGTTGCTGCGGCTGCCTGGTATATTCCGGGAAGACCAGGCTGGCATCGGCGCGCTCCAGCCGAGGATGCTCGAATACGGAGACTTGGAAGTCGCGCGTGCGGTGGCCGGCATATTCGATATGATAAATGAGATTACTGGCGACTTCCGGCACACTGCCACCGAACATCGGATCGGCCAAACTCTTGACAAGCGGAATGCGCCGGGCTGCCGCCGGAGGCGAAACCGCGACCAGATCAACCGTTGCAGGCAGGGCGCCGTTGAAGCGAGCCAGCACGACGAGTGAGTTGCCGCGCTCGATGCTGGTATCGCCGGGCGTGACCTCGATTTGCGAACGAGTGCCTTGCGTCAAAAGACGATGGCCGCCGGATGATCGCAGTCCCAATAAGGTGACGCAGAATAGCGCAAGCGCGAGCCAATGGACCGCTTGAGCCAAACCGATGCGCGAATTGGATACGGGCTCGGCCCAGTCGTGTTGTTCGCCGTGGCGCAAGGTTTCGGACAGGAGGCGCTGTTGGAGATAGCCCGAGCCTGATGCGTGATGCGTGAAACGTGATGAAGGCCCAGTGGGCTTTTCTTGTTCCGCAGCTTCTGTGGTGTCCACCGCGGGTTGTTGCACCGCCGTCAGCAGGCGGCCATCCAGTTCCGGATAACGCGCCTCGACTTGCCAGGCGAGCAAGCGCCAATCCGCTTCGATTTTGCGGTTTCGGGTGATGACCAGTGTCGCGGCGACCGAGGCGGCGAGCGCTGTGACGGGGAGGGCGAGGTCGGAAGCCCAGCCGGTTTGACGTTCCAAGGCAATGACCCCAAGGCCGATGCAAACGGCCGCCGCCCAGCAAGCGGCGAGCCTCCACCATAAGTGCAGAAGCCGCTGACGGTGGCCGACACGCTGAAGCCGGTTTCGAAGGTCCGTATTCATCACATTGCCGCCCCTGGTTGCATGGCCGACTGGCGACTCGCGCGCCCAGCCATCCAAGTCTCGAACAATAACACGGCCAATGTCGCAATCAAGACTAGCCGCCACAGTTTTTGGCGGTTTTCCAACTCCGCATTCTGCAGCCGCACTTTGCGGGCGGCTTCGCGCGTCATCGGAGCGGCGGCACGCGAGACGGGTGCGCCGAGCCGTTCGAGCTCGTCGGGAGGCAGCGGCGACGTGCGGCTCTCCGAGGGATCCAGGTTCACGGCGAATCGTTTGGTTGCCTGGCCCGAGGAAAGGGCGTAGATGCCGGGCATCGCCGTGCCGGGAAAATTGGTTTGGCCCGGGCTCAGTTTCGACTCCGAATCGTCGGGCGAGCGGAGGATCCACGTAACGTCGGAGTTTCCCACCAGTGGGGCGAGCGGCACGATGTCTCCCACGTGAAATTGCGCGGGGCCCGCAGGCCGGCCGCCCGCTGTGTCGAGCAATGCGTAAAGCAATGGAACGAATTTTGTGGACAGGGCGAGTTGGCTGTCAGCCGGATGCCAACCGGAAGTCAACACCAGCAACCGGCCTTTGCCCACGGGGATTTCAAGGAGCGCCGGATCGCCGCTGTCGAATTTCGCGATTGCGCGCGCCTGGGGAATGCTGCTGGCATCCAAGCGTCGATACTTCCAAAAATGAATTCTAGTGAAGTCGTTGAAACGCGGATCGGCGAACGGCGCGAAGAGCGGATGCCGGAAATCGATGTCGGCAAGCATGGCGTAGTTGCCGGGGTGCGCTTCCTCGACTGCGATGCCGTTCAATCCGAGCAAACGAGCCAGTGCCGGGGCCGCCGCGGTCGTCTTGAGCGTCACGAACACAGTCTTGCCGAAAGCGAGTTGATCCCGCAGCACACCGGCGTTTTCCTGCGACAAAAGATCGGAAACAAAAAACAATGTTGCAGTTTGGGCCTCGGAGGGCGGGAGCAGCGCTACGGGACTGCGGACCAAAACTTGCACCGTTTGCCGCCGTGTTTTCTGAAACGCGCGCTGAAGAAAGTAAAGCGGTTGTTTCGAATCTTCCGGCGTCTCGTTTCCAAAGTACAGCACAGACAAGCGCTCGGCTTCCGGCGGAACTATAAAGACCGTGTTGTCGAAGTCCTCGTCATCCCCCTGCAATACAATGCGATCCGCCGTTTCGCCGGCCGTGGGCAAAGGCAGAGCCACGATGCGGCTTTGACCCGGCGAGACGTACACGGCCGCGGCTTCGCCGACAAAACCGTGTCCGTCCGACCTGGCCCAGCCTACATGGAACTGTTCACGGCGGGAATCAGCGGCATTGCTGACACGCACCCGAGTATCCGCGCCGGCTTGGGAGCCGGACTCGTCCGCTTCGTTGATCCATTGCAGCGAAGCGTTGCTGGAACGCCGGGGAGAGAGCGGCACGACCGACAATTCCACGCCTCGCGGCCATTCGTAACCTTGGAGGGCCTCGAGACGGCTGCCTTCCTGGAGGTCGCTGATGAGCACAATCTGCCGCGGGCCTTGACGAGCGTTGCCATGGGCATCGGACAGGCTTTCGGCGGCGGAAATAAGCGCGCGTCCCAGATGCGTGCCGAACCAACCCGGTGACACTTGCGCGAGTTTGCCCGAGGCAACAGCGGCGCGTTCGCCGGCGGGAAGACTGTTCCACTCGGCAAACGTCACGACTGGAGTCATCTCGCGGTCGAACGTGAAGAGCGCGGCTTCGTCGGCGGGAGCGGCTTTGCGGAGCACGGCTTCGGCCTGGGCGCGAGCCTCCGGCCATAGGTTGCCCCGCCTCATGCT
>Ga0073928_10004425_pt1 | contig 20807 bp, 18 predicted proteins | sample PaiPotPPA55metaG_FD_76969 | JGI IMG/M metagenome (GOLD analysis project Ga0073928, IMG submission 76969) | Iron sulfur acid spring bacterial and archeal communities from Banff, Canada, to study Microbial Dark Matter (Phase II) - Paint Pots PPA... ...
GCAGGAAGCCCGGCGTATAGCTGCCTGTCGCCGTCTTTGCTCGTGCAGCGTTATGAATGAGTGGATGTTTGCACGCAAAGCTCTGGATAACTCCTGCATAACCCAGTGAAGCCCTGTGGGCGAAACCTTGATAACTCGGGTGCCGTGCATAAAGCGCCAGAAGTTATCCTTCGGCCAACTGCCGGCTCCACACTTGGTACGCAAGTTACCTGTTCGCTAGAGCGTTGATCCAAAGCAGGATTGATCGCTTATCCACAGAAACGGTCGATGCTTGTTAACTATTTATTACTATGTATACATATCAATCCATTAAAAACCATAAGGCATGGATGCGCACAGCGGATTGATGCTGCCTTCTTTATGAGCGCCGGGTCCGAATGCGATGACCGGCAGCAGGCCCACGTCATCTTCCGACAACACGCTGAACCTCAGTAGTTAACATATGTTGTAATTTATTTTTATATGGCAACATATGGTTATCGGTGCTGCGAAGCGCTATTGATAACCCATGGAAAGACTGAGGAATGTCATGAACCGGACCACATTGCTCGCAGCCGCCGTGATGGCCGCTGTGTCCACGGGCGTCTTCGCACAGGATGCTCAAACCACCTTGGCCAAGATCCAGGCATCCAATACGATTGCAATCGGGCATCGGGAAACGTCAGTCCCCTTTTCCTACATCGATGCAAACAATGAGGTCATCGGTTTCTCGCAAGATATCTGCAACAAGGTGATTGACGCGGTGAAGGCGAAGATCAAGAAACCTGATCTCAAGGTGCGGTTTATCCCGGTGACGTCGCAGAATCGGATTGCGTTGGTGCAAAACGGCACGGTCGATCTGGAATGCGGCGTCACGACGAACCTCAAAACGCGTCAGGCTCAGGTCACGTTTTCCGACACCTTCTTTGTCGCGACGACTCGCCTGCTGACCCGCAAGGATTCGGGCATCAAGGACTTCCCCGACCTCGCCGGCAAGACCGTCGTCACGAATCAGGGAACCACGTCTGAGCGAATTCTCCGCAAGATGAACGAGGAGAAAGAGATGAACATGCAGATCATCAGCGCGAAGGACTATGGCGAAGGTCGTCTGACGCTGGAAACGGGCCGGGCAGTTGCATACATGATGGACGACGTGCTTCTGGCTGGAACGCGCTCACTGACTGCCAATCCCTCGGACTATGTGCTGGTCGGCACGCCGCAGTCTTCGGAAGCCTATGGCTTCATGCTGAGAAAAGACGATCCGGAGTTCAAGAAGCTGGTGGATGACTCCATGAGCGAAATCATGAAGGGATCGGAGATCAAGACCATGTACGCCAAATGGTTCATGAAGCCGGTGCCGCCGAAGAACATCAGCTTTGATTTCCCGATGAGCGATTCCCTCCAAAAGCTGTACGCGAATCCGAACGACACCGCTTTCGAGTGAATACTCGCACCGCGTTAAAAAGCCACCTTCTTTCAGGAAGGTGGCTTTTTTATCCGGAGCGCGTTATTCCGGGAACGGGAGTGTGGTCTGCCCTTCGGCGCGCATGCCGAACGTGTTCAGGGTCATGGCGACCAACGCGTAGTAACCGAGCAATCCGACCAGATTGATGACAAGCACGTGCCCGAAGCTTTTGACCGCTGCGTCGAACGTCTTGTCGGAGACTCGCCTCGTTTCGTATAGCTCGGTGGCGAATTCATAGATAAGCGTGTCGTCCGCGCTGTCGAATGTGGGACGCTCGCCTCGCTGAACGGCGTCGGCAACCGCCTTCGGAACGCCTGCATCCAGCGCGATAGGATAGTGGATGAACCACTCCCCTTGCGCTTGCCAACGCGCGGCCGTAACGAGAATAGCCAGTTCCGACAAGCGCAGTGACAAACCCGTCTTGTATCGACAAAACGCGCCCAGCCGTTGAGCATGATCGGCCAGTTCCGGGCTATGAATCCATCCCAGGAACGGACCGTTCAAGTTGCCGCGCGGGCCGCTCAAGATACTTTGAAGAACGGCCTTTTGCTCATCGGTAGCGTTAGCAATATCGAAATTCGGAAGGCGACGGGTCATGGGTTGTCCAGGGTTTGATTGTTACTTAGCGAGGGCCTAGTGCACCGATTGCGGTCAATGCCGCGTCTATGGCGTCGGTCAGGCGTGCACCGATTGTGTCGATCTGTCCGGCCGTCACGATGAACGGCGGCGCCAGCAGCACATGGTCACCTACGACGCCGTCGACTGTACCGCCCATCGGATAGACCATCAGGCCGCGCTTCATCGCTTCGCTCTTGATCACCGCGTGCAACTTCTTGCTGGCGTCGAATGGTTTCTTCGATACGCGGTCCTGCACCAGTTCGACACCGATAAACAAGCCGCGGCCACGCACGTCACCGATGAACGGGTGACTCGCATAATGCGAGCGAAGCAATCCGCGAAGCTGCTCGCCTCTTGCCCGCACGTTGTCCAGCAGCTTCTCGTCCGCGATAACCCGCTGGACTTCCAGCGCTGCCGCACAGGCCGTCGCGTGGCCGATATAGGTGTGCCCATGCTGGAAGAAACCCGAGCCGTTGACAATGGTGTTGTAGATCTCGTCACTGACGAGCGTCGCTCCAATCGCCTGGTAACCGGCTCCCAGGCCCTTCGCGATGGTCAGAAGGTCTGGAGCCACGCCGTCCTCTGCGCAGGCGAACAGGTGGCCGGTACGCCCCATCCCGGACATGATTTCGTCCAGGATCAGCAATACGCCGTACTTGTTGCACACCGCGCGAATTTTCTTGAAGTATTCGCGCACCGGCGGCACCGCGCCTGCAGTTGCCCCTACGACCGTTTCGGCGACGAAAGCCGCGACCGTGTCGCCGCCAAGCTCCAGGATTTTCGACTCGAGTTCATCGGCCAGGCGCTGCGCGAAAGCTTCCTCGGTTTCATCGGCGCGCTGTTCGCGATACGCGTAGCACGGGCTCACATGGTGGGCTTCGATGAGGATGGGAAGAAACGGCTCACGGCGCCACGCGTTTCCGCCAATGGCGAGCGCGCCGAGTGTATTGCCGTGATAACTCTGGCGACGGGCGATGAAATGACGCCGCTGCCCTTGACCCTTTTCGACGAAGTACTGCCGCGCGAGTTTGAGGGCGGCTTCGATGGCTTCGGAGCCGCCGGAGGTGAAGTACACGTGGCCCAGACCGGCGGGAGCGTCCGCGACCAGACGGTCGGACAACTCCTCCGCGACGGCCGTCGTGAAAAACGAAGTGTGAGCGTAGGGAAGCTGCTGGGCCTGCCGCTTGATGGCATCGATAACGCGTTGATTGCTGTGGCCCAGGCACGAAACCGCGGCACCCCCCGATGCGTCGATATAGCGCTTACCTTCCGAGTCGATGATTTCGATTCCATCGCCTGCAACTGCAATAGGGAGTTTGGCTCGCGGGGCGCGATGGAAAACGGTTGTCATTCTGACCTCGACGTTGCTGACGATGCCCGGGCGCTCGTCACTTGGAGAATAAAGGTTCTGAGCCGGCGTTCGCCTTGATTGAAGACACCCTCCTCCGGCATGGAGGTCGGCTGACGACAGCGCAAGCGCTCAGTAACATGCGATGCGTCATTCTCCATCGTTGCAACATATGTTGTCAACGCCGATATTGCCCGGGTTTGAAACGAGGCTTACGACGAGTAAGCGCCCTTCGCGTGGAGCGCGGATTCGGCTTCTTCCAGCAATTCGACGGCCGATCGCCCTTCGAGCGCAAGCAGATGGGCAACCAGCGACTCTGCTATTGCAGACGCGGCGACAAGCGATGGAAAAAACGACGGGCTTTCGTGCGAAAAGATCAGGACATGGTCGGCGTTGAGGGCGAGGGGGGACACGGCGCTGTCGGTGATGGCGACGAGCTTGCAGCCCTGCTCCTTGGCTGCTTGCGCGACGCGCACGGCTTCGGCTGAATACGGGGCGAAGCTTGTTACAACGGCCGCGTGTCCTTTGGCCATGCCGCGTAGCTGCATTTCCAGCGTGCCGGCCTCGCCGTTGACCAGGCTCACGGACGACCGGAATAGCCGATAACCATAGACCAAGGCGAACGCGACCGGATAACACGAGCGAAATCCCGCCACGTGCACATGCGGCGCCTTTCGCAGCATCTTCGCGACCTCGACAATCTTGGTGCCGTTCTGCGCGAACGTGACTTCGAGGTTATGGCTTTGCGCGATAGCGAGTTCCTGGACTAATGATTCGCCTGACCCGCTTTTGACTAGCGCGCGGGCTTTGGACGTTAACGCTTCCGGCCGGGTACGGACGCGCGCGACAAATATCTCCCGCAGCTCGTTCCAGCCAGGAAAGCCCAGTTGCTGCGATAGCCGGACGAGGGCTGCGGGTTGGACGTTGGCTCGCTCAGCAACTTTCCGCATTGAAAGAACCGCGACCTCGTCGGGAAAATTCAGCAGGAAACCCGCGCCCGCCTGGAATTGCGGGCTGAGTTCGGGAAACTTCGCACGTATCGATGAAACCAGGTCTTCGAAATTGGACGACACGAAACAAGCCTCGTTAGGTTGACAACATTTGTAGTTTAACGAGGTTGTTGCATCGGCGGACTGTTGTCGGTGGGTGGATGTCAGCAAATACCGATGACCTTCGTTTCTCCGGCTGTGTCGGCTTCTGCTTTCGGCCATAGCGGCGAGGACATACGCGAGCTCGACAAGGCCTTTGGACGTTTTCTAATTCACGATGCCCTGCTTGAAAAAGATCTGCCTCCGCACGATCCGCGATTCGTCTTGCGAGTCCCGTCGTGATCAGAAAATTCGAACAGCCCTTCCTAAATCAGAGGGCATGTTCTGTGCGCCTCCAAACGTTCATCATCAAATAATCGTGGCAAATTGCGACAGACGGTCAAGCGGGTTCGGGAAAGATTGAAATAATAATAAAAGCGATCTCCCTCCGTCAGGTTTGTAGGACACCTGCCTGTATGTGGGACCGGCGGACGCTTCCTGGATTTGTTTTAAGAAATATAAAAAATAGAGAGCTGAGAGAAAATGAAGATCAAGAGCAAATGGGGTGATGACGCTCCCTCAGGAAAAATCGTTTCGGTCGTGGACGGCAAGAGGGTTTTCATCCATCTACGGTCTGCGTTGGAGACGCACTCCTTGAGCGATATTACAGGCCGCCGAGGCCAAAGATTGCATACCGTTTCGATCGATAACGTTCAAAAAGTAGCCGATCAAATGAATGAGCCATTTAGCCACGTGAAACCGGACGACGTTGTAATTCTGCTTTGTGCAAGCGACGAGGCTCGTACGGCGGCCCTGGCCGTACTCGGTTTGGGTGAGGGCTGAGCAGGCGAAGAGGTCCGAAATCAATTTTCACTCTTTTTCAGGCCGTATCGGCTTCTGCTTCCGGCCATAGACGCGGGAACAGATATCGGAACGACTTGATTGACAACGCCAGTTCGATGGGGCCTTTGGGCGTTCTCGAACGAACGATGCCGAGCTTGAAAAGATCCGCCAGCGCACGATCCGCAGTTCGGCTTGCGAGCCCCATCATGGCTTTGAACCGGGCTCTGTCTATCGACTTGATTGTTGCCAGATAGGCCAGCGGTTGCGCCGCTTCGATTCTCAGGAAGCGGGTGTCGCTCTTGGTCGCTTCGGCCGCCAGCATTTGACCTAACCTTGCCTCGAATGCCGGTATTTGGAGCATACCTTCCATGAAGCCGATCTGATCAAGACAGAGGTTCATGCAGAAAGCGATAAATTCCACCAAACCGCTTTCGCTCAAGACACCTCGCCCGCCGTAGTCCCCTTTGCGGCGTCGATCGGCAGCGATCAAATGCTCATAGTAAGCATCCTGGTTCCGAGCGAAGCCGCGCATTGGCGACCATAGCCCCTGCGTCAGCCCTAACGCCGAAAGTCCGGTATGCGTATGCAGTCGCGCGGTGCGTCCATTGCCGTCGAGAAACGGGTGAATCCACGCGAGCCGGTGGTGGGCTGCCATCAATGCGATAACCGCGGTTTCACCAGCCCGTGCATAACGATATCCGCGATGCCACTCCTCCATAAAGTCCGATAACGTCGCCGGGTCGGGAGGGATATGGGAGCCGACCTTTACGCCTCTATCCCGCCATAAGCCCGGAGTGATTCTCTCCTCTTTGCCGTCATCGTCAATCTGAAGAAGATCTTCCGGCGACAACTGGTCATGCAGATGCCGATGAATGGCTTGAGGTACAGAAGCTTCGAAGAACACATTGGAGTCGAACGTTGGGAAGGTCTCTTCGCCCCAACGCTCGGTGACAATATGGGCGACCGCGATGCGTTGCTTGCGCGCTTCCCCGGGCTTCTTGGAAAAGTCCTCTTGTAACGCACGCTCGATCAGCAGCGGTTCGGTATGTTGACCCTCTATCTTGTTCGTATAGTAGGAGTTCATCGGCCGCAGCGCCTCGCGGAGCAGATCACGCAGATGCGGCATGCCGTGAGCCGCCAGATCTTTGGCCCGCCCAATCACATCGGCGGCCAGCGGACGCAAGCTGTCCAGCTTCGGCTCTGAAGGCAGCAGCGGATGCATCTGGTGAACCGCGTGATACGGATATTCGGACTTGGCGGTGGTCATGGCGGCTACTTTGGCGGATCTTCGTTACGCGAATAATCTCATAAAATCCTTTATTTTACATATAGATATGAAAGGCATGGCGAGTCATTTGGCGAATCATCTGGCGTGTATATCTGCGTGACGGGTAGCGGAAGCACCCGTCACCCGGCACGGTGGGTGGCAAGCATAGGTTTCCCCCGCATCCGCCCGTCGTCTCCGTGCATCAATGCAGCAAGCCGAACACCGCAACGCCGTTCGTCGCGCCCACGTATACCTTCCCCTCTGCGATCATCGGTGTGATGAATTTGTTGCCCGCGCCAAACCGGTCTCGCGTGCCGGCCTGATTGCTGTTGTACAACTCGTGCGCGAGATTGGTGGCGTCGTATGCGTGAAGGGCGCCGACCGTGCCGTTTTCTGCCGCCCACACAATTCCGTTACTCGTGCCGTTCGCCGAGATGGCCGGTGTCGCGCCGGGGTAAGGAAATACCAGCGCGCTCTGCGAAGACGGCGTGGTGGCGAGCAGTGCATGGGTGATAGGCAGCGCCTTAAGCGTATCGGTTTGCCCTCCGTAATAGACAACTTGGTTGAAGTATGCCGGCGAGCCCCAGATACCGCCGGCCAGGACACCGGTCAACTCCTGCCAGATGTTATTGGTTGTCGGACTGAACTTGCCCATATTGTCGCGATCGACGACGTAGATATTGGTGTCCTTGCCCGCTCCGAGAGCCAGGTGCTTGACCGTGCCGTTCGCCGTGATCTGATCGGGCAGCAACATCGCACCGCCCGAACCGAAATCGCCATCCACATCGGATTCGGCCACGGTGTTGTACATGGCGAAGTAGTCGGTTACGACCGGCGTCGGGATGGCGGAAAGCTTGACGAACGTGTCGCCGAAATCGCCAGCGGCGGGAAATCCCTGTGCGTTGAGCGTCGTGTCGAAGGTGCCGTTGCCGTCGACGAAATAGATCGATGTCCCGTCCGACGCCATACCCGAACCCGCCATCCAGATCGATCCCTTGCTGCCGTTCGGGGTAACGGGGAGCGCGCCGGTTTGCTTCAACGTATCCGCGCTATAAGACATCATCCAGCCGATGTAGTTGCCCGACATGCAGTGGGCGGTCCAGCCCATATAGATGGTGCCGTTGACCAGCGTCAGCGCGGAGCGCACGGTGTGCAGGGCAGGCGTGAAGGTAAGGACGCCGTTCGCACCTTCCGCACCGTTGCCTGGATAGGTCGCGGAGATTTCGGTCGGTCCGCCGAACAGTTCGGCTCCTGTCGCAAGATCGATCGCGTGCAGACGATGATGAACGTTCCCGCTGGCGTCCGAGGTCATTGCGACGGCATAGAGCGTGCCATTCGGGCCGCGCGAGCGGTCGATCACCGGCGTTGACGTGATACCGATTTCCGGCGTGATGTCCGTGCAACCGGGGTCCGGACTCGGGGTTTCGCCCGCAGGCGCCAGGGATATTTGCCACAACGCGGCGCCGCTGTCGGCGTCGTAGGCGTAGATGCTGTCGTGCTCCGTCACAACATAGACGACGTTATGCACGGCCCCGCCCATTGCGAGATTCGTCACGAATAGCGGCTGCCCGTCGACCTTGCCGTCGGCAGGCAGAAAGCGCAGCAGCCCGAACGTCGACGAGTTGACATTGGCCAGCGTGAGCGTCGTTTCCGCCAGCATCTGGCCGGTTCGCGCGAGGTCGTTGTGGTGCATCAGCACGTCTGTTGCGTAGCTCGGCACAGCGGTTGGCGTCGAGCCGCCAGTCGTTCCCGCAGGCGTGGTGGTGGACGGCGTGGGGGGCGTAGCGGTCGGTGTGGTCGTGGACGGAGTAGGCGTCGTAGCAGGGGCAGTGGGGGCGGGCGTGGGCGTTGTGCTGGCAGGCGTGGTCGTGGACGGGGCCGACGCTGAAGACGGGCTTTCGGTCGTACCACTGGCTCCGCCCGCACTGGCGGTGGTGGTCGGGCTGTTACTTGAACCGCCGCAAGACCCGAGGCACGCAGCCATCAGTAATCCTGTGCAAATTTTAAACAGATTACGCCAGGAGGCCAGGCAAAAAGCGAATTTGAATTGCAGAGATTTCATGGCGGTTCTCCCGCGGCCGACGAGCGGCCCACGACAGGTCTACCCGGAACGTGCAAGCGCGAATCGCTCGCTGCAGCCCAGGGTAACAATCCAGCTTACAGCGTCCTGCATCAGCAAGAAGAGCGCCTGAGGAAGGGAACGTTTTCCTCACGCTCTTGCATCAAGCAGTTTTGGACTGAATTGTTGACGCGGTGGTGGTCACGGAGCGTGATGTCAGATGAATACACCAAGCCCGAACAGGCCTGAACTTGCGAGGTCAAATATATGAACAATATGGTCGAACAGGAACATCGACCGATGTTGAGACTTGAAGACGCGCAGCTCGCCGACTTGCTCGGCTGCATGCTGACAGGCGCAGTGACCGAAGTCGGTGTGCGGCAAGAGCCCTGCGGAGTTTTGACGCCGGTTTTGTCTGACTGCGCCGAGCGCGGGGCCGAGTGATTTGCCCGCAGATTTTGCCGGGAAATAACAAGGGAAAGCGTTCCTATAAACCCCACCGGTCGGGTGTTTCCGGTTGAATCACAAACGAATAACGGAAACTGGCGCGGCAATTTATCGGCAACTTTCGAATATTGCCACTTCCAGCGCGCTAAGCTCCCCCTCACTCCACCGTCACACTCTTCGCCAGATTCCTGGGCTTATCCACATCCGTCCCTCTGGCACAAGCCGTGTGATAAGCCAGCAACTGCAGTGGCACGACGTGAAGAATGGGCGATAGCAACCCATAATGCTCAGGCATCCGAATCACATGAATACCATCCTCACTGACAATCCGGGTGTCGGAATCCGCGAAGACATAAAGCTCGCCCCCTCGCGCCCTGACCTCTTGCATATTCGACTTCAGCTTTTCCAGTAGCGTGTCATTAGGCGCCACCGTCACCACCGGCATAGCCTCAGTCACCAGCGCCAAGGGCCCATGCTTCAACTCCCCGGCCGGATAAGCTTCCGCATGAATATACGAAATCTCCTTAAGCTTCAACGCGCCTTCAAGCGCGATCGGATAATGCAGTCCACGTCCGAGAAACAGCGCATTTTCCTTGCGTGAAAACTCTTCCGACCAGGCGATGATCTGCGGCTCCAGCGCGAGCACGCTATTTAACGCCGCAGGCAAATGCCGCAACTGCGTCAGATAATCAGTTTCCTGCTTTTCACTAACATGCCCGCGCAACGCCCCAAGCGTGACGGCCAGCACAAACATCCCGACCAGCTGCGTCGTAAATGCCTTGGTCGAAGCCACGCCAATCTCGGTCCCCGCATGCGTCAGAAACGCGAGCTTTGTCAGCCGGACCATCGCGCTGGAAGCCACGTTGCAAACCGCCAGCGTGTGTTTATGCCCAAGCGCCTGCGCATGCTTCAACGCGGCCAATGTATCGGCGGTCTCGCCCGATTGCGAAATCACCACCACCAAAGCCCGTGGATTCGGCACCGATTCGCGATACCTATACTCACTCGCAATCTCAACTTGCGTGGGAATCTTCGCAACCGATTCAAGCCAGTACTTCGCCGTCATACCCGCATACGAACTCGTACCGCACGCCAGGATAAGCACGCTGTCGATATCGGCGAAAACTTCTGCCGCATCCGCCCCGAACAACTCGGCGGAGAATCGATCGGTTTGAGGAATCGTGTCAGTGATCGCGCGCGGCTGCTCGAAGATTTCCTTCTGCATGAAATGCCGATACGGCCCAAGCTCAACCGCCCCGCCATACGCCGCGACCACACGCACTTCGCGCTCCACGGGCATTCCATCGCGATCGACAATCTTCACGCCGTCCAGCGTGATCTCGACCACATCGCCTTCATCGAGGAACGCAAAACGATCAGTGCTGCCGGCAAGCGCGAGCGCATCGGAGGCGAGGAAGTTCTCGCCATCGCCCACGCCCACCACCAGCGGCGAACCCTGCCGCGCGCCGACAACCGTATGCGGCTGATCCTTGTGGATCACGGCAATGGCGTACGCGCCATGCAATTCCTTCACGGCGTCGCGCACGGTCTGGAACAGATCGCCGCGATACTTGCTGTGGATCAAATGCGCGATGACTTCGGTATCGGTCTGCGAGACAAACTCGTAGCCCTGCCCCTTCAGCATGGTCCGCAAGGTCTCGTAGTTCTCGATGATCCCGTTATGCACCAGCGCCAGTTCGTTACGCGAGAAGATGGGATGCGCGTTGTCGGTGACGGGCGCGACGTGGGTCGCCCAGCGCGTGTGCGCAATCCCGGTTGCGCCTTCCAGATGCGTATCGCGGACCTGATCGGCGAGATCGGCCACGCGCGCCACGCTGCGCGCGCGCTTCGGTTCGCCATCGGCAATCACGGCTACGCCGCAGGAGTCATAGCCGCGATATTCCAGCCGTCGCAGACCTTCGACCAGCACCGATACGATGTTACGTTGCGCAACCGCGCCGACAATTCCGCACATGGCGTCGTCCTTTACAGATTGTTTTTGAATCGCTCGAAAACGCCCGGCGCTCGCCGCCAGGGCGCGCGCTCAAGCACAAGAGCCATGTCTATTGTTCAAGCTTTCTTTTTGGTCGGACGTACGTAACCGCTCTTACTGACCTGAGTTTTTTCGTTCAGCACGAGCTGGTCTGCCGCGACGTCCTTCCAGACGGTCGTCCCGGCCGCGATGGACGCACCACGCCCCACGCGCACCGGCGCAACCAGTTGCGTGTCCGAGCCGACGAACACGTCGTCCTCGATCACCGTGCGGAATTTATTCGCGCCATCGTAGTTACACGTAATCGTGCCCGCGCCGATATTCACTCGCGCCCCAATATCCGAGTCGCCGATATAGCTCAAATGGTTCGCCTTCGACCCACGCCCGAACACCGCGTTCTTTACTTCGACGAAATTGCCCACGTGTGCTTCGTCGCCGAGCACAGCGCCCGGGCGCAAGCGCGCATACGGTCCCAGCACGACATTCGCGCCGGTCGTGCCGCCGTCAATGTGCGTAAAAGCATCAATGCGCGTTCCCGCACCAATAGTGGCATTACGAATCACGCAATTCGGGCCGACGGTCACGTTATCGGCCAGCGTGACATCGCCTTCGAAGACGCAATTCACGTCGATAGACACATCGCGTCCACACGTCAGCGAGCCGCGCACGTCAATGCGCGCGGGGTCAAGCAGCGTGACGCCGGCAACCAGCAACGCCTCGGCGACATTACCCTGATGAATCCGCTCAAGCTCGGCGAGTTGCTGTTTGCTGTTCACTCCAAGCGTTTCCCACTCTTCGTCCGGTTGCGACGTAACCACTTCGAAGCCGGCTTCGAGCGCGCGCTCGACGACATCGGTGAGATAAAACTCGCCCTGCACGTTGTCGTTTTTCAATGATGCCAGCCATACACCAAGCTGCGCCGTCGGTGTAATGACAATGCCGGTATTGATCTCGGCAATCGTGAGCTGGTCGGCATTCGCGTCTTTCTGCTCGACAATGCGCTGCACCGCGCCGGTCGGATCGCGCACGATGCGCCCGTACCCGGTTGGATCGTCCAGCGTCACCGTCAGGACGCCATAGCAGCCGTCGGATGCCGCATCGGCCAGGCGTTGCAGCGTGCTGACACGGGTAAGCGGCACATCGCCGTAAAGAATGAGCGTAGGCACGGAAAGGTCGAGCAGCGGCAGCGCTTGCTGAACCGCATGGCCGGTGCCCAGTTGCTGCTCCTGCACGGCAAACTGGACATCGGGGGCGCCGACTGCTTTCTGAACCAGTTCCGCTCCATGTCCGACCACGACAACAAGCCGTGTGGGCTTGAGCGTCCGCGCAACGTCGAGCACATGGGAGAGGAGCGGCCGGCCAGCCAGGGGATGAAGGACTTTCGGCAAGGCGGAACGCATGCGCTTGCCCGTGCCTGCCGCCAAAATAACAATGTTCATGGCGTCAGCTTCGTTGAAGTGTTAGGAGCCGCCAATATAGCATGCTCGGATGAGGGGAAAACCCGGGCGCGGCCTTGCTGAGCAACGATCCTGCGGGGTTCTTGCCTGCCGTCAAAGATTGTCGCGAAATGTCAAATATCGTCGAACTGAACAATCGAAATGGTCTGCGACGGTGCTTCGGTCGAGCACGGGTCTTCATCGAACGCAATACCCCCGGCCGAATCCGCCACGCCCGTCGTGCGCAATCCGGCAAACGGAAACAGCCCGTGATCCATCAAATGCGACGGCACCACGTGCCCCAGCGCATTGAACATGTTCTCCACGCGGCCCGGGAAGCGCTTTTCCCAATCGCGAATCAGCGCCTTCATTTCCGCGCGTTTCAGGTTCGGCTGGCTGCCGCACAAGTTGCACGGAATGATCGGGAACTCGCGCAACTCCGCGAATTTCTCCAGATCCCTTTCCTTCACATACGCCAACGGCCGGATCACGATGTTCTTGCCATCGTCGGATTGCAGTTTCGGGGGCATGCCCTTCAGCTTGCCGCCGTAGAACATATTCAGCAGCAACGTCTGCAGGATGTCGTCGCGGTGATGCCCAAGCGCAATTTTCGTCGCCCCAAGTTCACCGGCCACACGATACAAAATCCCGCGCCGCAATCTCGAACACAGCGAACACGTGGTCTTGCCTTCCGGCACCAGACGCTTGACGATGCTGTACGTATCCTGGTTTTCGATATGAAACGGGATATCCAGCTTGCTCAAATACTCAGGCAGCACATGCTCCGGAAACCCCGGCTGTTTCTGGTCGAGATTCACCGCCACAATGTCGAAGTTGATCGGCGCGCGCTCGCGCAGCCGCATCAGCAGTTCGAGCATGGCGTACGAATCCTTGCCGCCGGACAGGCAGACCATGACCTTGTCGCCGTCCTCGATCATGTTGTAGTCCGTGACGGCCTCGCCCACTTGACGCGCCAGCCGCTTGAACAACTTGTTGTTCTCGTAGGCCTGCTTCTGCTCGCGGCGCGTCAGCGGTTCGCGCATTGTCGGGACGGATATCGTCTCCTGAACCACCGGCGCTTCCGTTTCCGTTAGCGAACTCATGCTGTCACCTCTTTGATGCGAAAGACTTCGACGCCCACCGCATCGCAGTCGGGATAAACGTCCGGCTTTTCTGTCGATACCACCACCGCGCGCACATTCGGATGTTCCAGCAGCGCGGCAGCGACGTCGTCGCAGAGGGTTTCCTGCAAGTGGATATGCCCTCTCCCCACGCGCTTGGCGATAGTCGAGCGCATGAAATCGTAGTCGACGACTTCGCGCAGCTTGTCTTCAGTCGGCGTCGATAACGCCAGCGGCACGAACAATTCCACGTTGATCACCACGCGCTGCTCGCCCTGCTTTTCGAAATCGTGCACGCCAATGTTGATGCGCACTTCGTAATTGCGCAAAAAAAGCCGCCGGCAATCGGCCAACCGGGGATGCGAAAGTGCGGCAAGCATGGTGGTGTCCTGATGATTCAGATTAACTTACTAAAATTGACGTACTAAACGCCACCGCCTGGAGCGCGGCCCGCGGTCAAGAACATGATGTCGCGCGGCGACGGCACGAGATGCTGCCCGCCATCGACCACCAGCGTCGTGCCTGTCACACCCGCCGCGTCGGCCAGATAACAGGCGGCGGCAACCACATCCTCCACCCGCGAAGCTCGGCCCAACGGCGTTACCTTGTGCGCTGCCTCGAATTCGCTGGCCGTCTGACCTGCGGATTGCAGCGTGAGGCCCGGCGCCAGCCCGACCACGCGCAACTTCGGCGCAAGCGCCTGGGCCAGCGCGACGGTGGCGTTTTCCAACGCCGCCTTGGTCAGCGTGTACGACAAATAATCCGGATTCATGTTGTACAGCTTCTGGTCGAGCACGTTGATGACGCAACCGCGCAGGGTTTCGTCGTCGGCGGCGGCATCGGGCGTGGCCTCGTACAGGGCACGCGCCAATGCCAGCGGTGCGCCGACGTTGATCGCCATCATCTCGAGCAGGCGCGGATAGCTGAAGTCGCGCGCCGTGTCCTCGACAAAACTCGACGCGTTGTTCACCACGCAATGCAGACCACCCAATGCATCCATACACGCCGGCACCAGTCGCGCCACGTCGCTCTCCACGCCGAGATCCGCGCGCAGCGCCACAGCGCGGCGGCCCAAGGCGCGTATTGACTGGACGACTTCCCGGGCCTCGCCTTCAGAACCGCCGAAATGCACCGCTACGTCCCAGCCGCGCGCGGCAAAACCAAGCGCCAGCCCGCGGCCGATGCGTTTCGCCGCGCCGGTAATCAGCACCACGCGCGCTATCGGCGCGGAAGAATCTGGAGAAGTGGACGAAGAAACGCTCATTTACAATGCCGGAATGAATCCAAAAGCTCACGAATCCGACAGTTTACCTGTTCCCGGCCCCGACGCGCTCGCGCAGTCCGAGTTGCTGACAGCACGCATCCGGGCGGAAATCGCATCGGCGGGCGGCTGGCTGCCGTTCAGCCGGTATATGGAACTTGCGCTTTACGCGCCCGGCCTCGGCTATTACAGCGGCGGCGCGATGAAATTCGGCAAACGCGGCGACGACGGCAGCGACTTTGTCACCGCCCCGGAAATGTCGCCGTTGTTTTCGGCCACGCTCGCGCGGCCGGTCGCTCAAGCCTTGCGCGACAGCGGCACGCGCAATTTGATGGAGTTCGGCGCCGGCACAGGCAAGCTCGCCGCCGGCTTGCTGAACGCGCTTCAAGCGCTGGACGTTCCCTTCGACAGCTACGCGATCGTGGATTTGTCGGGGGAATTGCAGGAACGCCAGCGGGCGACGATTGAGACCGACGTGCCCGAACTGGCATCGAAGGTGAAATGGCTTAGCGCACTGCCCGACCATTTCGAAGGCGTGGTGATCGGCAACGAAGTGCTCGACGCCATGCCCGTGCGCCTGGTCGTGCGCAAACTGGGCGTGTGGCACGAACGCGGCGTGTCGTGGACGGACAACCGTTTCACGTTCGACGACAAACCCTTGCTGGCCGCGCTGGACGACCCGCTGCTGGCCGAAATTGATGCCACCATCGATGAAGTCAACGACGAGCCCTTCGTCGAATACCTGAGCGAAACGCACGAAGCGGCGCTGGCTTTCACGCGCACCATTTGCTCGATGCTCACACGCGGCGCGGCGTTTTTCATCGATTACGGCTTTCCGCGGCGCGAGTTTTATCACGCCCAGCGCGCGCAAGGCACGCTCATGTGCCACTACCGGCACAGAGCGCACGGCGATCCGTTCCTGTATCCCGGGCTGCAGGACATCACGGCGCACGTGGAGTTTTCGGGAATCGCGGAAGCTGGGACGGAGGCGGGCGCCGACCTGCTCGGCTTTACGTCGCAGGCGCGTTTCCTGATGAACGCGGGCATTACCGATGCGCTTTCCGATCTCGATCCGAGTGATGTCCGGCGCTTTCTGCCCGCCGCCAATGCGGTTCAGAAGCTGTTGTCGGAGGCGGAAATGGGCGAGTTGTTCAAGGTAATCGCGTTTTCGCGGGGTATCGACGACACGCTGGCCGCGTTCTCGTCCGGCGACCGCTCACATACTTTATGAAATCATGATCCGCTGGGTACTCACCACGTTTATTGCCTTGTCGATTCTCTCGGCATGTTTGCCGTGGATGAAAAAACTCGGCATTGGCAAGTTACCCGGCGATTTCACGCTGCGCCTGTTTGGACGGGAATATCCGTTCCCGTTCATGTCGACCATCTTGCTCTCGGTCGTGCTGTCGTTGCTGGCGCGGGCGCTTTAAATCAAAGCTAAAGCACCCCCTCCACCGCCGCCACGCGCGCCGCATGGACCGCGTCCTTGATTTTCCCCGGCTCGTTCGCGTACTGCTGCGCGACGGCGCCGGCATCGACTGAACGCGCCGCGACCAGCGCGTCACGCAAGCGCTCGGCCTGCGGGTACGGTTGCTGGCTCAAACCAAGCCGGCCGCGGGCATCGGAGACACAGGCTTGCAGCGCTTCCGCAAAACGCGCGGGCTTGCGCAGCGCGTCGCAACGCTCGAACAAACGCACCAGCGCCGCCGCCCCAAACTCCATCACCCGATGAATATTGCCGTGCTCACGCGCCACCAGCAGCGCGAGATCACGACATTCGTTCGGCACGCGCAAACGCTCGCACAACGGCTTCAGCAAGTCGACGCTGCGCATTTCATGGCCGATGTGACTCGGCAGGATATCGTCGGGCGTGGTCGCCTTGCCAAGATCGTGCGTCAGCGCGGCGAAGCGAACCGGCAACGCAAACCCGCGCGCCGCCGCGTAATCCAGGACCATCATGACGTGCACGCCGGTATCGACTTCCGGGTGATAGTCGGCGCGTTGCGGCACGCCCCACAGCGAATCCACCTCCGGCAAAATCCGCGCGAGCGCGCCGCATTCGCGCAGCACCTCGAACATCCGCGACGGCGTCTTCTCCATCAAGCCACGCGAGACTTCCTGCCACACACGCTCGGGCACGAGCGCATCCACTTCGCCGTCCGCGACCATGCGTTTCATCAGCGCGAGCGTCTCCTCAGCAATGGTGAAATCAGCGAAACGCGCAGCAAACCGCGCGGTGCGCAGAATCCGCACCGGATCTTCGATAAACGCTTCACCCACATGCCGGAACACACGCGCTTCCAGATCGGCGCGGCCGTTGAACGGATCGATCACCGGCCCGGTCAACTCGCCGTCCGGCCGCACTTCGCGCGCCATGGCGTTCACGGTCAGGTCGCGGCGCGCGAGATCTTCTTCCAGCGTGACGTCGGGTGCGTAGAAAAACTGAAAACCGTGATATCCCGCCGATGTCTTCCGCTCGGTCCGCGCGAGCGCATATTCCTCGTGCGTTTGCGGATGCAAAAACACCGGGAAATCCTTGCCCACCGGCTTGAAACCTTGCGCGGTCATCTGCTCGGGCGTGGCGCCGACCACGACGTAATCACGGTCCTGAACCGGCAGGCCGAGCATGTCATCGCGGATCGCACCGCCCACGGCGTAGATGTTCATCGCTCGTTCCGTGCGCCTTCAATCCACTCCGCCACGATAGGCAGTGCCGTGATGCGGGCGGCGTAAGCGAGCGCCGTTTCGCTCAGCTTGGGCGCGTAGGAATTGAAGCGCATGACGACCGGCGCGAACATGGCGTCGGCAATGCCGAACTCCTTGCCGAACAGGAACGGGCCACCGTGCGCGTCCAGGCAATTGCGCCAGATCAGGTCGATCCGTTTCACATTCGCCAACGCGCCCGCCGTGAGTTCCAGACCGAACGCCTGGCGCTGGATATTCATCGACATCTGTTCGCGCAGATCCGCAAAACCCGCGTGCATCTCCGCGCTGATGCTGCGGGCGTGCGCCCGCGCGGCGGCATCGCGCGGCCACATGGCGTGCTGCGGGAATAGCTCGGCCAGCGTCTCCATGATCGCGACCGATTCCCACACGGCGTCGCCGGCATCGGTCACGAGGCAAGGCACTTTTCCCGACGGCGAATGCGCGAGGATATTCGCGGAGGAATCCGGCCGCGCGAGGCGAATCATGACCTCCTCGAACGGAATGCCAAAGTGGTTGAGCACGAGCCACGGCCGCATGGACCACGACGATACATTCTTGTCACCAATAATGAGTTTCATCGCAAATATCTAAGGTTAAGGCACTGCTTAAGGAACACCACGTTCAACGTCCGGCGGACGCGCGAAACGTATTGAAGCGCGAACGCGACGACGAACCCGTGAGATACATCGGCGCAATGGCTTCAATGCTCGCCGGTTCAATACCCAGCTCCGGCGCCATAGGGCCGCTTGCCACCGCGGGCGTTTTCAGCGAATCAAGATTATCGCGCGACATCATGGGTTCCCCGGGCGCAAGTTCAAGCGACATTGCCTGGAGGCGGCCAAGCATATCCGGCAAACGGATGATCCTCGCGTGCTTGCCAATCGCCGCGCCGCTGAAGCGGACCAGCTCTTCCAGCGTGTACACCTTCGGTCCGGCGAGCTCGTACACGCGGCCGGCGGCGGCATCCAGATCGAGCACGGTGGCAATTGCCTTGGCTACATCGCCGACAAAAATCGGCTGGATCAATGCCTGCGAAGACGCCAGCGGAATCACCGGGAAGATCCGTTCGAGAAACGCGAACTGGTTCAGGAAGTTGTCTTCGGGACCGAACACCACGGATGGGCGAAAGATCGTGGTTGCGAGATTCGATTCGCGCACGGCTTTTTCGCCGTCGCCTTTGGAGCGCAGATACATGCTCGACCCCTTCGGATCCGCGCCGAGCGCGCTCACATGGATCAAGCGCCGCACGCCCTTCGCCTGACACGCGGCCACGATCTTGTTAGGCAACTCGACGTGAGCCTTGGCGAACTGCGGGCCGTAAGGATCTCCGCGCTTGCCTTGCAGGATGCCGACCAGATTGATGACTGCGTCGGCTTGGGAAACAAAGGCCGCAAGCTGGACGGAATCGTACGCATTGGTTTCGATCACATCCACGGGCAGCAGCGTCAGATGCGCGGCGTTCTCACGACGCCGCGTGGCTATGCGCACGTTCTTGCCAAGCTCGACAAGCGCGTTCACCAGATGACTGCCGATAAACCCGGATCCGCCGATCAACGCAATGGTTTGATGTCGCATGTTCGCCTCTGTAAGTGGCGGTCCGCGAAAGCGTCAGGGCGGCGGCGCCGCGCGTGGCTTTCGACTGACCGTATCAACCGGAAAGCGAAACGCGCGGCGAGTCTTGTTGCAGGCCGCTTACGGCGCGATATAACCGAGCCGCGCTTTCAGCGATTGCGGACGGTCTTCGAACAGGGCCGCGTAATACACGGTGTTCGAGAGCACGTTCTTGACGTAATCGCGGGTTTCGTTGAACGGAATAGTTTCAGCAAAAATCGCGCCCTCTACCGGCGCGCTCAGCGTGGAGCGCCATTGCGTGGGGCGTCCCGGACCGGCGTTATAGCCGGCGGTGGCGAGGACGGCGGAATCGTCGAACTGGTTATAGACCATGGCCAGATAATTCGTGCCGAGCAGGATGTTCGTATCGAGGTCGTTCATCTGTGCACGCGATATGGGTCCCAGGCCGATCTTCTTCGCCACGAGTTGCGCGGTGCCGGGCATCAACTGCATCAGGCCGCCCGCGCCCACTTCCGACTGCGCGTTGATGATGAAACGCGATTCCTGGCGAATCAGGCCATACGCCCATTCGACGTCGAGTCCGGTGTTCTTCGACTCACGCTCGACCACATCACGATACGGCGAGAGATAGCGCAACGAGAAATCGTGTTCGGTCTTGGTTTTGTCCGCCGTGTTCACCGCGCGGTCGAACAATTCGATCCGCTTTGCGTACTGCGCAGCCGCGATCAATTGCCGATCCGTCATGGTACGCAGCGGCCAGTTCCATTCGCGGTTGCCTTCGAGCCGGAGGTTCATTGCGTAGAACTTCTGCGACAGTGCAAAACCCGGCACCGTCGCAGCCTCGGCAATTTCCGCGTTGGTGACTTCCGTGCGCGGCGGCACCGTGATTTTCTGGCCGAGTTCTTCGGACGCCAACTGGCCGTAGAAGTTGAACTGATCCGCGATGCTCGTGAATTCCTGATTGGCCGTGGCGGTGTCCCCCGCTTGCTTCAGTGAGCGTGCGTGCCAGTAGATCCATGCAGGCTGGTTGCGCAGCGTGGGCGGCATTTGTTCGATCGACCAGCGCACCATGATCCAGTCGCCGGCGAGCAGCGCGCTGCGCGTGCGCCATTCATAAGCGGGATTCGACAATGGCGCATTCACCGAAAGCCGATACCAGTCCACCGCGCTCGGCATACGCTTCGCGGCAGCCTGATACCCGATCGTGCCCCAGCCCACAGCGCGTTCCGTTGGCGTCAACGCCGGCGCGACCGAGCTGAACGTTGCCGCTGCCATGGCCGGATCGTTGCGCGCCATGCGCGTGATGGCGACAAGCGCCAGCTGATGCGACGTGGTGTCGCGACCTACGCCGCGCGCGAGATACAGCGGCGGGGTGTTGGCGGCGCTGTCGAAGACGCTTTGATCCGGGCGTTGCTGGCCGAGTGCATCCGCGATCTTGCTGCCGGTGTTCGTATAGTTCTGCTCGTAGGCGAGGCGGATCTGCTGCCACACGTCGTCCGACGTGAATTGCTGCGAGACGGCCAGCGCGTTGATCAGGTCGACGCAACCGTCGCCATACCATTTTGGATCGACGAGCAGAGCGCGCGCGGCCTCCGCGACATTTTCTCCGCGCGCGGCCCGCGCTTCGAGCGCGTAGCATTTCACCTGCGTGTCGTCGTTCAGCA
>Ga0073928_10004426_pt1 | contig 20803 bp, 16 predicted proteins | sample PaiPotPPA55metaG_FD_76969 | JGI IMG/M metagenome (GOLD analysis project Ga0073928, IMG submission 76969) | Iron sulfur acid spring bacterial and archeal communities from Banff, Canada, to study Microbial Dark Matter (Phase II) - Paint Pots PPA... ...
ACCAACACCGTCAACGACAGCTCCAATATTGGAAAGCCGCGCTTGATGCTTGCGTCTTTTTCGACGTCAGCCGAGCCTGATCCGCAGCATTCCGGCGGCGGTGCCGGTGGCGCTGGTGGTGCCGGCGGCGCGGGTGGTGGAGGACATGGCGGCGCTGGTGGTGCCGGCGGGGCTGGCGGCGCAGGCGGCCCGGGCGGAGGACGAGGTGGCACGGGTGGAACAGGAAACACCGGAGGAACTGGAGGCGCCGGCGGAAAGGGCGGTTCCGGTGGCACAGGAAACACAGGAACCACAGGAAGCACCGGAGGAGCGACGGGAAACAGAGGCGGAGGCGGCAACTCGAATGCCTTCAATTTCAATTCGCCGTACAACCAGCCGCGCACGATCGTTCCGCCGTTTCCGCCTTCGGCGTCCACCAATCAGCAAATCCTCGCGGCCTTGGCCGAAGGCACTGGCGGATTCACCATCTTCAACACCAACGATCTGCTCGGCGGCCTGCAGCGCATCGGACGCGAGCAAAGTGAGTTTTATATTCTGGGATACGTGCCCAACGAGACCCCGGAAGGCTCGTGCCACACGCTACGTGTGAAGTTAGACCACGGTGGCACGAATGTCCGCTCGCGCAGCGGATATTGCAATGTGAAAACCGCCAACACCCTGGAAGGCAAACCGCTGGAAAAACAACTCGAGTCCCACGCCACCGGATCGCAAGGCGGATCCATCCACGGCGGCATGCAAGCGCCCTATTTTTACACTTCCGCAAATGTCGCGCGCGTGAATCTGGCCATGGAAATTCCCGCCGACGCCGTGCACTTCAATAAAGAAAAAGGAAAATACAAAGCGAACTTGAATGTTTTGGGCATCGCCTACCGCGCCGATGGCTCAATAGGAGCGCGCTTCAGTGACACCGTCAATCTCGACCTGGAAAAGGACGAATGGAAGCAATTCACCCAGAACCCCTATCGCTATCAAAACCAGTTTGACGCCACTCCCGGAGCTTACAAGTTGACCGTGGTGCTAAGCGCCGGCGGCGACGCTTTCGGGAAATTCGAATCGCCGCTGCAAATTGATGCCTACGACGGCAAACACTTTAGCCTCGGCGGCGTGGCGTTGTCCGATAACGCGCAACAACTCGGCGACATTCCCACCAGCCTCGATGCCGCCTTGCTCGAAGACCGCACCCCTCTGGTAGTCAAGGGATTGCAAATTATGCCGTCAGGCACCAACCGCTTCAAACGCGATCAAAATGTGGTTGTGTATTCGGAAATTTACGAGCCCTTGCTTACTTCCGCGGATCCGCCGAAGATCGGTCTTGGCTACCGCATTCTCGATCGCGCCAGCAAGAAAGAAGTAATGTTCACCGGTGTCGTACCTGCCGATGCATTTATTCAAAAAGGCAATCCGGTGATCCCCGTGGGCTTGAAAGTCAATGTCAAGGACTTGACTCCCGGCGCCTACTGTCTGGTGTTGCAGGCTGTGGATGGGGCCGGCAACAAAGCCCCCAATCGCCTCGTCGACTTCGACGTCTTATAATCGTTTTTTACTACTCAAACTTATCGCGCATTAAGTGAGGATCGCTAAACCCTCACCTCGACCCAAAAAACACGGAGGGTGCCCCACCCTCGGATTTTTGGAGGGTGGGTCTTGTAACGTAGAAACATCACCCAACTAAACCGTGAAGTTCATCTCAGGGTCACATCTGTTCAAAGCCATTTGTTAGAATTTTCTGACAGCGGCGCATTCAGCACAGGCACGCGGAGTCCGCAACTTCCTCCGCCGCCTAGGGTTAATCTTGTAGGGAGCAGTGATGAAGCCAAGCCCCACAAAACTGGTGGTGCAGCAGCAGTCCAGTCACATGCGAATGCCGTCGGTCTCTCTGCGTCCCAAGGCGTTGCTCGCGACGTTTTTGTCCATCGCCTGCGTATTGTCTCTAGGAGTTGATGTTCATGCCATCGCCGCCATTCCCGTGGCAGCCCCGAAAGACAAAAAGCCAAAACAAGATCCCGCTTTAAAAGGATTGCCGATCACCGAACTCACCGCCGATGAAGCCATTCTTCACGCCACGAATCGCCTCGCCTACGGACCGCGCCCCGGCGACATCGAACGCGTGCGGCAAATGGGATTGGCCAAATGGATCGATCAGCAACTTGCCCCAAATTCCATTGACGACAAAACCGTGAATGCCCGTCTCGAAAATCTTCCCACGCTGTCGATGACCTCCGCGCGACTGCTCGAAGAATATCCGCAGCCGAAACAAGCCGCCATTCAAGCTGCCAAGCGCGCAGACGCCGCCGCCCAGGCGCCGCCAAGTTCCTCCGCGGCCGTCGGCCAATCGGCTCCGAATAATTCCGCTGAAACAAACATCGGAGACCAGGCTAGCGTTCCGCCCTCCATGAAGACCAAACCGTCCGCATCGAATCCTGAGCTCACTGCCAACCTCACCACGCCCGGCGCCGGAAAGCGAAATGTATTGAGCGGCCCCGATCCCAACGCCGTACCTCGCGTAATCGCCGACGACAGCAAAAAGCCGCAGCGCGTAATTGAAGAACTTGCCATGGCCAAAGTGACGCGCGCAATTTACAGTGAGCGCCAATTGCAGCAGGTCATGGATGATTTCTGGTTCAATCATTTCAACGTCTACGCCGCCAAAGGCGAAGACAAGTGGTACCTGACTTCTTACGAGCGCGATGTAATCCAGCCGCACACTTTGGGCAAGTTCAAGGATTTAGTCACCGCCACCGCCGAAAGTCCCGCGATGCTTTTTTATCTCGATAATTTTTTAAGCGCCGATCCCAACGCCCCGCAGCGCCAGACCGCTCTGCGCGCCACGCGGCAAAATCGCGGACGCCGTGGGCGCCCTCCTGTGCCGCAAGCGGCGCAAGGCCAGCAGCCCAAGAAAAATACCCGCGGCCTCAATGAAAATTACGGCCGCGAATTAATGGAGCTTCACACTTTGGGTGTCGAAGGCGGCTACACCCAAAAAGATGTAACCGAACTGGCCCGCTGCTTCACCGGCTGGACCATCGACAAGCCGCGCCTGAATCCCGAATTTAAATTTGACGAAAAGCTTCACGACCCCGGCCCGAAAGTCGTTTTGAAAAAGAAAATTCATGGCGGCGGAATGAAAGACGGCGAGCAAGCCATCGAGCTCCTCGCGCGCCATCCCAGCACCGCCAAATTCATCTCCACCAAATTGGCGCGGCGATTTGTTTCCGATAATCCGCCGGCAGCGCTCGTCGCGCGCATGGCCAAAACATTTGAATCGAGCGACGGTGATATTCGCGCTGTGATGCACACCATGATTTATTCGCCCGAGTTCTGGTCCCGCGAAGCGTACCGTGCAAAAATCAAAACGCCGTTTGAACTGGTCGTATCGGCAGTGCGTGCCCTCGGCACTGATGTAGACACCGCTATGCCCCTGGTGCAATGGGTCGGCCGCATCGGTGAGCCGCTCTATCAATGCCAGCCTCCCACCGGCTACTCGGACACCGCGGAAGCCTGGGTGAATACCGGCGCGCTTCTGAATCGCCTGAATTTTTCTTTGACCTTGGCGGGAAACAAAATTCGCGGCGCCCGTTCCGACGTCGGTTCGTTGCTGGGAGTCGATGCCACGGAACCCAAGGTCGCGCTGGAACGCGCGCTACAAATTTTTCTAGGCGGCCAAGCGAGTCCCACCACGCTAGACACGCTGCAAAAGCAATTAGACAGTCCACAGGTCTTGCAAGCCAAGCTCGATGATCCCGTAAAAAAAGTTGACCTAGGCGTAGTCACCGGTTTGGTTCTGGGCGCTCCAGAATTTCAGAGACGCTAACCGTAGGCGGCGAGTATTGAGTTGAAGTTAAGTTGAAGTTGACTTGAAGTTGTAGCAGAAGGAGTCGCACATGAGATTTTCCCGGCGATATTTTTTGAAGCAGGGCGGCGTGGCCATGGTGGGCCTGAGCGCCATGCCCGCATTTTTGCAGCGCGCCGTCGCCGCCACGCCGATGCCCAACAAGAAACAGCTCGTGGTCCTCTTTCAACGCGGCGCCGCCGACGGATTAAATATCGTCGTGCCTTTTGCGGAGCCGAACTATTATCGCCTCCGTCCCACCATCGCGATTCCCCAACCCCGCCGCGGCGCAACAGCAGAAGCGGCCATCGATCTGGACGGATATTTTGGATTGCATCCCAGCCTCGCGCCTCTCGAGCCGCTGTTTCACAAAAATCAATTGGCTATCGTGCACGCCGCCGGTTCGCCCGATCCCACCCGCTCGCACTTCGACGCGCAGGATTTCATGGAGTCCGGTACGCCCGGCGTGAAGGCCACCGATGACGGCTGGCTCGACCGCGCGCTGCAAACCATACCCGAAGAAAATGCCTCGCCATTTCGCGCCGTGGCCATGGGCCCGAATCTTCCGCGCATGTTGCGAGGCAGCGCCGGCGCCATCGCGGTGCCCGATTTAAAGAATTTCAAAGTCATCCCGCAATCCGCGGCCATGAACAACGTCGTCCAAGGCGGCTTCGAAGCCATGTATTCGCAAAGCGTGGACCACGCGCTGCACGGCACCGGCACGGAAACCTTCGAAGCCATCGACATGCTCAGCAAAATCGACACCAGCAAATTGCCCCCGGAAAATGGCGCGCAATATCCCACCAGTCGCCTGGGGCAAAACATGCAGCAAATCGGCCAGCTCCTGAAATCCAAAGTGGGCGTGGAAGTTCTCTTCGTCGATTGCGGCGGCTGGGACAATCACGTCAACGAAGGCGGGGTCCAGGGCCAGCTTTCCAATTTGCTCAAAGACCTCGGCCAATCCCTCGCCGCCTTTCATCAGGACATGGGCGACCGCATGCAGGACATCGTGGTCGTCACCATGAGCGAGTTCGGCCGCACCGCCAAAGAAAACGGCAATCGTGGCACCGATCACGGCCACGCCAACTGCATGTTCGTAATGGGCGGCGAAGTAAAAGGTGGAAAAGTCTACGGCAAATGGCCCGGCCTCGAAGATCATCAGCTAAACGAGAGCCGCGACCTAGCCCTAACCACCGATTTCCGCTATGTCCTCGGCGAAACCCTAACCAAACACATCGGCGTAAAAAATCTAGCCACAGTATTCCCCGGCTTCGACAACAGCGCACACCGCTTCCCTGGTCTGATCAGAACATGATCACAACATAAAATCTTCGAACTACTGACAGTTGGAAACGCCGGTGCCGCGCGCCGCCGGCTTAACCCCTTCCCGGGAGACTCCAAAAAGAAGTGCAGCGGGGGTGACGGGGATGTAAGTGCCATCCCCTTCGCCCCAGCATGAGCGCGCATTTTTGCAAGTTGGCAGTTGGTCAATCGACGGTGATGCGGGTACCGGCCGTTGTTCCCGTGACTTCTGCTAATGGCGTTCCGGTGCCAAACACGTTGGTGGCGTCGAAGAGTTTGAAATCAAACGTATCTTTGTAGGTTTTGCCGTTGTGCGCGATCGTATCCGTTTCATCGACGGTGAAGACGTTTGAAATGGCGCCGTCCGCAGCAAACACGAGACCGATATGGTGCAGCTTGACACTGCCATGGCTTAACTCCTTCCAGACGCCGAAGCAGATATTCCCGCCGGCGGGCGGCAGAAACGCGTTTTCAAATTCAGTTCCATCCTCGTGCCAGGTCTTGTAGGATTCGAGGAACTGAAAGGGTGTTGGAGGGAATGGAGGAGGAGCGGAAGTTGCAGTGTAAATCACGTGCCACAAACCCACGATGCTGGCATGCTTGTTCGATTCTTCGTCCTCTTGATGGTTGAACGATTCGTTCCCGTGTGGGCTCACGAAGGGAATTGAAAGAGCGGTTCCCGTTTTGTATGGAAGGCCGCAACCAGCACCTTTGGCGCCGGAAGCAGTGAACAAAAGTGCCAACCCTGCCAATGCAGCAAGAGCCGAGAACCACCCGCTCCGAAATGCCTGGAAAATGTTCATTCGATTCATTGTTTCGCTCCTTAGAGTTTGGCCTGAACGTCCGTTCACTTCATTTTTAGCGTTGGGCGGCAACCGCCAAGTGGAAATGCTGACGCACTTATGTGGAAGCAGGGGCCGCTATCCCTTGGGGGACTTCAGGGCCGACTCGTGTGCGCACGTACTTTAATTATTAAATTTACTTGTCAAGCTATTTATCAAGAGTGCCTCGGTCGAAGCTCGGATTGTGAGTTTTGGTACCCCAGTTGGTTACTCCGAGAACCACCCTTCAGTGGGCCGCAAAAGCCAAGGCCGCCACGCATCAACCGCGATTTCGGCGCTGACCACCGATTTCCGCTATGTTCTGGGCGAACCCTAACCAACCACACCGGCGTAAAAGACCTCGCCACAGTATTCCCCGGCTTCGACGACAGTGCACACCCCTTCCCCGGCTTGATCAAAAAAACAAATGAAGTGAGAATCGCTAAACTGTCATCTCGAGCCAAAAAAAAGCGGAGGGTGCCCCACCCTCAGTTTTTGGAGGGTGGGGCTTGTAACGTAGAAACACCACCCAACTAACCCGCGAAGTTCTTCTCAGCGTTGCCTCGGTCACCGCACGTATTATAGGTCCAGGAGTAACGAGCCGTGACCACGCGTCAACACCGTTCACAAATCGTTGAGACTCAACTCGGCCGATCCGCAGTCCAGATCTTTGCCGCCAATGAGCGCATGAACCAAATTCTCATTGAACATCTCGATCCGCGCGCCTGGAGCGCCAAACCGCCCGGCAAAGTCCGCCCCATTGCCGCGATCTTCACGCATATGCACAACGTCCGCGCCAAGTGGGTCAGGCTTACTGCTGGGCACCTGAAAGTTCCACAGCAGCTCCACCGCACGAAGTGCACCCCGCAACAAGCCCGTGCGGCATTGGCCGAAAGTGCCGCTCGCTGCGGCGAAATGCTCGCTGAAGCGCTCGGCGGTACTGGCGGCCGCATCGACAAGTTTCGCAGAGACGGCTGGGCTAAGCCTTGGCTGGTTGGCGTGGAAATGCTGTGCTACATGCTTTCTCACGAAGCCCACCATCGCGGCCAAGTGTGTATGCTCGCGCATCAACTTGGATTCCCATTGCCGATCGAGGTGTCATCCGGACTCTGGAATTGGGAAAAGTTGTGGAAACAGTGCGGTTCGCCTCGCGGTCCCGGCTCCAGTTCTTAAGAAATCTCTCAAGGGCACAGGCCGCAATCACTCGCTATTTTCCTCACGATTAATCTCTGATGCTCTTGTCCATTCGAACGCCAGCGCCGACAATTTCTAAAATCATTCGAACGCGCGCGATTCGAACGACGGCAATATTACTGAAATGTTATAGTTACTGAATAATTAAAGTATTAGTTTAATTGTCGGCACTCCGACATTTTTGACGCCGACATAAAAACGGGCCATTCGCAAAACGAATGGCCCTTTGTTCGTAAGTTAAAGTTTTCTTTCGCGGTGCCAGACGCCGGTGCGTCCCGGCATCTCGTGAATGAACGGTGTCGGCCTAGTGCGCTTCCTGCCGGATGCGCATCCCGTAGAACGAGCGGTACACGAAGAAAAATGAAACCGCAAAAAAAGCCGCAGCCAACGCGTGCGTCACGTTAGATCCTTGCGTAACAGTGAGCTGAACGGCCAGCTCCACCGCCAGCAACCCGAAGAGCGTCGTGAATTTAATCACCGGATTCAACGCCACCGAAGAAGTGTCCTTGAATGGATCACCCACGGTATCGCCGACCACCGTCGCGTCGTGCAGTGGCGTGCCTTTCTGCTTCAGCTCGACCTCCACGATTTTCTTGGCGTTATCCCAGGCCCCGCCGGCATTCGCCATAAAAATAGCCTGATACAAGCCAAAAATCGCGATGCTGAAGAGATACCCGATGAAAAAGAACGGCTCTACGAACGCAAACGAAAGCGTCGCAAAAAACACCGCGATAAAAATATTCAGCATCCCTCGCTGCGCGTACTTGGTGCAGATCTCCACAACTTTTTTACTGTCCGCAATGCTTGCTGCTTTCGCTTCTTCCAAATGAATGTTGGCCTTGATGAATTCCACGGCGCGGTAAGCGCCGGTGGTAACCGCCTGTGTCGACGCTCCTGTAAACCAGTAAATCATGGCGCCGCCGGTAATCAGCCCAAGAACAAACGGTGCATGCAACAGCGAAAGTTTGTTGACGTTCATGGTCAACCCGTGAGTCAGCGCCATGATGATGGAAAAAATCATGGTGGTAGCGCCAACCACGGCCGTGCCAATCAGCACCGGCTTGGCGGTAGCTTTAAACGTGTTGCCTGCGCCATCGTTGGCCTCCAGCATTTCCTTGGCACGCTCAAAATTCACGTCAATGTTGTAATCGCGCTTCAGCTCCTGCTGAATGCCAGGAACTTGCTCGATCAGAGAAAGCTCGTAAACCGATTGCGCGTTGTCCGTCACCGGCCCATACGAATCCACCGCGATGGTCACCGGTCCCATGCCCAAAAAGCCAAACGCCACCAACCCAAACGCAAACACCGGCGCCGCGATCATAAATGTCGCCAGTCCCATTTCGCTGATCAAATAGCCAAGCGACATCAGCACTACCATGGCCAGTCCGATGTAATAGGCCGAAAAATTTCCCGCCACAAATCCGGAAAGAATGCCCAGCGACGCGCCGCCTTCCTGCGCGGAGCTAACCACTTCTCGTACGTGCCGCGACTCCGTAGACGTAAATACCTTGACCAGCTCAGGAATAATCGCGCCGGCCAAAGTGCCACACGAAATAATCGTCGCTAGCTTCCACCATTGCGTGGTGTCCTGGCCCAGCGACGGAATAATTAAGTAAGAAACCAGGTACGTAAACCCGATTGAAACCACGGAAGTGATCCACACCAGCGAAGTAAGCGGCGCCTCATAGTTCATCTCATCGACGTTGCCGAACCTGGCCTTGGCGATCGCTCCGTTGATGAAATACGCGGCAGCGCTAGCGATCAGCATCACGATGCGCATGATGAAGATCCACACCAGCAATTGCACCTGCACCGTCGGGCTCGACACTCCCAGCAAAATAAAAGTGATCAGCGCCACGCCCGTTACGCCGTAGGTTTCAAAGCCATCTGCGCTCGGTCCTACGGAGTCCCCGGCATTGTCGCCGGTGCAGTCCGCGATGACGCCCGGATTGCGCGCGTCATCTTCTTTAATCTTGAAGACGATCTTCATCAAGTCGGATCCGATGTCCGCAATCTTGGTAAAAATTCCGCCGGCGATACGCAGCGCCGCGGCGCCCAGCGATTCGCCGATCGCGAAGCCGATGAAGCACGGTCCCGCGTAGTCGCCCGGAATGAACAGCAAAATAAACAGCATGATCAGCAGTTCCACGCTGATCAGCATCATGCCGATGCTCATGCCCGCTTGCAGCGGCGTGTGATAAATGGGATACGGCTTGCCGCGCAGGCTGGCAAACGCGGTGCGGGAATTTGCGAAAGTGTTCACGCGAATGCCAAACCACGCCACGCCATAACTGCCCGCGATGCCCACCAGGCTGAAGAGCAAAATAATTGCAACGCGCATGGCTTCGAATTTCAGCAGCACGCCAAAATAAAGAACGATAACGATGGCGATAAAAATTTCCAGCAGCAAAATGAATTTGCCTTGCGTGATCAAATAAGTTTTGCAGGTCTCGTAAATCAGCTCGGAGATATCCCGCATCGATTTGTGCACCGGCAGATTTTTGAGTCGGCTATAAATAGTCAAACCAAAAATCAGCCCGAACACGCAGAAAATCAGCCCGAACAACAGAATTTTGTGCCCGTCAATACCCAGAAAGGAAACCTGCGACAGATCTGGCAGCTTTAGATTGGCCTCGCCGCTAGCCTCTTGAACTTCCTGCGCGCGCGCCGACGCGCAAGCGAGCATCGAGAGAAACGCCATCCCGGCGCTTATTTTTAAAGGCCCGCGAGCGAGCGAACACAAATTATCGAACCAGATGCGCATCAACAATTCCTCCATAAATTACCAATGATTTTTCAAGAGCCTCGGCCCTGTGCAACGATTCCGCGGACGATTTCCGTATGCGTAAAACGGCAAAGGCGGCGCACCCCACCGATTTCAAACAGGGCCCTGCGCTGGAATCCGGCACGGGCCTAATCTGTTGGGTTTATCTTAGCTTGACCACCCCTGGAACCCCTCCCAGGGACAGCGAAAAGGCTTTGCGCGGGCTGGCAACAAAGCGTTGATTTATAACATTTAGCAACGATAGCGGTCAAACCGCCGATGGGTCGAGATGCTAGTCAAATCGCCGCCACCGCTAACCACTTATTGCGTTATCGCGTCTTTAGCATTACGTAACTTGCCCCAAGAGGCCCCAAAAGGATTGATGCACCTGGAATGGCGAGACGCTGCCGCCTAGCGATGGTAACATGCCATTCTAAATTCGGCCCACAGGTGCGGGCCAGTCATACAATTGAGTCTCACGGAAAATTATGAACACAAACCCATCGGTATCTTCGACGGCCACCGCTGCTGTATCTTTCGGAAGCGATCACGCCGCAACCACGCCGGTTCGCAGCAACTGGAGCCGCGAAGAGGTGGCTGCGATTTATCGCACCCCGCTGCCGGAATTAATTTTTCACGCGCAAACTACGCACCGCCAATTTCACGCGCCCGACCGCGTGCAGACCTGCCAATTAATTTCCATCAAAACTGGCGGATGCCCGGAAGACTGCGCGTATTGCCCGCAAAGCGCGCACTACGACGCGGACGTGGAGCGGCAAGGATTGCTGGATCCGCAACACGTGATCTCTGTCGCCCGCGACGCAGCAGAACGAGGCGTGACTCGCTTCTGCATGGGCGCGGCGTGGCGGCAGGCGCCCGAGGGCAAGGATTTCGACAACGTCCTCGAAATGGTGCGCGGCGTTTCGGCCCTGGGCATGGAAGTCTGCTGCACTTTGGGCATGTTGACGGAAAGCCAGGCCGCCAGACTTAAAGACGCGGGCCTCTCCGCGTATAACCACAATCTAGATACGTCGCCGGAATTTTACGGCTCGATCATTACCACGCGCGTCTACGACGACCGCTTGCGCACGCTTGCAGCAGTCCGCAAAGCGGGCATCGCCGTATGTTGCGGCGGAATTTTGGGCATGGGCGAAAGCGAACGAGACCGCATCGGTTTGTTGCACCAACTCGCCACACTGGAGCCGCATCCGGAAAGCGTGCCGATCAACATGCTGGTGCGCGTGGCCGGCACGCCGCTCGCGGAGAAACCCGCGCTCGATCCGCTCGAAATGGTGCGCGCTATAGCAACGGCGCGTGTGTTGATGCCCGCTTCGCGTGTACGGCTGGCGGCGGGAAGAAAGCAATTGTCGCCAGAAGCCGTGACGCTATGTTTTCTCGCGGGAGCAAATTCTATTTTTGTGGGCGACAAATTGTTGACTACTCCCAACCCCGGCGCGGACGAGGATGAGCAGTTGCTGCAAACCTTAGGATTGAAACCACTCGAGTCGTATGCCATCTAAATTTAACGAAGCACTGCTAGCGGAATTGCAAGCCGGGCTGCGCGAACTTGAATCGCGCAGTCAGCGCCGGACGCTCGTGGAAATCACCGGAGTAAATCTTTGCTCGAATGATTATCTTGGATTGGCGGACAATCCCGTGCTGAAACAAGCGGTAATCGAAGCCGTGCTCAAGACTTCTCGAATCGGTGGCACTGGCTCGCGCCTGCTATCCGGGCACGCCGCAGTGTGGACCGAACTGGAGGAAGAGTTCGCGGCATTCGTGGGCAGCGATGCGGCTTTATATTTTGGCAGTGGTTACGCAGCAAACATCGGCTTAATCACATCGCTGGCAAATAAGAACGACATGATTTTTTCCGACGCGCTGAATCACGCCAGCATCATCGATGGGATTCGTTTGTCCGGTGCGCGAAAAATAATTTATTCCCATCGGGATTTAAATGCGTTGGAATCGTCGCTGAAAGAAATCCAATCGCACTCAGGGCGCAAACTGATCGTGACCGAAACGGTCTTCAGCGTGGACGGCGACGTGGCTCCGATGGATTCCATTGTCGCTCTCGCAGAGAAGTATGGAGCAAGCGTGATTGTCGATGAAGCGCACGCCACTGCCGTGCACCCACCGGCTGGACGCGGTATTGCTGCGCAGTTCCTGGCCGGCGGGCGAGTCGTAGCCGCCATGCATACTTGCGGCAAAGCCTTGGCAAGCGCAGGCGCATTCGTTTGTGGATCGGCTGTTCTCCGCGAACATTTGATCAATCACGCGCGTACATTTATTTTCAGCACCGCCATGCCTCCCTACATAGCTGAACAAATTCGCGCCGCGCTGCGTCTGGCGGCAGGAATGGACACCGAGCGAGCGGAATTACATTTGCGATCGCGAGACTTCGCGCAATCCTTGCAGCGCGACGGTTGGGAATCGCTCGGCACGACTACCCAAATTGTCCCCGCCGTCATTGGCGCAAACGATGCCGCCGTCGCTGCCGCCGAATGTTTGCAGCGTGCCGATTTTGCTGTCAGGGCCATCCGTCCACCCACAGTGCCGCCAGGCACCGCGCGGCTACGCTTTTCGGTGACGCACAAAATCAGCGCCGCTGAACTTGAAAGGCTCGCCGCGGTTTTATCCGCGTGGCGCGCGCAATCGCATAATCCCATTCCTCTGGCAATGGCGGGCTCCGCGTGAGGCATCATTTTTTTATTACTGGAACGGACACCGGCGTGGGCAAGACCACGCTCGCGGCGTTGCTGTGCGCCGCGCTCGACGCAGTGTACTGGAAGCCCATACAAACCGGCACGCTCGAAGGCTCCGACCGCGTCACGGTTATGCGGCTCGCCGGCCTCGGCACCGATCGCACACTGGAAGAAGTCTACAAATTTGTGCCTCCGGTTTCGCCGGACCTGGCCGCGCGCTGGGCCGGCGTCGAAATCGATCTGGCGCGTATTAATTTGCCGACCACCCTGAACAATGATTGGCTTATTGTCGAAGGCGCCGGTGGCGTGCTGGTGCCCATCAATGCAAAACAATTCATGCTGGACATGATGGCCAAATTCAAGCTGCCGGTAATTCTTGCCGCGCGCAGCGGCGTAGGCACCATCAATCACACATTACTCACGCTGGCCGCCTTGCACGCCGCGGAACTTCCCGTGCACGGTGTGGTTTTGATTGGCGACCAGAATCGCGAGAATCGCGAAACCATCGAGCGCTTCGGACACGTGCGCGTCATCGGAGAAATTCCCCGTTTGCCCAATGTGCATCGCACTTCGCTGATGCATGTGTTCATGAATAATTTTGACCGCGCCGCCTTTTCCCAATAAAACAAAATGAGTTCGCCGCTGCGCATCTGGCATCCCTTTACGAACGCCGCCATGGATGCTCCTCTGCTGCACGTGGTGCGCGCGGAACGCGTCTATCTCTACACCAAAGACAATCGGCGCATTCTGGATGCGGTGTCGTCGTGGTGGGTGAACCTCCACGGTCACGCGAATCCGCGCATCGCGGACGCCATCGCGCAACAGGCACGCAAAATGGAGCACGTGATCATGGCCGGCTTCACGCATGACGCGGCGGAGGAACTGGCCTCGCGCTTGCGCCGGCGATTGCCGCCAGAAATGACGCACCTGTTTTTCTCCGACGACGGCTCGACCGCCGTGGAAGTCGCCTTGAAACTCGCGGTGCAGCATTTCAGCAACAGCGGTCGCGCGCAAAAATCGGAGATCGTCGCGCTCGCTCATGGCTATCATGGAGACACGGCCGGCGCCATGTCCGCCAGCGACGATTCATTGTTCAACAAACCGTTTCAGTCCATGCGTTATGCGGTGCACCGCGTGCATTCCGCGTACTGCCATCGCTGCCCGGTGGGCCTCACGCGCGCCAGCTGCCACATCGAATGCGTGCAGCAACTGGAAACCTTGTTGCAGCAAAATCATGAGCGTATCGCCGCGGTCATTGTGGAACCTTTGCTGCAAGGCGCTGGCGGAATGATCGTTCACCCCGTGGAATTTCTGCAAAAAGTACGCGCTCTGTGCACACGTTACGATGTTTTGCTGATTGTCGATGAGGTGTTGACCGGCTTCGGCCGCACCGGAAAAATGTTTGCGTGCGAACTTGCCGACGTGACGCCAGATCTAATGTGTCTGTCAAAAGGAATCACCGGCGGCTTCTTACCCATGGGCGCAACGGTGTGCAGCGACCGCGTGGAGGCGCCGTTTCGCAGCGAAGATCGCTTGCATACTTTTTATCACGGACATTCCTACACCGGGAACGCGCTGGCGTGCGCGGCGGCCAACGCCAGCCTGCAGATTTTTGACGATGAGCCGGTCTTTGAGCGCATCGCAATGATTTCCGCGGTCAACGCCGAGCGGTTGGAGCAATTTCGCAATTTGCCGGAGGTCGCGGATGTGCGACAGATCGGAACCATGGGAGCGATTGAGCTTCGTGCCGACGATGCCGGCTATTTATCGGCCATGCGCACCACGTTCTATCAATTTTTTATCGACCGCGGGGTGCTGTTGCGACCCCTGGGCAACGTAGTCTACGTGCTCCCTCCGTATGTCATTACGCGCGAAGAACTCCATTTCGTTTATGACGTAATTTTGCAGGGCATCGAGGCCCTGCTGTGAGCAAAGCGGCGATCTGCGCTTGGCGATCGGTGTTGTTTTTCTCTGCGCGCTAAGGCCGGTGAAGCCAAAAATTGCGGCAAGAGTGTTAGTGTGATTTACGCGAGGTGTTGTACTTGGTGATTTCGTTCCACACCTGGAAACAAAAGATCGTCGGCTTCGCCGGGAGCTTAGGCGCTCCCGGAGTTTTTCTTATTTCATTCCTCGATTCTTCAGTTTTAACCTTCCCAGTTATAAACGATCTTTTGCTGATCGAATTATCCATGCAGCATCCGTCGCGCATGCCCCTTTACGCCTTAATGGCGGCCACCGGATCCACCCTGGGCTGCATTTTTCTGTATTTCATCGCCCGCAAAGGTGGCGAAGCTTTTTTTCACAGCCGAGCAGGAAAACACGGCGGTGCGATTCGCCACTGGATCGAGCGCAACGGATTTGGCGGAATGCTGGCGGCGGCGCTGTTGCCTCCACCAACGCCTTTCAAGTTTTTTGTGTTCGCCGCCGGAGTATTCGAAATGCCGCTGGCCAGTTTTGCTTCGGCGATTGCCATGGCGCGCCTGTTTCGATATTTCGGCGTGGGCTACCTGGCGGTGCGCTACGGCGATGGCGCCCTCCCGTTTTTACAGCGGCACAAATTAAATGTCGCTCTTGCGGCCGTGTTCCTGGTGGCCGTTAGCTACGGGCTTTCACAGTTAATTTTGCGCGCCAAACATCCCTACGGAGATGCGGCACACAAAAAGAGCACCGATTGACCCATTCTAGGGAGCCATTTCGCGGCTAGCCCACACAATCTCTGCAGAAATTATTTTTCCCGACGGATCGAAGTCAACGGTCACCATCGGTTCACGTTTCACTTCCCCTGCAGCCGCATAGCGCAGATCGCGGATTTGCACTTTCGATCCGGCATCCATTTTCTGAATGGTCGCTTTTGGAAAGCGCGCCACGCGTAAAAAGTTTTTCGCTGCTCCCTTGGCTTGTGCAGCTTGCAAAAGTGGATTCGCCTCTGGCTTGAACAGATTTATGCCCGGGTCCAGCGAGGAACGTCGCGGCGAATTCAGGTGCACCGCGACTTCGTGCAGCGCGCTCTCCGTATCCGCGACGCCGTGCCAGGTGACCAGCGACACAAAATCGGAGAACGCCGCGACTTGCCGTGGCAGTTCGCCGGCATAACTACGATTTTGCATTTGTGCGATAGCGGTAGCATGCAAATCTGCGCGCAGGCCAACATAAGAAACCATCATAACCAATCCCACGATGGCGCCCACGAAGCCGCGCGGTCTTTTATCCTTCGCGCCAATTTCGGAGCTGACCAGATGGAAAAATTCCGGCAACACAATAGCCGCGACGAGAATGGTCACAATCCACGGATCAATCGTCGGCAGCCAATCCATCGCAATCTGCGTGGAGTTAATGGGCCAGAACAACTCCACGCCTTGCCATTGCGCCGCATCCATCGCGAGATGCAGCCATTGCGCCAAAAGTGTCGCGACGAAAACAGTTCCCATGGATAAGCGTTTAAGCAACTCACATGATGCCCATACGCGATACGCCACGCTCAAAATACACGCGACGATCAGCGACGCGAACAGTGTATGCGTGTAGGTGCGATACCACGCGAGATATGCGGACGGACTTATTAGCGCGCTGAATGTATCAACATCAGCGATCACTCCAGCTGGAATGGTTAAGGCCCAAAGTAATCTGGGCGTGCGAGGAAAAATGGCGCGAGACAGCGCAAGCGAGGCCAATGCATGCGTGCCTATATCCATAAAATATCAGCCAGATGCATAGTGCATCGAAACGCTAAGCCGATGCGACAGTACTCCGCCCATTCATGCTCGCGACTTCAGGAACCAACAATTTTAATGCCGCGGGCACAATTTTAAATTCCACCGGCAAGCGGCCAAGCGGTTCGCCATCGACTTGCGCATGCACCGGATTTCCATTCAGCGGTTCGCAGACCACGGAATCGGTCTTTGAGAAAAATACGCCGCTTGTTCCGCGCAATTTACCCATCCAAAGAATTGGCAAGTAAGTTAGATAACGCAAACCACTCCGCGTACTTAGGGTCATCACTTCAAATTTATTTTCATACAAATCGGCCATCGTCGTAATTTTGAATGGCCCACCATAATGTTTGGTACGTCCCATGATCGCCAGCGACGCGTCGGCGGACTGGCCGTCAATCACCACGCGAAAATGTGGATAGTCGTAGCTAAAAATTTCACGGGCACCCTGCCACCAGTAAGCCAGAATGCCCAGGCGAGCCTTCAGCTCCAGGTCAATGGAGTAAACAATTCTGCCGTCCGGCCCGGCGCCTGCGACGCTGAGAAAATATTTTCGTTTTTCCGGTTCGCGCAGAGGCGTGGCCAGGCCCAGCGCAATGTCGACCACCTTGCCGCGAACCAGTTTGCGCGCTGCACTGGGAATATCCCACGGAAGGCTCAATTCTTTGGCGAAAATATTGGCGGTGCCGGCCGGCAGAAGAGCAAGCGAAACGCGATGGCCGTTCGATGGGCCCGCGAGACCGTTGACCACTTCATTTAACGTGCCGTCGCCTCCGCACGCGACGATTAAATCCCGGCGCTCGATCGTGGCGCGCTGCGCCATCTGCGTAGCGTCGCCCGGGCCTTTCGTTTCGGCTAGCTCAACTTCAATTCCCACGCCGGCAAAAATTTTGCGTGCTTCGTCCAGCGAGCGGCGGCGTTTCAGGCCTCCGTGCCCAGCATTGGGGTTATGAATCAGAAGAGCATTCTGAAGCCCGATAGTCATTCGATTGGCGAGGTCCGTGTCCGTCTTTCCGTCTATTCATTCTATATAATGTGAGAGCAATCAGAGCATCTCTTCTGCGAAGATTTCTGTACGAGGAATTCATGGCCAGGGTCGGCGCCGCCATAAAAAACGTAATCGAAGACCTGCGCGAAAAGTTGCGCCATCACGAATACCGCTATTACGTCGCGGACGATCCGGAAATTTCTGACGCGGCGTACGACCGGCTCATGGGCAAGCTCAAGGAGCTGGAAGCCGCACACCCGGAACTAATCACCGCAGATTCGCCCACCGTGCGCGTCGGTGGCGCGCCGCGGGCAGGTTTTCAAACTTACCAGCACGCCCGGCCCATGCTCAGTTTGGATAACGCCTTCTCCTATGACGCGCTGCACGAATCCGACCGCCGTGTGCGGGAAAGCAGCGGCCGCGAAAAAATCGAATACATTGCGGAGCACAAATTTGATGGCCTGAGCATTTCGTTGCAATACCAGGGTGGCGCGCTCGTTCGTGGGGTGACGCGCGGCGACGGTCGTACTGGCGAAGACGTCACGCCCAATGTAAAAACGATTCGCTCGATACCTCTGCGTGTCGATCCGGCTGCGCTCAAAAAAGCTAAATTGCCGCCAAATTTTGAAGTGCGCGGCGAAATCGTGATGCCCAAGAAGGCTTTCGCGGAATTGAACCGGCAGCAGGAACTTTCCGGCGGCAAGATTTTTGCGAATCCGCGCAACGCCGCTGCCGGTGGAGTTCGCGTGCTGGATGCCTCGATCACCGCGTCGCGACGGCTGGAATTTTTTTCGTACTACCTGCTCGTCGAGGGACGTTCGCCGTTCGCCAAGCTTTCCGAGTCCTTGCAGGCGTTGAAGGAATTGCGATTCCGCGCCTCGGCGGACTGGAAGCTGTGCAATGGAATTGAAGAAGTGCTGACGTATTGCGACTACTGGGAAGACAAACGCGAGAAGCTTCCCTACGAAATCGATGGCGTGGTGGTAAAAGTAAATTCCATTCCCATACAAAACGAATTGGGATACACGGCGAAGGCGCCGCGCTGGGCCATCGCCTATAAATATCCTGCGCGCCAGGAAACCACGGTGGTGAAAGATATTGCGGTGAACGTCGGGCGCACCGGGACGCTTACTCCGGTGGCGTTTTTGGAGCCGGTGCAAGTCGGAGGCGTCACGGTGAGCCGTTCCACGCTGCACAACATGGACGAAATTGAGCGGCTGGGTGTGCAGATTGGCGACACGGTGCTGGTGGAACGCGCCGGAGAAGTAATTCCACATGTTTTAAAAGTCGTGAAGGAAGGCGCGGATCGCAGGCCATTCCGCATGCCGGAGAAGTGCCCCGAATGCGGCAGCACGATTCACAAAGCCCCCGATACGGTGGCTTATCGTTGCGTGAACGCGGCCTGCCCGGCGAAGAGAAGGGAATCGCTGCTCCACTTTGCAGGGCGTCACGCCATGAATATTGACGGCTTGGGAGAAAAGATCGTCGATCAGCTTATTGAACAAGGATTAGTGCGCGACGTCGCGGATTTGTATTCGTTGAAGCTGGACAAGCTGGCCGCGCTGGAACGCTTCGCGGAAAAATCAGCGCAGAATTTGTTGGACGAAATCCAAGCCAGTAAAAAGAACAGCCTGGCGAGATTGATCTACGCGCTGGGCATCAGTTTTGTAGGCGAGCGCACCGGCCAATTGTTGGCTGAACACTTTTCTTCGCTCGAAGAAATTGCTGCCGCCAATCAGGAACAACTCGAAGAAGTAGCCGAAGTAGGGCCCAAAGTAGCCGGAGCCATCACCGAATTTTTCTCCGAACTGGCGAACGTGCAACTGATCAAAAAATTGCATAAAGCCGGCGTCCATCCCACCATGGAAAAGCGCGAAGTGAAGAGCGCCAAGTTCGCAGGCAAGACTTTCGTGTTTACCGGTGGACTCGCAAATCGCAGCCGCGAAGAAGCTGCGCAAGTGGTCATGCAGCACGGTGGAAAAATTTCCAGCTCCGTAAGTAAAAAAACAGACTACGTAGTCGTAGGCACAGATCCCGGCTCGAAACACGACAAGGCCAAATCACTAGGTGTACCGGTCCTGACAGAAAAAGACTTCAACAAGTTGATTGGAATGGCTTGACCTAGAGTAAATTTCAGTTTGTTATATCTATAAACTATATAAGCGAGTGAGGTCGTTATGCCCAGGACGCTGGTTAGCGCAACGGAATCGGCAAGAGATTTTCTGGCTAAGTCCGGCTATGCCTTTCCTCAGCTTGAAAAAGTCGACTTCGACCAAACGAAACAACAGTGGACCCTGACTTTCAACGTAGGACTTGGCCAGCCCAAGTTAAAAAAAATCGTCGTAGACGAGGCAAGTGGTCAGGTAGTGGCCTTTGAATGAGGGTGGGCCCGCTCGGTGATTTTATGGAAACCCGCGATCAGTATCTTTCTAATGCGGAGCATGCCATCGCGGCTGGGGAGTACAGAAAAGCCTCGGAGCTACTTTGGGGTGCGATCACCCAACAACTCAAGGCGCTCGCCGCGTCTCGCAACATTTTGCTTACCAGTCATCGCCAGTTCTTTGATTTCCTTCGCCAGTATGCCAGAGAGTCCGGCGATCGAAAATTGTATGAAGATTTTGTGACTTTGAACGCATTACACGCCAATTTCTATGATGAAATTATTCCTCCGGACGCTTTCCCAATTTTCTATGAAAAGGCCATCGACTACATCACGCAGCTAGAAAGTCTCGCTGGAAATACGCAGGACAAATACTGAAATCACGGCAACGGGGATTGATAAAAGAGCGTTCGGCGCTATTCGTAAGCTCTTTACTGCGATTGCGATCCGCAAAGGTGAGCTTTCAGCAGACTAACCGCTGAATAGAGCCAGTGGGCGCGCCGGGTGATCTCCGCCCGAGCACTTTTCATCCCTCGAAGCGGCCTGTTTGTGCCCAACCACTCTAAATGATTGAAGAATCTTATTTTCCAGCCGTGCCATCAGGTGTGGCATCGGCTAACTTAATCAACGTGTACAGCGCATGATTTACCGGCGTGGCCACGCCAAGTTCTGCGCCGAGGCGAGAAATATAACCGTTCAGCGAGTCGATTTCGGTTCGCTTGCCTCGCAGCATGTCCTGCGCGGTCGACGACAAAGCGTTGGACATTTGTGTCGCAACCTTGCAGGCGCCGGCGAATGCGGCGGCTGAATCTTCTACACCCACGAGGTGGATTCCCGCCGCCGTTGCCACCGCGAAAATTTCTTCGACCAACGATTGGATAACTTGCCGCGCGTCGCTGCTGGCCGCTATTTGCCCGTATTTCACACGCCCTAGCGCGGAAATGGCGTTCAGCGCGCAATTCCAAAGTAGCTTCGTCCATAATTCGCCCGCAATATTGTCGGAGATGTGGCAAGGAATTCCGGCGCGGGTAAAGATCGCAGCAAGACGCTCGGTTTTTTCAGTTTTCGGTCCAAGCGTGAGATCTCCGCGGCCCACATGCTTGATTTTGC
>Ga0073928_10004427_pt1 | contig 20800 bp, 20 predicted proteins | sample PaiPotPPA55metaG_FD_76969 | JGI IMG/M metagenome (GOLD analysis project Ga0073928, IMG submission 76969) | Iron sulfur acid spring bacterial and archeal communities from Banff, Canada, to study Microbial Dark Matter (Phase II) - Paint Pots PPA... ...
CTCTTAGCCGCCGGTTTTGCCGCTTGCTGGCAGAACGCAATGCGCAGCATCGCGCGGCGGAAAGGGTTGAACACCGACGACTCGACAGTCACGGCACGCGTCGGGCTCGGCCTGATAGCGGCCGGGCGCCTCGGACTTGAAGTCGAGTTGCTGATCCATACGCCGTCAGTGACAGACCCCGCGGAGCGCGACGCGCTCATCGCCGAAACCGAACAGCGATGCCCCTTTTCCAACGCCGTGCGCGGCAATGTGGCCGTCACGTTGACGGTCGTCTGATGCCGGCTAGGAGGCGAGGCCGCTGCTGACGTTGGAGAAGACGTTGTTGATCTGCTTCCCGACCACGCCCACGATGAGCACCACCACGACGGCGATCAGGATGAGGATCAACGCGTACTCCACCATTCCCTGGCCGCGCTCGCGATCACGCCGCATCGCTCGCTGCGCCCAGGCGCCGCTCACTATCTCGGCGACGAGGCATGCAAGCCGGCGGTATGTATGAGTGCCGATGAACATGTCCGCAGTCTGCGGCACCTACCGAGTCCCATTGGCACTTATAGGGTCGCGGCCGGGTAACAAGTCGTCAGCACGGACCAGGCGGGCGTCCGCGATCAGCGCGTGGCGTGGGCGACGGCGACATCCACCCCGTACCCTTCGGGAATCTCGCGCGGTGGCGGTGGGCCGACGTACAAGGCGGAGGGACGGATAAGCCGGTTGTTCGCAGCCTGCTCGGCGATCGCCGCGGTCCAGCCAGTCGTGCGGCTGCAGGCGAATGTGGGCGTGAACATGTCACGCGGAATGCCCACGCTGTTCATGACGACCCCTGCATAGAACTCGACATTCGTGTACAGGCGGCGGCCGGGCTTGAGCTCTTCGAGCACGTGGAGCGCGGTGCTCTCCACATGACGCGCGAATTCGACCTGCGGTCCACCGAGGTCGGTCGCCACCTCGCGCAGCAGCGTCGAGCGTGGATCGTCGGTCTTGTACACACGGTGTCCGAAGCCCATCAGCCGCTGCCCGGCCTGGATCTCACCGCGCAGATACTGTTCGGCGCGCTCAGGCGTGCCGATGGCATCGAGCATCGCGAGCGCGCGCGAGGGAGCGCCGCCGTGCAGCGGACCCGCGAGTGCACCGATCGCACCCGTCAGCGCCGATCCGATGTCAGATCCCGTCGACGTGATCACGCGAGCTGTGAATGTCGAAGAGTTGAAGCCGTGGTCCATGGTCAGGACCAGGTACTGCTCGAGCGCTCGCGCGGCGCGCGGCTCGGGACGCTCCCCGGTGAGCATCTGCAGGTACGCGGCTGCATAACCCAGCTCCGGGTCGGGATCCACCGGCGGCAGACCACGATGGTGGCGGTACACACGCATCAGCAGGACCGGCACAAGCGCGGCAATGCGCAGGCAGTCGGTGCGCACCTGCTCAGGCGTGAGGTCGAGCGTCGGCTGCGCCCCAAGCGCCGCAGCGGTGACGGAGACGGCAGACCGCAGCGCCGCCAGAGGGGTGAAGTTGGGCAGCACCGCGATGCCACGCAATTGATCTGCAAGGCCCTCCGGAAGCCGGCGCGCGGCGACCGTGCGCTGCGTGAACTCGGCAAGCTGCGCGTCGTTGGGAAGCTCACCTTCGATGAGGAGATGCCACACCTGTTCGAACGAGCAACGCCGGGCAAGCTCGGCCGCGTTGTAGCCGCGGTAGTGAAAGAACCCCTCCTCGCCGCGGACGTCGCCCACGGACGTCTCAGCAACAGCGACGCCCTCGAGCCCGCGCGGCGCCAGCTCTGACGGCGCCGACCCGGCGGGCTGCACCTCCTCGATGTGCGCGACGCGGACGACATGGCGGATGGAAAGAATTCCCGCCACGTGATCGCCGTCAAGAACCGGAAGGTGCCGGAAGCGGCGCTCTCTGAAGATCTCGAGGGCAGTGGCTACCGGATCGGTGATGTTGAGCGTGAACGGGTCACGCGTCATCACCTCGGTGACTGAGGTCGTGCCCGGGTCCCTGCCGTGTCCCACTGACCGGAGCAGGTCGCGCTCGCTGAGCATCCCCACGAGGCGCCCCTGCGCGTTCAGCACGGCGGCGGCGCCGACGTTGGCCTCGTCCAGTACCTTCGTGGCGGCGGCGAGGGTGATGTCGTCACCGACCACAACCGCGGGCTTGTGCATGAGCTCGGCGACGGTGAGCGCAACAGACATTGCGTAGGTCAGTCTACATTTCGCTTGCCCATGCCCGATCTCGATCTTGGCGACATGCGCGTCGACGAGTTCCACGCCGCGGCCGAGCGTGCCGTCGCGTGGATGTCGACATATCTGCGCGACATCGAGCAGCACCCGGTGCTGGCACGGACGGCTCCTGGCGACCTGCGTCGCTCCCTGCCGGCCGCTCCTCCGCAGCGCGCTGAGAGCATCGATGCGATCTTCGACGACCTGGACCGGCTGATCGTTCCCGCCAGCACGCATTGGAACTCCCCGGGCTTCCTGGCCTACTTCGCGTCCAGCGCTTCAGCGGCGGGAATCCTCGGCGAAATGCTCGCCGCGGCTTTCAACGTCAACGCCATGCTCTGGCGCACGTCACCCGCTGCCACCGAGCTGGAGGTGGTGGCCGTCGACTGGCTTCGTCAGCTGCTGGGTTTGCCGGAGCCGCTCTTCGGTGTCATCAACGACACCGCGTCGTCGTCCACGCTCTATGCGCTGGCCGCCGCACGCGAGGCGTTGAGTGATCTGCGCATCCGCGATGAGGGCATGAGCGGAAGAGGCGATGTGCCCGCACTGCGTTTCTACGCGTCCGACGAAGCCCACTCATCCGTGGAGAGGGCCGGCATCGTGCTCGGGCTCGGACGTCGAGGATTGCGGCGTATCCCTGTGGACGATGACTACCGCATGGATCCTGTCGCGCTGGACGCGGCCGTCCACGATGACGTGGCTGCGGGAATTCGCCCGATGGCAGTGGTGGCGACCGCGGGTACGACGTCGACAACCAGCATCGACCCGATCCCGGAGATCGCAGCCGTATGCGAGCGTCACGGCCTGTGGCTCCATGTCGACGCCGCGTACGGCGGCGCTGCCGCGGTTGCCCCTGAGTTGCGCTGGGTTCTCCGCGGCGCCGAGCGCGCTGACTCGATCGTCGTCAACCCGCACAAGTGGCTGTTCACCCCGATCGATTGCAGCGTGCTCTGGACTCGGCGTCCTGACGCGCTTCGGGACGCGTTCTCGCTTGTGCCCGAGTACCTACGCAGCGACGACGATGCTGATCCGCAGATGCCAAACCTGATGGACTACGGCGTGTCGCTGGGGCGGCGTTTTCGTGCCCTCAAGCTGTGGCTCGTGATCCGGCGATTTGGCAGCGACGGGCTGGCCGCGCGTGTTCGTTTTCATTGCTCGCTCGCCCGGACACTCGCCGACCGCGTGCGCGAGAGCGCTGACTTCGAGTTGCTTGCGCCCGTGCCGCTGAGCGTGGTCTGTCTGCGCGCGCGTCCGCGCGATGTGACATCGGAGGCTGACCTCGACCGGCTCAATGAGCGCGTGATGCAGCGAATCAACGCGGGCGGACGCTTCTTCCTCTCACACACGCGCCTGCGTGGTCGCTACGCGATACGTGTGGCTTTTGGCAACGTGCGCACTGCCGAGCGCCACGCAGACGACCTGTGGACAGCGCTCAACGCCGCGCTCGCGCAGGAGGCCGTGGCGTAGCTCACCCGCGTGAGCCGCGGATGAAGTCGATCACCACCGTCGCGAGTGTCTCGCCGCGATCCTCCTGAAGGAAGTGGCCTGCGCGGGTGATGGTCGTGTGCGGCTGGCCTGCGCAGCCCGGGATCCGCTCCCGGAAGACACGATCGGCGCCGCGTGTGATCGGGTCGCGGTCGCTGAACGCGCATAGAAACGGCTTGTCCCACGCTTGGAGGCGTTCCCACGCAGCCCGGTTGGCGGCGGCCTCGGGATCGTCGCGGGTGATCGGGACGAGCAGTGGCATCTGGCGCGGCCCGGCTTTGTAGCTATCGTCCGGGAAGGGCGCGTCGTACGCCGCGACGACCGCGGCATCGAGGTCTGAGACGCACCCACCACTGACAATATTGCCCACCGCGAATTCCGGCGCACGCTGGGAGAAGTCGCGCCAGCGGTGAAACGCCTCCGGGACGCGTTCGTCCCCCGTGGGCAGAGCGGTGTTGGCGGCGACCACGCGCGCGAAACGGGCGGCATCCGCGGCCACCAGGCGCAGGCCGATGAGCCCACCCCAGTCCTGGCAGACGAGCGTGGTGTCGCGCAGGTCGAGCGTCCGCAGCGCGTCGTGCATCCAGGCGACGTGACGCGCGTAGGTGTGGTCTGACCTTGACGCGGGCTTGTCGGATCGGCCGAACCCCACCAGGTCGATGGCGATCACGCGGTGTCCAGCTGCGACCAGCGGCGGAATCATCGAGCGATATACGAATGACCACGAGGGCTCGCCGTGCATCAGAAGCACGGGCGCGGCGGAACCCGGTCCCGCGTCGACGTAGTGCACGCGCACGCCGACGTCGAGGTAGTTCGGCGGATAGGCAAAATCCGGAAGACCATCGAAGCGGTCGTCCGGAGTGCGCAGCATCTCCATCGCGTTGCTCCCGCTGTCTCCGGTCAGCCCCGCAAACGGGGCTGGCGACCTGATACGACTCGGGTGACACCGAGCGAGTCCTTCTTCCACGCGACATCGCCGAGGCCCGCTCGGCGCAGCACGGCCTGTGCTGAGCGCGAGAGATAGGTGCCGACCTCGACCAACAGCACCCCGCCGGGGCGCAACCACTCGCTCGACTCCGCCGCCAGGCGGCGTACGAGGCCGAGGCCGTCATCGGACCCGTCCGTCAACGAATGCAGCGGTTCGAAGTCGCGGATCTCCCGCGGCAGAATCCCGAGATCTCCCTTCGCCACGTAGGGCGGGTGGATGGTGAACACGTCCACCGCGCCGCGCATGCGACTGGGAAGCGCGTCGACCATGTCACTCACCCGGAAGTGGACGTTGTTGATGTGCAGGCGGCGCGCGTTGTCGCGTCCGAGCCGGACCGCCGGGGCAGAGATATCGACACCCCACACCTCGGCTCCCGGCACCTCGTGCGCCACCGCCAGGGCCACGGGGCCGAGCCCCGTCGCCACGTCGACAGCCAGCCGCCGACCGCGACGCCTGCGCAGGGCCGCGATCGCCTCTTCGGCCAGGAACTCGCTGGAAGAGCGCGGCCCGAACACGCCTCGGCGAAGCCGCAACTCCAGGCCACGGAACCGGATGCTGCCGATGATCTGCGCCACGGGCTCGCCGCCGATGCGACGCGCAACCATCGTCGCGAAACGCCGCCGCTGCGCCTGAGTCGCTCGACCGCGCCGGGCGCGCGTCGTGAGCTCAGTGCCGAGAACCGCCGCCATGAGCTCCTCTGCGTCGTACCGCGCCATGGATGGCATCCAGTGGTCGATGAATCGAGAGCCCCTGATGGCGTCAGCAGCGTCCAGCAGCAGCGCGGCGACGGTGTCGGAGTCGCGTGTGCTGGCTGGCATGGTCTGGAGACGGGATCCTACGGGCGCAGACGGCGCCCCCGCTCAGGACGTATGCCCGCGCGGCGATTGCGAGGAGTAGGCGGCCAGCTGGGGGTCGCTCCAATTGCCGGGCGGCGACTCGACACCGGCCTTGCCCGCGAACGACCACACGCTGTCAGACCCGACGACCCGGATCCGGTGAAGGACGAAGCGCTGTGAGCCACATTGCGCGGTCCCGTAGTTCATTGTCACCGCATCGCGGAACCCTGCTTGTGCAACCAGCGACGCGACGCTGTCGTTGACGTCACCGTACGGATACGCAAAGTCCAGCACTGCATGACCGACAAGGTGCTCGAGACCAGCCTTTGACGCCTCAATCTCCGTCTTCGCCAGCTGCGCTGACATCGCCACGAGATTCACGTGGTCCACCGTATGCGCGCCGATCACCATGCCCATCGCCGCAACGCTCTGTACCTGTGACGCGGTCATGTACGCGTACCGGCCGATGAACCCGGTCACGACGTAGTTGATGCCGACGAAGCCATTGCGAGCCAGGATGGGCGCCGCAACGGTGGCGAAGTCGTCGTGGCCGTCATCGAATGTGAGCACCACCGGGTGCGACGGTAGTGCTGCACCACCGTTCAGCGCGACCATGAGCTGCTCCATCGTCACGGGATGCCCGCCGGCCGCGTGGAGCCAGTCCATCTGCGCCTGGAATTCCCTTGGTGTGACAGAGAGACTCCAGCCGAGGGGATCTTTGGGATTGTCCGCGATGCGGATGTAGTGATAAACCAGAATAGGGACGTTCAGGCAGCTGCCCGTGGACACGGTCAGCGCGGGCCAAGCAGTTGCCACAGGTGGTACCGCCGCAGGCGGCGCTGCGACCACAACAGGATTGACGGGTGAGGCGAACGATGATGCGTCGAGCGCCACCGCCGCCGGCGTCGAGGCTGCAGCGTCGCGCGCGCGCGCGAAGTACGTCGTGGCCGCAGCAGACGCAGCACAGAGCGCAAACATCAAGAGCACAATCACCGCGCTACGTGATCGCGATCGCGTCAGAGCGCGCATGTCGCCGGTGCTCGCCGCCATGCCCACATTGTCAGGCACGAACGCTTCTCGTGCGATTAACAACCGCCACGTGACGGTCAACGCGTCGTCGCCGTTTGAGTTCCGCTTTGGCGAACGCACAACGACGTGCGAGGCTACGTCGTCTCAGGCAACCAAATCGTTTTGATGTTCACGAACTCGTGGATGCCGAACCGATCGAGCTCGCGGCCGTAGCCGGAGTCGGCGACGCCGCCGAAGGGCAGCCTTGGATCCGAATGCGTCATTCCGTTGATGAAGACGCCCCCCGTGCGCAGGCGGGCGGCCACCGCCAGGCCGCGATCTCGATCGCCGGTCCACACGTTCCCGCCCAGTCCGAACTGGCTGTGGTTGGCCACCTCCACCGCCTCGTCCTCGTGGCGCACCCTGGTCACCGCCGCTAGCGGGCCGAAGGTCTCCTCCAGGAACGCCGGCATGCTGACGTCGCAATCGACGAGCACCGCCGGCTCCAGGTAGAAGCCAGGCAGGTCCGGGCGTGCACCGCCGGAGCGGAGGTGCGCGCCCCGGGCCAGCGATTCGCGGAGCTGCCGCTCGATGGTCTCGCGGAGATCCACCCGAGCGAGCGGGCCCATCTGGGTGTCGGGCAGCGAGGGATCGCCCAGACGGATGGCTCGGGCCTGTTCGGAAAGACGGTCCTCGAACTCCTCTGCCACCGCTTCGACCACGATGAAGCGCTTGGCGGCGATGCAGCTCTGGCCGGCGTTCTGGAAGCGCGAGCGCGCCCCCACCTCGGCGGCCCGGGCGAGGTCGGCGTCCTCGAGAACGACGAACGCGTCCGATCCGCCCAGCTCGAGCACGCATTTCTTGATGCTCGCGCCGGCGGCAGCCGCGACCTTGCGGCCCGCGTCGGTGCTCCCGGTGAGGCTCACTGCTGCGATCCGTGGGTCGGCGATCAGACCGGCAACACCAGCCGCAGGGATCGGCAGCGCGGTGAAGACGCCGGGCGGGAAGCCTGCCTCGTGCATCGCCGCCTCGATGCGCAACCCGGAGCGGGTGACGTTGCTCGCATGCTTCAGGACCACACAGTTGCCCGCGGCCAACGCCGGTGCTACACAGCGGATGACCTGCCAGTACGGGAAGTTCCACGGCATGCACGCGAGCACCACGCCGAGCGCGTCGAAGCGGATGAAGCTCGCTGCTGAGTCGCTGGGTGCGGCCTCATCGGCGAGAAAGCGTTCGGCGTTGTCTGCGAAGTACTCGCAGCAGAACGCGCACTTCTCCACCTCGGCACGGGCTTCGGTGATGGGCTTGCCCATCTCGGCGGTGATGGTCGCCGCGTGACTGTCGATGTCCCGGCGAAATGCTGCTGCCAGATCGCGCAGCAGCTCTGTCCGCCGGCTCAACGACGTGCGATGCCATGCGCGCCACGCGGCGGCGGCGGTATCCAGCGCGCTGTCGATGAGGTGCGGACCTGGAATGTCGAAGGACTCGATCTCGGCGCCGGTCGCCGGGTTGATCGAACGCAGCCGCGCCACCTCGGTCGCCATCGTCTTGATGGTACGGCGCGACCGCTACGCGGTGGCAGCGCGCGTGGCGAGGATCAACACCGTCTGGAAGTAGAAGGGCAGCGTGCCGCCCAGGCCGTCGATGACGGCACCCACCTCGGCGAGGAGCTCCTCGCGACGCGCCGGTTCCAGCCGTGCATGATCACTGTGCGTGGCCAGGAACTCGAGCCATTGTTCGCGCGTGTACCGCGCCTCCCACGGGTAGCTCCGCACCTCCACGGGCCCGAAGCCGGCCGCTGCCTGGAGGCTCCCTGCGCGTGACCGCTGGTCCCGCATCGGCACCCGAAGCGCCGTGGTCTCCGCAGCGATCTCGGGAACCACGCGGCGGTATACGGGGTCGAGGAGAGCGAGCACCGCTGGATCGTGCGCGCCGAGGTTCCAGAAGGCGGCCAGGTGACCTCCGGGCACCAGGAGGTCCGCCGCCTTGGCGGCGCCCTGGATCGGCTCCACCCAGTGCCACGCCTGGCCCGACACGAGAAGGTCAAACCGCCGGCCAGCGGGTTCCCACGCCTCGAATGTGGCCACCTCCACGAGAAACCCGCGAGACCTGGCGACGTCAGCCATCCGCGGATCCGGCTCGACGCCGGTCACGTCACATCCGCGTGTGGCCAGCAGCCGCGCGACCTTTCCGGTTCCGCAACCAACATCCAGAACGTGCTTGGGCTTGAGCGCCATTAGGTCATCAATCAGCTCGTCGGGGTACGAGGGGCGCGCCCGGTCGTACAGCGCGGCCTCGCCGCCGAACGACGTGGCTCGCAGCCTGTCGTGGTGCAGCCCCAGACGAGTGCCGTCCGGTGGGTTCAACCCAGGCGGGCCGGTGCGGGGGCCAGCGCCGCCTCGAGGTGTGCCGCCAGTGCGGGTGCATCGTGAGGTTCAAGCATCGAAGTGGTTATCCGGACGCCGCGACCCGCCGCGATGCGAAAGCGCTCACCCGCGAGGACGCCCCAGCCGCGCTGCAGCAGCGTCGACACCACGGCGTCCTCGTGGACGACGGGCACCCATATGTTGAGCCCGGAGCGGCCGTGACACGCGATTCCGCGCGACCGTAGCTCGGACAGCAGCGTCTCGCGGCGCTGCGTGTAGGTGCTTGCCGCCAGCGCCATCGTCTGCCGCGTCGCGGGATCCTGCCAGAGCGACACGACGAGCCGCTGCAGCAGGTGACTGACCCACCCGGCCCCAAGGAGCCGGCGCCCCTCCACCCGCGAGACGGTGGTCGGATCGCCGGTCACGACGGCCAGACGCAGGTCGGGGCCGAGCGATTTGGACACCGAGCGCACCTGCGCCCAGCGCGACCGCCGCGCATCACACAGCGTCGCCCCGGACTGTTCTGTGATATCCGAGGCATGTTCATCCTCGACCACCAGTGCGTCGGGATACCGGCGCAGCACTGCCCGAAGCTCCCCGGAACGCTCCAGGGTCACCGCGGAGCCGAATGGATTCTGCGCCCGCGGCGTCACCACGCACGCCGTTGCGCCGCCGCGCAGCGCGGCGGCGAGCGCGCTCGGAACAGGGCCGCTGTCGTCGACGGCAACCGGCACTGTGACCAGCCCCATCACGGCAGCCAGGTCGATGAAACCCGGATAGCAGGGATCCTCGACGGCCACGCGGTCCCCCGCACGGAGGTGAGCGCCGAGCACCAGCTCGAGGCCGTCGAGCGCGCCACCCACCACGGTCAGGTTGTCCGCCGGCACGCCACTGACAGCGAAGCGTTCGGCCGCGAGCCGCAGCAGCTCCGGCTCGGACGGCGGCGCCCCGTACATGACAGACCTCGCGTCGATGACATCGAGATGCGGCCTAAGGTCCGGCAGCAGGGCGGGGTCCGGATTCCCCCCGGCAAGGTCGCGGATGCCGGGCGCGAATTGCGGCCGTCCTCGTGGCTGCAGGGGACCCCGCGGGACAACTGTCGTGCCCAGCCGGCCCGCCGCCGTGATCAGCCCGCGCAGCCGCAGCTCGCGGTAGGCGGACGCGACCGTTGCGGCGCTGACCCCAAGCCTGATGGCCAGCGATCGGACGGGAGGCAGCTGGCTTCCGGAGGCGATCGCTCCGTCGCGTATCCCGCGCTCCACACTGGACGCTATCTCGGTGGCTCGCCGGCCCGCGATGTGGTATCGTGTTGTTACGTTCACGGCTTTGTAGCATAACAAACTTTGACTGAATCCGTGTCCAGCAATCGCCCCTCGCCACGCAGCATCGCGCTGGCGTTCGCGGCGGTCTACCTCATCTGGGGATCGACGTACCTCGGCATCCGCATCGCGATTGAATCGATGCCGCCGATGCTCATGTCGGCGGTGCGGTTCACCATCGCCGGGTCGATCCTCCTGGCGGTGACGCGCCTTCGCCGGGCGCACAGGGAGCGGCTCACCGCCCGGCAGTGGCGCGACGCGGTGATCATCGGTGGCTGCCTGCTGCTCGGTGGCAATGGAATCGTGTCCTGGGGCGAGCAGTACGTGGGCAGCGGCTACATGGCGCTCATCGTGGCGACGGTCCCACTGTGGATGGCGCTGCTCGCGCCACTCTTCGGCGGACGGCGGGTCGGGATCATCTCGGCCGTCGGGGTCGGGGTGGGCCTGGCCGGGGTCGGGCTCCTCGTCCACCCGGGTGCGGCGGCGATGAGCTGGCAGAGCGTCGCCGTGCTCGGCTCACCGCTGTTGTGGTCCGTCGGCTCGCTCTATGCCCAGCGTGCAGCGATGCCACGCAACGCTCTGACCGCGACGGGGCTGGAGATGGTGACCGGCGGAGCGCTCCTGGGCATCGTCGGCCTGGCCGCCGGCGAGCTCGGCCGCGTCCACCCGGCCAGCATCACCGGTGCGTCGTGGATCGCCTTCGTCTACCTGATCCTCTTCGGCTCGCTGGTCGGTTACACCTCGTACATCTGGCTGCTCGGGAAGGTGTCGGGGACGGCGGTCTCGACGTACGCCTACGTGAACCCGCTCGTCGCAGTGGCGCTGGGGGCAATCGTCCTGGGTGAGTCGATCTCACCGGTCACGCTCGGTGCCGGGGCGATGATCGTGTTTGCCGTGGCCCTGATCCTCAGCGGGAGAATGCTGGCGCGGCGACGCCCGGACCGGCCGGCTGCGACCGCTGTTCGCGACGTGGCCTGAACTCCTGCCTCGACGAGGCGGGACAATGCATCGGTGAAGGACGAGGTGAGCGCACGTCCACGGGTGGAGTCGGTCCCGCCGCGTGTGGGTATTGGCTGGAAGGACGTGCTCTGCGTCGGCCCGATCATTGCCAACTCCATCTACTACTGGGTCGGCGTGCCGCTGCAGGCGATCCTCATCGGTAGCCATCCGCTGCTGCTCAGCGCGTTGCGCGGGAGCATCCCGGCGTTGGTGACCACGGGCGCCTTCGCGCGCGTCGGGCGCCTGGCGCTGATCCTCGCGCTCATTGCTCCCGTGCCCATCCTGATGATCACGGATCCCTTCTACTTCTGGGCGGGGCGGCGCTACGGCAAGGGGTTGCTCCATTACCTGGAGCGCAACGATCCTCGCTGGCACAGGCGCGTCGCCCGCGGGGAGCGTTTCTTCAAGCGCTTCGGCGTATGGGCGGTCGTGATGGCGCCCGTGTTGCCGGTGCCGTCGCTGCTGTTCTACATGGCAGCAGGCGAGGCCGGGATGCCGTTGATCGTGTTCCTGCTGGCGGATCTCGCCGGCACGCTCCTGTGGATCGGCGGCATCGTCTCCGCCGGATGGCTCGTCGGCCAGCCCGCGGTGACTGCCGCGCAAGCCATCAGCAACTACGCGCTGTGGGTGATCATCGGGTTCGTCGTGCTGACGGTGGCCTGGTCTGTGTGGTCGAGTTCGCGCAATACGCAGCGTCCCGGGCCGCCGTTCCCACGCGCGTGACGGCTATGTGATCTCCGCGCGCTGCGCGTACGCGGCGCGCTGATGCGCACCGCTTTCCATGACCGTAACCATTCGTTCCGCCGCGTCCCATACGTCGACATATCGCGTGTAGAGCGGCGGAAAACCGAACCGGCACACGTCGGGGTCACGGAAGTCGCCGATGACGCCGTCGTCGATGAGGGCGCGCACCACTCCATATCCATCGGCATGGCGCAGCGACACCTGCGCGCCGCGTCGCGCGGGCTCGCGAGGGGTTACGAGCTCGAAGCCGAAACGCTGCAGCTTGGCGTCCGCCAGCCGGATGAACAGCTCGGTCAGAGCGCCCGCCTTCTCGCCCAACGCGCGCGCATCGGCCTCGAGCAGGATGTCGATCGCCACCTCCAGCGCCGCGATGGCGATGACGGGTGGTGAGCCGGTCATCCACGACCGGATTCCCGGCGCGGCGCGGTACTCCGGTTCGAAGGTGAACGGGCTGGCATGGCCCAGCCATCCGGCGATCGGATTGGTCAGCTCGGCTTGCAGCCTGCGGGTCACGAACAGATACGCCGGCGCGCCCGGTCCGCCGTTGAGGTACTTGTAGCCGCATCCCGTCGCGAGGTCGGCGCCGGCTGCGGTCAGGTCGACAGGTATCGCGCCGGCGGAGTGCGAAAGATCCCAGAGACTCAACGCACCTGCGCTCCGTGCCGCATCGCTGAGGGCGCGCATGTCGTGCCGCTCACCGGTGCGGAAATCGACATGCGTCAGCAGCAGCACCGCCACCTGGTCGTCGAGCGCAGCGCGCAACTCGTGACGAGCCACTCGCCGCACGCGCACTCGCCCGTCGAAAAGCCGGGCGATGCTGTCGGCGATGTACAGATCCGAGGGAAAGTTCGTGTGTTCGGTGAGAATCACCGGACGCCGCGGGCGCGCCTGCAGCGCCCCCACGCCCAACTTGAACAGGTCGATGGAGGTGCTGTCGGTGACGAGCACCTCGTCGTCGCCTGCGCCGACAAGGCGCGCGATCTTCGCGCCCAACCGTCGCGGCGAATGCATCCATTCGGCGTCGGTCCAGCTGCGCACCAACCCCTTGCCCCACTCGGTCCCAATGAGCCGGGCCACGCGCGCCGGCGTATCCGTCGGCAGACGGCCGAGGGAATTCCCGTCGAGATAGATGATGCCGTCGTCGACGTCGAACCGCCGGCGAAGGTCCGCGAGCGGGTCCGCCCGGTCGAACTCATCGCAGCACGCGCGATCGATGACGTCAGGAAAGGTGAGGGTCACAGACGGGTGCGCAGCTCCCACAACTCCGGGAAGAAGCGCTGGTCGATTGTGCGGCGAAGGTACTCGACTCCACGGCTGCCGCCCGTCCCGGGCCGCGCGCCGATTTCCCGTGCGGCCATCAATGTGTGGTGAAACCGCCAGCGTGCTATGGCTTCGTCATGGTCCACATAGAGCTCACAGAGTTCGTGCAGCAGCGCACGTTCGGGGGTCGCATGATCCCTGTACAGCGTCGCGATCGCTTGCACGCGGCGCTCCGTCTCCGCGGCTGCGGCTCCGTCGACGGCGTCGACACCCCGTTCGCGGAGACAGCCGCACAGCGCTTCGTAGAGCGTGGGTGTGCCCATTCGCCGGCGCAGGTCGTCGCGATCGCGCCGCGACATGATGGACTCGTCGAATCGCGAAGCGTCGCGCAATCCTCCGAGGTATTCGATGGCGCGATACTGGCCCGACTGGAACCCGGATGCAGGCGCCAGCGGATCTCGAAACTCGAGAAAACCGTCGGGGCTCATCGTCTCCAGAACATGAAGCTGGGCGATGAGCAGCTCGTCGATGGACACAGTGCGGCGCATCGAGGCGACGGCGGAATGGGGCCGGTTGGCGGACAGCTCTGACACGGTGTGATCGAGCTCGTGAAGGATCAGCTTGAACCAGAGCTCATACACCTGATGAATCACGATGAAGAGCATCTCGTCGTGCGCGCCGTCGGTCAGTGGATGTTGCAGGTCGAGCAGGTCGTCGATCCGGAGGTAGGTGCTGTAATCCGTCGCGCTCATCGATTCGCCGCCACTCTACGACGCCGCTCGCGCGGCCGTGACAGTGGGCCGTCGGGGACAATGGCCGGCATGCGGCTTCCCGTGATGCCACCGGTGGCGCCGATGCTCGCCAAATCCGTCGAGCAAATTCCGCATGGCGCGATGAGCTTCGAACCCAAGTGGGACGGCTTTCGCTCCATCGTCTTCCGGGATTCGGCCGAGGTGGAGATCGGCAGCCGCAACGAGAAGCCGATGACCCGCTACTTCCCGGAGCTGGTCGACGCGATGCGCGCCTCTCTCCCGGAGCGCTGTGTGCTGGACGGCGAGATCATCGTCGTCGGCTCCTCCGGCGACCGGCTTGACTTCGAGTTGCTCCAGCAGCGCATCCACCCCGCCGCCAGCCGGGTCACGATGCTTTCCGAGCAGACGCCGGCGCGTTTTGTGGCGTTCGATCTGCTGGCGCTCGGCGACACCGAGTACACCCGGCGACCCTTCGCCGAGCGTCGCGCCGCCCTCGTGGACGCACTGTCATCTGCCACGCCTCCGATCCACGTCACGGCCGCTACGACAGACCGAGCGCTGGCCGAGCAATGGTTCCATCAGTTCGAGGGTGCCGGGCTCGACGGCCTCATCGCCAAGCCGCTGGACGGCCTGTACACGCCGGACAAGCGAACGATGTTCAAGGTGAAGCACGAGCGCACCGCCGACTGCGTCGTGGCCGGCTACCGTCTGCACAAGGGCGACGCTCACAGCATCGGATCGCTGCTCCTCGGCCTCTACAACGACGACGGCACCCTTGCGAGTGTGGGCGTGATCGGTGCATTCCCTATGGAGCGGCGCCGGGAGTTGTTCGAGGAGATGCAGCCCCTGGTCACCACGTTCGATGACCATCCCTGGGCATGGGCGAGGCAGGAGGAGGGCACCCGGACGCCTCGAAGTTACGAGGGAAGCCGATGGGCCGCGGGCAAGGATCTGTCCTTTACTCCCCTGCGCCCGGAACGCGTCGTCGAGGTTCGCTACGGTCACATGGAGGGCGTGCGCTTCCGTCACACGGCTCAGTTCGTCCGGTGGCGCCCCGACCGTACCCCCGAGTCCTGCACGTACGAGCAGTTGGAGGAGCCCGTCAAGTTCGACCTCGCCGACGTCCTCAGCGCGGAGCGCTAATGCCTCGGGCGCTCCGCCTATGCGGTGAGGACGTGCGGCCGCACCGCGCCGTCTGAGAGGCGGAGGCGGAGCAGGTTGTCGACGTCGACCACGCCTCCTACAGACCGCACCGCGCTGTCGTAGCGCGCGATGTCGTCGATATCGGCGACCTCGCCGCGAAGGGTGACGATCCCGCGATGCGCCTTCACGGTCAGCTCGTCGGCCGGCTCGCCGAACGCTTCCTTGAGCGACAGGCGCGCGTCGGCCGCCAGTTGTGCGTCGGATCCCCTCTCGGCCGACCGGCGCGGCGCCTCGATGACGGATCCAACCAGGGCTGCGACGTTGGCGGATTCGCGACGGACCGCCGCACGCCGGCGTGCGCCGCGCCTCGGATGCAGGAAAAATGCGGCGGAGACCGCGGCAAGGGTGCCGGCGCCCGCGGCCACGACCTTGATGATGCGCGACACTGCCCGACCCTCCGCTGACTGATTGGTGCTGGCTACCTAACGGCGGCGAGCCGGGCGGGTTACGCCGCGAGGGAACACCTCAATGGACGAAGCGGATCGAGTCGATGAAGGCGGCGCAGCCGTTCTCGAGACGGGTCCGGTCGTAGCCCTGAAACCCCGTGCAAGCGACCTCGTATTGGGCGCCGTGGTGGCGTACGACCACCGCCTCGGCGTACAGCCCACTCCCATTCGGGCCGCGGCTGAGGACGTAGCCGAGCTCCCCACCCACGCTGACCGTGGTGACCGGGTGGGACACGTCCTCTGCGGCCGGGTCGATGGTGAACAGGATCTGCTCTGTCCCCGCCGTACTAGAGAGCTGCACCTGTTGGTCTGTGGCCAGGTCGAGCCCGAACCCCGCCGGGACGGAGTAGGTCACCGGTGCCGTCCCGGTCGTCACGCCGGTCGGCACTGGCCCTGAGAGCGACGGCAACGGACTCGGCGAGAGGGGCGTTGCGGATCCCCTGCTGGGGGCCGGCGGGGTCGGCGCCGCGGGCGTTCCACACCCGGCGAGCGGCGCCGCTAGACCCGCGAATGCAGCCATCGCGCAGCGCGCACGGAATGAGAACGCGTGACTCATCACTTGTAAAGATATGACGACGGCCCGAGCGCAAGATCAATGTGCGCTTCATCGTCCGCTGTGCGGCGAACGCGCTTAGCATTTTCAGTGCGGGCATCCCGCACACAACCACGCGCACGCAGGTAGATGGTCAGGATTCGGTGATCGTTGCGGGCTCTCGCCTCCGACGGAGGGGTGCGCTCGCAGCATGCGTTGCGATGTCAATTCTCGCGAGCACGGGCGTCGCGCGCCCGGTCGCGGCCGCGGTGCAATCGCAGGGCGGGGTGATGCTCGACCGCTACGGTGGACTTCATACATTCGGCGGTCTGCAGCTCAACACCTCGAACAACGCAACCTGGCCGTCGTGGGACATAGCGCGTTCCGTGGCACTCTCGCCAGCGGGCCCGGGCGGATGGACGCTCGACGGCTGGGGCGGGGTCCACCCGTTCGGTGGAGCTCCGAGCCTCACGGGCATGCCGTACTGGTTGGGTTGGGACATCGCGCGCGCGCTGGTAGTGCTGCCTGATGGCCGGTCTGGCTATGTGCTCGACGGCTGGGGCGGAGTCCAGCCATTCGGGGGCGCACCTTCACTGTCCGGAGCCCCGTATTGGGCGGGGCGAGACGTAGCCCGCGGCCTTGACGTCCACCTGGACAGCAACGGTAATCCCGATGGCGGCGCGACGCTGGACGCAACCGGGCGCATCTTTTCCTTCGGCACCTACCCATACGCGCTCAACAGCTCTGCCGTGTATCCCAACCGGTCGGCATTCCAGGCGCTGCACGACGTCGGCGGCCATGTGTACGCAGTGGGCAGATTCGGAGCCGTTGTCGAGGAAACGTCCGGCATTCCCATGTCCCCGTCCTGGTCCGGCTATACCGACTTCGGACAGGACGACGCGGTGCGGGATGTGGTGCTCGTAGGAGCGGGCGGCGGGTCGGGCCCACCACCACTGTCGACCATGGCTCAGTACGCATGGCGCGCCGAACTCGGGCCCCGAGGCGGTGTCACCCTCGATGGCTTCGGCGGCCTGCATCCCTTCGGCGGCCTGCCCCTGAATACGAGCGGCGCGCCCTATTGGCCGAATTGGGACGTGGCCCGAGCCGTGACCATAATCCCTGACGCATCCGGCGGCTGGGTGCTGGACGGCTGGGGAGGAGTGCACCCATTCGGCGCAGCCCCGTTTCTCACGGGCACACCGTTCTGGAACGGATGGGACATAGCGCGCGGCCTGGTGGTGAACCCGGATGGCCGCTCGGGCTACGTGCTCGATGGATGGGGCGGTCTGCACCCGTTCGGAGGCGCGCCCACGTTGGCTGGGACGCCGTGGTGGCCGAATCTGGACGTCGCCAGAGGGATCGCAATCCACTACTCACGCGGCGGTACACCCGATGGCGGCTGGGTTCTCGACGCCTGGGGCGGTTTGCACGCGTTTGGCGCCGCGGCTCCCCTCGGCGGACCGCAGTACTGGCCATTTCGCAACTTGTATCAGCACGTGCACACGACCTTTGGCGGCCATGCATACACGATCGGTCGTTGGGGCGCGTTTGCAGACGTCTCCGGCGAGAACATGCGGCCGTTCTGGAACGGTTACAGCGACTGGGGTGGGAATGACATCCTTCGCGACGTCGTCATCGTGGGTGACGACGCCATCGACAGCCCAGCTCAGCCGCAATCGTGGATGGCGAGCACAGCGTGGTGGAACCACGTCTGGGTCTACGCCTTCAATATCGCCCCGGTTCAGCAGGGACTTCCGCTCGACTGCGAGGCGGCCGCGCTCGAGGAGGCGATGCGCGCCAAGGGCAATGACATCAGCCAGTACACGATATTCAGCGCGATGCCGAACGGCGACAGGGGGCCGGCGATGTGGTCGGGCGGACACATAGCGGAATGGGGCGACCCCTACACCGAATTCGTCGGCAACGTCTACGGGAGCGAGAGCCGCGGCACCGGATATGGCATATACAGTCCAGCGATCGCCGCGGTCGCCAGACAATTCGGCTTCAACGCGGTGGGCATCGAGGGGGGATCGGCACAGCAGGTGTTCACTGCCCTGGCGATGGGGCACCCGGTGCTCGTGATCACGTCGGGCACGTTCACCCCGGTGGCGACCAACTGGTGGACGGCGTACGACGGCCGTGCGATTCCTTACTCACTCAGCGACCATGCGGTGACGGTGGTCGCGGAGGACGGCGTGGCCGGCACGATCACGCTCGACGATGTGCGCGACGGCCGTATGAAGACCTTCAGCCTGGCCCAGTTCGAATCGTTCTGGACGAGCTATCTGGATATGGCGGTCGTCTTACAGTAGCGGCGGAGGCTGCGGCGCAGACGGCGGCTCGTCGTGCGACTCAGTGCTGGTGCGGCGGAACTCGCGGATCGCACGGCCCATCCCTGAACCCACATCCGGCAGCTTGCCCGGACCCCAGACGATGAGGACGACGACGAGCACTACGAGAACCAACCACATGTGACCGCCGCCGATGAACGGCATCCGTCGTCCTCCGAGATTTCATAAGGACTGCGACTCAACATTGATACGCAGCGATGGGGCAGTCGGATCACACAGCGGCCCGGGACGATGATCCGATGGCCGTTGCGCTCCGTAGACTGAGAGGCGAGCGCTGATCGGAGTTCGGCTATGGAGGCTGTGTGGAGCATCCAGAGGCGGGGATACTTGACCTGCTCGCCCAGGGTTCACCGGAGGCGATCGAATTCCTGTATGACCGCTACGGGCGGATCGCGTTCACCGTCGCGCTTCGCGTTCTCAGCGATCACGCCGCCGCGGAAGACATCGTCCAGGAGGCTTTTCTGTCGATCTGGCGGCGCGCGATGACCTACCGCCCTGAGCGCGGCAGCCTGCGCAACTGGATTTGCACCATCGTGCGCAACCGCGCGATCGACCGCTTGCGCGGCGAGTCCGGTCGATCCCGTTACGAGCTCCCCTTCGACGAGAAGCCGGAAGAGCCCGACCTGTCGGATACCTGGACGCAGGTGGCGGCGGAACTCGGGCGGCAGCAGATCCGCGAAGCGCTGCAGCAACTTCCGCTGGAGCAGCGCCAGACCATCGAGCTTGCGTACTGGTCCGGACTCTCCCAGCGAGAGATCGCGGACAACATGCGAGTTCCTCTCGGCACCGTCAAAGGGCGCGCCCGCCTTGCGCTGTCCAAGCTGCGCGACGTCCTGCAGGATCGGGAGGAGTCATGGCACACGCCATGAGTTGCTCCGAAGCTGAGGAGCTCATAGCGCTCGCCGTTCTCGGAGTGCTCGAAACGTCGTCGTCGGGCGACATCGAACATCACCTCAGCACGTGCAGCCACTGCCGTGAAACGGCACGCGGATACCGCCGCGCCACCTCCATCCTGCCGGCGTCGCTCGAACCTGCGAAGCCATCGCGCGAGCTGCGCCGGCGCATCATGACCGAGGTCTATTCGAGTGCACGCACGGACCGGCCTCACCGACTCGCACCTGGGGCGCTGTGGCGCCGCCTACCCCAATCCCGCGCTTTCACCGTGGCGGCGGTTGCGGCCGGCGTTGCGGCCATCGTCCTCGGAGTGTGGGGCGCGACGCACACACCCGGCGCTGCGCAGACATTTGCGGTGGCCGCCACAACGAACCAGCCGGGTGCACATGGCCAGCTGACCTACTTCCCAAACTCGGCGCGCGCTGTGCTCACGGTGGCCGGCATCGACGCGAGCAGCGGCTCGAACGCCGTCAACGTCGTGGAGATATGGCTGGTACCGCGCAACGGCGCCCCCGTGCCGGCTGCGTTTCTCACCCCAATACCTCAGACCAGCACATGGACCGCCGTGATCGCCGGCGACCTGCTCGCGTACAAGATGGTCGCAGCGACCACCGAGCCTGTGGGTGGCCGGCCGTCTCCGACGGGACCCGAGATCTTCAGCGTCGCGCTCCCGCAGTCCTGAACAGGCTCGGCCGGTTGCGCGAGTGGCGCGCCCAGGAGGATTTGAACCCCCGACCTTCTGATCCGTAGTCAGACGCTCTATCCGGACTGAGCTATAGGCGCGCGGCCTCCCCTCGCGGCGAGTGTACCCGATGCCGTCGAGAGCCCCCGGGCGAACGGTCCGCTTCTGAGGCAGCGCGCTGGTCAAGAGCGGCATGATGGTCAAGGAGCCAGATTCAGAACGGAGGTGCGCGTTATGGCCGTGACCGGCGTCGAGGGCCGTGCCCTCCCCGGGCTGGACTTCGTCGGCGATGTGGCCCAGCAGCTCCGCGTCGACGGGATCCGGGCGAGCACGAAGGCCGGGTCCGGCCATCCCACGTCGAGCATGTCGGCTGCGGACCTCATCGCGGTGCTCGCGGCACGGCATCTGCAGTACGACTTCGACCATCCTGAGAGCCCCAACAACGACCACCTGATCTTCTCCAAGGGGCATGCCTCGCCTCTCCTCTACGCTCTCTACAAAGCGTGCGGTGCGATCACCGACGACGAGCTGCTGACCTATCGGACGTTCGGCTCGCGACTGCAGGGCCACCCCACTCCCGCGATCCCATGGGTCGACGTGGCCACCGGTTCGCTGGGCCAGGGACTGCCGATCGCCGTCGGGGTGGGCCTTGCCGGGCGCTACCTCGACCAACTGCCATTTCACGTGTGGGTGCTCTGCGGCGACAGCGAGCTCGCCGA
>Ga0073928_10004428_pt1 | contig 20793 bp, 18 predicted proteins | sample PaiPotPPA55metaG_FD_76969 | JGI IMG/M metagenome (GOLD analysis project Ga0073928, IMG submission 76969) | Iron sulfur acid spring bacterial and archeal communities from Banff, Canada, to study Microbial Dark Matter (Phase II) - Paint Pots PPA... ...
TCTAAGCAAGCCGCCGGCCGGCGGCTCGCGCCGTCGTCGGCGCCCTGTTTTGTTGCCTCTATGCGACGGTCGTATGCTCCTCGGCCGATTCTACTTCGTTCACGGCATGAAGCAGAGGCCCTTGCGTGCGTCCGCCACGTAGCCGCGCCTCAACGAAGCTAGTCAGTTTTGCCTTGAAGTTTTCTGCTGAGAAGCGCTCCGCGTTTCTTCGACACTGCCGCGGATCAAAATACCTAACATTCTTTTCAAAGCGATTAACCGCCTCGATAAGCGACTCGACGGTCTGTTCGCGGAAAAAGACGCCCGTCGCCCGCTCGTGTGGAAGACCCACTACAGATTCAAGCGCTCCGCCTTTGCCGAACGCGATAACGGGTGTCCCACATGCCTGCGCCTCCACAATTGAGATCCCAAAGTCCTCTTCCGCCGCGAACACGAACGCGCGTGCCCGCCGCAAATGGTCGTGTAAGACTTCGAACGATTGGTAGCCGAGGATAGTTACATTCCTCCCTGCAACCGCCGCGATCCTCTTCATTTCAGGACCGTCACCGATCACAATGAGCCGGCGTTCGGGCGTTTGGGAAAAGGCTTTGACGATCAGGTCCATGCGTTTGTATGGCACCATGCGCGACGCTGTAATGTAGAAGTCCTCCTTCTCCGTGCACAGCGTCAGGCCTTTAAAATCGACTGGCGGATAGATCACCGTCGATTCGCGCTGGTAGGCTTTTTTGATCCGCCGAGCAATAAACTGCGAGTTGGCGATCAAATGATCAACCCCATTCGCCGACCGCGCGTCCCAACCCCGCATGTAATGCAGTATGGCACGCGCCATAGCGGACTTGATACCGCTAGCGAGACCCGATTCGCGTAAATATTGATGCTGCAGGTCCCACGCATATCGAATGGGCGAATGTACGTAGCTGACATGCATCTGGTCCGGTCCCGTTAGCACACCTTTTGCAACGGCATGGGAACTGGAAATAATCAGATCGTAACCAGACAAGTCGAGCTGTTCGATAGCGAGCGGCATTAGTGGTAAATATCCGCGATAGCGCTTGCGTGCAAACGGCAGCCTCTGAATGAACGAGGTCTGAACCGGCCTTCCTCTGAGACAGGCGCGGTCTTCCAAAAAATCGACGATCGCAAAGATGTCAGCTTGTGGAAAACACTCGATGATGTGCTGTAGCACCTTTTCCGCGCCACCGGACACCACTAGCCAATCGTGAACAATAGCAATTTTCACGCTTACCTCACTTCGTGTAGGCCAAAGGCAACGTCGTGGCGCATCGTGGTTCTTCCCTCGGCGAGGGCATAGGAACACGGTCGCCCGAGTCGCTTTCGGATCATGCTGCGACAAAACAACCTGATCGACGGACACGCCGCCGACCAAGTCATGAGCTTGTTAGCAATGGGATTGCGACTTCGCGTGTGTGCGGGTCATATAGTCATCCCTAGTCTTTCCCAAGTCCGGCCCGGCCGCGGGCGTTCAGAGCGTAACGAAACATCGCGATCGCACGTCCCGCTCCTGGTAGTAATCTCGTCAGATCCGAGCGAACCATGAGACCCATCAGCATCGCGGAAAGCATCACTTCTCCGATGACGCGCGCAAGCGCCATGCCGGTCGCACCATATCTAGGCGCGAGGTATAGCGCGGCCGCAAGATTGGCCAGCCCCGACGTTATTCCGGCTACCGCAAGCAGCCGGTCCTTTCTGCGCGGAACGAACACGTAAAAGGCGACGAATTGATTGAAGGCCGCGAACGGAAACATCCACGCCAGACACTGCAGGACATATGCGCTCGGCGCAAACGCCGCGCCCAAAATGAGAGGCAATACAAATGGCGATAAAGTCAGCGCGCCGCACAGGGCAAGTAATCCGTAGGCAATTAAGAGAGTGGCTCCCCGCCGGCTCGTGGCATGCGCCCCGTGGTGATCGCCCTGCGCGAGCTGCCTTGAGATAGTTGGAATAAACACCTGGGCAGCGGGCCCCATCAGACTAAGTCCTATCGTCGCAAAACGTTCAGCGGCACCGAAATAACCGACTTGGACCGGCGTAGAAAGCAGTGTGAGCAGGTACGTCGACGATGCAGTCAGTACGGCCGAGCCTGTCGAATAGCAGAACAGCATCGTCGAGCCGCGCATGAGCTCCATGACGCCGTCCACTCTCAAGCGCGGCAATCCGACATGAACAAATGTCAGCCCGTATGAGATCACCGAGCAGAGCACGCCGGCTACCAACAGGCTCGCGACTACCCATACCGAGTCCTGTGGCCCTTTGACGATGGATAAGATCAGAACAAGACTGAGCACAAAGCCGATCACTTCAATGATAATCGGCGTGCGAAAGCGCTGACGCCCCTGGAACAGCCAGCCGAGGTTCAGGGCCGACACAAGCCCGAGCAAGGTCGCCAACAGCCCCATGGCGGGCCGCTCGGACAGCGTCGGCGAACACATCGTGGCGATCACGCCGACGGCGGCGCCCACCGCGCAGGTAAAGGCACGCGCACTCGAATGCAACGAAAAGACAGCATTTTGGTGGCTACGCTCGGATGACTTCGCGACCTCGCGCATGCCGACGAGCGTGAATCCGTAGCTCGAGAGCATCCAAATCACGTTCATTAGCGACATTGACGCCAGTACCCGTCCGTATTCCGTGACGCCGAGCACTCTTCCATAGAACGGAATTATGACGATGAGGTACAAATACCTCATCACGTATCCGACGTAGACGAACCCTAAAATTTTAGCGTTTTCCTTCTTGTCCACAACGCTCTCCCTCAAGCCGCTTTACGGCACAGAACCCGCATCAGCGTGCAGCTACGCGATGGCGCGCAAGTGGATTGGCGATATAGCGAACCGCATAGTCGGAAAGCGGCCGGTACGGCAAAAGGCAAAGGCTGGAAAAGACGACCGTGCCAAGTTTCTTCTTCAGGCTCCAAAATGGGTTCGCAATAATGGAATGGAAATAGCTGCGTGACTCGCGCATCATCCAATGCCAGCGCGTTGCGAGCGGCGCCTGATAAACCCGCGAGCTAAAACGAGCCTTCTCATAGGAAAAGTCGTGAAACTCTTGGGGCAACTCAACGCCGAGACGCGAGCGCGCGATGTTCCGAAGGATCGTCCATCGCGCGACGAATGCCTTGGGCGCCTTGCTAAGGTCCTCCGAGTTAGCGAAGGAGGCCCCCGGCTTAGTCGTGTTATGCACGCGATATCCGCCAAGCGACTTCCGGATTGATGCTACCGCTCCCAGCAAGGCAATGCCGTAGATCGCGTAGAAGTCCGCTCCGTAGCGGTTTTCCTCTGTCTCTGGTACGGGGAAGATACGTTGCAGCGCGCTCACGCGATACGCGTTGCCCGATGCCGGTGGCGAAGGATAAAGCCAGCCGCGGTGAAGCAAATTGGCACAATCCAAAGGTGGGTCTGAATGCGGCACGTGGCTGCCCGTGAGTTCACCTGCGGAACTGAGAACATCTAAGCGGAATTGAACCTTTCCGTAATCGCCGCCATCGAAGGCGCGGATCACTTCTGATACCGCGCTCGGGTAGAGAACGTCGTCGGAGTCGAGCAGGATCGCATATTTAGTTTCGAGAATTTCCACCGCACGGTTGTACGCCGAGACCTGACCGCCATTCTCTTTGAACACCGCTGAAATGCGCGAACCGAAACGTCCGATCACTTCGCGCGAGCCGTCGCTCGAACCGTCGTCAATGACGACCACGCGCGTCGCCGCGTAGTCCTGCGCGAGTGCCGAATCAATTGCATCGGCGAGGAATCGCTCATAGTTGTAGTTGCAAATAATGATAGTTACGTCGTTCATAAGGCCTCGATGCAGGCGGAGCGGTCTGTGTTTAAATTAAACATAACTATTAGTAGATTAGCATCTGTAAACGCTACACCGGCTTGACCCCGGTGGCGCCGCCCATTAGCCCGTGGATGCGTGGGCTGCGAGGTTGAATGCCCGGTGATTTATCTCACCGAACAAGATCTCCAGCAAATCGCGCGCTGCCCGATCCCATCGGTACCTCTGCGCATGGCGCAGGCCCAGGCTTCTATAGCTTTGCCGCACCTTCCGGTCACTCATCATCAGCGAAATCTTCTCGGCAATGTCGTCAACAGAGGTGGCATCGCAATACATTGCTGCCGTCCCGCACACTTCGGGGATCGACGCATGTTTCGACGCGATCACCGGGCAGCCGCAATACATCGCCTCGAGCGGCGGCAAACCGAAACCCTCGTACAGCGATGGAAACACTAGGCATGCAGCGCTCTCATAGAGCGCTTTCAGCTCACCGTCAGAAATGAAACCCGCCCATATGACCTGCTTCGAAACGACCTGTTCCGCAACGCGCCCCGCGTTAAAGACGCGGGCGTTGTTGCCGCCAACAATAACGAACTTGACGTCCTGGAGATGACCGAGACGATCGACCGCATCCAGAACGCGTTGCAGGTTTTTGCGTGGATCGAGACTGCCTACGATCACGCAATACGAATCTTTTACGAGGTCCAGACGCTGAAGGATTGCCTGATCGCTGACGACCCGGTCGAGATGATCGGCGCCAGGAGGCAGGACTGCAACGCGCGATGCATCAATGTTGAGGTGATGACAGATGCGCTCTTTCGAAAATGCCGAAATCGTCAAAATCATCGGTGCGTTTCTCGGCAGCATCGAAAACCTGAACCGATACCAGAGCAAAAACTTCTTCGAGAATGCATGTGGCACATCGAAGACCGCCATGTCATGAACCATTACAACTTGACTGCGTTTAAAGAGTGGGCTGCTATTGCACAGACTGACAAGCGTCGTACCTCGTGCAGCAATCGGTAGCGTAATTTGCTCCCAGAGATTGCCGCGAAACCACGGAAAGCGGCGTTGCCGTTTGAGCAGCGTACCTGGTTCGACCGCATCCTGCGGCATGAAAACTTCAAGCTCGCCGCCTGGTACTCCGCGCAACTGCACTGCTCTTGTCAATTCGTAGGCGACCCGCTGAACGCCGGTAATTCGTTGCGCTGTGAATTTCCCGTTGATTGCGAAAGTCATGACATTTTTCCCTCGAACGATGTAGTGAGCTACCGGCCGGGAGCTCGCTGATGATTTGGCGGGTTCAGCTCGCCGTACCCAGATGTCCCGTGTCGCTCGCGTAGTTCGTCGTGTATTCGTAGTTGCGATTACTCCGTCGCAGCGGTATAGCGTTAAAAACTGCACCCGCAATGCGCCCCTCGGTGCGTTCAAGCTTTTTGACGGTATCGGCGATTTCGTCCTCGCTTTGCATGCCCGACCGCAGGACGAGCATCGTGGCGCCAGCTTCGCTCGCAATGACCGACGCGTCGGTCACGGCGAGAATCGGCGGGGTGTCGATGATGACCAGATCGAACTGCTTGCTGAGCCGATCCAACAAATCCCGGAAGGTTTTCTTCATCAGCAGTGCTGCAGGGTTGTTGGGGCGCTCACCGCATGCTAAGAACGACATGCCGTGAACACCGACGTGCCGCAGCGCGTTGCGCACGGGAATTCGGCCTGAGAGCACCTCCGAGAGGCCACCCCGATTACTCATGCCGAAGTAGGAGGCGAGGTGACCACGGCGCATATCCGCATCAATCAGGAGCACCTTGGACCCGATCTCCGCATGCAGCACGGCCAAGTTGGCCGCGACAAAGCTCTTCCCCGCGGACGGCGTGGGTCCAGTGAACATCACAATGTTATTTGGCGCGTGCGCAAGGTCGCGCGCGAGCGCGGTACGCACCTCGCGAAGAGCTTCAACCGAGGGATCATTCGGAAAGCGCGCCGCGAGCACCTTGGTGCCAACGCTATCCAGCGCCGTGGCCCCGGCATTGCTATCAAACGGGTGATCCTCAAGCGAGTCCCGCCAAAATGGGCTTGTTGGCAAAGCTTTGCGAGCCGCTCCGTGAGCGTCGCGGGCAAGCTGCGCCTGCTGCTGGCTAAATAAAATCTCTCCGATTACTGGCACGCTCAGCCGACGTTCAACAAAAAGCGGATCGGTCACCCCTGTCATGACATGGCGGCGCATAAATACCAAAAACATGCCAGAGATCAAGCCAAGCGCAACAGCACCCCCGAGAACGATCGGGCGACTTGGTTTCGTCGGGTGCAATGGCCTAATCGCAGCATCGACGATGTGCGCCCCACCCGTCGTGCTGGCACGCCGCACCGACAACTGCTCCGCCTTTTGAACCATGCCCATGTAAATCGTTTCGGCAACCTTCGCATCGCGCGCGAGATCGACGCTATTGCGCTCAGAGGATGGCATGGCGCTGAATCGCCCATCGAACGCCGCCTTAGCTTTATTTAACTGCGCTAGTTGGATATCGATGTTTTGCACCCATCGGCTGTCCGGCGTAAATTTCTCCATCATTTGCGTACGTTGCAGTTGCAGAGTAGCGATCTGCCGGTCAAAGTCGATGCCGCCTTGCAGATAGGCCTGTGCCTCAGAAGTTGGTTGCATCGAGTTCGACGACGCCCTAAAGTTTCTGAGCGCCTCTTCCTTTCGCCTGAGGTCCGCAAGCAGACGCGGTAGTTCACCGTTGATAAAAGCGAGGGTTTGGCTATCGTTGGACTGTCGGCTTGCCACCGCGGTCGCAAGATATTGCTTTGCAAGCGCATTCGTGACTTCGACTGCCTTAGCACGGTTCGAGTCCGAGTACTGGATCTCAATCAGACCCGAGTCCTTTACCTTGTCAGTGACCTTTATGACGTCACCGAAACGCTTGACCGCGTCGAGCGAATTCCAACGAATCACCTCAAAGCTGGTTCCGGGCCGCGCGACGAGTTGAGCCACGAGCATAGAAACGCCATTTGAGTTGGCGGGCTTGCCCACGGCGCCGCGCAGCAGTACTTCATTCGATGGTCCACGGAGCTCGTATTGGCCGCCATCGAGCACGACCATGCTCAGCTTTTCTTCCTCAAGATCTTGGGGAACGTCCAGATTGGCGATCTGCAATCGCTCCCCGCCCCATGCGAACGATTTGAGACCGAGCCATGGCGCCGCCGGTTGTCCCGGAGTGGCCAATTTTTCCGCGAGATCACCAAGCAGCGGAATTGTGCGGGGCTTCACCGAGACATCGAACCGGTACCGCTCGATCACCGGCTCCAGCACGGACCGGCTGCGCATCACCGCCATCTCGGCGCTGGGCGCCGGCGCAGGTGGTGGCAGCGTTTCCTGGTTCTGGATCGCAATGCCGAGCGCGTTTTGCTCAGGCGGATCAACACGCACAAGCACATCGGCGGAATAAATGGGCGTCGCCACGAGTAGGTACACCACAGCAAGCGCCACGACGATACCAATGACGTTCAGGATCTCCCATAGGTGATCATGCATCAAGTTGAGCATTTCTTTGCCCGTCAGCTGGCCATGTTCGTTGGCGATGGGGGGCGAGAGCGAATGTGAAGGGAAATAATCCACCGGCGTAGTCCTTCAATGTGCAATGTTTGTAACGACCCTGCGGAGTACTTACAGGTGTCGGTTCGTGATGAACAGCGTTGCGCCATCGTTTAACGGGCGCTGCCTTTCGGAAACGCCGGGGCGTTTTCCTCACCCCAGCAGACGTCCGACGCTGGCACTTACACGTCAATCACCGACTGAAACTTCAGTTTTGGCTTGTGGCTTAGTTGTTGGCAACGCCGTGTGTGTCGCTTGCAGAGCGCTGTCAGCAATCTTGAGCAAAATTTTGAGATCCGCTACGAGGACGGCGGAGGACCTCATCCTGAGCGCTTCGGCCCTCGTGATTGACAGGCGAATATGTTCGAGTGCGGTTACAGATTCGTTCATAATTTGGACTCCCAAATACTGATACATTGGCTTGGTTGTTTGGTGCTGTCGGGCGCTCATATAGTGCAAAAACCGTGCCGTGGTCAACCCACCGCTTCCCTCGCGTGAACGGGCAACAGCCGGTCGAACTCTCGCTTCACCAGTCCATAACACACGCAGGCATGTGCCTCGAGTCCCACGCGATCATTGACCTTAATCGAACGTCGACCATTCTCGACGAGGCCTGCGTCTTGCAGCCTGCCGATCGCCGCAGTCACGCTTTCGTGCCGCACGCCAAGCATGTCAGCAATTAATTGATGGCTGACATGCACTTCGTTTGTCGGCATTCGATCCATTTCAACGAGCAGCCAGCGGCAAAGCTGTTCATAAACAGAGTGGTCGCGGTTGCAAATGGCCGTCTGCGCGACTTGCATGAGGAGAGCCTGCATGTAAAGCAACATCAGCCGGCGCAGAAAGTCGCAGCGATCGAAATGCTTTCGCAACGCGGTTGCGGCGATCCGGTAGGCGATGCCAGGACACTGAACTTGAACGCATGTCGACATGGCCTCCCTGCCGGTGAGTATCGGTACGCCTATCATCCCTTCCGGCCCAACGGCTGCGACTTCGACCGATGTGCCGCCCTTCATTTTGTATAGCAGCGAAACGACGCCCGTAAGGGGGAAGTACGCGTGTTCGATGTGCTCGCCGGCATCGCAAAGTATCTGTGCCTCTCGAAGACGCACCAATTCAACATGAGACTTCAATGCCTGCCATTCATGTGAAGGAAGCGCATCGAGCAAGTAATTGACTTGGTGCTCCGGGTCAAGAATTAACGTATTCATTGATCTCCCAAAGTCATACAGCGCGATCCGAATCCAGCTACCCGCGCCCTCAAAGAGAGCCGTCCTGCGGGATGAGCGACAGCGAGTTCCCGGTGGGGCGATCCCCTCCCGCAGCGTATGTGCCGGCGAAGCACTGGCCATGTTCTCCAGCAGGCGGCGATTGACCCCAATAACGTCCGGTACCCTAAGTCGAGCCACTCGCCAATACGTGGCGCTTAGCAGACGGCGCCAAGGCCAATTCGTTCCGAAGCCGCACGCTGAAGACGCTACGCGGGTCCGACAAGCCATCACTCCATGAAGCGATAGAACCAATGTGGGGCTTGGCCGCGCTCTGGCACTACACCGCGACGTACGCCTCTCATCACCTCTTTCGCCAGTGCAGTCTGAGGTTGGCTTCGAAACATCGCGTCAGTAGACGACCTCGGAAAGCCGACTACTCGAACGCTCACGAGCGAAGCGATGCAAAGGGCAGGTAGTTCAATTGACATAGCGATTAAGCGAACATTGGGATCACTCCCGATGTATTCGGGTTACTCCCGATGTATTGGGGTTACTCCCGATGTTGCGTTGAGCATAGACGCACAAAAGCGGTCGAGACCAGAAGTGGCCCAAAGTCTAGAGGTATTGGCCGATAGTGCTAAGTTAATTACAGCGTAAATGCCGACTTGAAAGGGTTGTTGCGACATGAAATTCTTTGTAACAAAATCGACTATTTCGGAAAAAAGCTGGAAATAATATATGCTGAATCGAACTTTTCCGATCGTTGACATCACTTCACTGCATGAACGAGACTAGGCTCCCCGCCCACCAGGCGGGCATCTCAGCGTTTTTTTCGAACGACAACGCGAATTTAGTCGCCCATGTCGGTATTAATCTGACGAAATAGGTATTGATTGCAGCGACAAGTTATTTTCGGACTTGTACTCGCTCGCGCCAGTAAGTTTTACAGAGATCGCGCACCTTCAAAATGCGCCAATCACTCGCCTTAATTAGCCAATGTTCAGCTGCCTCACGTTGAATTGTGATGCTTTGTAAATGGACTTCTACGTTGGAGATTAAAACTGTGAACATCATTAACAATTTTTCCCCGCTCAATGGTATTCAACAGAAGATTGAATCAGACGATACTAAGAAGCACATTGGACTTCTGCTCTCTGACGAGTGCTCCGTAGCGAATGCAGGGGTCATAGGCGAGGCGTTCCGGATAGCCAACGAAATTGAACAGGCAGAGGGGGCGCCGGCTCCGTACCGCTTCTCTGTGTTGTCGAGTCACGGCGGCTCTGTTACCAGTTCCTCATCAATCTCCATTTGGACGCAGAAGCTCGAGAGCTACAGTCTGGTCGATTTTCATGCGTTTTTCGTCGCCTGTCATGAAGCCGGCGCTCCGGACGCGCTTGACGATCAGTTGCTCTCGTGGCTGTGTGGGCCAGGCAGTGACGCGCACGTCCGTCATCAACACGCGGAAAACTTACTCAACAATCCGTCAAGCATTGAATCGCCGCCGGTGCCGATATTCTGGTTCAAGGATGTACCGACTGCGGCATGGTCGATCAGTACGCCCCCTGTGGACCTGGCACTGGCGCAGATTGAGCGCGACCTCAATGCAGACATCGCGCAAAGAATCGCGCGCGTACTGCAGCCGCACGTCGTCACGGGCGCCAAGTTCGATTTCGAGGATCTTGGTGCGGGCACCACCGAGAAAATTCACGAGTCGGCCCGCTGGATTAGGGAAAATTACAGCAATCCCATTTCTGTCGCTCAAGCGGCGGCGGCGGCGGCGATGAGCACGCGCAACTATCCTCGGCGTTTTAAGAGCGAGCTCGGGGTGACACCTTCTGAATTTTTGACTCGCACCCGCTTCGAGATCATCTGCAGGTTGCTAGTGGAAACCGATCTACCCGTGGACAAGATTGCGAGGCGTTGCGGCATGGGCAACGGCAATCGGCTGGGACGACTTTTTCGCAAAAGGTTTGGAGTATCGCCGATGATCTTTCGGGTGCGGAACCGGGTTACGACGGGCAGCCCAGGCACTCCTTTCGCCGACATCCGACAAACGGCGACAACAGGAACGTCCGAGGGTCAATCGCAATGACCGGTTCGGACCGTGCCAACGACGGATGGAAAACGTGCCTAGTACCAAGTTAAAGCCGATCGACTGCCTATACGATGCCGCTAACTCGACGAAGGTGCCGACGGGCCTGCCAGATGCAGTCAAGATTTCGAGGCAAGCGGCTTTGATGGTCGATGCTGCGAAGGCCTCCCTTCTTCGCGCTGAAGCGCCGGGACTCGGGTTCGTTGCGTCCTCCTCGGTAGCTAGAAGGATTAAAAACTCCGCTAAGTCACTTCGGAACACTACTTCTTGATCAGAGCGACAAGATTCGGGCCGACTATAAGCTGCATTGTTTCGGTGGCCACCCCGGTAGGCCGATCAGTTACATACTCGTGATCTCAGACCGCTTCGGCAACAACCCGCATGGCGGTGTGTACGACGTCCATTGGCGTCATCTCGACATTGCCATCGGCTACTGCGCCCGCAGCGCGGCGCCAGCGCCCCGGCCGGTTAATCTCGAATCGATCATCGAGACAGCGACTGTGTTGTCCGAAGACTTCGACTACGTTCGCGTGGATCTATATGCCGCGGACAACGAAGTCTATTTCGGCAAGCTAACAATTACGCCCGGCGCGGCGGTCTTGCCGTTCGGACCGGACAAGGTCGACCATGAGTGGGGGCGACTGCTCACGTCGACGCCTAGCTGATGAGACACCACTGCGTGGACCAGCTCGGATTGGCCCCGAGGCGTACCCCGGGTCACACTAGATGTCGTTCCTGATTTTCATCAATTTCTAGAATCACAGGTATCGGTTGAAGGCGAAATTTTAAAGGAAGCTCAGTGCGGACTGGGCCATCTCACTAACGCAAGCACGCCCCTTTTGCTCCAATGCATCATGAAAGTGTCTTTCCGACGTAGTATTTTCGATAGCCGTTGAGAAGGTGGAGGCAAACCTATGAGGAAGATCGTGCCTGCTGGTGTCACATGGTTTGTTGGCATCATCGTCATGTCCGGGCTGCTTTTTGTGATGGCGGCTTGGCTCAGTATTGGTGGTGGCATCCTCAATAAGAAAGGTCGCCAGTTATATCGGCACATATTCTCGGATCAATAGTCGCGACAAAATGACAAGACGCCTGGCGCATTGGGGCGCAGCCAGGCCTCCTTGCCCGACTGCGTTCAATCGCACTCAACTGTATGCGCGCCAGCGATGAGCCATGTATTTCACAAGCCATCTACAGCAATACTCTCAACTTCGATCACGCGGTCTCTGTTGCACACGGGAGAACCTAACAGGCCCCTCTCTTCGGACCTGTGCTTTGACAGATGGCGTTGTACATATGCCATTGCAGTAAAGCGTAAGCGGTGCATTGAGCGCACGGCGTCTTGAGTGTGGACGGCGCAGAATGTGTCCACTGAAAAATGAACAGGCCCCGACGGATTTTCGACGGTGCACTAGGACACATTCAGCCCATGCATCTAATGAGCACGTCGCCGAACGGGCCGCGACGTTGCCTGAAACGCGCCTCTACGGCCGGGATGACGCCAGGACCTTCGTGACTAACCATGCGAGTTGAACTGGAGGACCAGGACGGGCAAATGATCTCGGGCGCCTGGGGCTCCGGTAAGCGGTCCGATCGCCGGTCTCGGGAATCCTGATGAGGCTAATTTGCGTCGCGCAAGCGTTCGCCACGCCTTCGCCGTCACATCGCCACGACTCTGCAACCCCGCGCGAAGAGGAGTCGTGGCTAGCCCACGAATCTCGCTGCCCGCGCCGCAAGCGATCTGAGTACATGGATGAGAACAGCCAGGGCTAACGGTGCCCCCCGCCGCCTCCGTGAAAACCGCCTCCTCTAAAGAAGCCCGCCCCTCCATGAAAGCCGCCGCGGAAGCCGCCGCGCGGTCCGGAGTGGACGTGATCCATATGATGGAAGTGATGAAAACGATCTACGAAGACGAACGACGCGCCGAAGCCGAACGCCACAGGTGGCCCATAAAACCACGGGTCGTAATATGGATAGTACGGGTACGGGGCCGGCGGGGAAACGTCACCCATATCGACGCCCGCGTCCTGCTGCTGGATCTGCCAGGTGCCGTCGGGCTGCTTGCACGCAAGGCCCGATATGTTCTGCGTGGCGCCATCGATATCCGCCGTGCCGTTGACCATGCGGCACGTAGGCGACACGGTCGATGTGGTCGTCGTGTCGTTCAACGGACCAGCCTGGCCGGGCTGCGACGCCATCGGCGTCGTGCACGCGACACAGCTGCAAAGCACCATTCCGAGTCCAATAAAGTTGCGCATGAATCCATCCTGCTCGACGGTCCGGTACCACGACGCGAAGCGCCGCGTCGACACCGTGAAGACCCCATCGTTTCGCCTCGCAGAGCGCATTGCCGGAGCATGTGAATTCGCATGTGAGGATGTGCACGACGACGCGGACCTGCTGAATATAAAACGCGTCGCCGGCCGACGTTATTCCGCTTGCTGGCCCCAGTTGCGGCATCGGTTTGTTACGCCGTGTTTCCTGTCAGATCAGGCAATGCTGTACGGAATGCCACCTCGCTGCCGAAGCCCGATCAGGCCATCGGCGCGGCGTCAGCGCAATCTATCGTCCGAGTGTTCAGATTTGATAAGAGGACTTGGAACACATGGCGACCATGCGGCTCGGTCATAGACCGCAGAAAATTCGTCACTGTTACGAGGGTAAATACGTCGCTTGGGGGGGGGGTTAACGGACAAACTCCTTCGCTAACCTTGCTGGTCAAGGAGTTACCGCGTGCGAAGTGAACTTGTCACTGACACAGAAAAAACCGGCATGGTCGAGCGCGGGATTTGGTTCGTTCATGAAGACCTGCTAGGCAGGGCGCCGGCGAGCTCCGCCGTGGTGACGACGGCCGCCTGTTTCGCGATGACGATGTCGAGCAGCATCGCATGCACCTCTGCATCTGGGTCGGCGCAGCAATCGCGGACGACGACCAACCGATAATCCAGATCGCTGGCCTGGCGAACGGTCGACAGCACGACGCCACTGGTGTGGACACCGGCGAGCACTAGCGTGTCGATGTCGTTGGCGCGCAGCAGCGTCTCAAGGTCGGTACCTACGAACGGGCTGATGCGATGCTTGAACACGATCGGTTCCCCCTCTCGTGCCGCTGCGGCCGGATGGATCGCGGCGCCTTCGCTCCCGGCCACCATCATTCCTTTTGCCTTCACCGCGCTAAACACGGGGTTACGGGGGCTGACCTCGGGATGACCGGGCCGGAATGCGACAACGACATGGATCACCATCATGCCCGCGTCTCGTGCCGTGGCGATCAGATCAGGCACGCACGCGATCGCATCGGCGGACTGCGCAGCCGTCATGAACCTGGTGAGGGTATCGACCTGATAATCCATCACCAGCAGCGCGGCGCTCCCGGGATTGATGTGCGAAAGCTCATGCATGAGTTTCTCCTTGAATGCAAGTATTGCTCGCATTGCTCGCATTGCTCGAATACATAATATGACCTATACTCACATTTGGTCAAGGTGCGATTCGATCCCGTTCAGAAATACCTCTCTCGGAGAGACGGAGCTTACCGACCGGATATTTGGTGGACAACCGGCTGCCAACTTTAATATCGCCGACATCAACGGAGGTAGACCGGCAGGCAGGACACGCAATGCAAATCATCGGCCCAGCAGGTCCACGTGCGCCAATAGCTCCCGATGTGGCTGGAACGTACGCGTTCATGGTGGCGCTCGACGACATCGTCTATCGCAGATCAGGGTGGTCTTGCTGGTTTCGCAAGTGGGCAATCTGCCGAACGCTTTGACTGCAAGGCCGAGCGCAACAGCCACGCGATAGCTTGCCTCGCATGACAGGTGGAACGGCACGATACTGACACGTAGGGGCAATGCGCATACCGTCCTGTTGCAAGCAGTGCCGGCGCACCGGCGTCGCGTGGCAGGCTAACAGCGGCACTTTTGCAGTGCTGGCTGCGGGGAGCACGCCAACGACTGGCCAACCGAGAATGGCGGCATGATCAGACTATCGTGGCTCTCTGCTGGTTCTTGCGTTCGCTGTTGAACCCCCACCTATCCGTTCCTCCAGGTAGCTGCCCAAAGCCTGTTGCATCTCTCTGCGCAACGCCGCGCTCTTACTCTTCTCCACCATCCGGCTCCCTTGTACAGTTCCCCGAACGATTAACCAAGTCGCCATGGCAATTGCAGACAGTTCCGAACGCTTGATCTCGGGATCATACTTCGTCAGCAGATCCTGAATGGCTGCGGAAAGCCGGTCCATCCCGTACGATCCCGGCACGACCGATGGCGTTTCTGCCAGCACCCTGCACGCGGGACGTTTCGAGACGTAGCCATGCACGATAGAAATCAATCCGCCTGCGAACTCCCTGGGCGTACCCGGCAAGGACGATTGCCACTGATCCAATAGCGAGACGATCTCGTCCACGTAGCGGTTCAGCAGCGCACTCCCGACGCTTTCCTTGTTGGGGAAGAACTGATACAGCGAGCCGATTGAAGAGCCCGCTAGGCTCGCTATTGCGTTCATAGTTGTAGCCTCATAGCCCGATGACACGAAGAGTTGCTCGGCCGCGCCGAGCAGATCGGCCACGCGCTTCTCTCCGCGTTCCTGACTGGGCTGCTTCGGTCGCCTTGAAAAAACGTGAGTTTCATTCATATCAACTTTTCCATAACGTAAGATTAGCTCACATTTAGTGGGGGATAGGCTCAGCACCCACCCCGATGCTGCCCGTTCTTGGCATCACGCGCACGAAGTCCCGGGCATAACAGCCGGATGATGGGGTTCTTCGGTTCTGCCAATAGGCTTCAAGTATGCCACGCCTACCTGTGGCTTTACCGTCCCCTCCCCGTACAAGGTTCTTGGCCGCCGTACGTTCGCAGGCTGCCAGCGGGGATCGATGAATCTCTTTCCGGCTAAGGAACATCTGCAAAACCTGTTTCTGGTGCGTCGGTGTTTTGCTACGGGTGTGATATCAGCGTTGGTGACGTGCAGGCGCGTTGATCGCGCAGTCTCAATCGTGATGTAACTCGTCGCCATAAAAAAGCTGCTCAACCGCGCTCAACAGATCCGCCACGCGCCGCTCGCCGCTCGCCGCGTTCCTGGATCGGCGGCTTCGGGTACCTTGACAAAATACGAGTACGAGTCATATTATCTTCTCACTGAATATGAGCATATCTCGCATTTCGCCGGAACATTATCTAAGTATATGCACCACGCATGGTCGTTTTTGCGCAGCCCCGTGACTAGACCTCCACACGTTGCATATTTGTTTCGTTGAAGAGGGGGTGTGCATGGGCAGCATAAAACGACTTCGGCATCCTTCGACGGGCGGCAATGCACGAGGGGACGCAACGCGGCTAAGAATCATCGAAGCGGCGATCGAGTTGTTTGGTGAACATGGCTTCAAAGGTGCGTCCACACGCGACATTGCCGCACGTGCCGGTGTCAATGCGCCCGCACTTCGGTATTACTTCGATAACAAGAAAGGCGTCTATCAGACATGCGCTGAATACATCGCGGACGATGCGTGGATGTACCTCGAGTCGGTCGTCACTCATGCGACGGAGGTATTGCGCCAGGATGGCGACACGCCGGCGCTTATCGATACATTCATCGACGCGTTCATCCGCATCCAGGAAACGCTCGCGGATCGCATGTTCGTCAAGGGTTGCGTGCCTAACCAGCGGCTTTTCTTTGTTCGCGAGCAGGCCGGACACGAGTCGGGCGTGGCGTCCGAGATCTTGACGCGGCGCCTGCGGCAGCCGCTGAACGACGTTGGCGCCGAGTTGATCGCGCGGATTACGGGGACTGCGTTCGACGACCCGATCACCCTGATCCGGACGCTCAGTCTGCATGGGCAAGTATTGATATTCCACGCCGCGCCGCGCAGCACGTTCGCGTTGCTCGGATCGAAGGAGATCGATGCCAAGAAAGGCGAGTTGCTCAAGGCAACCGTGCGTGCTCAGACGCGGACCTTGCTCGAACATTGGAGTCGGCAGCGTCCGGCATGCGTGCGGTGCAAGCAGAAGTTCGAGACCAGTCGCGCGGGCGGCGCCGAAACGCGTTGACCGCAGCGGTACGTTCGATCCAGCAAGAAAGTGAGGAGAAAAGATCCCCGACCGTAGACCAACTTAATGCACGTTCCTCATTTGTTGCACAATTGCCCAGCGCCGCCGAGCGACTTGTAGAGGACGTTCAGGTCGCTAGCGCCGCTGTCCGTCATTTGTGCAAGGTAAGCGTTCGACTGCAGGTCTATTCCACCAAACTTGTCCATGCCAGGCCTCCTGTGCGTCAAGTCGGTCTGGACCTTGACCCTACCCCGGCCGTTGCTATTCGACCGGAAGGAGGCGATCTATATGACTATCAAAACCCCTCACCGACGGGGCTTAGGGGGCCTTGGCGGGTTACCGGTTTGGAGGGCGCCGGGGAGGCAATCTTGAGCCGTTCCTCAAGATAGGTACCGATGGCTTGCTGCATCTCATGGCGCAGCGCAGCGCCCGTTTTGGCGTCGACCAACCGGCTCCCGTGCACCGCCGCGCGCACCATGAGCAAGGTGACCAGCGCAATGGACGACAGTTCCGCGGCTTTCATGGACGGAGCGAAAGCAGACAGCAAGTCCCGCACGCTCGCGAAATAGACGCCGAAGCTTTCCGTCTTCTGCACGGAAGGCACCTCCGCCAAAACGCGGCACGCGGGGTGTTCCACGCCGTAGTTGAACACGATCCCGACGAGCTTTTGCCCCAGCACTTGCGGTCCAATGAGACAAGCCGCCTTTAAATCGGCGATCTGGCCGCTCAACTCGTTCATGTATTCAAGCAGCAAGGCGTTTGCAAGACTTTCCTTGTTGGGGAAGAACTGATACAGCGAGCCGATTGAAGAGCCCGCGAGGCTCGCGATCGCATTCATGGTTGTAGCCTCATAGCCCGCTGACGCGAAGAGTTGTTCGGCTGCCGCGAGCAGATCGGTCACGCGCTTCTCTCCGCGCTCCTGGGTGGGAATTTTCGGGTACCTTGACAAAACATGAGGATCGGTCATATTATCATCCCATAAAATATGAGTATCGCTCGTATTTTACATGAATGAAATCAATGTGCAATCCGAGATGAAAGCGCGTTGCCTGCCCGATCTCGATCCCGCGCACTCACGCCAGCAAGCGCTTCTCCCGATGTCTCCGCCCTCACCCACTCATTGACCTGACAACCGTCAAGCCAGCATTCAAATCATGAAAGTTTCGCCCTCGCCACCCCTCGAATTCAGCGTTCGGGATCTCAATGAAAGCGTGGGCTCGCTGTTCTCACACGTGCGTTCCGCGATGGCCAACATGATCAACCAGCGGACGACGTGCGAGCTGGGCATCACCGGCACCCAGGGCAGCATCCTCTTCATGGTATGGAGCGGAAGGTGTCTGCTCGCGGCCGAGTTGGCCCGTGAATTCGGGATCGACGCGAGCGCCGTCACGCGCCGCATCGACCTGCTTGAAGCGCGCGGCCTGCTCACGCGGGTGCGCAGCGTCGAAGACCGGCGTGTCGTGCGACTCGCGTTGACGCCGCAAGGCCAGGCGATCGCCGCGCGCATGCCGGCCATCTTCGCCAGTGTGGTGGACAAACTGCTGTCCGGCTTCACGCCGGAAGAAACAGGATTTCTCAAGAGCTTGCTCCGCCGCGTTCTCGCCAACAGCGGCGATTTAGCGGGACTAACCCATGACGCAACACTCTATTTTGAAAAGAAAACGCACTGAACTAGTTGCAGCGCCTCTCGCGCCCTTCCGCTCGCCCGCGAGGCGAGCGATGAACTGTCCCGCCCTGTCGCCGCTTCGGCTGCGCCGCCGATCCGCGGCCGCGGCTGTCGCCGCGGCGATCGTGCTGTCCGGTTGTGCGAACTACTTCGGCATCCACAGCGACACGCGGATGGCGGCGCCCGCGAACTATGAGACCGCACAGAGTCTGTCGGCTGAGGGCGGCCAATGGCCCTCGCTCGACTGGGCCAGCCAGTTCGGTGACCCGCAGTTGCCCAGGCTGATCGCCGAGGCGCTGGACGGCAACCCGTCGATCGCCCAAGCGCAAGCGCGCATCGCAAAAGCCTCCTCGTACATCGAAAGCTCGCGCTCGGCGCTCTATCCGAAGGTCAATGGCAGCTATTCGTGGACGCGCGAGATGTACTCGGCAAACTCGATCTACCCGCCGCCCTTCGGCGGCACCTGGTATAGCGAGAACAACGCGCTAGCGAGCGCGTCGTGGGATTTGGATCTGTGGGGCAAGAACCGCCAGCGCCTGGGCCAGGCCGTGTCGCAAGAGAGGGCCGCTGAAGCCGACATGCAGCAGGCGCGCGTGACGCTCGCCGCGTCGGTTGCGAGCGCCTACAACCAGCTCGCGCGACTCTACGCCCAGCGCGACATCGCCCAACGTGAAATCCGGAATCGCGAGGACATTGGCCGCATCACCGACGGCCGCGTCACCGCGGGCCTCGACACCAACGTCGAGCGGCAAACGGCAATCGGCAACATCGCAACGACCCGTGCCAATCTCACTGAGCTCGATGGCCAGATCACCGTCGTGCGCTATCAGTTGGGCGCCTTGCTCGGCAAGGGCCCCGATCGTGGACTGCAAATCTCCCAGCCGGTCCTGGCGCCGGGCGGCGCGATCGCCCTGCCCGGCAACCTTCCCGCCGACCTGCTGGCGCGTCGGCCGGACATCGTCGCGGCGCGCTGGCAAGTAGAGGCGGCCCTTCACGACGTCAAAGAGGCCAAGGCCGAGTTCTTCCCGGACGTGAACCTCGCGGCGGCGGCCGGCTTCGACGCATTTGGCTGGGGCAAATTTTTCACCGCGGGGAGCCGGCAGGTCCAGTTCGGTCCGGCCATTCACTTGCCGATCTTCGACGGCGGCGCCCTGCGCTCGCAATTGAAAGGCCGCTATGCGGACTTCGACTATGACGTCGCGACCTACAACCAGACGCTCGTCAATGCGCTGAACGATGTCGCCACCCAAGTCTCATCCATCCATTCCATTGACCGGCAGCAAGCCGACGCGCAGCGAGCGCTCGAAGCATCAACGAGCGCTTACCAGCTCTCCGTGGTGCGCTACAAGGCGGGCCTCTCGCCCCAATTGCAAGTGTTATCTGCCGACCAGAACCGGCTTGCTGCCGAACAAACGTTGACTGACCTCAGGATGAGCCGCCGCAACATGCAGATCGGCCTGATCAAGGCGCTCGGCGGCGGATTCGACGCGACGAAGGCCGATCTTGTCGTGCCTGCTGACGACGCGCCCGTGGCGCAAGCTCGGCAGTCCGCCCAAGCCTTGCAGGCGGGCGAAGCGACGCCGGCCGCCGCAAACTGAGCCCGAAAGCCACCCGAATAAACGACGCACATTGAAATACCGGAGCATCGCCATGAGCACCACCGAAGATCTTGTCGCCCCCACAAAACCAGTCACTCCGGCGCCGACTGGCCAACTGGCCGAACACGCGCAACCGCCAGGCAACGGCAAACGCAGGCTGCTGATGACGCTGCTCATCATTGCGCTAGTGATCGCGGCGATTGCTTACGGCCTGTATTACTTTCTCGTCGCGCGCTTCCATGCAACGACCGACGACGCGTACGTGAACGGCAATGTCGTGCAGATCACACCGCAAGTGATGGGTACCGTGATCTCGGTGAATGCCGACGACACGCAAACGGTTCGCGTCGGGGATCCAATCGTGGTGCTTGACCCGGCCGACTCGAAGGTCACGCTCGACCAGGCCGAGGCGAATCTGGCGCAAGCCGTGCGCCAGGTGCGCACGCTCTTTGTGAACAACAACCAGTATGCGGCGCAAGTCGCGCTGCGCCAGTCGGATCTGTCGCGCGCCGAGGACGATCTGCGCCGCCGGATGACAATCGCGCAAACCGGCGCGATTTCGCTGGAAGAAGTCTCGCACGCGCGCGACGCCGTTCGGGGCGCGCAAGCGTCGCTAAGCGCCGCGGAGCAAGAGCTTCAATCCAATCGTGCGCTCACCGCGAACACGGACATCGCAGACCATCCGAACGTGCTCGCCGCAGCGGCGAAAGTGCGCGACTCTTACATCAACTATGCCCGCAACACCATGCCCGCACCGGTCACGGGCTATGTCGCGCAACGCTCGGTGCA
>Ga0073928_10004429_pt1 | contig 20791 bp, 17 predicted proteins | sample PaiPotPPA55metaG_FD_76969 | JGI IMG/M metagenome (GOLD analysis project Ga0073928, IMG submission 76969) | Iron sulfur acid spring bacterial and archeal communities from Banff, Canada, to study Microbial Dark Matter (Phase II) - Paint Pots PPA... ...
AACGATTGGGGGGAGTCGACGTGCTGATCAATAACGCCGGCCTCGGGCCGGGCGCCATCAGGCCGGATTTTTGGAACGACAAGATACGATTCTGGGAACCGAAAATCGATTATCAGCATTTCGCGCAAGTCAACTTCCTCGCGCCTGCACGCCTGGCTGCGATGTTAGTCCCGGAAATGATCGCTGCGCGGTGGGGGCGGATCATCAATGTAACTTCCGTCTTCGGACAGATGGGGCAGGCGGGACAGGCTAACTATGCGGCGTCGAAAGCGGGCTTGATTGGATTGACCATGGCTATCGCGCGTGAAGTCGGATCGCGCACTATCACTTGCAACGCGGTCGCGCCGGGCTTCATCGAAACTGCGATGACCTCCGGGTTCTCAGAGGAGTTTAAACAGAACGCGCTCAAGTTGATTCCTCTGGGGCGAATCGGCACGCCGGAGGATGTGGCGAACGCCGTTGCTTTCCTGGCTTCGGACGAAGCGTCTTATATTACGGGACATGTTCTGAGTATCAATGGCGGAATGCTTATGGGGTAGCGGGGGCGAACTCGGCGACGACGCTGGTGCAGGCCCAGTCTGCGCCACAGGTGGCGCAGGCGCGTGAGCTTTTTCTCGAGTATGCGCACTCGCTTGGGATGAATCTTTGCTTTCAGAATTTCGAACAGGAGTTGGCTGATCTTCCCGGGAGCTATGCGCCTCCTGACGGCCGGTTATTCCTGGCTGAGTACGCAAGGCAGTTGGCGGGGTGCGTTGCGTTGCACAAATGGGAGGACAGCATATGCGAGATGAAACGGCTTTACCTGCGTCCTGCATTTCGCGGGAAAGGTTTGGGACGGGTGCTGGCGGAAGCTATCATTGCGGAAGCTCGAACAATTGGATATCAACGCATGCGCCTCGATACAATTGAGCCGATTATGAAAGATGCGGTAGAGATGTACCGCAAACTGGGTTTTCGAGAGATTGCCGCTTATCGGGCGAATCCGCTTGTCGGGGCGATGTATATGGAACTGCCGTTGTAGAGGCGGACTGGAAGCCGGGCGTCTCGCCCGTCCTCCAGTTTCACCTAATTAGAATTGCGGTGACGGCGGGACGCCGGCGCTACGGAGGATACTTTGAAATTATTTTGTTTAGTTCTTACTTTGCTTTTTGCTCTGTCTGCTTTTGCTGCTTCTCCCAACAATGTTTCTTATAAAAGCGGGGATGAAACTGTGCAGGCGTTGCTTTATACGCCTGCAGGAAAGGGTCCGTTCCCGGGAATCGTGGTCATCCACGAATGGTGGGGACTTAACGACTGGGTCAAGGAGCAGGCTTCGAAGCTGTCCGATCTGGGCTACGTTGCGCTCGCAATAGATCTGTATCGCGGCAAAGTCGCTACCACACCGGATGAGGCTCATGAATTAATGCGAGGGCTACCCGAAGACCGTGCCAAGCGCGACTTGCATGCGGCATTCGAATTTCTGCAATCGCAATCTAATGTCAAGAAAGATCGCATCGCGTCCATTGGTTGGTGCATGGGCGGCGGCTTTTCGCTGGATATGGCGCTGCAGGAACCCACGCTCCGGGCGGATGTAATTAATTACGGCCATCTCGCGACTGACGCTGACTCGCTGAAAAAAATTAACGCCGCAATCCTCGGAAGTTTTGGTGGTAAAGATCGTGGTATTCCGGCAGACGATGTGAAGAAATTCGAAGAGACGCTGAAGCAACTGGGCAAAAAGGTAGACATCGTTATCTATCCGGAGGCCGGACATGGTTTTGAAAATTCCAACAACAAAGACGCTTACCGGGCGGATGATGCGGCGGACGCCTGGAAGCGGACGGTTAAGTTCCTGGCGGATACTCTGGGAAAATAAGCGGCTGTCAGATTGAACTTCATAAAGATTCGCGTTTTATTGCCGCTGTGAAGTCGGCGCGCGAAAAATTGCGTGCAAAAGTGCTATGCATCGTCAGTGGTGCAGAGAAATTTCCACTTGCCAGACGATAATCCTCTGGTTACTATTCACCATTCGCGGAGAGCAAGCTTGGCCGTCTTCTCAATGAACATCGGCGAGACCATTCGGAATTACCGGCTGGGGAAAGGTATGTCCCAGGGGGATATTGAAAAGCGCACCGGATTGCTGCGCTGCTACCTTTCGCGGGTAGAGAACGGTCATACCATCCCATCGCTGGACACGCTGTCGAAAATTGCTGGCGCGATGGAGTTGCCGCTGTCGCAATTCTTCTCGGAATCGGGACACAGTAACGGATCGAAGGGTCTGCCCCAGTTATCCGATGACGAAGTCCGCTTCCTGAGCCAGATTCGCCGCTATGCGGTGAGTCTCAATGACAGTGACCGCAAGCTGGTGCTGGCGATGGTGAAGAAGATGGCGTCGAATGCGAAGTGAAGCTATCAGCTTTCAGCTATCAGCTAAGCCCTTAAAACCACGTTCTATCCCCAAAGACCGTTGGGTGCCGCGAACTGCGGATCAGAGTTGGTTAGCTGAAGGCTGACAGCTGAGAGCTGATAGCTGTGTTGGGTTACTTCCGTTCTATCCCTCTAGTGACCGATGGGTACCTCGTCCGGGTGCTGGCTTCCCCCTACACTGTGAGTTGGAGAACTCCCAGTGACTATCGACGAAGAACTGGTTTTGCTTGAGTCGCAATTGCGGCGGCTCAAGATCGAGTACGAAGTTTATTTCAGCAATCCCACCAAGAAGCCACCTACCGATATCGAATGGAAGGTGTTGAGTCTGCTGCGCAAATTCAGCGATGGTGGGCGCATGAGTTTTCAGCAGCGTTTTCGCTATAACGAAATGGCGCAGCGCTACGCCATCTACAGCGATCTGTGGCGCAAGAAGGCCCGCATTCGCGAGGAAGGTTACCGGCGTCCTCAGGACGCGTTGCTGTCAGTGCAAGGCGTGCGGCCGGAGGAACATCAGCCGCAACATCACCCGGTTTATGGAGTTGGGCACGCGGCTGCCGCGGTCGCAGCCGCAGTGAGCGACGGGCCGCTCACGGTGCAGTGCTCGGATGCTCGCGCGGAACGCGATCAAGTCGAAAAACTTTATCAGGCGCTGACTGAAGCTAAGAAAAAAGCTGGCGAGTCAGTTACCGGCAACATTGAAAGCTTCACTTCGTTCGTGCAGAAGAAAACTGATCAGATTCGGAAGCAACACGGCTGCCAGGCCGTGGAATATTCAGTCGAGATGCAGGACGGCCAAGTGCGGCTGAAGGCCAAAGCCAAAGCCTGACGTTCGCATCTGTCTGCCGTTTGACGTTTCGCGGCTTAACGACGGAAAGCATGCGCCTCGATCGGATGTAGAATACAACCAGTTCATTGAGGAGGCTGCAGCCGTGGCGTCCGGCAAGAAGCTGGCCTTAGCGATTCTGGCTGGAACGGGACTGCTTCTGCTCGTCTCACTCGCAAACCAACTGTCCTATATCTACCCAACCCCTGAAACAGAGAGCGCTTTCTTGAAAAGCTACTCGCCGAATAATGTGGTCGAACGGTTCCAGTGCAAGAATGAGGGAGCCAACCACAGCGAGACTGCGGACCAAGGCGCGGGCCGAAAATTTGTCCGCCGTGAAAACACTTTCGAGTCACGATTCGTCATCAAGTCCAGGGACTGGATGCCCCTTATGACCGCGTTGGAGCAGGGTCTCACGTCCCAATTGTTACAACAGCGGGCTGAAATTCTGGGCCAAACGGGTGACCCCCGCGAGGGATATCAGATTCAATATCAAGCGGGCAACAGCGTTGGAGAGATCGCAATCGAGCCACTTAAAATCATTAGCGTGACCTCCGTGTCGGGCCCCAAGGCCAGCTTGCCCGACGACGAGCAGGCGATCGATCTACGCATTACGATTCAGGAAAAGTGGTTCAAATCAAAACCTGGAATTATAACGGTCAAGGTTTCGAACCTCGCGAATTGAGCTGAGGTCGATCTCCAAGCACAGAATCCCGACAGCCTGCGACCCTGCCTGCCTTGCAATACTGATAAAATTTTCTTCTGTAGATCGCTCACATTTGAGGTTCGTAAATGTCAAAAATCCAGCGCGCAATTCTGAGTGTCACGGACAAAAACGGACTTGTTGAATTTGCGCGCAAGCTGTCTGATCTGCACGTGGAGCTGATCTCGACCGGGGGAACGGCACAACTGCTGCGGCAAGCGGGCATCAGCGTGAAAGATATTTCGGAGCTCACCGGGTTTCCTGAGATGCTGGATGGCCGAGTCAAAACCTTGCATCCCAAGGTGCATGGAGGAATTTTGCATCGCCGCGAAAATCCCTCCCACCTTTCCGCAGTAGCGGAGCACGGAATTCTGCCGATCGATATGGTGGTTGTGAATCTTTATGCGTTTGAGAAAACTGCGGCTAAGCCGAACGTGCACTTCGATGAATTGATTGAGAATATCGACATTGGCGGGCCTTCGATGATTCGTTCGGCTGCCAAGAATTTTCAGGATGTAGCTATCGTCACTTCTCCATCTGATTACAACCAAATTGCGGAGGAGCTGAGCCAGTCTGGCGGCGAATTGTCATTGGACACGAGATGGCGTTTAGCGCAAAAAGCTTTCGCTACGACAGCTGCTTACGATGCTGCGATTGCTTCCACGCTCGAGCGCGTGAGCAGTAACGGGCGTTTTGAATTTCACGAACCATCGGGTTTCCCGCAGAATCTGCTACTGTCTTTTGCCAAGGCGATGGATCTTCGCTACGGAGAGAATCCGCATCAGAAAGCCGCTCTGTATTCAGATGGCTCTGGCCGAGGCGTGGCCAATGGGCGGCAGCTTCAAGGCAAGGAGCTTTCCTATAACAACATTGTCGATCTGCAGGCGGCGTGGGAACTGGCTCAGGAGTTTGAAGAGCCGGCGTGCGCAATTATCAAGCACACCAACCCGGCGGGCGCCGCTACGGGCGCGACCCTGGTCGAGGCTTACAGGAGGGCGCTGGAGTGCGATCCGGTTTCGGCGTTTGGGGGAGTGATCGGCGTTAATCGTCCTGTGGATGAAGACGCGGCGGAAGAAATGGCTAAGCTTTTTCTGGAGGCGATCGCGGCTCCGGCATTGGGTGAAGGCGCTAGAGCTAAATTCGCTGCGAAAAAGAACCTGCGGCTAATGGAGATCGCGGATACGCAACAAAAATGGGTATTGAAGAACGTCTCTGGTGGGATTTTGCTGCAGGATGCCGACGTGCGTCGGCTTACGGAAAGTGACATGAAAGTAGTGAGCAAGCGCCAACCGACGGCCGAAGAAAAACGCGCTTCATTGTTCGCCTGGAAAGTTTGCAAGCATGTGAAGTCGAATGCGATTGTCTATGCTCGCGAAGGGCAGACTGTGGGCGTGGGCGCAGGACAGATGAGCCGCGTGGATTCCTGCAGGATCGGGGCGATGAAGGCGGTGCTGCCGCTGAAAGGCACGGTTGCGGCGTCGGACGCGTTTTTTCCCTTCCCGGATGGGGTTGAAGAAATTGCCAAGGCTGGCGCGACTGCAATCATTCAACCGGGTGGATCGGTGCGCGACCAGGCGGTAATCGAGACCGCGGATCGTCTGGGGCTGGCCATGATTTTCACGGGTGTTAGGCATTTCCGGCACTAGGGTCGATAATCAGCATTAAATATTCGCCTGTTTGACCGCAGTATGGGTGGTTTATCATTTCTAGTGGAATTTCACGTGTGTTTCCTGGAGGGATAAGTCTTGAAATCTGGTGGTCATGTGCCGGGATGGGTTGAACTTTACCATGCCGCGCTTTTGGAAGTTGATTACGAAAAGCTTCCCCAGAGTATAAGACTCGCGGAGGAAGCAATTGAAGCCAGGCTTGCGATTCTCGCGGCATCGGGTGGTCAGAACGAAATGTCTGCTATTCAGGATGCGCGACGAAACTTGCGCGCCTTGCAGAAAGAGATGGAGGTTCATTGGACAGTGACTACGCAGCGTGTCCGTCGCTCGCATCCAGAGTTCGACGGCGACTACGTGGTTTTTGTCGATGCCAATCGGCATTACGTCGAAGTGACCGATGGGGTTTGCCGGTTGCTGGGTTACAGCCGGGAAGAACTGCTGGCCAAGACAATCGATGACATTGCTGACCCGGAACTGCGGGCACAGGTGCCAGACACTTTTGGCGAATATGTTAAGCAAGGCGAAATGGAAGGAACCTACAGCCTTCTCGGCAAGGACGGTAGCCGCATTCCGATTCGCTATCGAGCAAAGGTTTATCCAGATGGATGCTACGTGGCCCGGTGGAAACCGCTTAATCAGGAATCTCAGAGTCAATCTCTCAAAGAACAAGCATCTTAAGTCCATCCGTCCCTGTACCTCCGAATGTTTTGCACGTGCTTCTTGTGGGGACATTTTCCCTATCATTGTTGACGAAGGTTTACAATAAAACGAGCACCCAGCTTTGGCGGTTTGGCATCCAACCGCTATGGGTTTGGAACTCCAAAGGTATTCGATGAAAAGCATGCGCTGGTCTATTTTTGTTTTTACACTCTTTTCGGCAGGGATGATGGTCGCGCAGGACACTCCTGCGTCGTCCGCCGCTGCTTCCTCGACTTCAAAACCGGCCAGCAATGCTACCTCTCCGCGAAAGACCGACCGGGCCAGCGCCTACTATCACTACAGCGTGGCGCACATGTACGAAGATCAGTTTGCGGTATACAACCGCAGCGATCTGGCAACCAAAGCCATCGAGGAATATCGGCTTGCCATTGATGCTGATCCGACATCCGAGTATCTGACTTCAGGGTTGGCGGAACTTTATGCCAAGACCGGACGCATCCGCGATGCGGTGCTGGAAGCTCAGGATATCCTTAAAAAAGATCCCAATAATTTGGAAGCGCACAAGCTTTTGGGCCGAATTTATCTGCGCTCGCTGGGAGACGTGCAGAGCGGCAGCGGTTCTGACAGTGTGTTGAAATTGGCCATCGAGCAATACCAGGAAATCATAAAGATCGAGCCCGACAACGTGGACGATCATTTGCTTCTTGGCCGGCTTTATCGGTTGAACAACGATTTGCGCAAGGCGGAAAGCGAATTCAAGACCGCGGTAAAGCTTCAGCCCGATTCGGAAGAAGCCGTAACCACGCTGGCTTACCTGTACAACGAAGAAGGCGACAGCGCTCGTGCTGCGGAGGCCTTGAGTGCGGTTCCGGACGCCTCCCGTTCTGCCAAGCTCTATTCCGCGCTGGGCTACACGTACGAGCAGCGCAAGGAATACAAGCAAGCCATTACGGCCTACAGAAAGGCGATTGAACTGGATCGCGACAACCTCGATGCCATTCGGGGGCTGGCGCAGAATTTATTGAATGACGGGCAGACTGACGCCGCGCTTGAGCAGTACAAGATTATTGCCGAATCGAATCCTGAAGATGCGCAGACCTATCTGCGTATGGCTGAGATCTACCGCCGGAACGGCAATTTTGATCTGGCATTGGACAATTTGAAGAAGGCTGAATCCATGGTGCAGGATTCCATGGAAGTACCCTACAACATTGCGGCGGTTTATCAGGCGCAAGGCCGTTATGACGAAGCTGCGGAAGTTCTGCAGGACCTGGTAAAGAAAACTGACAAGCCGGATAACAGTTACAGCCAAAGCGAGAAAAATAACCGCGCTGTGTTTTTGGAGCGGTTGGGCACGGTTTATCGCGACAACAACAATCAGCAGCTAGCGATCGAAACATTTCGCAAAATGCTTCCTTTGGGCGATGACAATGCCGAGCGCGGCTACCAGCAGATTATCGATACTTATCAGGAAGCCAAGCAGTGGCAAAAGGCCGCTGACGTAGCCAAGGAAGCGACGCAAAAACTGCCGAATGATCGCGGCCTGAAAATGGTTTACGCCGCCCAGCTCGCCGACATGGGTCAACCGGATGTGGGCCTGACCCAGGTTAAATCTCTGTTGAATGGCACTCCGCAGGATCGCGAGGTGTACATCAACCTGGCGCAGATGAACAGCCGCCTCAAGCGCTGGCCAGAGGCGCAAGCAGCACTGGACAAGGCCGCACAACTTTCTACCAAAGATGAAGACAAGCAATACGTCGAGTTTTTACGTGGATCGACCTACGAGCGGCAGAAAAAATACGACCAGGCGGAAGAAGTTTTTCGCAAGATACTAGCTGCGGATCCTCAAAATGCGGCGGTGCTCAACTATCTCGGATACATGCTCGCCGATAAGGGCACCAAACTGGACGAAGCGCTAATCATGATCAAGAAGGCGGTCGAACTCGAGCCAGCTAATGGCGCGTATCTGGATTCTTTGGGCTGGGCCTATTTCAAGATGGGCAAGTATGAACTGGCCGAAGATAATCTGATGAAAGCTTCGCAGCATATGGGCATGGATCCCACTGTTCAGGATCACCTCGGGGATCTGTATCAGAAAACCGGGCGTCTGAAACTGGCTGCGGCGCACTGGGAACGGGCGCTGGACGAGTGGAATAAGACCGTAGCTGCGGAAGTGGACACTGACAACGTGACGCAACTGACGAAGAAGTTGGAATCGGCCAAGGTTAAGCTGGCTAAGGAAGAGCCGGGGAATAAATAGTAACTCGATCGGAGCCGCGCCGTCGGAAATTGCTCCCTAGAGACCGACCCCACCGCCTCAGGATGACAGGGCTTTTCTGTTAAACTTTCTGCATGCTCGCCGACTACGCGGTGCGGGTGGAGCAATCCCGCGGACGCCGTTATCCCGAGCCTCCGCATCCTTATCGCGACGACTTTCAGCGGGACCGCGATCGCGTTATCCACGCCAGAGCTTTTCGCCGGCTTGAGGCGAAGACCCAGGTTTTCACTCGCCGCCATTCCGACCATTTTCGTAATCGTCTCACCCATACCATTGAAGTTGCACAGATCGCCCGCACCATCGCGGCTCAGCTTGGCTTGAATATTGATCTGGTCGAGGCCCTTGCTTTGGTGCATGATGTGGGCCATCCGCCGTTTGGCCACGCCGGCGAAAAGGCCCTCGATCTGGCCATGCGCGAGCATGGGTATTTTTTCGACCACAATCTGCACGCTCTGCGTATCGTGGAAGACTTTGAGTCGCGTTATGCGGCCTTCCGCGGGCTCAACCTGACGTTCGAAGTTCGCGAAGGCATCATCAAGCATTCGCATGATTATCAGGCTGAGCAGCATCCGGAGCTTGCCGAGTACTTGCTTGATCTTCGTCCGCCGCTTGAGGCCCAACTTATCGACGTCGCCGATGAGATCGCTTACAACACCGCCGATCTTGATGATGGCTTCGAATCCCGGCTGCTTACGCTCGATCAGATCCGTAGCCGCCTGTCCGTATTTGGTCGCTTCTACGACGAGGTTCAAGCGATTTATCCGGATGCGCTTAAGAAGCTGAAATTCAACGAGGCGCTCAAGCGCATGCTCAACCGTTGGGTTGGAGATTTGATTGAGAATACTAAAGAACAAATTGGGCAGGCAGGCACCCGCAGTCTTGATGATATTCGTTCGTGCAACCGCCGGCTGGTCACGCTGAGCGCGCCAATCGAACAGGAGCGGCGCGAGACCAAGGATTTTCTCTACAAGAATCTTTATTTCAGCGAGACGCTTAGTCCGGAGAAAAGCGATGCGGAGCGCGTGATTCGAGAGCTGTTCAAGTTCTGGATGGAGCATCCGGGAAACTTGCCGGCTAGCCACGAGGAGAAGGCGAGGATCGAACCCCTTCCGAGAATCGTCTGCGACTACATTGCCGGTATGACTGACAATTTTATTTACGAACAGTATGAAAAGTACTGCGGGCGGAAGTGAGCTTGGTTGGCGGGTGGTGTGAGTAGCGTCGGTTTTTGCGAAAATTGTGATGGTCGCTGCGGACGTATGCCCAAGCCGTCGAGTTTTGAAGGGAATGGCTTCTCAGCCGTTGCCGATAATCCTTTTGGCGTGGTGGCGGTGCGGCCGGAAGCCGCGCCCTGTTATAACTTAACCGCCCATTTCGGCCTCCTCGGGCATTCGCTTAAAGTAAACCGTCGCACTCACTTTAGGCATCCAAGCTCATGTGCTGCTTGAGTCTTGGTCACGCAGTTTCGCGAACGCGCCTTGCCAAAATTACTCTGTAAGCGGAGTATTCTTCTCCGCAAGCCTGGTTGTGGGGTACAAGGTTGTTGTAAAATAAGGACTTCGGGCACAGAGGGTTTGGCAATCGACCTGTTCTATAGACTGCGGCGGCGGGGGTCAACGGCTGCCGACATTTCAAGTTTTGCTAGTCAAATGTGTATAACACGCCACCGGGCGTGCACGAAGCGGAGCCCGTTGCTCCCTCTATCGGAGGAATGTAGAAAATGAAGAATCGTGTACTTTTAGCGCTAACCGTCTCAGTCATGCTTGCTTTGCCAGCCCTTGCTCAGCAGAGCGGCACGACTACTCAAGATCAATCGGCCACCCCATCCACGCAGACTGCGCCGGCGACTCAGAGCGCCCCTGCTCCGGCTACGACTGATCAGAGCTCGTCTTCCATGTCGTCTTCGTCGTCTTCGCAAGGCATGGGCGCGACCGGCAAACAGCCTTTGCAGGCTGAAAGCCACGAAGGCTTCTGGGGCAGAGTGAATCCTTTTGCCCGCAAAAAGTATGTGCAGCGCCAGGCGCAGCCCATTCGCGATCGCCTGAACGAACTCGATGAACTCACGGCCAGCAACAGCAAGATGATCAAGGATGTGGATTCCCGCGCCCAGCAAGGCATTCAGCTGGCTTCAGCCAAGGCAAACGAAGCTGACCAGCATGCCATCGACGCCGGCAACAAGGCCCAGGCGGCGCAGCAGACTGCTACGCAGGCCAACACCCGTCTTTCCACGGTTGAACAGGTAGTCGGCAACATCGATCAATACAAAGCCAGTACCCAGACGGAGATCCGCTTCCGTCCCGGACAGAGCGTGCTGAGCCAGAACGCCAAAACTGCGCTTGATGATATGGCTACGCCGTTGAAGAGTCAGCGTGGCTACATTATTGAAGTGCAGGGATTCTCCTCAGGACACGGCCAGACTGCGATTGCTACCTCGCAGAAAATGGCGGACTCGGTAGTAAGGTATCTGGTTCTCAACCACGATATTCCGGTATACCGGATTTATGTCGTGGGCATGGGGAACGCTCCAGTGCCGAACGCCAATACCGAAGAACAGCCGAAAACCAAGCGGGCCAGCGGCGGCCGCGTGGAAATCAGCCTGATGAAGAACGATTTAGAGCAGCTGAGTTCGAACGCTCCTGCGGCGGATCAGCAGGCACAACCCAAGTAATTTTTCGGACGACGGGCACGCCCGGTCGCCCTCCCCCAGAAAAAGCTTCTTGCGCAAGCAAGAAGCTTTTTTATGTGTTCAATAACCCCAGGGTTCGTATCAGGGCACGACTTTAGTCGTGCCGATAGATCGCAAAATAATTTCGGCTTTAGCCGCTCGATTCGTATCAGGGCATCGCTTCAGCGATGCCGTTTGCTTCCAAATCCGTCGCGCCTTCAGGCGCTGCCGATTGCAAATCGCTTCGCGGGCGGCTCCCATCCTTGCCGTGGAGTCATTCAAGAGACGATCTGCCGCGTTTTTCCGCGGACGTTTAGCCGCTGGGATCGGGAACTGTTCACACCACGGTAGCGGTTTCTTGCTTCATTTTTTCGGCTTGATAGTGCGTCGTGAGCGCATCGATCACGGGCTGCAGTTTTCCGTCCATTACTTCTTGAAGCTGGTGGATGGTCAAGCCAATGCGGTGGTCAGTCACGCGGTTCTGGGGAAAATTGTAAGTCCGAATCTTCTCGCTGCGATCTCCCGAACCTACCATCGCTTTGCGTTCCTTGGCCAGCGCGTCCTGCTGCTTTTGCATTTCCATTTCGTAGAGGCGTGAGCGCAGCACGCGCATGCCTTTTTCGCGGTTCTTGATTTGTGACTTTTCGTCCTGGCAACTGACTACCGTGTTGGTGGGGATGTGAGTGATGCGGACCGCAGAGTAAGTCGTGTTGACCGATTGTCCGCCTGGGCCGGAGGAGCAGAAGGTATCGATGCGCAGGTCTTTCGCCTCGATTTTAACATCTACGTCTTCTGCCTCGGGCAGAACGGCGACCGTTACCGCCGAGGTGTGAATACGGCCCTGCTGCTCGGTTGCCGGGACGCGCTGCACGCGATGCACGCCGCTCTCATATTTCATGCGGGAAAAAACCCGCTGGCCTTCAATCAGCGCGATGACTTCTTTCAACCCGCCAGCGGAAGACTCCGAGGTCGAGAGCACTTCCACTTTCCAACCTTGAGTCTCGGCGTATCGCGTATACATGCGAAACATTTCCGCCGCGAATAAAGTGGCTTCGTCGCCGCCGGTGCCTGCACGGATTTCGAGAATAACATCCTTTTCATCGTTAGGATCTTTGGGCAGGAGCAGAACTTTGAGCTCGTCTTCCACCCCACCAACTCGCGCTTCGAGCTTGTCCAACTCCTCCTGGGCGTAGGCGCGCATGTCCGGGTCTTTCTCGTCGGCAAGCATGGCGCGACTCTCGGCGATCCCCCGCTTCAGATCTTTGTATTCGCGGTATCGCTCAACAATAAGACTGATTTCACTATGCGCTTTGGCAGTCTTCTGATATCGCGCCGAGTCGTTCATAATTTCCGGCGAGGCGAGGGTCTGCGTTAGTTCTTCATAGCGTGCTTCGATTTGGTCAAGGCGTTCAAACATGATGTTTCCTGTAGAAACGTAGCTTGCTACGTTTCGGCTCCGCGGAGACGTAGCAAGCTACGTCTCTACCGCTTATTTTAGTTGTAGAAGAAAAAAGAGGCAGAAAGACTTTAGCGGCGGAGCCGCTAAGCGATTACTAACTCGCCGCCACGCTCTTTTTCCAGCGACATGGCGTGGTCTAGCGCCACAATGGCACACTCTGCCTGCTCGTCCGAGGGAGGCTTAGTCGTGATTCGCTGCATCCACAAGCCGGGGGCGGTCATGAGGGCGAATAGCGATCCGCGATGCTTGGCGGCGAAACGAATGATCTCATACGATAAGCCCGTGATCACCGGCAGCAGCGCAATTCGGACCGCGAAACGCGCCCAGAAGGTGGTGACCGGCACCAACATATATACGAAGATCGAGATGATCATCACGGTCATCAGGAAGCTGGTTCCGCAGCGCGGATGATAGGTCGTATATTTTTGCACCGAAAGCGTGTCCAGCGGGTCGCCGTTCTCGAACGCGAAAACCGTTTTGTGCTCCGCCCCGTGATACTCATATACGCGGCGAATGTCTTTCCAGAGCGAAGTACCCCAAATAAACAGCAGGAATAGGGCTAAGCGAATCAAGCCGTCCACCAGATTGAAAACTACTTGCTGGCCGAACACGGGATTCACCCGCTTCAACTCCGTGGTTGCGAGAAGCGGCAAAAACTTGTACATGAAAATAAAAAAGCCGACGGAAAAGATGATGTTGACGGCGGCAATCCAACCGCTGATTTCGAGCTTTTTCTTCTCCGGCTCGCCGGGTTCAGGCGCGGGCTGTAATTCGTCCAGGGCAACGTTGGCGGAAAACTTCAGCGCGCGAAAGCCCAGGGTCATGGCGTGGCCCAGCGTCATGACGCCGCGTACCACCGGCCAGCCCATCCATTTATGCTTCTCTGAAAGCCGCTCCAGCGGTTCGCTATGAGTGGACACTTCTCCGGAAGGCTTGCGGCAGGCGATAGCCCAGGCATGCGGCGAACGCATCATAACCCCTTCGAGCACGGCTTGACCGCCGACCAGCGTTTCCTCGCCGCCCTCGAGTGCGGGCAGCAACTGGATCGCTACAAAAAATCGCCACAATGTTCGCCAAAAGCGCATGTTGATTGGATGATCCTTCCGGCGGCAAAGCACCAGAACTAAGAGTACCACAGGTGCAACCGATTTAAGATAGGTTAAACGGCAGTGCGACAGTAACTTACAGAACGATAAGCCTTAACATGCGAAAATTCGCCGCAGCCTGCGAGCGCATCGCGGGTACGACAAAGAAACTGGAAAAAATCGCGATCGTCGCCAACTACCTCAAGTCGCGACCTCTGCAGGAAGCGGCGGTGGCTGCGGTTTTCCTTTCTGGCAGGCCGTTTCCTGTGTGGGAGGAGACCACGCTGCAAGTCGGCGGAAGACTGTTGTGGCAGGTGATTGAGGAACTTTCCGGCAAGAGCGGCGCGGAACTGACTGCGGCTTACCGCCAACACGGAGACCTGGGCGCAGTCGCGGCCGAAGTTCTGCCTCAGGATGGTGCGGTGACGGGCGCTGCCAACTCCGATGGACTTAGCCTTCCAGCCGTTCAAGCTGAGTTTCGCAAGCTAGCGGCAGCCCGCGGCTCTATTGCAAAAGCGGTCTTTGTCCGCGAACTATTCTCTCAGCTAACCGCGCTTGAGGCCAAATATGTCGTGAAGATTATCACCGGTGATCTGCGGATTGGACTCAAGGAAAGTCTGGTTGAAGAGGCTATCGCTAAAGCTTACGACGGGAATTTGAAAGAAGTGCAGCGGGCGAACATGCTGCTCGGTGACATCGGCGAAACCTTGCAACTCACGGCGGACAACCGCCAGGCCGCGACGCTTAGCCAAGTCAAGATGCGGTTGTTCCATCCCCTCGGCTTCATGCTGGCTAGCCCGGCGCAGTCCGCGGACGAAGCGCTTAGCTATTTTCAGGATGCGCTGGTGGAAGACAAGTACGACGGAATCCGGGCGCAGGCGCATTTCTCGGGCGGTGAGGTGCGTATTTTTTCGCGTACTCGAGATGACATCACAGAATCTTTTCCCGAACTTCCTGAGGCGCTTTCTGGATTTTCCCAAGACGTGATTCTCGACGGCGAAATTGTGGCGTGGAGCTATCTAACTGGTGAGTCTGGCGAGACTGGCAGGGCGCTTCCGTTTAGCGCACTGCAGCAACGTCTGGGCCGCAAGAAAGTCAGCGAGGAAATGTTGCGGCGCGTCCCGGTCGCGTATCTGGTTTTCGATGTGTTGTATGCCGGCGGCGAATTGCTGATCGATCGGCCGCTTGCCGAGCGGGCAAAGGTGCTGGATCAAGTATTGGCAGCGCCGCGAATCCCAATGCCAGCGATGTCCAATGCAAAGCAAGGTCGACTGGCGCTGGAATCTGGTGAGTCGACCGTCGGCGCGGCTATCGCGACGCAGGTTTTCCGCGCACCGGTGTTTCGCGCATCGTCTCCGCAGGAACTTGATCAGATGTTCGAAGCAGCCCAGGCCCGCGGCAACGAAGGATTGATGATTAAAGATCCGGCGTCGGCATACAGCCCGGGCCGCCGGGGGAAATCGTGGCTCAAACTCAAGCGCGAACTGGCCACGCTGGATGTGGTCGTAACCGCGGTGGAATACGGTCACGGAAAGCGGATCGGCGTTTTAAGCGATTACACTTTCGCGGTGCGCGACGGCGACCGGTTGCTGAATATCGGCAAAGCTTATTCCGGACTCACCGATATCGAAATTTCTGAGATGACGCAATGGTTTTTGAAGCACACTATTGAGGATCAGGGAATGCGCTTGGTGGTCGAGCCCAAAATCGTATTGGAGGTCGCTTTCAATAACATGATGCGCTCTGACCGCCACAATAGCGGCTACGCGCTGCGCTTCCCGCGGATTGTGCGCTTGCGTCCAGACAAACTACCCGAGGAGGCGGATACGATTGAAACAGTGAAAAAGATTTACGAGAAGCAGGGTCACGGTTGATTAAGCGCCGTTAGAACTCGTTGAGTATCCCATCTCGATTTCGGCCTGCATGTCCTCGATATCGCCCGTCGCGAACTCATGCCACGCCGCCGCAGAAATGACTCTTCGCTTTTTTTCGACACTGCCCACCGGCTCGCGGGAACGCATCAGTTTGAGTGCTTGTCGGACCCGCTCTGTGAATGAGAGATGACGTGCCATGTTTTCCCCCCTGTAAATAACCTTATCAGTGTTGATGCCCGTGTTCTTCACTCACCGGAATCACGCAGCCATGGGCCACTTCGCAAATTACGTGTTCGAATTGAATAGTAGTGTGATCGATGCGAAACTCCGCGTGCAGCCGTTCTTTTACATCGCGTAGAATGCGTTCGCTGACTGATGGAGGAATGTCTTCGATCGAAATATGACACGATAGCGCGCGCGTTTCTGATCCGATGTTCCAGACATGCAGATCGTGAACATCGTTTACTCCCTCAATGGACCGCATGGCGGCCTCGACACGATCCAAGCGGATGCCACGAGGCGTGCCTTCCAGCAGAATGTTCAGCGTCTCGCGGCAGATGCCGAAGCCCGACCACAGAATCAGAGCGCCGATGCCAAACGACAGCGCTGAGTCAACCCAATATTGCCCGGTGGCGAGAATCACCCAGCCGCCAACAATGACGGCTGCGGTTGAAACAGTGTCGCCAATCTCATGCAGCAAAGCGCTGCGGATGTTTACGTCCCGGCCTGAGCGATAGAGCAGCAGCGCAATTACGCCATTCATTACAACGCCGGCGGCGGCTACCCAGATCATCAAACCCGCATGTACCGGCTTGGGATTCTGCAAGCGCCGAAAGGCTTCGTAGAAGATCAGGAACGAAACCACAACCAACGAGCCCGCATTCACCAGCGCCGCCAGCACTCCCGCGCGATGCCATCCGTAAGTCTTGGTCGCACTGGGAGGGCGCGATTCCAGATACACGGCGGCCAATGAAAGTAGCAGCGCAACGAAATCAGAAAGATTGTGCCCGGCTTCGGAGAGCAACGCCAGAGAATGAGCGCGGAGGCCCGCAACCACTAGCAACGCAACGTAGGCCAGCGTAACGCCGAGCGAAATACGCAGAACCTTAGACGTCCCCTCGCCATGGCTATGCGTGTGCGTGTGCATCCACATTAAGTTTAAGGGTCTGGCACGAAGGGTTCAAGGCACACCACGCTCGATTGGTATGAAATACAATGCAACCTTATGCAAACGGCGGAAGTCGTCATCATCGGTGGAGGAATTGTTGGTTCAAGCATCGCCTATCATTTGACCGCTGCCGGATGCAAAGACGTTTTGGTGACTGAACGGGAAACGGCTCAGGGCAAGGGCTCCACAGGCAAGAGTATGGGTGGGGTGCGAGCGCAATTTTCCACGGCGATCAACATTCAGATGTCGCTTTATTCCATTCCTTTTTATGCCAGCTTCGACGAGAGGCTCGGATATCCCGCGGACTACCGGCCTCAGGGTTACTTGTTTTGTGCCACAAACGAAAAACATCTCGCCTATCTGCGCGCGAACTATCAGAAGCAAATCGCAATGGGACTCAAGGACGTTCGGCTCATCGAGGGCAACGCGATTCGAGAAATGTTTCCCCAGCTTCGCGGCGACGACATTGTCGGTGGCAGCTTTTGCTCTAGCGACGGCTTCGTCGATCCTTACAGCGTGATGATTGGATTTATGGCCTGGGCGGCGGATCATGCAGCGCGGCTCTGGAAGGGCACGCAGGTCACTGGGATTGATCGCGAGGCTGAGGGAACTTTTACCGTGCAGACCAACCGAGGAGCGGTCTCCGCGCGCAACGTGGTCAATGCTGCGGGTCCCTGGGCGAAGTCAGTCGCTGCAATGGCCGGCGTCGATCTGCCAGTGGAACCGCTGCGCCGCATGCTCGTACCGACCGAGCCGTTCGATCAATTTCCCCACAGCGCTCCCATGATTATTGATATGTCCAATGGTTTTCATTTTCGTCCGGAAGCGCTCGGGTTTCTGCTGGCGTGGAATGATCCTGAAGAGACACCCGGATACAAAATGGATTTCGATCCGGCATTCACCGAGAAGATCCTTGTGCGCGCCGCGGACCGGGTGCCGGTGTTTGAAAATTTGGCGGTCAATCCGAAACGGGCGTGGGCCGGGCTTTACGAGATGACTCCCGATCACCATCCGATTCTCGGCGAGGCGCCGGGCGTGCCGGGATTTTTTCTTGCCAACGGATTCAGCGGGCATGGAGTGATGCATGCGCCTGCAACCGGAAAAATTCTGTCTGACCTGATACTCACGGGAAAATGTGATCTGGTCGACACGTCGCTGCTTGGGTTGTCACGATTCGCCGAGGGGCGGATGATCGAAGAGACTGCCGTGCTGTGACCAGTGCACACGTAGGCCCGGATTCCCTTGTCCGGGCGGCGAACGAAGCTGGCTGGAGTTTCTGTGTTCAAATGTTCCCGTGCTTTTAAAAGATGCGCTTACGTCAGCGATTAACATCCTCACTGCAGCTCAGGTGGGGTCGCCGCGCATGAACGCCGAATTGCTTCTGCTGTTCACGCTCGGCTGCGACCGGGCTTATCTTTTCGCTCACCCCGAACGCGAACTCAATGCGGAAGAACAATCGCGCTATAAAGAAGCACTCGACCAGCGCGCAAGCGGAATCCCAGCGCAATACATAATCGGGCATCAGGAATTCTGGGGACTTGATCTGATCGTCACGCCGGCGGTGCTGATCCCCCGCCCCGAAACCGAACACGTAATCGAAACCGTGCTGAAGTTGAATGATGGAGGCCGGGCGTCCTCGCCCGGCTCTCTTCTCCGCATCGTCGACGTAGGCACGGGATCAGGTTGCATCGCGCTGGCTCTCGCCAAAGAATTGCCCCATGCAGAAATACATGCCACTGACATCTCCCCTGCAGCACTTGAAATAGCTCGCACCAACGCCGCCCGCCATCAACTCGAAAAACACATTCGCTTTCGCCAAACTGATCTGTTGCAAGGTTTCGATCACGCGGCATTCGATTTTGTGGTTTCAAACCCTCCCTACGTCGGAGAATCGGAAGAAGACCAGGTGCAGCTTGAAGTGCGCAAGTTTGAGCCACGTAATGCGGTCTTCGCGGGAACAACCGGGGTAGAGGTGATCGAACGACTGATTCCGCAGGCGCACGCCGCGCTGAAGCCTGGAGGTTGGCTAATCATCGAGATCAGTGGGACGATCGCGGATCGCGTCAAACTTTTGCTTAACCGATGGAATCAAGTTGAAATTACCAATGATCTCCAAGGCATTCCCCGCGTGATCTCCGCACAAAAATCTTGACCATGTGGCGGACCCGCGTGAAGGCTCTGTCCTACGAGCTCTGGTAGTAGTTCTCTGCGCACGATAATCTTGCCACTCGCTTCGGCTCCAAGCGAGCACCCCGAGTACCAGATGGAATCCAAAGCAAAAACTGTGCGCGCAGTGGACCTGGTTGTCATTGCCGCAATTATTTTTTCAGCGGCTGCGCACGCTCAGAATCCCACCGGCGCACTGCGCGGCGACGTGCAGGACCCAGAAGGCGGACGAATTCTCTCCGCGACCATCGTGGTGCAGGCAGCCGGATCATCGCTCAAGCGCGAGATAAAAGCAGACGAGCACGGAGAATTCCGCCTCAGCGAGTTGTTGCCGGGCACTTATCACGTCATAGTCGACGCCAAGGGTTTTGCCGAGGCCCAAGCGGATGTGAAGGTCGTCGTCAGTTCGGTCCGTGACATAACCGTCACGCTGCATCCCGCTGCCGTGCAGGAAACTGTGAATGTGGAAGCCCAGCCCTCGTCCATTACGACGCAGCCCATTGATCTGGCCAGCGCGGTTCATCAGGCCACCGTTTCAACGCAGGACTTGCAAACCTTGCCGCTGGCGGCGCGCAGCTTCGCCAACATTGCATATCTCGCTCCGGGTACGGAGCCGGTTGAACCCTCCGATCCCACCAAAGCTCGCATCACCGCGGTTTCCACTGGCGGCAGTTCCGGGTTGAACAATGAGCTCTCGGTCGATGGCGGCGACAATTCCGACGATTACATTGGCGGATTTCTGCAGAACTTCTCGCCCGATGCGATTCAGGAATTCGCCGTGCGCACTGCGCAGGAAGACGCCGACACCGGACGCACCACCGCTGGCTCGGTTGTGATTACAACTAAGCGCGGCACTAACCAGTGGCACGGCAGCGGAGCCTTTTATGAGCGCGCGGCTGCGCTCAACGCGCGTTTCCCGATTGAGAATCCGCCACCCAATCCCAAACAGCCATTCTCGCGGCAGAATTATGTGGGCACGATCGGCGGACCGATCAAGAAAGATAAGCTGTGGTTTTTCTCTTCGCTCGAATATGTGCACGAGAACGCCAGCATCGCATACAGTCCGGCGAGCCAGACCCAGTTCAACGGGCTTGCGTCTCTGGCTTCGCTGGGACTGATCGACGGCATCTCGTCGATTCCAGTCCCGCCCAATGTTCCTGTTCCCTTTCGCGATTATCTAGCTACTACGCGCTTTGATTGGTCGCAATCGCAAAAGTCGCAGTGGTTTCTGCGTGCTGCCATCGACAATTACATCACGCGCAACGCACTCGTTCAGCAAGCTGCGCTGCCTTCGACGGGTCTCGAACAGCATAACAATTACATGAACATGGTGATCAGCAACCAATACACGTTTACCCCGACCTGGCTGGGGAGTTTTGTGTTTGACGCCAGCGCATTGCATCTCACTGAGGCACGCAACTCGGACCTCGGCTTTGCGCTGGCTTTCCCTTTCACTTCGACTTCGCAAACTATTTCTGGATTCGAGACCTTTGGCGACAACCAATTCATCACGCCCATCACGGCATTCCCCGTAACTCGGACGCAGGAAAAATATCAATTCCGCTATGACGTGAGCCGTGGCTCGGGCGATCACGCTCCGCGATTTGGAATCAATTTCATTCACGAGCCCGTACTGAGCGGCGCGCTCTCGGGCACGCCCGAGACTCTGATTACTTACACCGAAGATCCGACGTTCTACGCAGCCAATCCTTCGCAGTTTTATTTCAATCTGAATTGCGTCAAGCCTCCGGCTGACGTTACCTGCGTCAATACGCCCGCGCGCAATGGCAGTTTCTCTCAGAATGTGCAGAGGCTTGGCCTTTACGCCGAAGATTCG
>Ga0073928_10004430_pt1 | contig 20790 bp, 20 predicted proteins | sample PaiPotPPA55metaG_FD_76969 | JGI IMG/M metagenome (GOLD analysis project Ga0073928, IMG submission 76969) | Iron sulfur acid spring bacterial and archeal communities from Banff, Canada, to study Microbial Dark Matter (Phase II) - Paint Pots PPA... ...
GAGGCGGAACCGCCGTTGAGCGTCCAGTCCGAGAACGACAGCGTCACGCTCTGGCTCGTGCCGTCGGTGAAGTTCACCGTCGCGGTACCGGTCGAGGGCCCGTTGGTGGCGGCACCGAGGAATGCGATGCTGCCGGATCCCGACACGGCGACCGTCTGGCCGTTGGCCTGGTAGTTGTCTGCTGAGCCGGCGGACACGTTGGGCCAGGTGAACGTCGTTCCCGATGCGGTGAGCTGGGAACCCGGGCTGACGCCGGCCGCCGAGAGGGCCTGCGCCGAGTAGGCGAAGCCGTCGCCGTCGAAGTTGGCGCCGGACGAGCCGTCGCTCACGATGCCCGTGTTGTTGTACGTCGCCGCCGCGCTCGTGCCGTCGACGTAGACGGCGTCACTTCCGTACAGCGGCTGGGTGAACGACGAGATGAACTGGCTGGCGTCCGTGTCGGGCAGGTTGTAGGTGTTGAAGACGCCATAGCCGTCGCTCACCGTCTGCTGCGCCAGGCTGGTTGCGGTCGACGCCGAGGTGTTCTGGATGTCGATCGCCGCGGGGGCCAACTGCGCCTGCGTCATGTCGGGCACGGCAGGCACGCCCCACGTGCCGTAGTACGGGTTCCAGCTGTAGTTGAGCAGGTCGCCGACGACGATTCCGTTGTAGGACAACGTTGTCGAGGAAGGCCCGATGAAATACAAGGAGATGATTTTGTTCGGCAGGTCGTTGCGCAACGCCTGGACGAGGTAGGGGAACGACCATGCGTTCGGCTGTGCCGTGCCGTTTGTGCCGTAGTCGGCGTACTCATCGTCGAAGTCGATGCCGTCGAGGCCGTAGGTGGACACGGCGTTGGACAGTTGCGTCGCGAACGCGGTCGCGCTCGGCTGGTCGGGGAAGTTGGCGAACCCGGCGCCCTGGTGGTTGCCGAGGACGGAAAGCAGGACCTTGATTCCTTGGGCTTGGAGCGGCGCGATCTGCGTCGCGGCGTTGTCGAGGACCGCCTGCACCTGCGGGTTGAAGTACAGTTCGGCGCTGGTTCCGTTGTAGTTGATGTTCGCGGCGAAGATGATGGCGATGTCGAATACGTTGGCTCCGTTCGAGGCCAGCACATACTTGCCGACGTTGGTGATGCTGTCGTTGTTGACCTCGACGTAGGCGGTCGTGATCGGTCCGGACTTCGTGGCTTTGGCGGCGGCCTTGGCACCGGTGGCCGCGGCTGCGGGGGTGGCCATTCCGGCACGCACTACCGCCGAGGACGTGCCGGCGACTGCGACGGCGAGCCCTGCGTTGCGGAGCAAGCGACGACGGGTAACCTGCGGGCTGTCGTTCATGGGTTATCTCCTCAGACAGGGAGATGGAGCCGGGCCGCGCTGTGGGTTGCGCGGATGCTTCATAAAAATGGACTAGACCATGGGAGACGTCAAGGGTTCCTGGCGAGATTTGTCTGATGAAGTGCCGAAGTCTCCTGCGTGCGAAAGATGGCGGCGACGTGGTTTCGGAGCCACTGGTGGGCGGGATCGAGGTCCTGTCGTACGTGCCAGGCCTGGGGCTGATGCGCCTCCGGGAGTTCGGCGGGGATCTCGTAGAGGTGGGCACCACGGCGACGACGTCGCGGGTGAGGCCGTGCCGGTCGAAGATCTCGTCCAATGGGCCACGGGGGGCGGCCTCGTCGTGACACGGTGATGTGTTCGACGGCTGCGATACGGCTCGGCGTGACGGATCCGGAGGCCAAGCGGTGGCCCGGGGCGACCATGCCGACCATGCGTTCCCGGCTGAGTGGCTGGACGCGCACTTCGGGGCCGAAATCCTCGATGACGCCCACGTCGAGGTCGATGAGTCCGTCGCGCAGAGGTGCGAGGTCCTCGTCGCCCTCGGGTACGAATCGCAGGATGACCCCGGGCGCGACGGCTCGGATCCGGGTGGCGAGTTGCGCGGTGAGGTAGCTGATCGCCGCGTCATTGGCGCGGATGGTGAAGGTGTGCTGCAGAGACGCGAGATCGAGGCCGCGGCCGATCTCGACGAGCGCGTGCGCCTCCTCGATCAGGTGGTGCAGGCGCTGCTGGATGGCCAGGGCACGCGGAGTGGGAGCCAGGCCGCGGCCCGCGCGCACGAGAATCGGGTCGCCGAAGGCTTGGCGGATGCGGCCGAGAGTGCGGCTCGTGGTCGGCACGGACAGGTGGAGGCGTCGGTCCGCTGATCGCGGCGCGTGCGGTCATGGGAATCGGCGCCGCCCTGGTCATGCCCGGCACGCTGTCCATCCTCGCCACCGTCTTCCCGCCGGCCGAGCGGCCCAAGGCGATCACGATCTGGGCCTCGGTCGCGGGCGGGTCGGTCGCGGTGTCCATTACCTGGTCGGGTGCGATGCTCGAGAGCTTTTGGTGGGGAGCGATCTTCCCCGGCATGGCCGCGGTGGCCGCGCTCTCGGTCGTAGGCGTGACCGGGCTGCTTTACGGGTTCATCCAGGCCCCGGACGGACGGGTGGGCCGCGGCGCCGATCCTGGTCGCCTTCGTGATCGGTATCGCCGGCCTGGTCGAGTTCGTCGCCTGGGAGCGACACCACACGCACCCGATGCTCGACATCGGCTTCTTCGCCGAACGGCGTTTCAGCCTGGGCTGCCTCTCGATCGCGGCCGCCTACCTCGCCCTGTTCGGCATGTGCTTCGTCTTCACCCAGTACCTCCAACTCGTGCGCGGCTACTCGCCGCTGGCCGCCGGCCAGTACGCGCTGCCCGCCGGTCTCGCGCTGCTCGGCGTGGGCATCGGACTCACCATGCCGCCGGCCACCGGCGCGATCATGTCCTCGCTGCCGCCCCTTCTACCACAACCGCTGGGAACCGGGGATGGTCCGCTTCGTCACCGCCTTCTCCCACAGCACCGACGACATCGACCGGCTCCTCGAAGCGGTCCGCCGCCACGCCCGCTGATCTCAGCGCGCTATTGCCGAGCGCCGATGAGCGCTGAGATGCGACCCACAGCCTCGAAGATGAGCGGGGTCGCTTCGGTCATGGTGTCGAAGACGAACGTTCCGTCTCCGTAGCGCTCCAAGATTTCGGCGAGACGGTCCTTCGCGTCCGTGAGTTCACCGTCCGGCGTCGTCGACATGTCGCAGTAGGTCAGCGCATCCGCGAACAGGCCACTGATTGGTGGAAACTCCGCCTCGAGCTCTGCGTGCAAGCCGCGGTTCCTGGCCTCGATGCACGCGCATGTGTGGTGGGCGACCAGTGAGCAGATGCGCGGATCGGCCCCTGCGACATCGCGCAGATAGCGTGCGCCGTCTAGCTGATGCATTCCCGTCTTGACGAGATCGGGCGCGTACCCGATGTCGTGCAGCCACGCCGCAGCCGCCAGGAGTTCCGCGTCATCGCCGAGGACGTCCGCGAGCAATTCGGCTAGGTGGCCGACACCCTGGCTGTGCGCCCAGCGGCGCGGCAGCGGTCGGGCAAGAAGTTCCTCGACGAGGGCGCGAGCCCATGGCAGCAGATCCATGGCCACGAACCTTACTCACCCGGCACACGCGGCATAGGCGTATCCGCCAGACGTCTTCAGGCGTCGAGGAACCCCGAACCGGTGCGGCGCGTCAGAGTGGCGTATCCGGACTGGGGCTTTCGGGATCGAGGGATCGAGATGCTTTTCCGCGTGCTCCTCCTCGGAGTGGGGATCTTCCTGTTCCTCGGCGCAGTGGTGATCTCGCTCGTCCACATCGCCGAGCCGGTCCCCGGCCTTCATTGCATGGCGATGAAGTTCAACAAGGACGGCCAACTGGTGGCGGCCTGCCCGGACACGCAGTACGTGCGCCACGTCGGGATCGGGATCGCCTTGGGAGTGGTCGCCATCACGATGATCGTCGGGAGCACCCTGGGGTTACGGCGCCCCTAGCGGCCAGAGTTGGCGGCCAGCGCCTGGGCTACATCGTCGTCCTTGGGCCCGAGGAACATCGGGTCGGGCTTGAGCGTGGCCTGATAAACCGCGTTGAACGCCGCCGCGACCTCGCGCAGGTTGTCCCTGATCCACTCCGTCGACGGGCCCTCCTGGAGGCCGTTCGGGTCGCCGACGCCGTATGCCTCGATGCCGGCCGCGCGGCAGAGATAGATGGCGCGGGGGATGTGGAAGCTCTGGCTGACGAGGATCGCCTTGCTCACGCCGAAGATCTGCTTGGCCCTATCGCAGCTCTGCCACGTGTCGAAACCCGCGTAGTCGAGGACGATCAGGTCCTCGGGTACGCCCTTCGACATCAGGTAGTCGCGCATCGCCTTGGGCTCGTTGTACATCGGCGTCGAGTTGTCGCCGGTCACGAGGAAGACCTTGAACTTGCCCGCATGCCAGAGCTTCAGGGCCAGGTCGAGCCTGCCCTGCAGGTACGAGCTGGGCTGGTCGCCTTGGACTCCCGCGCCGAAGACGATGCCGACCGGTTCTGCGGGGACGTCTGCGGCCGAGTACACGTACTGGTCGCCTTGTGAGCGCACGAAGATGATCGGAACGAACAGCAGGATCGTGGCGACGGAGAGGAGTTGGAAGGAGCGGCGTCGGCCTACGCGGGTCCGGAGGCTGAATGGGTGAAGGATGCGGGCTACGAGGCGGCTCAAGCGGCTCCGCCCCAGGTGAATCGTCCGCTGGCACCACGACCTCGTCGAGCTCTTCTTCCCGCTGCGTCACGTGAGTGATTACGCGGATCTCAAGCGGGCGGTTCCGGCGATCTGAGCTCGGGCCGAGCAGGCACGGAAAAACACTACGGCCCTCGCGGGAACCGGGATTCGGAACCCACGAGGGCCAAGCCTCAAGGAGCGGCCTTCAGGTCAGGCCGCGACCTTCTCCATCGGCGCCTCGGTGCCGGTACCGGCGGCGACAGCACCCGCCGGAGCCTCGATCGCCGGGGCGGGAGCAGGAACGGCGACCTCGGTGAACTCGAAGCGCGGGCTCTCGAAGGCGGTCAGCGAGACGGCCTCGCGGCGGAAGAAGCCCGCGAGGATCCAGTCCATGCACACCCGGACCTTGCGGTTGAAGGTGGGGACCCGGCTGACGTGGTAGGCGCGGTGCATGAACCAGGCCGGCCAGCCGCGCAGCTTCGTGCCGTACACGTTGGCGACGCCCTTGCCGATGCCGAGGCCCGCGACCGAACCGACGTGCTTGTGCACGTAGTCCTTCACCGGCTTGCCGCGCAGGGCCGCGACGATGTTGAGGGCCAGCACCTTCGCCTGGCGCACCGCGTGCTGGGCGGACGGGGAGCACCAGTTGCCCGCGCCCTTGGACAGGTCCGGGACCTGGGCGCAGTCGCCGGCGGCCCAGACGTAGTCCGTGCCGACGACGCGGAGGTTGGCCTGGGTGTCCACGTGGCCCTTCGGGCCGAGCGGGATGCCGAGGTTCTCGACGACCGGGTTCGGCTTCACGCCCGCGGTCCACACGATGGTGGACGCGTCGACCTCGGTGCCGTCGGAGAGCACCACGTGCTTGTCGACGCAGGAGTTCAGGAAGGTCTTCATCTTGACCTGGATGCCGCGCTTGCGCAGCTCCTCGGCCGTCCACACGCCGAGCTCGGGGCCGACCTCGGGCAGGATCCGGTCGGCGGCCTCGACCAGCAGGAAGCGCAGGTCCTCTGGCTCGACGTTGTTGTACCACTTGCACACGTCGCGGGCCATGTCCTCCATCTCGGCGATGGCCTCGACACCCGCGAAGCCGCCGCCGACGAAGACGAACGTCAGCGCCTTGCGACGCAGCGCCTCGTCCTTGATGGAGTCGGCGAGGTCGATCTGGCCGATGATGTGGTTGCGGAGGCTGATGGCCTCCTCGACCTGCTTGAAGCCGATGCCGTTCTCCGCCAGACCCGGGATCGGCAGCGTGCGCGGCACGGAGCCGACGGCCACCACCAGCTGGTCGAAGCCCAGCTCGTAGGGCTCGCCCGCGATGGGCTCGATCCGGGCGGTGCGGCGGGAGTGGTCGATCTCGACGACCTTGCCCGTGACGACCTCGGCGTTCGGGCCCTTGATCACCCGGCGCAGCGGGGCGACGATGTTGCGCGGGGCGATCGAGCCGGCCGCGGCCTCGGGCAGGAACGGCTGGTAGGTCATGTAGGAGCGGGGGTCGACGACCGTGACGATCGCCTCGCCGCGCTTGAGGTTCTTCAGGATCCGCCGCGCCGTGTACAACCCCACGTAGCCGCCGCCGATGACGAGGATGCGCGGCGGGATGTTGGCGGGGGACACCGGGGCAGGGGCGTGTTCTGCGATATTGGTCATAGGGGGCTCGCTCACTCGATTCCTTCGACGCGTCCTACTGCATGTGTCGGTCGCTCGGCATCGAGCGGCTGTGGCCTTGCATGGCGATCCTCGACGCACAGCCACGGCGTTGGGGCAGACGGTCTCGGAAGAGGCGCCCGCTGGACACCTCGGTGTTACGAAAATCTCGCTTAGCAGCTTCTAGTTACGACAGCATTATACGAGCAACGCAAGGGTGACAGGACACCCGTGCATGGTCCGGATTCTTGACAGTCTGCCAGAGTTGTCGGAGGGCCTCGTTATCGTCGGGGGCTATGGGTACCACACTGACGGCGGCCGAGGCCCGACGCGCCGCCCTGCGAGCTCAGGGCCTCCTCGGGGCGCTGCCCGGGCGCACCGTGCCGGGACTGCTGCGCCGTCTCGGGGCGATCCAGCTCGACACCATCTCCGTACTGGCCCGTTCCCAGGAACTGGTTCCCTTCGCGCGGCTCGGGGCGGTCGGCAGGCCTGCCGTGCACCGGGCTTTCTGGGAGCCGAAGGGGCCGGGAGCAGCACGCGCCTTCGAGTACTGGGCCCACGCGGCCTGCGTCCTGCCCGTCGAGGACTGGCCGCTCTTCGCCTTCCGTCGGCGATCATATCGAAGCCGTAACGATATGTGGGGGATGGCCCCGGACCATGTTTCAGTGCGCGGCGTTTTGGAACGGCTCGCCGTCGACGGGCCGCTGACGACGACCGAACTCGGCGGGGCTCGCAAGACCCCGGGCTGGTGGGACTGGTCGGACGTGAAGCAGGCGGTGGAGTATCTGCTGGCCTGTGGTCACGTGGTGTGCGTGGAGCGTCGCGGATGGCGACGGGTGTACGACCTGCCGGAGCGGGCGCTGCCGTCGGAGGCGCTGCACGACGAGCTGACCGACCACCAGTGCAAGGTCGAACTGCTGTCGCGGGCCGGCCGAGCGCTGGGCGTGGGTACGAAGTCGGACTTGAATGACTATTACCGGCTGAAGAACATCGCCCACTTCGCGGACCTGGCGGCGGAGGCCGGGCTCGTACCCGTGGAGGTCGAGGGTTGGGGGCAGGCGGCGTGGGCCGCGCCGGAGGCGCTGGAGTTCCTCGAGGCCGGCGGGCGCGGGCGGCACCGCACGACGTTGCTGTCGCCGTTCGACTCGCTCGTCTGGGAGCGGGCGCGCACGGAGCGCATGTTCGGGCTCAGCCACCGGCTCGAGGCGTACGTGCCGAAGGCCAAACGGGTGCACGGTTACTATGCGATGCCATTACTGCACGGTGGGGAGTTGCTCGGCCGGGCCGATCCCGCGCGGGAGGCGGACCGGAAGCTGGGTGACGTGCTGATAGCGCGTCAAGTCTCGCTGGAGACGCCGCGGGCGGTGGAGCCGATGGCCCGGGCGCTGTGGGAGGCCGCGAGCTGGGTCGGATGCAGCCGAGTGCGGGTGGAGAGCGTCCTCCCGGTGGAACTGGCGGAGCCGTTGCGCCGAGCGGTGGATGCGCAGGCGGAAACTGTGGCGGCCACGGCGGCCGGCGCGGCGGCCGAGTGAGTGTGGCGAGGGGCGACGGCGGGCTACGGGGCCGCCGCGAACAGGTGACTGGGACGAGGAGAGCGACGTGAGCACGGGGGTGCGGATGACCGCGGACGAGGCGGTTCTTGGGGGCGGGCGTGCGGCGGCGGGGGCGCGGCGCTCGCGGCTCGGCGTCCCGGCGGGCGCGGCCGGCGGCCATAATGAGGCGGTGACCTCCGCACCGAACAGCCCGCCGCGCACCCGGATGACCGGGAAGGAGCGTCGCGAGCAACTGCTGGAGATCGGCCGCTCGCTCTTCGCGGACCGCGGCTTCGACGCGACCAGCGTGGAGGAGATCGCGGCCAGGGCGGGCGTGTCCAAGCCGGTGGTCTACGAGCACTTCGGCGGCAAGGAGGGGCTCTACGCCGTCGTGGTCGACCGGGAGATGCGCACGCTGCTGGACATGGTGACCTCGGCGCTGACCGGCGGGCACCCGCGCGAACTGCTCGAGCAGGCGGCGTTCGCCCTGCTGGACTACGTGGAGAACTACAGCGACGGCTTCCGGATCCTGGTGCGCGACTCGCCGGTGGCCGCGTCGACCGGCAACTTCGCCTCGCTGATCAGCGACATCGCCACCCAGGTCGAAGGGATCATGGCGACGGAGTTCCGGCGGCGCGGGTACGACCCGGAGTTCGGCGCGATGTACTCGCAGATGCTGGTCGGGATGGTGGCGCTGACCGGGCAGTGGTGGCTGGACGCGCAGAGCCCGAGCAAGGACGAGGTCGCGGCGCACATGGTGAACCTGGCCTGGAACGGGCTGTCCGGGCTCGAACACCAGCCGCGGCTGATGACCCGTCGGGGGTATCGGGCGCGCAAGGCGCGGGAGGCGAGCAAGGCCCGGGAGGCGCGGGAAGCCGCGGCGGCGACCGCGGCGCAGGCGACGGGCGGGGCGGTCGAGGCCGTCGAGGCGGTCGGGGTCGAGGGCACTGCGGCGGCGACGGGTGCGGCTGTGGACGCGGTGAGCGGCGCGGAGGACTGAGCGGCCGCGGGCGCAGCCACGTCACGGTCGAGCGGCAGACTTGACGTCAAGATACTTGGCGTAGAGTTTCTTGATGCAGCGTTGATACACTCGGAGGATGAGCGAGCAGTCGAGCGCGGCCACCGGCGGCACCCGGGACGAGGTGGACCGGCTCGTCTCCGCCTGGCGGCGGGAGCGGCCCGACCTGGACGTGAGCCCGCTCGAGGTGCTCAGCCGGGTGACGCGTCTCGCCCGGCATCTGGACCGGGCCCGGCGCACGGCGTTCGCCGAGCGGGGTCTGGAGACCTGGGAGTTCGACGTGCTGTCGGCGCTGCGCCGCGCGGGGACGCCGTACCAGCTCTCCCCCGGCCAGCTGCTCACCCAGACGCTCGTCACCTCGGGCACGATGACCAACCGGATCGACCGGCTGGCGGCCAAGGGGCTCGTCGTGCGCGGGCCGGATCCGAACGACCGGCGCGGCGTGCTGGTGCGGCTGACGGATTCGGGTCGCGAACTGGCCGACGCGGCGTTGACCGGGCTGCTGAAGAACGAGCGGGAACTGCTGTCGGCACTGCCGGACGAGCGGCTCGACGTGCTCGCGGGCCTGCTGCGTGAACTGACGGTCCAGTTCGAGGCCGAATAAGCGGGTCCTTATGCGGCCCGCTGACCGCATCGCACCGCTTCCTCCCGTTTGCCATTGCACTCTCGGCCCTTCTCCGCGACGCTACCCGCGCGTAACATTCCGGGCATGAATCGTCGAACCTTGCGATCAATGATGATCGCCGGCGCGGTCGCGGCTTGTTGCATAGCCACCGGCACCGCTGCCGACGCCGCCACGGCCGCGCACACCTCGTCCGCCGCGCAATCGCAGAGCCCGTCCTGGCAGGGATGGCACGGCGGCACCGACTACGACTACTACCTCGCCCTCGGCGACTCGCTGGCCTGGGGCTACCAGCCGAACTCGGCCGGCGTGGGAATCAAGTCCGGGCACGGATACGCCGACGATCTCGCGGCCGACCTCCGGCGGCACGGCGACTGGAACCTGAAGTACGACAACCTCTCCTGCCCCGGCGAGACCACCGGCACGATGCTGGACGGCGGCTGCCCCCTGCTCTCCGGCAGTGGTCAGACATACACAGTGCAGGAGGCCGCGGCGGTCGCCTTCCTGAAGGCGCACCCGCACGCGCGCATCCTGGTCACACTGGACATCGGCGCCAACAACATCGATACCTGCGTGAACAGCGACGGCACCCTGGACGCCACGTGCATCGAGCAGGGCATCAGCGAGGCGGGAACTCAGCTGCCTGAAATCCTCGGCGAGCTCAAGGCCGCCGCGGGCCGGCACGTCAGCTTTGTGGGCATGAACTACTACGACGCCTTCCTCGCCGACTGGCTGACCGGCAGCGCCGGCCAGGCCGTGGCCGAGGAGTCGGTCACGGTGTCCAACGAGTTCAACGGCGTGCTGGACGCGGCCTACGCGGCGTTCCACGTTCCGGTCGCGGATGTCTCGGACGCCTTCAAGACCACGGACTTCACCGACACCGCGTCGCTCGACGGCACGACCGTGCCGATCAATGTGGCGAATATCTGCAACTGGACTTGGATGTGCGCTCCGGCGCCGGTGGGGCCCAACATTCACGCGAACAACATCGGCTACTCGGTCATCGCGCGGACTTTCGAGGAGCAGCTGCGGCACTGAACGAGCGTTCGTGGTTAGATCCCTCGTTATGGATTCGATACACGGCACGCCGTACCAATCCGATCTAGACACGTACCTCGCCGCCCTCGATCGCGTCCTTCCCGCGGACGCGGTCGAGGGTGTGTACCTGACGGGCTCGACCGCGCTGGGCGACTACCATCACGGCCGCAGCGACCTCGACATCCTGACTCTGACGACGCGTCCGCTGGCCGAGAACGAGCTCACGGCGCTCCAGGAGCTGCACCGAACGCTGGAAACCGGGGCGCAGCCGCACGCCGACGCCGTCTACGTACCGCGCGCACAGGTCGGGAAATTGCCGCCGGAGGACGTCGCCGGGCACGCGTACGTCGTGGACGGCCAGTTCAATCGCGGTGCCTGCGGCCAGGATCTGGTGCTCTGGGCGAGCCTCGACCAGTGCGGGATCACCGTGCGCGGCCCGGAGGCGAAGTCGCTGAACGCGGCGCCCGACGCGAGCGAGTTCAAAGCTTGGAACCGCGGAAACCTCGATGGCTACTGGAGGATGCGCGCGCTGCAGGTGCGGCAGGCGATCAGCGAGCGCAAGCCGGACGAGGAGTTCCTCCCCTATTTCGCGGTCTGGCTCGCCAGCGGCCCCGGCCGGTTGCACCGGACGATCGCGAGCGGCGAGATCATCTCGAAGACGCAGTCCATCGACTACACGGCCGAGCTTCTCCCCCGGTACGCCGGGATCCTCAAGCGGATCAAGGCGAGTCGGCTCGGCGACGACTCGGTCGGCTTCGTGATGAGCGACGGACGGGTGCTGAGCGATCTCGTGGACGAGGTCTGCGATTCGGCGAAGAAGCTCGGCTGACGGAACCCAGCCCTCAAAGCGTGACCGCGGAGGCGAGCAGCACCCGGAGCAGCGGCAGCGCGGGCAGCGCCCACAGCGATATCTCGTCGAGCAGCACGGCCACCAGCCACTGTGAGCCGTCCGGAGCGGTGGCGCCCGCGGACAGGGACGAGGTGTAGCCGGCCGCCGCCAGGAACTCCGGGGATATGCCGAGGTCGCCGGGCGGCCAGTTCGTGTCCTGGCCCACCGCCGGGGTCACCGCGCCGAAGCCGCGCAACTGCTCGGCGACCCGCGGGATCGGCTCGATCCACTGCGGCGGCGAGGTCGGCGAGAGTTCGGGCTGCCGCGTCGGCTCGGGCACCGCGCCCGGAATCGTGTACGAGCCGGACTCCGAGGTGGCCCGGTAGACCGCGGAACGCTCCTGGTAGAGCGGTCCCTGCTGGCCCGAACGGCGATATATGTACCAGGACGCCGCGTCCAGGCCGCGCGCGACCTGATCCACGATCACCTCGACCCGGTCGGCGCGCCGCGCGGTCGGCGGAAGCTTGTCGAGACCGGCCAGGCCCTGGCCGAGCAGCGCCTCGACCGGCAGCGCGGCCCGTCCGCGCACGGTCGCGATGGGCACGCCGCGCTGCTGCGCCGGCAGCGCGGGGTCGGGCGGCTGGCCGCGCCCGGCCACGACCGGGGAGAGCGAGCGGGAGCGCTTGGCCCGGTACTGCGCGGCGTCGGCGAGCCTGACCAGGCCGTCACGGGTGGCCACCCGGCCGATCGGGTCGCCGGTCGAGGCCACGCCGCAGGACATGCCCTCGCCGCCGCGCACCATCAGCGACCGCAGGCACATGTCCTCGGCCGCGGCCACCGCGTCGTCCGCGGTGAATCCCTCGATCAGCAGGCAGAATTCGTCGCCGCCGAGCCGCGCGGCCAGGGCCCTGGGCAGCCGGGAGGCGGCGGCCGAGACGCACGCGCCGAGCTCGACCAGCAGCGCGTCGCCGTGGTCGTGGCCGTGCGTGTCGTTGATCCGCTTGAGCCCGTTGCCGTCGCAGAGCACGAGGGAGACGACGGTTCCGTCGGTGTTGTGCCGGTCCATCGCGGCGTCGAGCCGCGAGTCGAAGGCGCGCCGGTTGGCCAGGCCGGTGAGCTGGTCGGTCAGCGCCAGCTTCTCGATGTGCTCCATCTGCCCGGCCCGGGCGAGCCCGGCGGCGATCTGCGCGGACAGCGCCTCGGCGTAGTCCAGGTCGGCCTGGTCGTAGACGGGCTGCTCCGCGGTGCGCGCGGCGTAGAGCTCGCCCCAGGCGCGGCCGCCGAAGACGATCGGGGCGATCAGCGCGCACCGCTGGCCGCGGCGCAGCAGCAGGTCCACCCGCTTCGGGTCGCCGGTTCCGTCCCTGGCCAGCTGGATCCAGGGGCCGACCTCGTCCTCGCTCAGCAGCACGGTCGGGAAGTCGCTGACCGGGTACGTCTCGTCCTTCGGCTGCTCCGAGACCCCCTCGCCGAGCGAACCGCCGTGGTTGACGAGCACCCGCAGCAGCCCGGTGTCCCGCTCCCACTTGGAGATCGAGACGGCCGCGGCGCCGAGTTGGCGGTAGGCCTCGGCCGCGGCGGCCACCGTGACGTCGATCGTCGAGGTCTCATCCGCGATCAGCTTGGTGAACTTGGCCAGCGCGCGCAGCCGGAGCGCCTCGGTGGCGTTGCCGCGGGAATGCGCGGCGGGGCAGGGCTCGGGCGCCACGGGCTCGCGCGCCGGAAGGGGCACCGGCAGCGGAGCGGGGGACGCGGCGGGAACCGGCAGCTGCGCGGGCGGCGTGGGAGCCGGAACCGGGAGCGGCGCGGGGGCTGGGACCGCGTCGGGGTACGAACCAGAACTCGGCGACGGCGCGGGAACTGGGACACCGTCGGGATACGAACCAGGACCCGGCTGCGGTGCGGGAACTGGGACACCGTCGGGGTACGTACCAGGACCCGGCTGCGGTGCGGGAGCCGGGGCGGGGTACGAACCAGGACCCGGCTGCTGCGGCGGCGGAAACGCGCCCGCCCCGGACGGATCCGGCTGCCCGCCGCCCGCGGACAGGCCCGGGTACGGGACTCCGTTCGAGGGCGGCTCGGGGAACGCCCCCGGCGCCGCGTGCGCACCGGCCGCGCGGCGCCAGGCCGACGGAAAACCCGAGGAGGCAGCGTCATTCCCGCGGCCCCGCCCCTCGGGTTCGCCACGGCCTGGCCCGTTCACCCGCCCCTGCCTTCCGCGAACCGGCCGCCACCGGTTCGCGCTAGGTCCGTCCCTGCCTCATCTGTGTGCCTTGTGGATCCGATGGTTCGGGTGGCTCGGTCCCCGCCGCTCAGGCGTGCTGCGGCTGCGCCCCGGCGGCCGGGTCGCCCGAGATCAGTGTGCTTATCTCGCGCTGGGTCTCCTCGACCCGCGGGATGTCGTTCAGCAGCACCTGGCCGTGCTCGCCCGCCGACTCGACCACGAGCGTGCCGCAGCCGAGCATCCGGTCCATGATCGAGTCATGCCGGAAGGAGACGTCGTTGATCTTCTCCAGCGGCAGGTCGCGGCCGACCCGGTGGATGAAGCCGAGACGGATGATCAGTCGCCGATTCGTGATCACATAGTTGCTGAAAAGCCAGTGCAGCCACGGGCGCACGACGAAATAGAAGATCACGGCGAGGGCGACGACGCCGATCGCTATCCAGCTGATCTCGCCGCTCGTCTTGCCGGGCGTCGGCGCTATGGTCAGCAGGAAGCCGGCGGCGCCGCAGGTCACCAAAAGCACGATGACCGGCAGGACCAGGGCTTTCCAATGCGGGCGCAGTTCGAGGTCGATGCGCTCGCCCTCGCTGAGCAGTCGGGTGGGATACCCCATCGTGCTTTTCCTCTCCCCCTCAACATCGGGGTGACCTTAGGTGACCACGGCAATTCGGTTCCGTGTGTGCCCCATCCTGGCATGCCGCACCGACAAAATTCCACGGCCGCCCAAGGCTTCTGATGATCAGTTACCCGCCGCGGGCCGCAGGTGAACCACATCGCCCGCACCGACGGCCGCTTCCCGCTGGTCAGCGGTGGTGACCAGGAGCGCGCCCGCGCGGTCCACACCACTCGCGCGCCCGGTCACGACCCGGTCCCCGGGCAGTTCAGCGCGCACTTCGCGGCCGATCGTGACGCAGCCGCGCAGATAGGCCTCGCGCAGGCCCGCGGCCTCGGCGTCACCCTCCGCATCCGACCAGCGGGTATACCAGTCGCCCAGAGAACGCAGCAGCGCGCGCAGCAGCGTGTCGCGGTCCGTCGACTCGGCTCCCGCGAGCGCCAGCGAACAGGCCTGCGGCACGGGAAGTTCGTCCTGCCGCAACGTCACGTTGAGCCCGATGCCCACGACGACCGCCGGGGCCCCTGGGACGGTCTCGCACAGAACCCCGCCGAGTTTGCGATCAGCGAGTTCGCCCTTCGCGACGACGAGGTCGTTGGGCCACTTGAGCCCGATCTCCAGGCCAGAGGCGCGGGCCACGGCCTCGCTCGCGGCCACCCCGGCCAGCAGCGGCAGCCAGCTCCAGGCGGCGAGCGGCACCTCGGGGCGCAGCAGGATCGAGGTGAAAAGACCCGAACGCGCCGGAGCCGTCCAGCTGCGTCCGAGTCGTCCCTTTCCGGCCGTCTGCTCCTCGGCGACGAGCACCGAGGCGTGCGGAGCGCCGTCCCGGGCCGCTTCGAGCAGCGCCGTGTTGGTGGACTCCACGCTCGGGAGCACGCGGATCGCGGAGACGAAGCCGCCGGGCACCATCAGGGCCCGCTGCACACTGCGTTCATCCAACGGAGGGCGGTCGAGATCGTTGTAGGCAGACACCATGCGACGAGCCTACGTCGGTCGGATAGATTGGCGAGGACGCCGCCAGAAGTTTTCCGATGGCCACCGCCGGGAGCAGAAGAAGACGCCATGACCGACACGACCGATATCCACACGACCGCGGGCAAGCTCGCCGACCTGCGCGCCCGTCTCGACGAGGCGGTGCACGCCGGCAGCGCGAGGGCGGTGGAGAAGCAGCACGCCAAGGGCAAGCTGACCGCGCGCGAGCGGATCGAGCTGCTGCTCGACGAGGGCTCCTTCCAGGAGCTCGACGAGCTCGCCCGGCACCGCAGCACCAACTTCGGGATCGAGCGGAACCGGCCGTACACCGACGGCGTGGTCACCGGCTACGGGACCGTGGACGGGCGCACGGTGTGCGTGTTCTCGCAGGACTTCACGATCTACGGCGGCTCGCTCGGCGAGGTCAACGGCGAGAAGATCTGCAAGGTCATGGACCTCGCGATGAAGATCGGCTGCCCGCTGGTCGGGATCAACGACGGCGGCGGCGCGCGGATCCAGGAGGGCGTGGTCGCGCTCGGCGCCTTCGCCGACATCTTCAGGCGGAACGTGCACGCCTCGGGCGTGATCCCGCAGATCTCGATGATCGTGGGCCCGGCGGCCGGCGGCGCGGTCTACTCCCCCGCGCTGACCGACTTCATCGTGATGGTCGACAAGACCTCGCACATGTTCATCACCGGACCCGACGTGATCAAGACCGTCACCGGCGAGGACGTGGGCTTCGAGGAGCTCGGCGGCGCGCACACGCACAACACCAAGTCCGGCAACGCGCACTACCAGGCGGCCGACGAGAAGGACGCCTTCGAGTACGTCAAGGCGCTGCTGTCCTACCTGCCGCAGAACAACCTCGAGGACGCGCCCGTGTTCGAGGCGGACGCCGACCTCGAGCCGGATCTCGAGCTCAACACGCTGATCCCGGACTCGGCCAACCAGCCCTACGACATGCACACAGTGATCGAGCACGTGCTCGACGAGGGCGACTTTCTCGAGGTGCAGCCGCTGTTCGCGCCGAACATCGTGATCGGCTTCGGCCGAGTCGAGGGGCGCAGCGTCGGGGTCGTGGCGAACCAGCCGATGCAGTTCGCCGGCTGCCTGGACATCGACGCCTCCGAGAAGGCGGCGCGCTTCATCCGCACCTGCGACGCGTACAACATCCCGGTGCTCACCTTCGTGGACGTGCCCGGCTTCCTGCCCGGCGCCGACCAGGAGTGGAACGGCATCATCCGGCGCGGCGCCAAGCTGCTCTACGCGTACGCCGAGGCGACGGTCCCGCTGGTGACGGTGATCACCCGCAAGGCCTACGGCGGCGCGTACGACGTCATGGGCTCCAAGCACCTCGGCGCGGACATCAACGTGGCCTGGCCGACGGCGCAGATCGCGGTGATGGGCGCGCAGGGAGCGGTCAACATCCTGGGCCGCAAGGAGCTCGCGGAGGCCGGGGACGTCGAGGCCAAGCGGGCCGAGCTGATCTCCGAGTACGAGGACGCGCTGCTCAACCCGTACATCGCGGCCGAGCGCGGCTACGTGGACTCGGTGATCGAGCCCTCGCAGACCCGCGCCTTCGTCGCCCGCGCGCTGCGCACCCTGCGCTCCAAGCGCGCCACCCTGCCGCCCAAGAAGCACGGGAACATTCCGCTTTAAAGGGCTTCGCCCTTGGAAAAGCCCGAAGACGTCGCGGTAAGGAGCGGTATCGGTGAATGAGATCGTGATTGCCCGCGGCGAGCCCTCGCCGGAGGAACTCGCCGCGCTGGTCGCCGTGCTCGCGGCGCGTGCCGCCGCCGGGACCGGCGAAGCCGAGGCTCCGCAGGACGCGGCGTCGGGTTGGACGGACCGGGCGCGCTACGTCCGGTCCGCGCGGGTCGAATTCGGCGCGCGTGCCGGGTGGCGGGCCTCGGCACTGCCGCGCTGACACCCTTTCGAACTACTCTTCCGACTTTTTCTCTCAGGGAGCAATGCCCGTGCGTTTCGTCCTCGCGTCCCAGTCCCCGGCCCGCCTCGCGCTGCTGCGCGCGGCCGGACTGGAGCCGGAGCAGATCGTCAGCGGCGTGGACGAGGACTCGTTCCAGGCGGCGAGCCCCGCCGAGCTCGCCCTGCAGCTCGCGATCGCGAAGGCGCAGACGGTGGCGGCGAAGGTCGGCGCGGACGCGATCGTGATCGGCTGCGACTCGGTGCTCGACTTCGGCGGCGAGGCGCTCGGCAAGCCCGCTGACCTGGACGACGCGCGGGCCCGCTGGCAGCGGATGCGCGGCAAGGACGGCGTGCTGGTGACCGGCCACTGCGTCGTCGACACGCGCGGCGGGGCCGATCCGGACGACTGGAAGGTCGTGCTGGACGTGAACCCGACGATGGTGCGCTTCACCGAGGTCACCGACGAGGAGATCGAGGCCTACCTCGCGACCGAGGAGCCGCTGCACGTGGCCGGCGCGTTCACGCTCGACGGGTTCGGCGGCTGGTTCGTGGAGTCGATCGTCGGCGACCCGTCGAACGTCGTCGGGATCTCGCTGCCGCTGGTGCGCCGGCTGCTCGGCGAGGTCGGGATGAGCGTGCCGGAACTGTGGAAGTCGCACCCGGTCAAGAAGTAATGGCCTCTGTTATTGCGGCCTAGCTCCGCAGCACCTCGGCGAGCTCGGCCTCGCTGGCGTTGCCGCCGCTGCAGATCACGCCGACGCGCTTGCCCGCGTACTGCTCGCGGGTGGACCAGAGCCCGGCGAGCGCGACGGCTCCGGCGCCCTCGGCCATCGTGTGCGCGGAGGTCAGCAGCAGACGCTGGGCGGCGCGCACCTCGGCGTCGTCCACCAGCAGGAAGTCGGCCAGCAGCTCGCGCATGATCTGCTGCGGCAGCGCGAAGGGCTTCGCGGTCGCGACGCCTTCGATAACCGTACGATTAGGCCGTTCGACGAGCGCCCGGCCGCGCCAGGAATCATGCGCGGCGGGAGCCTGCGCGGACTGCACGCCGATGACCCGGCAGTTCGGCGCGAGCTCGGCGGCGGCCAGGCAGGCCCCGGCCGCGCCGGTCCCCGAACCGACCGGGACGAACAGCGCGTCGAGGCCCGGTGCACGTTCGAGCAGTTCGACGGTGGCCGTGCCGACGCCCGCGATCAGGGCCGGCACGTTGCCCGAGTCCACATAGAAAGCCCCGGTGTCCCGGGCGATCCGATCGGCGGCAGCAGGTCGGCGAGCACGGTCCGGGCGGCGGCGATGTCGGCGAAGGTCGGGGTCCCCATGGGTTGATTCTGCCAAGGCGGGCGGGACCGCGCCAGGAAGGTCCGCAGGCCAATCGGCGATCCGTGGACTGCTCCGGACGAGTGAGGATTTCACTCACCCGAGTGGGGACTGCCGGAAAACAGACTATCTGTCACATAAGGTCGCAGCGTGACCGCGCCCGACGCTCCCCGCTCAGCCGTCGTCTGGTCCCGGCGCACCCTGCTGAGCGCGTTGGCGCCACTGCCGCTGCTCGCGGCGAGCGGCTGCGGCGGTTCCGATACGCAGGACACGTCGGCGGCCGGCGCGAGCCTCTCACGCAGCCCGAGCCCCGCGACGTCCTCCTCGGCGTCATCCTCGAAGGCCGTCGCGAGCCCCATCGCTTCGACACAGCCTGAGGTCTCGGTAGCCCCCGCGATGACCGACGCCGTCGCACTCACCTTCCACGGAGACGGCTCGCCGGAACTTGCGGAGGCCCTGCTGAGCGAGGCGGAGAGGGCCGACGCGCGGCTGACGGTCCTCGCCGTGGGCCAGTGGCTCGCGCAGTACCCGCAGATGGCCGAGCGCGTGCTCAAGGGCGGCCACGAACTGGGCAACCACACCGAGAACCACCTGGACATCGACGCGATGTCCGAAACCCAGGCGTACGAAGAGATCGAGCGGTGCGCGCAGCGGCTCGAGCAGCTGACCGGCTCACGTGGACGCTGGTTCCGGCAGTCGCAGGCCCAGCACGCGTCCGCCAGCGTGCGTACGGCGGCGAGGCGCGCGGGCTACGGGACGCTGCTGTCCTACGACCTCGACCCGCTGGACTACACGGACCCCGGCAGCACCGCGGTCGTAAGCAACGTGCTGAACAAGATCCACGGTGGCGACGTCGTCTCCATGCACCTCGGCCACCCCGAGACGGTGACCGCGCTGCCGGTGATCCTCGCGGGATTGAAATCGCGCGGACTGCGCGCCGTCACCGCGTCGGAACTCTTCCCGCCGCCCTAGTCCCAGCCCGCGCGGAACACGCAGAACTCGAACTCGCAAAAGGATCCTTTCGGTGAAGACCACCACACGCCGTCGTATCGTCCTCGGTGCGGGCGCCGCCGCGACCGTGGCCCTGACCTGGACCGCCGTCTCCGCCCTCGGCTCGGGGGGAGACGGCAGCGCCTCGCCGTCGCAGGCCGCGGCGGCGAAGCAGGCGGTCGCATCGGCCCCGTCCTCCCACCCCGCCGCGTCCGCCGCCTCGGCGAGCCCGACCGCGCGGATGCGGGCCGCGGCGCTGGCCGGGATGCCGGCCTACGACCCGAGCGACCTCTACGCGGCGGACCGGCCGAACCAGCTTTCGCCGGTGGTGAAGAACTTCCCGAACTACGTCTACGTGCCGAACACCGAGTCCAACACGGTCTCGGTGATCGACCCGGCCACGTACACGGTCGTGCGCACCGTGCCGGTCGGCGAGCAGCCGCAGCACGTCGTACCCGGCTGGGATCTCAAGACCCTGTGGGTGAACAACGACCTGGGCAACTCGCTGACCCCGATCAACCCGGCGACCGGCCGGTTCGGCAAGCCGATCTACGTGCACGACCCGTACAACCTCTACTTCACCCCGGACGGCAAGTCCGCGATGGTGATGGCCGAGTCGGACCGGGAAATCGTCTTCCGCGACCCGCACACGATGGCGATCCAGCAGATCCTGCACGTGCCCTGCGCCGGGGTCAACCACGCCGACTTCGCGCCGGACGGAAGCTACTTCATCGCGTCCTGCGAGTTCAGCGGCCAACTGCTGAAGGTCGACACGGCCAAGCACACGCTGCTCGGCGTGATCGACCTCGAGCACGGCGCGATGCCGCAGGACGTGAAGATCTCGCCGGACGGCAGTGTCTGGTACGTCGCCGACATGGCGACCAACGGTCTGTGGACGCTCAACGGCGACACGTTCAAGGTCACCGGCTTCATCCCGACCGGCCTCGGCGCCCACGGTCTTTACGTCAGCCGCGACTCGACGAGCCTTTACATCACCAACCGCGGCGAGGGCTCGATCAGCGTGCTCGACTTCGCCACCAACAAGGTGCGGGTGAAGTGGTGGATCCCCGGCCAGGCCAGCCCCGACATGGGCGGCGTCTCGGCAGACGGCAAGGTGCTCTGGGTCTCCGGCCGCTACAACGCCGAGGTGTACGCCATCTCAACGGTCGACGGCCACCTCATCGCCCGCATCCCGGTCGGCGCCGGCCCCCACGGCCTGTGCGTCTACCCGCAGCCCGGCAGGTATTCGCTGGGACACACCGGCGTATTCCGCTAGGCCGAAAGAGCGAAGAAGGCGTCGTTAGTATTACTAGTAGGGACGTCGTTAGTCCGCCCATCGGGTGATTCTTCAAATCCGGCTTTCTTTCAACGTGGCGAGCGTGCTGCACTTGCCGTGGAAGGAGGAGGCCGATATGACGGTACTTATGGAACGACCGCGCACGACCGACGAGGAACCGGAGCCGGAAGAGCTCCTGGACTCGCTTGAGCTGCCTCCCGGGC
>Ga0073928_10004431_pt1 | contig 20788 bp, 13 predicted proteins | sample PaiPotPPA55metaG_FD_76969 | JGI IMG/M metagenome (GOLD analysis project Ga0073928, IMG submission 76969) | Iron sulfur acid spring bacterial and archeal communities from Banff, Canada, to study Microbial Dark Matter (Phase II) - Paint Pots PPA... ...
CTCTGCCTGCTTCGACAATGCGCTCGAGTTCCTGGTAATGGGGGGATACTCTCTCGCGCAGGCGATCATGATGATGATCCCCGAGGCGTGGGAGTCGAATCCCGAGACGGATCCTGACCGGCGCGCATTCTATGAGCACCACGCCGCGATCATGGAGCCATGGGACGGGCCAGCGGCGATAGCGTTCACCGACGGCATTCAGATCGGCGCTACCCTCGATCGTAACGGCCTTCGCCCGGCACGCTACATCGTGACGCATGACGACTTTGTCGTGCTTGCCTCCGAGGCCGGAGCGCTCAGCGTGCCGCCGGAGGCGATCCGCACCAAGGGGCGCCTGCACCCGGGCCGCATGCTTCTCATCGACACGGCGAAAGGGCGGATCCTCGATGACGACGAGCTGAAGAACGAGGTCGCGGCACGGAGGCCGTACCGCGAGTGGGTGGATGCGTCGCGAGTCACGCTGGACGGCCTCCTGACGGACGCGGCGGACTCGGCGCCGCGCACCGCAGCACCAGCCGCCGACCCGCTCTTGCTCCGGGCTTTCGGCTACACGGCGGAGGAGCTGCGCGTCGTGCTCGCCCCGATGGCGGCGACGGGCGAGGAAGCCGTCGGGTCGATGGGAAACGATGCGCCGCTGGCCGTGCTGTCAGACCAGCCGCAGCTCTTGTTCGCATATTTTCGGCAGCTGTTTGCCCAGGTCACCAACCCAGCGATAGACCCGATCCGCGAGCAGCTTGTGATGTCGCTCGCCATGATCCTCGGGCCGCGCCCGCCCTTACTTGACGAACGGGCCGCCCCACCGGCTTATCTGCGACTGCCGCATCCGGTGCTGGCTTCCGCGGATCTGGATCGAATACGCGCCGCCGGCAGCGCACGGGGGTTACGCGTGGCGACGCTCTCGACAACCTGGGACGCTCGCGACGGCGCGCTCGGCCTCGGGCCGGCGATCGGTGCGCTCTGCGACTCGGCGTCCCGCGCCGTGTGCGAGGGATCGTCGCTTCTCGTGTTGAGCGACCGCGACGTCGGGGAGCACCGTGTCGCGATTCCAACCCTGCTCGCTACGAGCGCGGTCCATCAACACCTGATTCGGGAGCGGCTGCGTGCGGATGTCGGGCTCATCGCCGAAACCGGCGAGGCTCGCGACGTAACGCATCTGGCGCTGCTGATTGGCTACGGCGCTGGGGCAGTCTCGCCATATCTCGCTCTTGAAACGGTCGCGATGCTGGCGCGTGACGGCTGGCTCCCAGACGGCATCGGTGCGGCTGAAGCGCAGGACCGCTACGTCGCGGGCGTGAAAAAGGGCTTGTTGAAGATCCTCTCGAAGATGGGAATCTCGACGCTGCAGAGTTACTGCGGAGCGCAGGTGTTCGAAGTCCTCGGACTCGCGCGCGCGCTGGTGGACCGGCATTTCACTGGCACGGTCTCGCCCATCGATGGAATCGACCTTGCCACAGTGGCGGAGGAAACTCTGCGTAGGCATCACGCGGCATACGGTCCCGAGGACGGACGCGTCGAAGACGTGCGTGATGTGCCCGCGCTCGACCCCGGGGGCGAGTATCACTACCGGATAGGCTCGGACCACCACGCGTGGAATCCCGGCACAATCGCGGCGCTGCAGAGGGCGGCGCGCGGCAACGACGCTCCGACCTTCGCGGAATTCAGCCGGCTAGCCGATGCCGAAAGCAGCCGCTTCACGCTGCGCGGCCTATTTCAATTTTCGGAGCGCACTGCAGTGCCGATAGAGGAGGTCGAGCCCGCATCAGCGATCGTGCGGCGCTTTACGACTGGTGCGATGTCCTTCGGGGCGCTCAGCATCGAGGCGCACGAGACACTGGCAATCGCGATGAACCGACTCGGCGGGCGCAGCAACACCGGCGAGGGCGGCGAGGACCCAACGCGGTTTGGCACGGACCGCAGCAGTGCGATCAAGCAGGTCGCGTCTGCCCGTTTCGGTGTCACGACCCAGTACCTCGTGAACGCACGCGAGCTGCAGATCAAGATTGCCCAGGGCGCCAAGCCGGGCGAGGGCGGTCAGCTTCCCGGGCACAAGGTCGACGAGGCCATTGCGGCCGTGCGGTATGCCATGCCGGGCGTCACTCTCATTTCGCCACCACCGCACCACGACATTTACTCGATCGAGGATCTGGCTCAGCTGATCTTCGATTTGAAAAATGTGAACCCGGCAGCCGCTGTGTCGGTGAAGTTGGTCGCCGAAGCCGGCGTGGGCACGGTCGCCGCCGGTGTCGCGAAGGCGCACGCTGATCTGATCGTGATCTCCGGCGACTCGGGTGGCACCGGGGCCTCTCCGTGGTCATCGATCAAGCGCGCCGGTATTCCTTGGGAGATCGGGCTCGCGGAAACGCACCAAACGCTGGTGTTGAACGGGCTCCGCTCGCGCGTGCGGCTCCAAACGGACGGACAGCTCAAGACGGCGCGCGACGTAGTGGTCGCGGCGATCCTTGGCGCCGAGGAGTTCGGCTTCTCGACCGCCCCGCTCATCGTGGAAGGGTGTGTGATGATGCGGAAGTGCCACCTGAACACGTGTCCCGTTGGGATTGCGACTCAGGACCCGGTGCTTCGTGCCAAGTTCGCCGGGCAGCCGGAGCACGTAGTGAATTTCTTCTTCCTGTTGGCCGAAGAGGTTCGCGCGTTGATGGCGCGGCTGGGTGTGCGCACCGTGGACGATCTCGTAGGACAGACCGAGCTGCTGCGAGCCGTCCGGGCTGACCACTGGAAGGCGAACGCGGTAGACGTTAGCGCGCTGCTGTATCGCGCCGCGCCGGTCACTCTGCCGGGTGTGGCTGAGGGTCCAAACACCTTGCATTGCACGCAGGCTCAGGATCATGGGCTGGATGCCGCGCTCGATTCGACGATGACGCCTGATATCCTGGCGGCGCTGTCGCGTGGCGAGCGGGTCGACGTGCGGGTACCAATTCGCACCGCGCACCGTGCCGTCGGGGCAATGCTTGCCGGGGAAATCGCCCGCAGCCGCCCGGTTGGCGACGAGTTGCGGGATGATACCATTCGGATCGAATACACGGGCTCAGCGGGGCAGAGTTTTGGCGCTTTCGCCATTCGAGGCCTGACTCTCCGGCTCGTCGGCGAGGCGAACGACTACGTCGGAAAGGGATTGTCCGGCGGTCGTCTAGTGATCGTGCCGCCGCGAGGGGCCGGCTACATCCCTGAGGACACCACGATCATCGGAAATACCGCCCTGTACGGCGCCACGTCGGGCGAGGCCTACATCCATGGAGTCGCGGGCGAACGATTTGCGGTGCGCAACAGCGGCGCAACGGCGGTAGTCGAGGGGATTGGCGATCACGGCTGCGAATACATGACGGGCGGCATCGTCGTCGTCCTGGGTCGCACGGGCCGCAACTTCGCGGCCGGCATGAGCGGCGGGATTGCGTTCGTTCTCGACCCGGACGGCAGTTTCCGCCAGCGGTGCAACACCGGGCTAGTCGGGGTCGAGCAGGTGGACGAGTCGGAAGACTGGCAGCTGCTGGAGCAGTTGCTTGCGACCCACGCGGAGCTGACTGGAAGCGGCCGCGCGCGCCGGGTTCTCCGTCGCTGGCGTGCGGCTGCGCGCGAATTCGTTCGGGTGATGCCGCGCGAATACCAGCAAGTACTGACGCAGCGGCGCGCCGCTACGGGATGATGCGCCTTGGGTGACGTTCGCGGATTTCTGAGCCTGCAACGCGCCGACCCTACGAGGCGTCCGGTCCGCGAGCGCACGCGAGACTGGCGTGAGATGTACACGCCGCTCCCTGAGGACGGGTTGCGCGCACAGGGCGCGAGATGCATGGACTGCGGGGTTCCTTTCTGCCAGGGCGACACGGGTTGCCCGGTCAGGAACGCGATTCCCGACTGGAACGACCTCGTATATCGCGGGCGCTGGCGGGACGCCCTGACGTCGCTGCATGCGACAAACAACTTCCCCGAGTTCACAGGGCGCCTGTGCCCGGCCCCATGCGAGTCGGCGTGCGTTCTGGGTGTCATCGATCGTCCCGTCGCCATCCGGACGCTGGAACAGGCAATAGTCGACCGCGGGTTTGACGAGGGTTGGGTCGTGCCGCGCCCGCCGCACCGTGCCACTGGGCACTGCGTTGCGGTCGTAGGGTCCGGGCCAGCTGGTCTGGCTGCCGCACAGCAGCTCCGGCGCGCCGGCCATTCCGTGGTGGTGTTCGAGCGGTCCGACCGTGTTGGAGGGTTGCTGAGATACGGCATCCCTGATTTCAAGATGGAGAAGGCGGTATTGGACCGGCGGGTCGAGCAGCTCGAGGCCGAGGGCGTGACGTTCCGCACTGGCGTGGCGGTTGGGAGCGACATTTCGGCGGCGGAGCTACGTGGCGCGTTCGACGCGGTGCTGCTGGCCACGGGAGCTACCACGCCACGGGTATTGGCGGTGCCTGGGGCGGATCTCGCCGGCATCCACCCCGCGATGGAATTCCTCACCCAGCAGAACCACGTGGGGGCAGGTGACGTCGTGGATGCCGATCGCCGCATTACGGCGGCCGGAAAGCGCGTCGTCATAATCGGCGGTGGCGACACGGGCTCGGACTGCCTTGGCACGTGTCACCGTCAGGGAGCGCGCGAGGTGTGGCAATTCGAGCTCTTGCCGGAGCCGCCGCGCGAGCGCGCCGCGTCAACACCATGGCCACTGTGGCCGATGCAGCTTCGCACGTCGCACGCGCACGAGGAAGGCGGACGCCGCGAATGGAGCGTGTCGACGCGGGAGTTCACCGGCCGACGCGGGCGGGTGGAGCGACTGCACGCGCTTCGCGTCGAGCAGGGCAGCGGCCGGGACGGCGCGCCCGCGTTCGTTGAGATGCCAGGAACGCATTTCACCTTGGACGTGGATCTCGTGCTGCTCGCGCTGGGTTTTGTCGGTCCCGAGCGTCAACTGGCCGATGCGTTCGGCATCGCGACGACGCCGCGGCAAACGTTCGCGACGGACTCTAGCTACGCGACGGCCGCCGATGGTGTATTCGCGGCGGGCGACGCACGCCGCGGCGCGTCATTGATCGTTTGGGCGATCCGCGAAGGTCGCGATGCTGCAGCCGCGATGCACTCGTATCTCCAGGCTCGCGCGGGCGTGGCGGCTAATGAATCCAGTGCCCAATCCGTCCCCAGCGGATCTCCGTAATCGCCCGAAAGTAGTCCAGCCCCGCGTCCGGGTCATACGAGTAGTACACGAATAACGGCCGCCCGCGGATATTCTTCCGCGGGACGAATCCCCAGTAGCGGCTGTCCTTGGAGTTATACCGGTTGTCCCCCATCATGAAGTACGACCTGGGCGGGACGACGAGCGGGCCCCAGTTGTCGTGCGTCGGCTGCGCAGGGGGCCCACCGAAGCGAGAGCTCTTGAGGGCCGCCGCCTTCTGCCAGTCGAAGAGAGAATTCATTTCGTCCGGACGCGACGACGTCGAGTCCATTGGATCGTACGACGAAAACCCCGGCCCTTGAGGGGCTGGGACGCTGTTGATGTAGAGCACGCCGCTGCGCATGTAGATAGTGTCGCCTGGCATTCCCCACAGCCGCTTCACCAGCGTCGGTGTTGGGTCTTGCGGCTGATCCACCTGGGGCGGTGAGACAAACACGACGACGTCACGGCGATGCGGGTCCGCGTACCCGGGCAGCTGCACGTCTAGCAGCGGTACGTGCGGGCCATAAATGAACTTGTTCACGAACAGCCAATCGCCGACTAGCAGCGTCGGCGTCATGCTGCCGGACGGGATGCGGAACGCCTCGATCAGGAACGCCCGGACGCAGAGAAAGATGAGTAGCGCGCCGGCGAGCGACTTGACGTTGTCCCACACGGAGCGCGCGGGGGAGGTCGCGGACGCGTTCGCCGTCGCGCCCCCCCCACGTGCCGCTGCCCCCAAAGGAACGGTCTTACGCCTCTTGTAAAAGCCTAATCACAAGAGGTATTACGTATTTCTCACGTGTTTGTTCACCAGCTTCGTCATGTCGAACATCGACAACTTCGACTTGCCGTTGAACACCGAACGCAGCGCGTCGTCGGCGTTGATCATACGACGTTCCTTGGCGTCCTGAAGCCCTTTCCGCTTGATGTACTGCCAGAGCTTTTTTGTGAGCTCGGTGCGCGGCAGCGGCGACGACCCCACCACGACCGACAGGCTCGAGTCCGGCTGCACTGGTTTCATGAAGGCGGCATTCGGCTTCCGCTTGGCGCCGGCCTTTTTCGCCGGCTTCCTCGCCGACTTTGCGGCCCGTCGTTTCGCACCAGCTTTCCTGGCGGCCTTCTTCTTCGTCGTGGCCATCGAGTGTCGCTCCTAGAAGTGAGACGGAAGCAGCGTGCTCCGACACGCACCCCAAGAGCGCCACGCGACGTCCCGGGGGCGTCGCGGTGCAAAGTACAGCCCACGATCGTAGGCGCAAGGACTCCCCACGCCGCCGCGATGACCCGCGTGCTAGGTGGCGCTGCCCTCTGTGCTGCCCCCTGTGCTGCCTTCTGTGCTGCCTTCTGTGCTGCCTTCTGTGCTGCCTTCTGAGCCGTTGCCAGACAGATCGAGCATTCGCGATCCGTGGACATATTCCACTGAACGGGGGTCGCGCAGGCTGGCAAGTCGTTTCACCACGGCGCCGATGCGAGTCCCCTGCTCAGCGATGACTTTGATGAACTCGCGCTCTTCGGTGGGGTCCGCCAGGCCGCTCGTCAGCAGGGAGACGTTGCCGAGCAGTGCCGTCAGGGGATTGTTTATCTCGTGCTGCAGCGCGAGCGCCGTCTCGCCGATCCCGGCGAGCCATTGCGCCCGGGCGAGCGCGTCCTCGGCCGCACGCTTGGCGCGGTCGATCGCCATTCGCCGCTCGGCGATGGTCACTCGGGTGCGAATGGCACCCGGGCTTACGGGCTTAGAGAGATAGTCATCGGCGCCGGCGTCCAACACGCGGTGCAGATCGTTGCTCGCGCCCCGAGCCGTGACAACGATGATGAACGTGTCCCGACCGAGTCCGCTCGTTCGTATCCGCTCGCAAACCTCGATGCCGCTGAGCGCCGGCATCTGCCAGTCCAGCAACACGAGAGACGGACGCTCCTGCTCGAAAAGCTCCCACGCTTCCGCGCCGTCCTCGGCCGTGATGATTTCATGCCCCGCGTCGCCGATGACGGCGGCGATCAACCCACGCATCGCCTCGTCGTCATCCGCTATGAGCGCTCGCATCATTCTCCTCTTGGATCGCCCCCAAGCCTACAGCGGTAGACGATTCCGTCTCGACGGTGAAACATGCTACAGCCTAGGAACCCACAAGCCCGTGTGGCAAAGCCAGCGTAAACCCGAACGGTATATTCCCGTTCAATGTCCGCTTTTTCAGGAATTCGTCGGGTACCGCCGCCCGTCAACGAGCCGGTCAAGGCGTATGCGCCTGGCTCGCCGGAGCGCCGGTCACTGCAGGCTCGGCTTGCGTCGATGGCCGCGGACAGGGCAGATATTCCGCTCATCATTGGCGGAGACGATGTGCGCACCGGCGACGTGGCCCGCGCCGTCATGCCCCACGATCACCGACACGTGCTCGCCGACTGGCACAGAGCCGGCCCAGAGCACGTGGAGCAGGCTATCGAGGCCGCGGCCGCCGCGCACCGGGAATGGAGCCTGTGGCCGTGGGAGGAGCGTGCCGCGGTCTTCCTCCGCGCGGCGGATCTGCTCGCTACCACGTGGCGCGATACACTCAACGCGGCGACCATGCTCGGTCAGTCGAAGACCGTGCACCAGGCAGAGATCGACTCGGCCGCTGAGCTGACCGACTTCTGGCGATTCAATCCGCATTACGCGCAGGAGCTGTATGCGGAGCAGCCGCTGAGCCCCTCGGGCAGCGGAGCCTGGAACACGATGGATCACCGGCCGCTTGAAGGGTTCGTTTACGCGATCACGCCGTTCAACTTCACGGCGATCGGGGGCAACCTTCCGACCGCGCCTGCGCTCATGGGCAACACGGTCGTATGGAAGCCGTCAGCCGGGGCTGTCCTGTCATCGTATTACATCATGCGGCTGCTCGAAGCCGCGGGCTTGCCGCCCGGCGTGATCAACTTCGTGCCCGGCAACCCCGTCGCCATCACGGCCGAATTACTCGGGCACCGCGAGCTGGCCGGCGTGCACTTCACCGGCGGCACGGATGTCTTCAACAACATGTGGCAAACTGTGGCATCGAACGTTGGCCACTACCGATCATACCCGCGGATCGTCGGCGAGACCGGCGGCAAGGATTTCATTGTCGCCCATCCATCCGCCGACGCTCGGGCTACGTCGGTCGCGATCGTGCGCGGAGGGTTCGAGTACCAGGGTCAGAAATGCTCGGCGGCCAGCCGCGTCTACGTACCCGCTTCGCTGTGGCCAGAGATTGAAGAGCGCACGGTAACAATGATGCGGGAGATCACGGTAGGCGATGTCGCCGACTTCCGGCATTTCATGGGAGCCGTGATCGACGCGCGCGCCTTCGAGCGCATCGGCGGCTACCTCGCCGAAGCCCGCCGCAGCGCGACGATCCTGCAAGGCGGAAACACGCACGGAGAGGAGGGCTATTTCATCGAGCCGACACTCGTGCGCGCGGACGACCCCGGCTCGCGTCTTCTCTGCGAGGAGATATTCGGCCCCGTTGTTACCGTCCACGTGTATCCCGACACGCGTTGGCGAGAGACGCTCGAGATCATCGACCGCACGTCGCCATACGCCCTGACCGGTGCCGTTTTCGGCCGCGACCGATCGGCGATCGCAGAAGCATCCCAGGTCCTCAGATACGCGGCTGGAAACTTCTACATCAATGACAAGCCCACCGGCGCAATGGTAGGTCAACAGCCGTTCGGCGGCGCCCGGGGGTCGGGTACCAACGACAAGGCGGGATCCAAGCTGAATTTGATGCGCTGGATCAGCCCGCGAACGATCAAGGAAACATTCGCCCCGCCACACCAGTACCGGTATCCATTCATGGATACCGAATAGGAGAAGCAAGGAGCCGACGCGGTAGGCTCTTGCCTAGCCGGCCACTCCGATGCCCACTGGAATCGCGAACGCGCCTGTCCTGTTGAGACCTTCGTGCCAGATCACGACACGGTTCCGACCGGCGCGCTTGGATGCATAAAGCGCCTCGTCCGCGCGCGCTTTGAGATCCTCGATGACGTTGGCGTTTTTCGGCGGCTCGGCGACGACCCCAATGCTCGCCGTGATCGGCAGCCGGCCCTGCACACCGCCGAAAGCGCGGGCGCGAAAGGCCTCGGCGATTCGATTCGCGAGATGCACGACACCACCCTCCGTGGTCTCGGTCGCAATCACCATGAACTCGTCCCCGCCGGTTCGCGATACGACATCGCCGCCCCGCGCCGTGTCGCGCAGCAGCTGACCCACCTCGCGAATCACGACGTCACCCGCCAGGTGGCCGAACGTGTCATTGATGCGCTTGAAGTAGTCGACATCTACCGCCACGATGCCCAGGACGGTGCCTTGCCGCGCGGCACGCACCACCTCCCGCGTGAGCTCTTGATCGAAGCCCCTTCGGTTGAGGCAGCCGCTAAGCGGGTCGGTAAGCATTATCGTGCTCAGCTGCTCGCGCATGCGGTTATAGGCGCGCCCCACCAACGTGATGCTGTCCGGACGGGGGTCGCCTGCCACGTCGTAAGCGTGCGAGAAATCCCCGGCCTCCGCGCGCTCGAACATCCCCGCTAGACTGTCGAGTCGCGCGCTGAGGTCGCCGTAGAGCCAGACGAACATTCCCGAACCGGCCGCGAAGAGAAGCAAGGTGCACACCTGCGCACCCCAATCGAGCGCAGCGCCATGCGCGACGGCCACTGATGTCAGCGCGAGATACGCCACCACGACGGTCACGAGCGTCGTCAAGGAAGCAACCCGGCCGAAATAGATCTGCGTGAGCTGCAGCGCCAGGAACGCGAGCAACAACGTGCGGTCATAGTGCGCGGGCGCACTGGCGAGATACGCGCTCGCATTGATCGCAAGAATGTCCGCTATGGTGATCGCCAACACGACCGGCCGCGACGCGTGACGGGTCTGTCGCAATACGGCTGCCACGACGGCGGTGCCGGCCGCGTAGGTGAAAACCACCGCGGTGAGTCCTAGCATGGCAGCCCGGGGGCCCCACATCTCCGCGGCAAGAGACGTTTCTGAGGTAACGCCGAGTCCCCCGAGACCCAGCTTCAGCGCCCAGAGGACGAACGCGAAGCCAGCGCGGAAGGTGGCTTGCCAGACGAGTACTTCCGCATACGTCCGGGTACGCCGGTTATGTCCGAGCGGCGTGCGCGGCTCGGAAAAGGGTCGCGATGATTGGCGGCCGAGGTCCACGTCCGGGGACGGCGCGAGGACCGACCTGGTCACGCGCTGCCGCGTTAAGCGCGCTTGATCTTCGGCTTGGCGATGTGGTTGTGTGCGTCTACGTACACGAGCTTTGGCTCGAACGCGCCAGCTGGCAATTCGACCTCATCGTATTCTGCGTAGCTGATCACGATCACGTGGTCGCCTGCCGCGCCCAAGCGCGCCGCGGCACCGTTGAGCTGGATCGTGCCGCTACCCCGGTCGCCGGCAATCACGTACGTCTCCAAACGCGATCCCGTGTTCACATTCACCACCTGCACCCGCTCGTATTCCAATACGTCCGCGGCGTCCATCAAATCGCGGTCGAGCGTGAGACTCCCCTCGTAGTTGAGGTCCGCGCCGGTAAGGACACCGCGGTGAATTTTCGATTTACACATAGTGCGGCGCATATAGCGAAATATAGAGATCGAATATCAAACGACGGTCAGCACGTAGAGCCGGTTACATTGCTGGCGTGAGTGACTTGCTGGCCGCTCGCTCGCAGATGGCGATGTCACTCGCTTTTCACATAATCTTCGCCGTCGTGGGCATCGGCATGCCGATGCTCATGGTGCTCGCCGAGCGGCGGTGGCACACAACCGGCGACGGCGTCTATCGCGACCTCGCGAAGCAATGGGCCAAGGGAACGGCCATTCTGTTCGCGGTCGGGGCAGTGTCCGGGACCGTTCTATCATTCGAGCTTGGGCTGCTGTGGCCCGGGTTCATGCGATACGCCGGATCCATCATCGGCATGCCATTCTCGCTCGAAGGATTCGCCTTTTTCACGGAGGCGATTTTCCTGGGCGTGTACCTCTACGGCTGGGAACGCGTCCCGCGCTCCGCGCACCTTGCCGCGGGAGTCATCGTGGCCGTTAGCGGCGCCGCGTCCGGACTGTTCGTCGTCTCCGCCAACGCTTGGATGAACGCGCCCACCGGGTTCAGGCTCGTGAACGGCCAGCCGGTGGACGTCAATCCAATCCGTGCGATGATGAGCCCGGCCACGGTGCCCGAAGTCCTGCACATGATCATTGCCGCGTACGCGGCCACGGGTCTCGCGGTGGCAGGCGTGCACGCGGCGATGCTGCTCCGCCGCCATGAGAGTCATTTCCACCGCGCTGCGCTCGGCGTCGCGCTGCTCGTGGGCGCGCCCGCGGCCGCCCTGCAGCCGCTCTCCGGTGATATCTGCGGAGAATACATTGCCCGGTGGCAGCCGGCCAAGCTCGCCGCGGCTGAGGGCGACTTTCATACCCAGAACGGCGCGCCACTTCGACTCGGTGGCATCCCGGACATCTCGCGCCAAGAGACACGCTACGCGATCGAGATACCCTACGGGCTTTCCCTTCTGGCCTTTCGCGATCCTCATGCGCGCGTGCAAGGGCTCGATGCTTTTCCAGCCGACCGATGGCCGCCCGTCACGATCGTGCACGTCGCCTTCCAGAGTATGATCGTGCTCGGCATGTACATGGCGGTGGTCGCGCTATGGGCTCTTTGGCACGTGTTTCGGCGGCGCGAACCCGCGGATAATCGCGCGCTTTTGTGGGCGCTGTGCATTGCGGCGCCGATGGGATTCGCCGCGATTGAAGCCGGGTGGACGGTGACGGAGCTCGGGCGCCAGCCATGGATCATCTACGGCATCATGCGCACTGCCGAGGCGGTTACGCCAATGCCGGGACTCATAGTGCCGTTCTTGACTTTCACTGCGCTGTATTGCGGACTCGGAGTGATAGTGGCGGTGTTGCTGTATCGACAGGTGGTCCGCAGCGCGTGACGCTCTCGCTCGCGACTGCTGCGGCGGGCGCCGTTGGCGTCGCGCTCAACGGCTATGTGCTCCTAGGGGGAGCCGACTTCGGCGGTGGAGTTTGGGATGCGCTCGCGTCGGGACCCCGTCGCGACGCGCAGCGCGCTCTGATCGGGCGGGCAATCGGCCCAATCTGGGAGGCCAATCACGTTTGGCTCATAATCGCGGTGGTGCTTCTCTTTACTTGTTTCCCACCTGCGTTCGCGCTCGTGGGTACGGCACTGCACGTGCCACTGTCGATCGCGTTGATCGGGATCGTGCTGCGCGGTTCCTCATTCACATTCCGCAGCTACGACACCCATTCGGCCGCGGACGAGCGCTGGTCGCGTGTGTTCGCAGTAGCGAGCGTTGTCACGCCGCTGCTGCTGGGCGTGAGCGCGGGAGCGATCGCCTCCGAGCGCGTCGCGCCGCCCGCGCCAGGCGCATCCTTCGCGAGCGCGTACCTCGCCCCGTGGTTGACACCGTTCTCTCTCGCGGTGGGTGTGTTCGTGCTGACGCTGTTCGCGTTCTTGGCCGCCGTCTACCTCACGGTGGAGGCCGAGTACGATAGCGCTCTTCAGGAAGATTTCCGCCGGCGCGCGTTGGGCAGCGCGGTCCTGGTGTTCGTGGTGGCTCTGGTTACGCTCATGCTTGGGCAGCGCGCCGTTCCACGGCTGCGCACCGAGCTGCTGTCGTCATCCGAGGCTCTCGCGCTGCACGCGGCGACGGCGGTGACCGCCATCACGGCCATTTGGGCTTTAATCGGCCGGCGCTACCGGCTCGCTCGCCTGGCGGCCGCGGCTCAGGTTACGCTGATTCTCTGGGGCTGGCTACTCGCGCAATATCCGTACGTTATCCCTCCCACACTCACGGTCACTGACGCGGCCTCGCCGCCGGCGACGTTGCGGGCAGTCATAGTGGCATTGGTTGCCGGCGCCCTGCTGCTCTTTCCGGCGCTTGCCTACCTGTTTGGGATATTCAAGGCTGATCCGGCTTCTCCTCGACCACAGGATGATCGCCGCTGAGGACATCGAGGTTGCGCTCGAAGTCCCGCGCTTCGCGATCGGCCTCCGCGTCTTCGGCTGACGTACGCCGCACGTAGAGCAGCACGAGTACGCCGACTAGACCCGCCAGCGCGAGAGCGATCACATCCTCGTATCGGTGTGCGTGTCGGTAGACTATCAGCGCCGTGCGTCCGAACGCCCATCCGACGACGGTAAAGAGGCTCGCCCACGTAACCGCGCTTATCGCGCTCCCCGCGGCATACTCGTATAGAGGGACGTGCGCCACCCCGCAGGCGATCGGCAGGGTCAAGCGCAGTCCGTAAGCATATCGCACGGCCAGCGAGGAGCGCCACGGCCGCCGTCTAACACCCATTAACCCACGTGTGAATGCGCGCCCCAGCGACGGCCACCGGCGTCGCGCCCACGCTCCCCGCCAGCGACCGAGGTAGTACAAGGCAATGTCAGCCACCCAGCTGCCGGCCGCGCAGCTGAGCGCTACCCACGCAAGGTTGAGGTGCCCCTCGTGTGCCGCAAATCCGCCCGTTACAGGGGCGAACTCTTCCGTGATGTAGCTTATGGCGCCGAGCACGACGTACGCCCACAGCGCGTTCAGCTGGTCGAGCCAAGACGGCACGATCGGAACTTAGCCTCAGTCGCCCGCGACTGGCTCCATGAGCGGCGCTGCTGCAGCGTGCGCGGCACGCGGGCTAGATCGGAAGCGCACCATGAGCCAATGGCGCCACTCGTCGAGAATCTCGTAGAACGTAGGAATGACGAGCAGGGTCAGCAGCGTGGACGTAATCACGCCGCCTATGACCGCACGGCCAAGCGGGGAGCGGAAATCCGCGCCCTCGCCGAAACCCAGAGCCACCGGCACCATGCCGGCGATGAGGGCCAGAGTGGTCATCATTATGGGGCGCAGTCGGATCCGTCCTGCCTCGATCAGCGCGTCACGCGTCGAGAGGTGCCTTTTCTCCTTGGCCCATTTTGCGAAGTCGATGAGTAGGATGGCGTTTTTCGCGACGATGCCCATGAGAAGGATCACACCGATCAAACTCATGATGTTGAGCGTATCGCCCGTCAGGATCAGCGCGATCACGACGCCAATGAGCGACAGAGGCAAAGAGATCATGATCGCGATCGGGTCGAGAAACGATCCGAATTGGATGACCAGGATCAGATACATGAGCATTACCGCCAGCCCGAGCGCGGCAAAGATGTCTCCGAACACCGTCGCCTGGTCCTTCACTTGCCCGCCTTGAGTGATGTGCACTCCTGGCGGCAGTGGCAACGTGGCGACTTTGGCATTGATCGCGGCCGAAATCGCTCCGAGGGACTTGCCGCTGGCATTGGCGCCGACGGTAATGATCTCGTCCCGATCCAGATGATCGATCTCGGCTGGCCCCAGCGTGGTACTGATGCTGGCCAGTTGACCCAGAGGCACGGTCGCGAGCTCCGCTCCCTGCGCGCCCTGAGCACTGCCTGCTGACGGCGACGCCGATTGGACGACGAGCGGAAGCTGGGCCAGGTCTCTCGCGCTGGTGCGCGCTTCGGGCGTTAGTCGGACGGTGACGTCTCGGGTCTTCCCGGTCGGATCGACCCAGTCGCCGGCGTGCACCCCGGCGAAAGCCGGCCGCAAAGACTGCGCGATCTCCCCCACAGTGACGCCCAATACGCCAGCCAGGCCGCGATTTACATTGACTTCGAGCTCCGGCCGCTGCCCCTCGCTCGAGAGGCCGACGTCACTCGCCCCCGGCACTGCTCGCACGGCGACGACGACCTGCTCGGCGAATCGCGCCAGCACCGCTTCGCTCGAGCCATGCAGTTGGATCTCGATCTGCTTTCGCTTGTCGCCGAATCCGTTGGAAAACACGTATGGCGTCACGCCGCCGATATGGGAGATCTCGCCGCGAACGATCTGCGCGAAACGTTTCTGCGAGATGTGGCGCGCCGACTTCGGCACCAGCCGCACATACATGTCGGCGTCATCGACGCGGCCCGAGCCCGCAAAATCCCCAACCGTAGAGTAGGTGTACGCGACCTCCCGGTGGCCGCGCACTGCCCGACCAATCTCCTCGAGCTTGAGCCGCATGTAATCGAGATTTGATCCTGGCGGCGTTTGCACATCGATGTCGAACTCTGAACGGTCGCTTTCGGGGATGAAATCGCTGCCGCCAATGGTTGCTTGCAGGACAATGGCACCGACGAACGTCATTGCCGCCAACGCTACCATCGTCCACCGATGATCGAGCGCCCAGGCAATTACACCACGGTAGCGATTCGCCTGGCGATCGAACCACTTGTTGAACCGGTCCAGTGCCCGCGCGATGGGATTGCGCCGCTGGTGAGCCTCTAGCTGTGGATCCGGCCAATAGGCCGACAGCATGGGATCGAGCGAGAACGACACGAACAACGACACGAGAACGGCGCACGCGATCGTGAGCGCGAACGGCTTGAACCACTGCCCCGCTTCGCCATTCATGAAGGCAACCGGCACGAACACGGCCACGATTGAGAATGTGGTTGCCGCAACGGCCAAGCCGATTTCATCGGTCCCGCTGTGTGACGCCGCGACGTGATCTTCACCCAGCTCGATGTGTCGCACGATGTTCTCGCGTACGACAATCGCGTCGTCGATCAGGATGCCAATCGCCAACGAGAGCCCAAGCAGCGACATGGTGTTGAGCGTGAATCCGCACGCCCACACGGCGATGAACGCGGCTATCGTCGAGACCGGCAGGGCAAGACCGGTTATGATCGTCGAGCGCCAGGAGTTGAGGAACAGGAACACGACCAGCACCGTAAGCATGGCGCCCTCGACGAGCGCCTCCTCCACGTTGCGCACCGAATTGCGCACCCGGACACCGGCGTCGCGCACGATCGAGAGACGCACCCCCGAGGGTAGCGTCTTCTGCAAGGCAGCCACGCGGGCCCTGATGTCACTCGCGACGCGCGTTGTGCTGATGCCTTTCGACTTCGTGATGTCGAGCCCGACGCCCGGCTGGCCGTCGAGCAAAGCGAGCGAGCGGGCCTCGACGGACGTGTCCTTCACATCGGCCACCTGTCCCAGTCGAACCAGCCGGCCATTGCGGTTTGCCACCACCAGCTGCAGGAAATCTTGTGGCCGCTCCAGGCGCCCGCGCAGCCGGATCTGCTGCTCGGTCAGCTCCCCGTTCAGGCTCCCGACAGGCGCCGCGAGATTCTGAGAGTTGAGCGCGTTTACAAGCTCGGCCACGCTCACGTGGGCAGCTTCCAGGTCGGCTGGCCTGGCATTGACCGCTATGGTACGGTCGACGCCTCCCGAGACGGAAACCTGCGCGACACCGTTGATCGACCGCATTTCCTTGGTGATGCCAGGATCCGCGAGAATGGTGAGCTCGGGCGGGCTCATCGTCTGTGAGGTGAGCGCCAGGGAGACGATCGGCAGCTCGCTCGGGTCGATCTTCTTGATGATCGGCTCTTTCATCTCGGTCGGCAGGTTGTCCCGTATCTCCGAGATGGCATCTCGGATATCCTGCGCCGCCTGATCGGGGTTCTTGGTAAACACGAACTGCACGATGATCTGTGCAAACCCATCGGTCGATGTGGAGGAGATCTGATCGATCCCGCTGATGGCGTTGAACTGCTCTTCCATCCGATCCACTACCTCGCGCTCGACCTGGCTGGGCCCCGCCCCAGGATACGGAACGGCCACGAACACAATCGGCTGCTGGATGTCGGGGTACTCATCGACATCGGTCTTCAGCAGCGCGAAGATGCCGAAGACCACCAGGGCGATCATCACTACGACGGTGACGATCGGACGCTTGATTGCAAAATCGGAGATGAACACGGTCGCGGTGGCCGATGCGGGCTAGCGGGTCACCGAGCCGCCCGACGACGTGTCGGTTACTGGCATCACTCGTACTGGCGTCCCAGTCGTGATCCCCTGCGCGGTACCCAAGAGAACTGTGTCTCCACTTGCGACACCCGCGATGACCTGCACGCGGTCAGTACGCTGGTCGTGAACGCCAAGGGTAACGTCCACTCTCTCCACCTTGCCTTGCCGGAGGCGCTCGACCGCCGGGCGGAGATTGCGGGTGTCGATCGCCTCTGTCGGCAGCACGAGCCCGGTGTCTCGTCGGGTCACGATGCGGCCGGCCGCAAACAGCCCCCCTACGAGCGCATTACGGGGATTCGCGATCTCGGAATACACCTGTACCTGACGCGTCGACTGGTCGGCCATCGGGTTGATGCGCGTGACGCGGCCGGTGAAAAGTCGCCCGCCGTATCCATTGAGGGAGAACGAAACCGGAGCGCCAACCACGACGCTGGCGATCTGCTCCGCGGGCACCGCCGCTTGCAGCTGAAGGCGCGAGGGGTCGACCACCGAGAAGAGAGGGGAACCTGGCTGCACCACATCGCCCGCACTGACGTCGCGCTCGCTCACGACGCCGGCAAACGGCGCACGCGCTTCCGTGTACGCGAGCTGTTTTTGCGCAGACGCCAGCTGCGAACGCGCATTGTCGAGTGATGCGTGCGCCGACGAGCGCTGTTCGTCCACTGTCTCCCGGTCACGGGGTGACACAGCTCCGGCCGCCAGCAGCGTGTCGTACCGCGCCGACTGCCGGTCAGCCAGATCGGCGCCGACTGTCGCGGACGCCAACGCCGCGCGTGCAGCCTCGTACGCGGCACGGATCGCGGACGCATCCATGCGGGCCAGTACCTGGCCTTCCGCCACGCGCTGCCCTTGCTCGGCGAACGTGGAAAGGACCGGCCCGGATACTTGTGCCCTGATCTGCGCAATTCGAACCGGAGCAAGGTCCCCTGACACGAGCGGGCCGCTCTCGACCACCCCGGTGGTCACCACCGTCACGTTTTCGGCGCCGAGCCGTATCTCCTGCGGATCGCCGACCGACGCTGCGTGCCCTGCGTCGCGCTGGCACCCGGCGCCGAGAACTGAAACGGTCCCCGCCACCAAGAACGCGACCAAGCGCGCACCCTCGGTCATGGTGTAGGGTATCCCGTTTGGCCAGTGCCCATGGGGGGCTGGGTAGTCGCCGTCCCAGTCGGAGGGCCGTACGTGCCCGGGTTGGCCGTCGTGCTGGTGGGCGGCGCGGCGGCTGTTGGATATGGGCTCTGCGGGGCTGTTAGACCTGTTGGGCTTCCCTGCGACGCGCTCTGTTGCGCGCTAGCGCCAGCCGACGCGGTTGTGGTAGACAGTGGCAAGTCGCGAATCAGCGCGAGGCGCACTCGCGCGACCTGCAGATTCCGTGCGGCCTGTGCCCGGTTCGCGAGCGCTTGGTGCTCCGAGATCCGCGACTGGTTCAACTCCAGCAGCGTCGACAGCCCTTCGCGGTACCGCAATTCGGCTATCTGATATGCGCGGGTCGATTGATCTACCGAGCTCGATGTCGCAGCCCAAGCGGCTTCTGCCTGGCGCAGGTTGGCCACAGCCGTGCGCCCGTCAAGCGCCGCGAGCTCGCGCTCCTGATCGAGGCGCGCCCGCTGCTCGATGAGATTCGCGTTGGCGACGGCGACATCACCGCGGGTGCGAAAGCCATTGAATATCGGCACGGACGCGTATACGCCGATCGTCCAGTTGGTCAGAAAGTCGTTCCAGCCGGGGATGCCTCCCGTGGGGTACGCGACTCGGCTATACCCCGACTGCAGGAACAGAGTGGGGAGGTATTCGTAGATCGACTCTCGGCGGAGTGCTTCGTATTCGATGACCGTGAGCCGCTGCTCGCGGACGGAGGAGCGGTTTTCGACGGCGGTGTCGGCCTCTGGATGGAGCGAAGGCTCGCCATGCGCCGAGTCGGTGAGTGACACTACCCGCACCCCTCCCGGCAACGCGCTCGCGTCGGTGATGCCAGTCGTCAATCGCAGCGGCGCATCGAGAGGTACTTTGATGAGCTGCTTGAGCCTGTAGTACGCGAGATCTCGATCGTTACGGCGTTGCAGGACCGTCGGCACCTGGTTGTCACGAGTGACCTGCGCTTGGAGCAGGTCGAAATCGGACTGCGTGCCGACGTGGCGGGCGAGGCTCGCCTGCTCGTACGTACGCTGCGACTGGGCAAACGTGGAATCGGCGATCGTTACGAGCTCGTCGGCCAGCGCTGCGTCGTAGTAGGCTTGCGCGACATCGTATACCACCTGCGCTCGCTGCGCGGTGAGCTCCACTTGGGCCGACCGCCGCGGTGCGGATGCCGCCTGCGACGCGGCGAGTACTTGCCCGCTAAACAGGGTTTGCGAGAATGTCAGCCCCAGACTGTACGCGTTTGGCGACCCGAATCCGATCTGGCTGAAATTGATCCCGGTCAACCCCGACCCAGTCTGGCAACTTTGTACCTGGGCCAGCGCGGACGCCCGCTGGGCCGCGGAGGCATTGGAGTCGAGTTGGACCGTACATAGTGAGACGTTGCGAGGGTTGGTAGACGAGCCGCCGCCAGTTATGAAGGCGTTGGCCAGCGCGCTGTACTGCGTCTTGAGCGTTCGCACATAGCTCGCGTTGGCAAGCAACTGCGGCCACCAGCCCGACTCGGCCTGCTCGACCTCGCCGCGCGCCCGTTCTAGACCCGCTTTGGCGATTGTGACGGCCTCGCTTCCGCCGAGCGCGAGCTGAGCGGCGTCCGCCAATGAGATTTGGCGGGCCGGTGCGCCTTGCGCGTGCGCCGCACGCACGGCGATACCTAGGCTGACAACTGTCGCGCACACGATCCGCACGACGATTCGTGGCAGGGGTGAATGCACGTGCACACATACAAAGGTAAGTATCCGGGGGCTACGCTGGTCGAATTTCGGCGGGATCCGCCGGGGTTCCTGGCGAGGCTCGCACGCGACCACGGCGACGCCGTGCGCTTCCGGCTCCCGGGGCAGCCGGTAATCCTGTTCAACCACCCCGATCTCATTCGCGACGTGCTCGTAACGCGCGCGCGGTCGTTCGCCAAAGGGCGTGGTCTCGAGCGGACCAAGCTTTTATACCGTCCGCACGGCCATCGAGATCGCGCTCAAAACACTGACGGTCGCGACATTGCCGTTCGCGGAGCGACTCGACTGGCTGCCACTTCCGCACATGCTGCGATTCCGCCGTGCCAAGGCGCAACTCGACGGCATCATCTACCGGCTGATCCAAGAGCGGCGCGCTGGTGGCGATCGCGGCGACTTGCTGTCTCTGCTTCTGCTAGCTCAGGATGCCGAGGGCGACGGTACGGGGATGACGGATCTGCAGTTACGAGACGAGGCCATGACCCTGCTGCTCGCTGGGCATGAGACCACGGCGAACGCACTGACCTGGACGTGGTATCTCGTAAGTCAGCATCCAGCCGTCGAGCGCGAGCTGCACGAAGAGCTTGACCGCACGCTGGGAGGCCGAGCGCCGTCCGCGGATGACCTGCCCGATTTGCCGTACACTCGCCGCGTTCTGAGCGAGGCGATGCGCCTATACCCGCCGGCCTGGGTTGTCGGCCGCAGAGCAGTCATCGACTGCGAGGTGGGCACCCATACGGTTCCGTCCGGCGCATTGGTGTTCGTCTCGCAATGGGTCACGCACCGCGACCCCCGCTTTTTTGTCGATCCCGAGCGATTCGACCCCGAGCGGTGGACGCAGGAAGCCGCATCCGCGCGTCCCAAATTCTCCTACTACCCTTTCGGGGCTGGCCCGCGCGTGTGCATCGGCGAGCAATTCGCGTGGATGGAGGGTGTACTGGTGC
>Ga0073928_10004432_pt1 | contig 20787 bp, 19 predicted proteins | sample PaiPotPPA55metaG_FD_76969 | JGI IMG/M metagenome (GOLD analysis project Ga0073928, IMG submission 76969) | Iron sulfur acid spring bacterial and archeal communities from Banff, Canada, to study Microbial Dark Matter (Phase II) - Paint Pots PPA... ...
CCGAGGCATCATTCCGCTGAGTGAGTACTTCGCCGGTTCACCGGCGCGATGAACCGCCGGATGCCGAACGGCACGTCCGGTGGTGTGGGAGGACGGGAGCCGCGAGGCTCCCTCCTACCCGATTTTTCCGAGCGACGAAGGATCAAATGGCGCACCCCACATACGTCCCGAAACTGTACTCGCTCCCGAGGCGACGGCGAGACCCACTCAATGCGATCGCATCAGGGGTGGGCACGGCGATCTGTTTGATCACCGCAAGCTGTTGGATCACGACTCAGAGCATCGCGCAGGGTTTTGCATATCAACCCGCCCTTGGGCCAGCGCTCCTTGGACATGTGTACAGCCCCTTAGAGTTCATTGCTTGGGTCGTACGGTTTGATCGACCTGGAGCGAGCAGCGCGGTCCATGCCGTGTTCCTCCGAAGCTTCTTGCTGCTTGTTGCCGGCACCGTCGCGTCGTGCGTAACGTCGACGGTTCTCGCTGCGCGGCGTATCGGACGTGATCAGCAACACAGCGATCTTTACGGCTCCGCACACTGGGCAACGGAAAGGGAAGTAGCTGCTACAGGCCTCCTTGAGAAAGCGCGAGGCGTCTACGTCGGCGTGTGGTTCGATCCCCGCTCGGGTATCCTTAAGTACCTGCGCGATGCGACGGCGCTCCATTGCCTGGCGTTCATGACGACCGGTTCGGGCAAAACAGTCGGACTGGTCATCCCGACGATGCTCTCGTGGGATCGCGCGGCGGTAGTTCACGACGTCAAAGGCGAGATATGGGAAAAGACGGCTGGTTGGCGCTCCGCACCGCGCGAGGCCGGCGGCCTCGGGCAAAGCGTCCACCGTTTCGAGCCGACCGCCGCCGATGGTTCGAGTATTCGATTGAATCCGCTCGACCAGATTCGAATCGGGACGCCCTACGAAGTGCAGGATGTGCAGAATATTGCCGAGCTGATCGTTGATGTCGGCGACCGGCCAGTTCGTGGCGACACCAGGTTTTGGATCGAGACCGCAAAGCGACTGATCACAGGCGTTATACTTCACGCCAAGTACGATAAAGAGCCCCGAAATGACTCGCTGCCCGGAATTGCTGCGCTGCTCTGCGATCCGCGCTTTGCCGATCTCGATGCCTTTTTTGAATTCCTCTTGAACTACGAACACGATAGTTCGCGCACACAAGCGTGGGTCGACACTCAGGGGCGTCCAACCGCAACCCATCCGATTGTCGCGCAGATTGCGGCGCAGATGTTGGCGATGGACGCTCGCGTTAAGGCGAACGTCGTCACAGAGGCACAAAGTTTTCTCAACCTCTACAGCGACCCGATCATCGCAGCGAACATCAGCGAGAGTGACCTTGACTTAGCCAGTCTGCGCGGCAATGATGTCAGCCTCTACCTCGTCGTACAGCCTTCACAACAGCGGCGTATCCGTCCGTTGACGCGACTCATACTGACCCAGATCCTGCTTGCGCTCTTCCACGAGCGGCCGCCAACCGCTGAACCGTCCATACTTATCATGCTCGAAGAGATGGCCGAGTTGGGCTCCCTCGATCTCGTGGAAACCGCGCTCACGCTCGGTCGCGGCTATGGCGTCAAGCTCTACCTCATCGCGCAGGACCTTGGACAGTTGGAGCAGGTCTGGGGACAACGTGGCAAGTCGCTCGTCGCCAACTGCGCCGTGCGCATCGCCTCGGCGCCGAACGACCTCGCCACGGCCGAACTACTGTCCCGTATGTGCGGCACGATGACGGTGCGCCACGAGATGCGCAACTACTCGGGAAACCGCCTTAGCTTCGTCTTGGGACACACGATGGCGACCGAACAAGAAACGCAGCGTCCGTTGTTGACGCCCGATGAAGCGATGCGTTTGCCGAGTGCGCAGAAAGACGACGGTACATCGATTGTGCGGCCAGGCAAGTTGCTCGTGTTCGTCGCGGGCCACGCGCCGATCTACGCGACGCAGCCCTTGTATTTTCGGGATCCGACGTTCCTGCGGCGGGCGATGATCGCACCCCCACAACCTAAATCCCGAGGAGGTGAGTCTGGTGCATGATGACCTCTATGGATACGATGTGCAGCGCGAGCGGCTCGCGCAGAAGCTGCGCAGTGAGCTCGGGCCGGCAACGCTCGCCGCACTTGACGATCCAAAAACGATCGAGGTCATGCTCAACGCGGATGGGCGCATCTGGGTCGATGAGCTCGAGGCGGGAATGCGCGACACCGGCAGCTGTATGGCCGCAACGCAAGCGGAGAGACTCATCGGAACCGTCGCCGCCATTCGGCGATCCGTCGCGACGGAGCAACGCCCAATCGTCGAATCGGAGCTACCCATTCACGAAGCCCGCTTCTGTGGGATCATTCCGCCCGTTGTCGTCGCTCCCGTGTTCTGCATCCGAAAACCGGCGGTTGCCTCATTCACATTCGCGGATTATGTCCGTGATGGAATTCTCGATGTCGAGCCGCCGCCCGCGCTTAAAGTAACTACGCACTTCCCGACAAGGGGGCACGTTCGGGTGCTGGTTCACGGCCTGCAATCGCGGCTGAACATGCTGCTCGTCGGTGGCCCGGGGTCCGGAAAGACGACGTTCCTCCGCACGATACTTAACGAACTCGACCAAATGTTCGGCGGCCGTCACCGTGTCGTCATCATCGAAGATACAAGCGAGGTGCGCTGCACGCTGCCGAATCATGTCGAGCTACGAACGACCGAGGAAATTGACATGACGCGACTTGTCCGAACGGCTCTTCGGCTGCGACCCGATCGTATCGTCGTAGGTGAAGTCCGCGGGGCCGAAGTGCTCGCAGTTCTCAAGGCGTGGAACACGGGCCATCCTGGTGGCTTCCTAACCGTCCACGCCAACGATGCGTATGCCGGGCTTCTGCGTCTCGAGACGCTGATTCAGGAAGCGAATGTCCCCGTTCAACGGGATTTGATCGCAGAAGCGATCGACCTCATCGTCGTGTTCATGCGGGCCCGGGGACGGCTTGTTGTGAGCGAAATCGCCCGCGTTGTCGGCGCTTCGCCCAAGGGTTACGACCTCGTCCGCATTCCTCCGATCGGAGACGATTCGGGTCGCGGCAACGCGTCAAGCCCCACACCAAACATCTCGGCATAAGGAGTAGACCATGACTCGGATGTACACCGCGCTGAAAATCGCGGTATTTTTATTGCTCTCGCTTGTCAGCCTCGTCGAACCGGCACTTGCCTCGAATAACGGTGGCGGACTGCCATGGGATACGCCGCTTCAAACGCTGCAGGCCGACCTCAGCGGACCAGTCGCGACAAGCATTTCGGTGCTCGCGCTCTTCGCGGCGGGTGGCGCGCTCGCGTTCGGAGAGGAGCTCGGCCACTTCGTTCGACGGGCGCTCCTGCTCGTACTCGCGATCTCTTTCCTCGTCCTCGGCCAAAACATTTTGATCGCGCTCGGCATCCTTGGTGCGCTCGTATGAATGATTCGCCGCGAACGCTTCCCATTCATGCTTCACTTTCGACGCCAATCCTGCTACTCGGTGCAGAACGACAACTCGTACTTCTTTCCGGTCTCATCGCGGCCGTGCTCGTGCTGAGCCTCGCGCGCCCAGTTTTCGTCATCGTTGGCGCGCTCTTTTGGTTGCTCAGCCTTGCCGCGTTGCGTCGGGCCGCGAAGTTCGATCCGCAATTCAGCCGCATTTACCTAAGGCACACGCGGTATGCCGACTACTACGCTGCGCAATCGCGCGCAACGGCTGCAATCGCACGAGTCCACGAGCAAGTGCCATGTTAGGCCGGCCTGAATTTCGAGGGTCGACAAAAGGCCTTCCGGATCTCCTCAACTACGCCGCACTGGTCGACGATGGCGTTGTGCTCAACAAAGACGGCAGTCTACTCGCCGCCTGGGCCTATCAGGGGGACGATCTCGATTCCGCAAGCTCTTTGGAGCTGGCAGCTCTCTCGGCGCGCGTCAACGCTGCCTTCGCCAAGCGCGGTAGCGGGTGGATGATCCATGTCGATGCACTGCGTGTTCCGGCGCGAGGCTATTCATCCGTTGGGGCCTTCCCGGATCGAACGACGTTCCTTATCGACGAGGAGCGACGCACGTCGTATGAAGCGGAGGCCGCCCATTTTGAGAGCCGCTACGTCTTAAGCCTCACCTACCTGCCGCCAATTGACGCAGAGAATGCGATCATACGATTCGCAATTGCAGGTGAACGAACCAGAGGCGATGCCGGCTCGCGTGCCCTCGCAATTCTTCACGCGGCGTGCAAAGAGATGGAAGATAATCTCTCGTCTGTCTTGCGTATGCATCGCCTAGGGACCGAAGAGATTTCCGACGAGTACGGGACGCACCGTGAGGACAACCTCCTGCGGCATCTACGCGGATGCATCGCCGGAACCGATCACCCCGTCCGGCTACCCACTGTGCCGATCTTTCTGGATGCACTGCTCGGAGTTGCACCGTTCTACGGCGGACTGGAGCCGCGGGTCGGCCGGCTCCACATTCGTTGCGTCGCAATTGCAGGCTTCCCCGGCGAGAGTTACCCAGGCATCCTCAGTGTTCTCAATCGCCTGGCGCTGCGTTATCGGTGGTCGACGCGATTCATTTTTCTAGACGAACCGTTGGCGCAAAAGCATATAAGGCGCTATCTGCGAAATTGGCTCCAACGCAGGAAGAATCTGTTCAACCTTATGCGCGAGCAAGCCGGCGGCGCTGCGACGTATACTGATGCGCACGCTGATGCGATGGTTGAGGATGCAGTTGCGGCGATGGGCGAGGCATCGAGCGGGGCGGTGAAATTCGGATTCTGTACCAGCGTGATCGTACTGATGAACGAGGACAAGGCGAAAGCGGAAGACGCGGCTCGCTATGTGGTCAAGGCCGTCAACGACGCGGGCTTCGTTGGGCGTCTTGAGGACATGAACGCGATCGAAGCGTTCCTGGGAAGCTTGCCTGGACACGGATACCTTAACGTGCGACGGCCGCTGCTCCACACGCTCAATCTCGCGGACATCCTCCCACTGACGAGCATTTGGCCTGGGCACGTGGACCATCCCTCTCCCCAATTCCCTCGTGGCGCCCCGCCACTCGCTTATGCGGCGACGACGGGTGCAACACCATTCCGGCTCAACCTGCATGTCAGCGATCTTTGCAATACGGTAATCTTTGGACCACCCGGCACCGGAAAATCAACCCTCCTCGGATTTCTGCTAGCGCAGTATTTCCGGTATATCGGAGCGCGTGTCTTCGCGTTTGACAAAGGATACTCGCTCTACGCGTTGTGCGCTGCATCGGGCGGCTCGTACTACGAAATAGGCGCGGACCGCGGTCCCTCCTTTATGCCACTGGCGCACGTTGATGAGCCCTCGGAACGACGATGGGCACTGGATTGGCTTGAAACGGCAGCGACACTGCAGGGAGTGACCATCACGCCACAACATCGCCTTGCGCTGCATCGCGCCCTTGAACTACTCGCTACGAGCCCCAGTCGCACGTTGACAGACTTTGTCAACACGATGCAGGATCAAACGCTCCGCGATGCTCTCGCGCCGTACACCCTTGCTGGTCCGGCTGGTCGCATCCTAGACGCAGACCGTGACACAATTGACGATGCTGATTTCCAGGTATTCGAGCTTGAACATATCGGCAATCTGGGTGAAGGTAGCCTCGTGCCCGTCCTGCTGTACCTCTTCCATCGCATCAAACGTCGTCTAACCGGAGGGGGACCGACGCTTGTCGGTCTTGGAGAGGCATGGCTCCCGCTTTCGCAACCGCTCTTCCGTGACCAAGTCCTCGCGTGGCTACGTACGCTGCGAAAACACAATGCGGGCGTCGTGCTTGAGACGCAGAGCGTCAGCGACGCGTTGAACTCAACGCTGCGCGACTTCCTCATCGAGTGGTGTCCGACCAAGATCTACCTTCCCAATCCTGAAGCCACGGATGAGCACGTCGCTCGTGCCTACGAGTCGATGGGGCTTTCGCGCAAACAAATCGAGTTAATCGCAAGCGCAATTCCTAAGCGCCAGTACTACTACACGAGCCCGGACGGCCGCCGACTCTTCGACCTTGGGCTCGGCCCGATAGCGCTCAGTTTCCTCGGTGCCCAAAGCGCCGAGTCACTGGCCACCATTCGCACACTCGTCGCACGTGATCCGCAAACGTGGCCCGCGGTTTGGTTGCGGTCGCGTGGGCTCTCACGCGCGGCCGATCTTTGGATGTCCTTCACATCGCCCATCTCCGAACGTATACCGTAGAAAGACACACACATGCGTCACCTTTTGAGAACCGTCGCAGTCGCGGCGGTTTTTCTTTGCCTGATCCCTGTTGCGGCTTCGGCGCAGTTTGTCGGGCCGCTCCCAGTGTTCGATTTTTCAAACTACGCGAAAAACACGCTTACGGAACTGAACACCCTCAAGATTACGGTCAATCAGGCGACGGAGATCGCAAACCAACTCCGTGAGATCGCCCTCGAGGTGCAAGACCTGAAAAACATTCCGAACGGCGTCTGGGGCGAAATACATCAAGACCTCGAGGCCCTCACGCAGGTCGCCAAGGTCGGTCAGAGCATTAGCTACGCCGATCAAGGCCTCACGGTCGAGTTCACGCAGATGTACCCTGGCTACTCGGCGCCGACAAACTATGCCGGCGCTTATAAGCAGTGGTCCCAGAATACGCTCGGCGGAATCCAAGGTGCGCTCCAAGTAGCCGGCGTGCAAAGCAGCCAACTCGCTACCGAACAACAAACAATGGCGAGACTTCAGTCCCTGAGCAACGGCGCTCTCGGTACAATGGAAGCGCTGCAGACCGGCAATATGATCGCTGTCCAAGAAGTCCAGCAGCTTCAGAAGCTGCGCGAAATCAACATGGCGCAGATGCAGGGCGAGTTTGCCTATCTAGCGACCGAAGAGCAGACGCAGACAAGTACGTATGTGATGCTCAGCAACTGGTTCGCAAGCCAGAGTACATACCGGTCAAGCGAATGAACATCCGTGCTCGGATCGCCACCGCAAGCGCCTTCGCGATTATCGTTACGGCTGTGCCGATCCTCGGCCTTGCTCAAGTTGCGCACCCGTGCGTGCCTGGTTCGGGCGGTGGCATCCTTACGGGTCTCGCCCAGCAGTTCAGCACGCAGACCGACACGTGGAAGGGTCCCGCCCTTGCCTACGCACGCGGCGTCTTCGTACTCCTCGTTGGGATCGAAATTGCATGGTCGGGTATAACGTACGTCCTTCAGAAGGACAACTTACCCGACTTCGTCGCGGCGCTCGTGCTCAAACTACTTTCCGTCGGATTCTTCTTCATGGTGATACAGTTCGCGCCCATATGGATCGCGGACATCGTCGCAAGCTTTATCCAGGCGGGCAGTGCGATTGGCGGCCAAACGCAGTTCGGACCATCGGACCCCAGTTCCATCTTCAACTGTGGACTCGACGTCGCCAACAACGTCCTACAAAGCGTCAGTCCTGGCAGGTTAAATCTGGGGTGGGGCAATCTTGTGCCGGGCATCGTAGCGATTTTGGTCGCGATCGTCGCGGCTTTCGGCGTAGTGTTAGCATTCGCTGTCATCGCTGGCCAACTGCTCGTCACGTTAATTGAGTCCTATATCGTCGTGGGCGGCGGACTGTTTTTTCTGGGGTTTACCGGTAGCCGGTGGACCCTTGTCTTCGGTGAGCGCTTCGTTGGATACGCCTTTAGCGTTGGCATCAAGCTCTTCATGCTGGAGCTTATCGTCGGACTCGGTTACGGGTTGGGCCAGGGCTGGGCAAACATGTTCGCAAGCGGATTGCCGCCGCCCGAGAAATTTGTTGAGGTTGTTGGCTCGGCGGTGATTTTCGCGTTCGTTGCGTGGCAAATTCCAAATACCGCTGCGGCGCTGATGAACGGTAGTCCTCGCGGGACCCTAGGAACGCTACTGAGCACGACCGCGTCGATGGCGGTCGCAACGATGACCGCCTGGCAAGTGGCGCGCTCAACGGCTGCTCGAGTACCCGAAGCGGTCAATAAGGTAAAGAGCTTTGCTACCGCACCATTTGGAGGCGGTCGTACGCGCCCGGATACGACGACGGGACCCGCACGTCACGTAGAAGCAGACGTTGCAAGTAGCGTTCGAGCCGATACCGCTTCGCGGAGCAGCAGAGACGATGGCTCACCGGCGCCGGCTCCCGACGTCAGCGGCCTCGACGTAGAGAATGCCGGGTCGTCGGCAAATAGCGGCGCGGCAACGGACCGCGATGCGGAAGGCGGCAGCGCTAGCGATGTGCGTGATACAGCAGCAAAGGACGATGCTGCATCGCGGCCGCGGCGCGCCGGCAGTCCACCGCCGCAAGCCCCAAACGATTCAGCCGAAGGTTCAATTCATATCCGCTTTCGTCACACCGACTAGAGGAGGGTCCATGCTGCAACAGTTGCAAAACGGCGGCGACGACGGTCCGTTCATCGCTGCGCGACGAGAATGGAATGAACACGACCGCGATATTATCGCACGCGCCAACAATTGGAGAAGGGCTGCATTCGCGGCCCTTCTTATTTCACTCGTGCAATCGGTTGGGATGGTCTGGCTGGTGGCACACGCAAAGGTTGTCCCGTACGTCGTCGAGATCGATAAGCTCGGTAACGCCGCTGCGGTTCGGAGGGCGGACGAAGCGGCACCGGCAGATATTCGCGTCATCAAGGCGACGATTGCGGCTTGGATAAGTGACGCCCGCACGATAACGTCGGATGACCGAGCAGAACGCGCCGCGCTGGAACGTCTGTACGCGTTTTCGGCCGATGCATCGACGGCTTTCCTCGATGATTACTTCCGTCACCACCTACCGCTAGGGCAAACCCGAACAGTGTCCGTCAGTGTCGACGCTGTTTTGCCCGTTAGTGACCACACCTACGAGGTGCAGTGGGATGAGAGCGAACGCGACTCGCAAGGCCGTTCGCTTCCGACGACACACTGGCTTGCAAGGCTGACCCTTGCGTTCGCACCGCCCACTGATGAACGCGGCATTCTCGCCAATCCACTCGGGCTCTACGTCACCAATGTGACGTGGACGCAGCGACTCTGATACACAAAGGAGACTTCGTGATGCGCTATATCCTAGCCGTTAGCGTCTTAGTCTGCGCCGTTGGCGCAGCGAGAGCCGGTGCCGGTCCGGTGACCGGCGCCGACGGTGTACTTCGCTTTGCCTTCGGTGAGCGTAACGTGCCGACACTGCGCTGCGCGCCGCTCTTTGTCTGCGATCTGGTTCTCGAACCAGGAGAAACGATCGTCAATGTGGCGGTCGGCGACTCCGTTCGATGGCTGATCGCTCCGGCGATGAGCGGACCATCGTCTACCGCAACTCCGCACGTCCTCGTTAAGCCAACGGACGTTAGCCTCCGCACGAATCTGATCATTACGACGAATCGGCGGACCTACTACGTCACTCTTGTCTCCCGCAAGGACAATCCGATGATGCGAATCGGATTCACCTATCCGGAGAATCTCCAGGAAGCTTTTGGCTCCGCCGTTTCCCGCACTTCGCGTGCGCCTGCCTCGCGCGCTCCAGCCACCATTCCTCAAGTCAGTGCCGACAAGCTTGATTTTGCGTACCGAATGACCGGCGACCGAAACCTTCAGCCGGTGCGCGTCTTCAACGATGGCACCCACACCTTTTTACAGATGCCAACGAGCATGACGGAGATACCTGTGGTCTTTGTCGTTCGAGACGAGGGCGACGAACTCGTCAACTATCGGATGATGGGACACTACTACATGATCGATGGCGTCCCCGACCGACTGGCGCTCGTCGACAGCAGCGGAAGACATCAGCGCCGCGCGATCGTGGCGCGTGGGAACTGACCATGGAACAGATTCCGATTAGCTCCCCGACAGAACTCAGCGAAAATGGCCTGCGCGGTCCCGTCTCCGGCGTAACTCGGATTAGCGGCCGGGTCGGCATTGTCGCGATACTCATTTTGGGACTTATCGCCAGCCTGATCGTGTATGGAATCTGGACGGCCGGAAAGCGTCGCGCAGCCACGACTGCCACGGTGGCGCCCCGAAAGGCTGCCGACCAGCGGGCCTCGTGGTTTGAGGATCCGCAGGCTGCGACGCCCTTAGTCACACCGCCGCCGCTTCCGTTGCCCACGCCTGCACACGTGAGGTTGCCTTCCGTCTTAAGGCATTCTGATGCGGCATTGGTAGTGCCGACCTTGGTTCATTTGCGGACCCACGACATAGTTCGCGAACAAATCGAAGCAGAGCGTGAAGCGCACCTCAGCGCCGCCGAGAATGCAACGATTAGTGTCCCCATCAGTCCGGGTGGGGCACCCATACGCCCAAACCCCTCGGGGATTGCGGCGAGGGAAGACGTCGGCATCGGAGCGATTCCCCCGGTGCCGAGCAGCGACCAGTTCGTCGCGACAGTGCGTGAGTCGCTATCACCATACACCTTGCGCGCCGGCAGCGTAGTGCCGGCGACCCTCATCACGGGAATTAATGCCGACTTGCCGGGCACCATTACGGCGCAAGTGCGAAGTAATGTCTTCGACAGCTTGACCGGCACATATGTTCTCGTACCGCGCGGCGCACAATTGATTGGAACGTACGATAGCCGGATCGTGCAGGGCCAACGTCGGGTCCTTGTTACTTGGAACCGAATCATATTCGATAATGTGTCGAGCATCGACTTGCCCGCGATGCAGGGCGTAGACCCAGCGGGCTACGCAGGGTTCGGTGCGAACGTTAACGAGCACCTCAATAAGGCGTTTACTGCGGCCTTTCTGATGAGCATCATCAGTGCCGGCGCGCAACTGAGCCAACCACAGCACGTTATCAGCGGGTTCGCCGCCCCAGATGTTGGCCAAACGATCGCGGGTGCTGTCGGGTCGCAGCTCGCGAGTACGAGTTCCGCCCTTGTGCAAAGACAACTCGGCCTCGCACCCACCTTAGAAGTGCCGCCCGGCTACGACTTCGATGTGCTCGTGAATCGAGACATCGTGTTGTCGCAGCCATACTCTGCACCGGGAGAAGAACCATGATTCCCGCTGCGCTCGCCCTAACGCTCCAATTTGCCCACTGTGCGCCCGGCATTTCGGTGAGAACGATGGCGGGGATTGTTCAGGTCGAAAGCGGCGGTGATCCGCTCGCCATTGGTGACAACACGAGCGACCGATCCTATCACCTGTCGGACCGCGCTGCTGCAGAGGCTTTCGCGCGACGGTTGCTGCGCGAAGGGCATTCGTTAGATCTCGGCTTGGCGCAGATCAACGACGCTAACCTCCTACGAGTTGGACTTACCCTAACTGGCGTGTTCGATCCCTGCCGCAACTTGAGGGCGGCTGCGCAGATCTTTCGCGAAGATTACGTGCTTGCGCGGCGCCGCTTTGGCGCCAGTCAACTCGCGTTACGACGGGCCCTCGGAATGTACAACACAGGGCGCCTCGATGCCGGCGGGGGCTATGCGGAGCGCGTGTTGGCGGCCGCCGGCAACCAGCAAGATGAACCGTTTCCTCCCGGGCCAGCTGCTGAGGACAACGCTCGCACCGCTTCGTTTCTGATCCGCGTAACGGTGTTACGCCGGACCAACGCCACGCAAGTTGTGGCGGAGCCGGCTCGCGCTCCGCTCCTCGTTGGGATGCACCTCTCTCGCATGGTAAAGCTGTGAACATTGATGAGCACCTGTACCCATGGTTGGTCGCGGCGATGTTCGCAGCACTCTGCACGCTACTGGTCGCGCTTTCGGCACGACAGGGCGTCTCCCGGTTGCGGCGAGCGTCTACCGCCATCGCGATGCCGCTACTGCTGGCGGCGCTCGCGATGGCGGTCGGTCTGCGCGTGAACCTCTCGGACAGTATGCCGATTGGTCTGTACCGGATGATCTCCGCTCGCGGCGATCCACACCGTAATGAACTCGTCATCGCGTGTGTGCCGGATCGGGACGCGTTGCTGGGTCGTAATCGCGGCTACATTGGTCGCGGACCGTGCGCGAATGGCTCCGCTCCGGTCCTTAAGATGATCGCAGGAATAGCTGGTGACGACGTTCACGAGTCGCCTTCGGGCGTCACAATGAGTGGCTGTCGACTGCGGGATAGTCGTCCCCTACTTCGTGACGAAGCCGGACGGGCACTGAGACCCTGGCATACAAACCTCCGTCTGCCGCGAGGAACCGTTTGGTTAGCGGCTGTCGCCGCGCGAAGTTGGGATTCGCGCTATTGGGGACCGATCCCGACGAGCCGGCTCCTCGGCGTCGCGCAACCTCTTATAACGGGCAGCCGAGTGCGCGCACCTTGCGGCAGCTAGAGATCGATAGCGTCTTCGAGGTGCTCAGCATACCACTCTCGGAGCGCGTGCTGACGCGGAACCGCGTAATTCGCTCGTGACCGCATTGCTCGAAGGGCCAAGCGAACCTGTGCAGGCTCGACGTGTGCGGTCCACGCTTTAATGATATCGAGTGTGGTCGTCGTCGTGATACCCAGTGTTGCCGCATAGCGAATCGCACGCCCGTCGTCGGTCAACACGACAACTCTCTGAGTCGCGCCAACCGCTAGCGTCTGCGCCTCCCCATCGTCGACCTGCTCGGAATAGCGTACGGCAAGGGCGATCTCTTCGTCGGTAAGAGAAACCGCACGAAAGCGTAGTTTCAGCTGAGCCAGAAGCTCCTCGTCGATGCGTAGGCGCGACTCTCTCGCGTCGTCTCCGTAGATGTATATCGACTCCCCGAGCACAGCCGGCGTCAAGAGTAAGCCCCGCGTCTCCAGGATATCCGCCGCGCGTCCAGTTGCGACGATGTTCATGAGAGAACAGGCGTCGCAGGCGATCTCGGTCAGTTGACTGCCTTAATCGGCGTATCCAGCCCTACGTCACATTGTGACCCCGCTTCTGGAAGGCGCTGAAGAATCGCGCGCGTATCGAGTCGGTCTGCGCGAAGATATGCGGCGGCGTCCCCTTCGGTAATGAGGTCGTTGGCGTAAAGGCGCGTTACAAGAGAGACATACCGATAGGGGAGGCGGTCAATCGGCGCTCGACGGCGGCTGATACCGAGTAGGTCCTGGGCTTCACGCGTACGAAACCCGCGGTGACGCAGCATCTCGTACGTCCCTCGCGGGATACGGTCCAATTCCTCGAGGCGTTGCGTCAGCGCCTGAAAGGACACCTCAAAGTAGGTTGCAAGCAAGATGAGGTGCGCCACCCGCAGCTCGCCGCCGGCGTCGCTCAACATCTCTGAAAATCTGCGAGAGAGTCCAGTCGTCGGCATAAGAAATCGTGCGGCGAATGCGTCGGCGAAAACCTCGCGCCGATCCTTGCGCGTGCCGGGTTCATCGATGTCGACCGTGACTTCAGGTTGAAAGCGTTCAGTCAGGTAGTGGGCATACTCGTGGCAGAGTGTCCAACGAACGCGCAGTGGATCGTGCGCGACGTTAAAGCCAACGAGAGGGCCATACTCGCGGCTGTACGCGAACAGACCCGAGATGCGCGTGCCACGGAGTTCCTCAAGGCCAAAAATACGCAGCCCCGTGTCCTCTTCGAAAACCAAGCGGAGATCGGCTAGTGGGCCGTCCCCAAGGCCCAATCGCAATCGTTCCGTCGCGGCTAACTCTTCCGCGCGGTGCTCAATGCTGGACATCCGCTCAAGTGATACGAGCGGTGGTTCGCGTCGCGTGATACGGTCGTTCGCCAATTCCTCAAGACGAAAATAACGTCGCCCGTATTCTTCCAACACATCGATAGCCGAGTCCGCGCGATCCGCGCCCCGTAGCGCGCGAAAGCGCACGGCTAACGTTGGATCCGGTGGTGCGAGACTCAAAAGGTCTCGAATGCCTGCCTTCGTCGCCTCTGCTATCGCGCTGAGCTGCAACTCGCTTGGGGGTCGCTGCCCGGATTCAATTGCGATGAGCGTGGGCCGCGATATCCCAAGGAGCTCCGCGAGCTGAGCTTGGGTTAGGCCAGCTTTCTTACGCGCGTGCGCGATGTTCATCGCGAGCGCGGTTGGGTCGATGTGAGACTCAAACCGCACGTGGAAAGTCCTCCAGCGCGCCGACATCTGCCACATGCCGCCGCAGCAGTTGTATCGTCGCATCGACGGCATGAGCTCTTTCCGTTGGGTCATCAAAGCCCTGTACCGATGATGAGAGCGTCGGTTGAAGCCGAACGAGCTCAGGCCACGGGTCCTTCGAAGCCAGGGCGCGAGCCAGAAGGTCCACGTGATACGGGAATACGTCGCTCGCAGCAAAATCCGAAGGCGCGGGCGGAGCGCTTGAATACACGAGGTCGTGACTTGCGAGGCCGGCGCCTTGAAGGGCGATCCGCCGCATCGTGCACGAGCCACAGACGCCGCAATCCGCGTGCGCGTCACGACGCTGCGGAGAGTCGCACGACGACGTAGCACGGATGCTGTTGCGCAGCGTCGCAGGAAGTCGTTGACAGAGTTGGGTCTTCGTTAGCCAGCGATTCGGGTAGGCGACTCTAATGGATCCTAGCAGCGGTTCCACCGCCCTGCGCCACAGGTCCAGATTTCTTGGATGCAGCACCTGCGAGGACTCATGCGGCATCTGCAGTCCGGGCACGGGCAGGTTTAGAATGCCCATCCCATTCTCGTAGACCTCGACTTGCGAAGCACCGTATCCCGCCGCGACCGTGATTCCCGCAGTGACTGCAAGGAGCGTTCGAGACCGCTGCGTGCGCTCTTGTTTCGGCGGGGCTCCTTTGATGTGAACATCGAGGTCGCGGTACTCGATCCGATCGCCGAAGACATGCTTTAGATTGGTGCGAATGTCTGCCACTCGTCTCTTGCGCCGCGAATTGGTGAGAACGCTAACGAAAGCGAAGCGACCCGGGTCCGAAGATAGCGCGTGCGCGGCGCCGCAGAGACTGTCGAGTCCGTCACTCAGCAGGCCGACTGCGACCGGCGCGGGCGGCTCGAGTGCAAATGCTTGAGCTCGCGCGTCGGCGTGGGTTGCGCCGTCCTTTCGATGTCTTAGGTGTAGGACGACATCGTCACCCATGCAGCTTGCAAGGAGTTCTTCGAGCGCCGTTCGGACTGCGCTCCAACGGTCGAGTGAGAGTACCGGGAACCTCAGTTCGAGCCGACGACGCCAGCCACGCTTATTTCGCGGGACAAGACGATCAACCGTGTACACGCCAAGCATCAGTTCCAGCAGTTCCGTCTGCGGAATGCTCGCGGCCGTCGTGAACGGCCGAAGACGCGCGGTCGAGTAGCGAGCCTGATAGGACTCAGCCCGACTGTCGACCTCGACCACGAGCGCTTCGCCCGTTATGGTAACGTCAGCGCGCGCGTTCAAGATTCGTCACTGAAATAACGAGACCAAGAAGTGCCGTCTGATCGCCGCGCAATCCGTCAGCCGGCGCTGCTTCGACGCGGCCTATTTCGAAGCGAGCGCGATGGCGCCGCAGCAAGGCGGTTCCGATCGCGGCGGTATGCTCGTCGAGCGCCGCATGGAGGACGTGATCGCCCTTGTAGTCTCGCTGAAGCCGCGCGCACGTCTTGATTGCATCGATTCCGCGGTTGACGACCTCAGGCAGAAGATCGCGCGGATCGCAGGTCGTGCTAATGACACCGTGCATCGCTTCGAGCACGTGGAAGGCCGGCAGCGAGCGAGTCTCGTTTCTCGTGAAGCGATCGAGGTCTGGATCGTACTCGGGGAACAGCCACGTCTTGCGACGCTCGATGTGCTGGCACGCCAAGCGGACCAAACCTGGAAAATCCTCATCATCCCGGACGGCCCGTCTCTCAAGATAGGCTGCGGCTCGCTCGATCCCCGCGGCGACCTCGGTTGGACTGCAAAGGAGGGCTCGGACTCGGGCGAAGCCCCGTCCGAGTCGAACAGCATACCGATCACAGTCCGTGGCCACCCCGTCAGCTTACGGCTACTCTCTTTACAATGTCAAGTGTCTCGTAGTATAATCCGAACTAATACAAGACTTTGTCGGGTGCGGGAGGAGCGATGCGAACACCAATTCGGCCGTCGAAGGCCGCCGTGGCCGACTCGCCCACCTAGGAGTAATCCAGTGAACAAGAAGCAGCTTTTCGTCGAGCGGCGCCCCGAAGGCGACTACGCGATCCGGCGTTCGAACTCCGAACGCGCGAGCGATGTCCGCGACACCCAAGCCGAGGCGATCGATCGCGCTCGTGAACTCGAGCCCGGAACTGCGCCGCTCGTCGAACGCGTCCGTCACACCGATCAGGGTCGCCCGGATAAGTGGCGCAAGCCGTAGGGAATTTGGTTCGTCGACACATTCGAGGTGTCGCGGCGCCGTAGCGCAGTCGACGTCACGCGCGCGACGAGAGACACGCGGACAGCGCCTCAACCCATTGACCCATCCGAGAATACAGGCGATAATAAGTGTACCAAGAACGGGCGAGTTTTTTCACCATAAAAATGTGCGCGGAGCCTCCGAGATCTCTCGGGGGTTCTTGTTTTCCGCTTCATAGGATGGCCCAGAGTGCCCGCTCCGCGTTCACCTTGGCTTCGGGAGGGAAGATGTCTCATCTATTGCTCCGGCCGTGCAGGTCCTCGTTGGCGCGTCATTCGCGCGCTTCGCAAGCTCGGTATTTGCTTGTTTCGATCAACATCGACGCCCGCGCGCGCGCGGGGTTTCACCTGCAACGGATTCACGATGTCAAACGGAATCGAGTTCTCCTAACGGCCGCGGCGATCAAAATGGAAGCGGGCTGCGTCGTCCAGAGTCCCGGTTAGCGTGGTTCGCCATGGAACGCAGTCGCCACCAGCAGGCCCAACCCTTGGTCAACATTCGCGAGGCTTGCCATTTGCTCGGCTGCCGGAAGTCGAAGCTTTACGACCTGATGCAGAAGGGGTATCTTGAATCCGTGAAGCTCGGTGGTTCGCGCCGTTTTCGGCCCTCTGCAATTCAAGACTGCATCGACCGGCACGTTGACCGGCGCACGAAAAGGCTGAGATAGTCCCGACCAATGGCACGCCGCATACGTGGGGAAGGCACGATCTTTCGCCGGCAAGACGGACGCTGGGAAGGAAAGCTGCGCGTTGGTTCGCTCGGCGCAAAGCCGCGTCGCAAGAGCTTCTACGGCCCGAGCCGGCAAGACGTTGCAGATCAGATGCGGCGCTACGCCTTGCGACATGTCGTGGATGTCGACCTCAACTTCACGCTCCGTGAGTATTTGGAGCAGTGGCTTGCGGATTCCGAGTGGCGTCCAAATACATACCGATTGCGTCGGCATGTCATCGAAAAGCACATCGTCGGGCACATCGGGGCACGGCCTGTCGCAGACATAAGCGTCGATGACGTCAAGCTTTTGCTGCGTCGGTTGAAGGACAGCGGCATCGGCGTTGCAACGCGCAAGCAGGTTCACGCAACGCTCAACACTGCGTTGAACGTTTTGTATCGAGAGCGCAAGCTACTTTTCAATCCGTGCTCGCTCGTCTCCCCACCGCGCTACGAGCCGAAAGAGCGGATCGTGCTCGACCGCGATCAACTTACTCGGTTAATCGAGGCGGCCGAGGGGCAGCTCCAGGTGATCATTGTGATAGCTGCGACGCTCGCGCTACGCGAAGGAGAACTCTTCGGGTTGCTGTGGAATGCGATTGACCTCGAGCGCGGCACCGTTACGGTCATCCGGCAACTTACAGAGGACCTTGATGGCCAGCTCGTCCTGAGCGAATTGAAGACTAAGGCGTCGCGCCGGACACTTGATCTGCCCGAGCTTGCACATCGGATGCTTGCGAACTGGCGCGCCATTTGTGAGATACAGCGCCGCAGGGGCGCGTTCGTCTTCACTGACGGTGAGGGCAATCCGCTCAGGAAGAGCAACTTTCTCCGCCGGGATTTCAAGCCGCTTTTGCGCCGGCTTGAGCTGCCGGATGTCGACTTTCACTCGCTGCGGCATTCCTCGAACTCGCTGTTGATCCAGGAGGGCGCGGACCCGATTTTGGTAGCCCGACGGAACGGTCACGCGAGTACGCGCATGGTCCTCGACCGGTATGGCCATCTCTTTGAGGGTGCGCGCCGGCAGACCGCTGAGACGATGAATCGCGTGTTCGCCGGCGTCGAGATTGGTCGTCAAATGGTCGTCAAAACTGATCCGCCGGCCCCCGAAAAGAAAAAGCCGATCCCAAAAACCCTTGTGAAATCGGCTCGTTTTCTTGTGGAGATGAGGAGACTCGAACTCCTGACCCCTTACATGCGAAGCAAGTGCTCTACCAGCTGAGCTACATCCCCACGCGGCCCGCCTTGCGGCGGGCCGACCCGCCTACTACGTCCCTGCGGCTCTGGTCCCTGCCGTCCTCAGAGCGACTGCCCCAGGTACGGAAACTGCAGAGCGGAGTAGGGGTACCCGATTTGATAGTGTTTTGGCGGCGGCGTGAGCGACGTGACGTTGTCGTTTGCCAGGTTCGGACGGCCGTCGCGGCCGTCTTTTTCGTTGCCGTCGTCGGGAATTTTTGTGTCGATCTGCGGAACGAGGCTACCGAAGGCGAGCCCGAGCTCGATGGCGGCGACGTCGTCGGTCAGGCCGCGGCCACCAAACGAGAGCGTGGGGTGTGGATTGATTCCGCCGGATGCGGTGATCCGCCCACCCGACTCGACGCCAAGGAAGGTCGCCGACCCCTGGACCGATAGGTCGACGACGAGCGCGTTGCCCTCCGTCGGAAACGTCGATGGAGGCATGTCGGCTTGCCCCGCCAGCATGTTCTGCACGAACAGCGTGATCGCAGCACTACGCCCAGCCGTCGCACTCATAAAGGTTCCGATATCGTCGTAGAGTTTGCCGGCGTCGGAACCCGGAGCACTGCGCAGGATGAAGTCGTGGTCGGCCCATGGGGTAAACAGCTCGATGACGAGTGGGCGACCGATCCGCGCGACCTGGATGAACCTCCCCGTAGAGGCCGTTTGACCCGTCAGCGACTTGTCGTTCGTGCAGCCTGCGGAAAATGTCAGGAGCGACGATAGGAGCGCGAGCACGCCAAAGCGCGCGATGATGCCGCCGCGCATCTTAGCTGCCACTCTCCGTGCTCGTGGTCGCCCAGTAGGCAACCTTCATGTTTCCGTTCGCACCAACGAGGGTCGCCCGCGGCATCTCCACGACGATCGCGAGAATGTTCATATTGCCTTGCGAATCGCTGCCGGGATTATTGAATCCCTGAGGACACGTGTTTGTGCCGCCGGGCAAGCACGACTGCGCGGTGCTGCCACGATTGCGATCCGGAAAGATCTTCAGCAACTGGCTCCGATCGTAAAACGCAGGGTCCTCAAACAGTCCGGCGCGTACGTTGATCGACCCCGCGGTGAACGTCTTACCAAAGACCCCGGCTCCAGTTTCCGGGACGATCGTATTCGTCGTACCGGTCTGGTTCGGAGGGGTCGGGCCGTACACGAAGATCTGCTGCGTATTGTTGACGACCGGCCCGACGGAAAACTGGATGACCAGATTCTCCTTCGGGATGTGCCCCGTTGTGCCGATCTGGTTGTCGAACTTCATCTGATAGAGCACCGACTGATCGAAGAACACCGTTTTTCCAGGCGCGATCAACGGATTCACCGTCATGATCGCGACGACGTTTTCGGGGTTCGTCGGGCTCGGGAAGAAGTACGTATCGGCGATGTCGGTGCCCGGCTTGCTGATCGTGGCCGCCGAGTCTTGATACGCGCGAACCGGGTGGCTCGTCAGCGCGATAGCGACGGCACAAACGCAAGCGAGCGTCCCGACGACGCCCCAGGTACGGATTCGACTCATGGCCCGGGACTTACGCCCGAGAGCGGCTCAAAGCCTCGCGAGTGCCACGCGCGCCTCGTCCGCGTAGACCGGGTGGAAGCTTGCGTTTAGCGTCAGAGCGCGTGCGAGGCGCCGCTTGGCTTCCTCTCGGTCGCCGAAGTGCAGCGCGATCATGCCTGCGTGGAACTGCATGCGCGGGTCTTCCGTGTCATATCGAAGTGCCTTCTTGATGGCCTGCCGCGCCTCGTCCCAACGGCCGTCCACCGCTGCAGCCCAGGCGAGCGTGTCCTGGGCGGCGAGCTCATCGCCCCGGTTGGCGGCGTCCCGGCGGGCGATGCGCAGAGCATCGTCACGCTTGAGCCCGTGCTCCGAATAGTAGATCGCGATGAGGCGATCGTTCACGCGATAGGAGTTACCGATGCGCTCGATCGCCGAGATCAAGTCGCTCGTCTGCGAAGCACCGGCCGTATCGCCAAGCATGCGCTGCGCATCGACCTTGTACCCCAGCGTCTCCGGCAAGGGCGTAATGTCGGCGCCACGGCTGGCCGCTTCAAGCGCTTCCTGCGGATGGTGCAACGCGAGCTCGAAGCGGGCGAGCGCCGTGTACGCAAGGATGAAGTTCGGGAAGAGTTCCAGTGCCCTGCGCTCGTCGGCGACCGCTTCATCGTTGTCGCCGGCTTCGAAAGCGAGCTCGCCGAGCCTATAGTGAAACCATGCGTGCGATTGCGCGGACGCAGTAAGCACGTGGGCGTCGTACAAGACTGCGGCCCGTTTCAAGGTCGTTCGCGCTTGGGCAAGCCGGCCGGTGAGCTCGTCGTAGCGGGACCGCGTGGTTGCGTCATCGACACCTTCATCGACGACCGGGATCCGAGATTCGCGCGAAAGCGCACTGCATGCGCGTTCGTACCGTCCCAGCTCCATATCGAGGCTCGCTTGACGCGTCAGCAAGTCGGGTTGCGTGGGAGCGGTGCGCAGGGCGTCATCGACGTACACCAGCGCATCCTTGAATCGGTGTAAGGTGATGAGCGGGGCGACCATTGTCACGTCCGCTTGCACCGAGTGTGGGACCACGCGTTCCTCGCGCTCCGCCATAGCGAGAGCGCGGACTACGTCGCCGATGTCGCCGCGCTCGCGGTAGCGCTGC
>Ga0073928_10004433_pt1 | contig 20787 bp, 16 predicted proteins | sample PaiPotPPA55metaG_FD_76969 | JGI IMG/M metagenome (GOLD analysis project Ga0073928, IMG submission 76969) | Iron sulfur acid spring bacterial and archeal communities from Banff, Canada, to study Microbial Dark Matter (Phase II) - Paint Pots PPA... ...
CCACGGCCGGTGACGCATGTAGCACCGGCGTTCGCGAAGTCGGCCAAACGAACCCGAGCCCGCATAAGCCCGCGCAACCTGTAGCGGCGGAACCAACCCAAGCCGGAGCACCCGATAGGGACGGGTTCGAGACCCGTCCCTCCGTGCGCGCAGCTGCCATCTTGACCAAACGAACCCAAGCAGCAGCGGAGCGCCGTGAATTTGCTCCGGTAACGTGCTTACGGCGTGTTGGCCAGCGCAGCCGGCCCGCCCGGCTTCGCCGGCACGGCGTGGCGCGCGTTATGGTTTGTACGGCAGCTCGTCAGGCGCGATGCGTTCTGTGGAGAACCCGGCTCCCTGCCACGGCCTCACCCCCTCCGTTTAGTGCTAGCTATTTTGCAAGTCGCTCGCGTTATCTGGCCTAGCCAATCGGCGCGCGAGGGGCGCCGAACACCTCGGCCGCGAAGCGCGGGTAAACCTCGACCAGCTGCGGGGCGACCACGGTTCTGAGAACGTGCAGCGTCTCGGCGGAGGGGGATGCCGTTTGCGCAACGTCCTGCGCACGGTCAAACGCAAAGCCGGTATTCTCGGCAACCTCCGCCGGCGTGTGCCCGGGATGCACGCTTGCGAGACGCAAGCGCCGGCGCGCGCGGTCGAAGGTGAAGAGGCAACGCGTGGTCACGAGCGCAATCGGGCCGCCCGGGCGATACACATTGTCCGCGCTCGTTCCCGGCGCGCTGATGAAATCGACCTTATCGACCAGCGTGCGGCGGGTGTGCTCGAGCCGGAACAGGATCACCTTCGGAACGACGTAGTACAGGTAGGCGGAGCCGAACGAGCCGGGAAAGCGGACCTGCGGCTTCTCATAATCGCCGGTGCCCACAAGGTTGATGTTGCACTGCCCATCGATTTGCCCGCCGGAGAGGAAGAACACGTCAATGCGGCCTTGCCCGGCGCAATCAAATAGCTCACGCCCGCCGTCGGTGAAGAATGACTGTCGACGGCTGCCGAGAAGCGAAACGCGAGGCTCTCCGTTGCCGCGCTCGCGCGCGAGCAGGGCTGCTGCCGCGGGAATGGGCGAGGCCGCGCCAACCGCCACGTGCCGCGCGCGAGCGATAAGCCCCGCAATGACATCAGCAAGCAACTCTTCCTGGCGGAAGCCCTGCTCAGACATTTGTGCGATCACGCCGCGCGCTGCGCCAGCACATGGCGGTCGAGATAGGCTGCGAACCCGTCAGCGGTTTGCGCCATGCGCGCATACTCCGCGAGATGGTCCGCATCCGCCGGGTAATGGTCGGCGAGCGCAAGCGGCCACGCCCCCTGCGGAGCAAGCGCGACCCTCTCCACATAGAATGCGCGGAGCGCTCCGGCCGCGAGCCAGGGATCGTCGAGCAGGTTCTGGTCCTGGATCTTCTCGACAGTGACCACTGCCTTCTCCGCGGCATGGGCCATCACTGCGAGCTCGCGATCCCGCCCGATCCACACATTGCCCTCGCGGTCGGCCACGGGCGCATGAAACAACGCGACGTCAGCCTTGATCGCAGGAAGAAGCACGATCGGATCGTCATCGCCGAACGGATTGTCGATGATCTTCCAGTCCCGCCGATGCACCAGCAGGTCGGAACCGATGAGCCCGCGCAGCGGCATGAAGGGAATGCCCTTTTCCGCCGCCTGGAAGGCGGCATGCAGCGCCGGGCAGGTCGCGTCCCTGATGCGAATGCTGCCCGCCCGTGCCGCGGCAGTAAAGCGCGGCGCCGGCCCGAATTCGCCGAGGCTCACTGCGGACGTCTCGATCGTGTCGATCGCCCCGGCTCCGATCAAAAGATCGGCCTGCAGGCTCGACGTCGGGAGAGCGATCAGGTGCAGGCGTTTGACGCCGCGGCGGATGAGCGCACGCGTCGCCGCCATGGCGACGCCTGACTGCTCGCGCGGCACCGCCAGCACGCAGCCATCACTGATGGGCGCCAGAGCTTCATCGAGGCCGCGGACGATCATCGGTTCACGACAGCGACTGCCTGACCCGATCCGGCGAGAACGGACGTTATTTGCGCCATAGCCACCTTCTTCTGTTCCGAAGAATCTAGCTCATTTTCCCACCAGGTTGAACTCGTCATGGCCGGCTTGGCGCCCCCGGCCATGCGCGTCTTGATCGGGACAAAGACGTGGATGCGCGGGGCAACGGGGGGCGTCCCGACCTTGTCGGCGGGACCCGTCCCCGCGCATGCCCGTCTCGAAGGACCTCATCCGGGAGGAGGCGCCTACCAGGGCGGCCCCCCATTCGGGCCTCGTGTAAAAACCGCTCATTTGTGATGGCCATCACAGATCATGGGGGCCCCCCGGGCCTAGATTGAGGCATCTCGGACCTGTCCAGGAAGAGGAAGGGATCCATCATGTCACGCGATTTCTCGGGGATTTTTAGCTGGTTCGCCACCCACCCGGCGGGCGTTGCCGTTGCCGCGGTACTCGCGACGACATCGGCCGGGCTTGCCGCACCGATGCAAGTCGCGCTGGTCGAGAACATCATCGGGCACTCCACTGCGGTGGAAGTCATGGACTATCTCGATGCCGGCCAGACCATTCGACTGGGGCCCCATGACACCATCGTCCTGAGCTACCTGCATTCATGCGTCCGGGAGACGATCACCGGGGGAACCGTGACGATCGGCATCGATCACAGCGAAGTGCAAGCCGGCAAGCTCACGCGTACCACGCTCGACTGCGGCGAACGCACATTCGTGCTGACCGGCGGCAGCGAGATCGAATTTGCGGGAAGGGTTTTTCGCGGCCTCAAGCCGGTGGTGCCCGACACCTTGGCCGGTGGACCAGACGAGATGCGTCTCCACAAGTGATGCGGGCAACTATGCCCAGAAAAAAAGACACGGAAACGTTCGCCTGCGAGCGCCTTACGGCTGAGATTCCGTACGCAGCTTGAAGCGCTGGATCTTGCCGGTCGCGGTCTTCGGGAGCTCGACCCGGAACTCGATCCAGCGCGGATATTTGTAAGGGGCGAGCTTGCTCTTGACGTGCTCCTGCAAGTCGCAAGCAAGCGCGTCGCAGGCCTTCTCCGCAGATTTGAGCACCACGAATGCCTTCGGCTTGATCAGGGCATCGTCATCCGGCCAAGCCACCACCGCTGCTTCCAGCACCTCGGAATGGGTGCACAGCGCGCCTTCCACTTCGAACGGCGAGACATAGATGCCGCCGACCTTCAGCATGTCATCGCGGCGCCCGCAATAAACGTAATACCCGTCCGCGTCCCTGAGATATTTGTCGCCCGAGCGGGTCCATTCGCCGAGAAACGTCTCGCGCGAACGCTCCCGGTTATTCCAATACATCACAGCGCTCGTGGGCCCGCGCACCTGCAATTCGCCCAGCTCTTCGCTGGCGCCGATCACGTCGCCTGCATCATCGACAAGGCGGATATCGTAGCCCGGCACCGGCCTTCCCGTCGTGCCATATCGGACATCTCCGGGGTAATTAGACAGGAAGATGTGCAGCATCTCGGTCGAGCCGATCCCGTCGAGAATGTCGAGGCCGTAGCGCTCCTTCCAGCGGCGGCCGATCTCGGGAGGAAGCGCCTCGCCGGCAGAGATGCAGTAGCGAAGCTTGAGGTCGGAGCGCGCCGGCGCATCGGAGCTCGCGAGAAAGGCGGCATAGAAGGTCGGCACCGCATAGAACACCGTAATAGGGTGGCGCCGCAGAATGGCGGCCACCCCTTCCGGAGTAGGGCGCTCCGGCGAAAGCACGGTGGTCGCGCCGACGGCCATGGGAAAAGTCAGAGCGTTGCCGAGCCCGTAGGCAAAGAACAGCTTCGCAACGGAATAACAGATATCGTTCTCGCTAAGCCCGAGCACACCCTCGCCGTAGAGCTCGGCGGTGAGCTGCAGATTGGAATGCACATGCACAGCGCCTTTGGGGCGGCCCGTCGACCCTGATGTGTAAAGCCAAAAGCACATGTCGTCGCGGGTGGTCGGCGCCGTGTAGGGATCCGGGCTTGCCTTGTTCAGGAGATGCTCGAAGCTCAGGTGCCCCTGCGCATTGTCACCCGAGACGACCACATGCGTAAGATGCGGGGACGATCCAATCAGCTTTGCGAACCTGGGGAGCAGCGGCTCCGATACGACGAGGAGCCTGGCGCGGCTGTCCGCGAGCATGAAGCGATAGTCCTCCTCGGTCATAAGCGTATTGACCGGAATGGGAATGACTCCGACCTTGATGGCGCCGAGGAATGCGGTGGGCCAGTCAATCGTATCGAGGAGAGCGAGCATGATGCGCTCCTCCTGCCGCAGGCCAAGGGAGCGCAGCGCGTGCCCGAAGCGCGCGACGCGCTCGGCAAGCACTCCATAGGTCCAGGGCCCGCGCGGGTCGATGAACGCTGCCTTGTCGGCGCGGCCGGCGGCAAGATTGCGCTTGAGCACGTCGGCGGCGAAGTTGTAATCGCGCGGAAGGCGCTCGATCGCCTGACGCGGATCGAACGGTGCTGGCCTTGTTGCGGCCATTGTCATGGGAACGGTTCCTCCGTAGCCGCGCATTATGCTCGCCGGTCACAGCGGCGGCAACGACGGTCTTGCCCGGATAGCGTAACTGCACATCTTCTGACGCGAATTGCCAAGGACGACGCGCAGGGCCATATTCCGCCTCAAGGTCAGGCATAGCGAGGCAGAGGCGCCGGATGGATATTCAAGCTCTCGGCTATGTCGGTGTTCATGCAACATCGATCGAGGAATGGGCAAGCTTCGGGACCAGGTTCCTGGGCATGCAGCTCGTCGAGCAAAGCCGCAGGACGCTTGCTCTCCGCATGGACGACCGCAAGCAGCGCGTCGTGGTCAGCGAGGATGGCGGCGAGGGCGTCGCCTTCTTCGGCTGGGAGGTGGAGGACGCAGGCAAGCTCGATCAGATGGCCGCCCGGCTGGAGCAAGGAGGCGTGCAGGTGTCGCGCGGTACGCGCGCGCTTGCGGACGAACGCCGGGTCAAAGACCTCATCGTGCTCGTCGATCCGCTCGGGAATCGGCTCGAAATCTTCCATGGCGCGGAAAGCACCAGCGATCCGTTCAAGCCTGGTCGCTCGATCTCGGGGTTCCGCACGGGCCCGCTCGGGATGGGCCACGTCGTGCTGCACGTCGAGCACATCGACGACGTGCTGCCCTTCTATCGCGACGTGCTCGGATTTCATCTTTCCGATTACATGCGGCGCCCCTTCAACGCGTATTTCTTCCACGCCAACCCGCGCCATCACTCCATCGCCTTCATCGAGACCGGCCGCAACGCGACGCATCATCTGATGGTCGAGCTGTTCTCCCTCGACGACGTCGGGCAATGCTATGATCTCGCCCTGCGCCAAGGAGGCCGCGTCGCCACTACGCTCGGGCGCCACATCAACGATGAGGTGACGTCGTTCTATGCGAGCTCGCCTTCCGCATTCATGGTCGAGTACGGCTGGGGCGGCCGCGTCATCGATGTGGAAAGCTGGCAGCCCGAAGAGGTCACCTGGGGCCCAAGCATGTGGGGCCACGACCGGCTCTGGCTGAGCCCGGAGAAGCGCGCCGAGGCGCGCGAGATCCGAATCGCAGCCGCCGCAAGCGGCCTGCGCCGCCCAGTCAATGTTATAGAGGGCAACTACACGCTCATGCCCGGGGTCTGTCCGTGGTGGGACAACGTGGTCCGCAGCGAAGCCGCCGAGTAGGACCTTCAGTCGGGCAGAGCAGGTTCTGATGACAGTCGCGGCTGCGCGAGAACCGTCGCGAGCACCGATTCCGCAGCTGCGGGCACACGGAGTCGAGATGCCGGCAATCGGGCTCGGCACCTCCGGTCTCGGCAACTGCGGCGAGATCGTCGCGACCGCGCTTGGGCTGGGCTATCGGCTCATCGACACGGCCTGGAAATACGGCAGCGAGCGCGGCGTCGGCGAAGGCATGCGTGCAGCACGGGTCCCGCGCAACGAGATCTTCTTGACCACCAAGGTTTCCCACGAGTATCTGCGCGCCGACGATTTTGCGCGCTGCGTGGATGAGAGTCTCGAGGCTCTGGGAGCGGATTTCGTCGACCTCCTGTTGGTGCACTGGCCTAACCCGGAGATTCCACTGGCCGAGACCATGACCGCATTGGCAAAGGCCAAACGGCAGGGCCTTGCACGGCACATTGGAGTTGCGAACTTCAACATCGCGCTCCTCGATCAAGCGATCCGGTTCGCTTCCGAGCCCTTGGTGACCTTACAGGCCGAGTACCATCCCTACCTTGCCCAGGACCGGCTGCTGGAAGCCTGCCGGCAGCGCGGCCTGCTGTTCACTGCCTACTGTCCGCTCGGCCGCGGAAGGTTGCTGGACGACCCGGTGCTCAAGGAGATCGGCGCGCGAAAGGGAAGATCGGTCGCGCAGATCGCGCTGCGTTGGCTCATACAGCAAGGAAACATCATTCCAATTCCACGCTCGTCGAACCCGCGGCGGCTGGCTGAGAACCTCGATGTATTCTCCTTCGCGCTGACGCCGGACGAGATGCGCCGGATCGACGCGCGCAAGCGCCCAAACGGCCGCATCGCCAATCCCACCGGCCGCGCGCCGGCATGGGACTGAAGGCAGCAGGAATTTGCATGTCTCACATGTCCGACCCGTTGCAGCTCATCGAGGCAGATCTAGCATCTCTGATGCGGCGCGCGGGAGCGCTGCGCGACGAGGCCCACGGCTCGATCATCTCCTATTCGCCCAAGGTCTTTATTCCGCTGACCAGGTTATGCCGTGACGTTTGCGCCTATTGCACCTTTGCTACTACCCCCAAGCTGGTCAGCCGCGCCTATCTCACCCGGGACGAGGTTCTGGGCATCGCGCGCGCCGGCGCGGCGGCCGGCTGCAAGGAGGCGCTGTTCACGATCGGCGACAAGCCGGAGCTGCGCTATGCCCTCGCCCGCAACGAGCTCGACAGGCTCGGGCACGCGAGCACGTTCTCTCTGCTCGCCGAGATGGCCAAGCTCGTGCTCGATGAAACCGGTCTGTTGCCACACATCAATGCCGGAATCATGGATGCGGCGGAACTGAAAGCTCTGCGCGAGGTGAGCGCCTCGCAGGGGCTGATGCTCGAGAGCGCGTCCGAACGGCTCTGCCGCCCCGGCGGGCCTCATTACGGATCGCCCGACAAGCACCCGCGCGTGCGCCTGGAGACGATCGAGACGGCCGGAGCGCTCAACATCCCCTTCACCACCGGCATCCTGATCGGCATCGGCGAGACCCGCCGGGAGCGTATCGAGGCGCTGCTTGCCATCCGCGACAGCCACAGACGGCATGACCATATCCAAGAGGTCATCATCCAGAACTTTCGCGCCAAGGCGAGCACGCGCATGTCGCGGGCTCGCGAGCCCAGCATAGAAGACATGCTGTGGACCGTCGCGGCCGCCCGCCTCATTCTCGGTCCGACGATGAGCATCCAGGCGCCGCCGAACCTCAATCCGCACGCGCTGGGAGCTTTGATCGCGGCGGGCATCAACGATTGGGGTGGTGTTTCACCGGTGACGCGCGACCACGTCAACCCGGAAGCGGCCTGGCCGGAAATCGCTGCGCTCGCCGCAGCAACGGCCGCGAGCGGCAAGATCCTGGTGGAGCGGCTGACGATCTATCCCTGCTTCGCGCTTGACGCCAAGCGCTGGACGGATCCCGTCATCCGACCTCAGATACTGGCGTCGATGGACAGCGACGGCTTCGCAAGGGGCGATGACTGGGCGCCGGGCGCGCAAGCGCCTCTCCCGCACGTGCAAATCGCTCTCCCGACCACCGAGTCTGTTGCTCCTGGACCCCCACCCGACAGCATTTGCTCCGGAAGCGGAGCAAATGCTGTCGACCTCCCCCTTGCAGGGGGAGGTACGGGAGCTCCGCCAGCCCAACGAGACACATACGTTCGCACTGTGCCTGCGGGGAATGCAGTAAGCCGCATATTGGATCGCGCGATCAGGGGATGCGATCTGAGCGCAGACGAGATCGTGTCGTTATTCAGCGCGCGCGCGGACGCTTTTACTGCCGTGTGCACAGCCGCCGACGAGGTGCGGAAAAGCGTCAACGGCGACACCGTCTCATATGTGGTGACAAGGAACATCAATTACACCAACGTCTGTTACTACCATTGCGCCTTCTGCGCGTTCTCGAAAGGCAAGCAGGCGGAGCATCTGCGCGGCCCGGCCTACGTCCTCGATCTCGCCGAGGTCGTGCGCCGCGCGCGCGAAGCGTGGGAGCGGGGAGCGACGGAGGTGTGCCTGCAAGGCGGCATACATCCGCAATATACGGGGCGTACCTACATCGACATCTGCCGCGCCATAAAGGCTGAAGTCCCCGCCATTCATATCCACGCGTTTTCCCCGCTTGAGATCTGGCAAGGGGCCGCGACCTTGGGCGTCAGCGTTGCAGAGTTCCTGTGCCGTCTCAAGGACGCGGGGCTCGCAACCCTCCCCGGCACGGCCGCGGAGATTCTCGATGATGCAGTCCGTCGGGTGATCTGCCCGGACAAGGTGACAACCGATCAATGGCTGTCCACCATCGAGACCGCCCATCGCCAAGGCCTCAGAACGACGGCAACCATCATGTTCGGCCACGTGGACCGCCCGATCCACTGGGCGCGGCACCTGCTCGCTTTGCGCGAGCTGCAGCGGCGCACGGGAGGCTTTACCGAGCTCGTGCCGCTGCCCTTTGTGCCGATGGAGGCGCCGATCTTTTTGCGCGGACAGTCGCGCCGCGGTCCGACATTCCGCGAGGCCGTCCTGATGCACGCCGTCGCACGCCTGGCGCTCCATCCCTTGTTCAAGAACATCCAGGTCTCGTGGCCCAAGATGGGGCGCGAGGGTGCAGCTGTCTGCCTCTCTGCCGGCTGCAACGATCTCGGCGGTACCTTGATGAACGAGTCGATTTCACGCGCGGCCGGGGCCGCTCACGGACAGGAGCTCGCGCCGCATCAGATGGAAGCCCTCATCAGAAAGCTCGGCCGCGCTCCACGCCAGCGCACCACACTGTATGACACCGCTGCCCCGGAGCGGATCGCAGCCTCCTGGGACGCCGCCCCACTCGCCGCCCTTGCGGTTTCTCTTCCGGTGCCGAAGAGCGTTTGAGCTAATTTGCGCCCGCGACGACCCGCAGGGCAGGACCTGGCTTGACCGGGGAAAAATCGGGTGGCTTCAGGCCGAGCCTGCTGTTGACCGCCTCAGCTGCAGCGGTGCTCGGCACATACAGCCCACGATACTCCGCCATCGGCCGAAAGCGGTCGGTCAATCCGACAACGGTCTCGGCCGCACCGAGCACCAGATAGGCGTCGCGATCCATCGCCCGCGCGAGGCGCTCAAGCACGCGGCTTTTGGTCTCCTGGTCGAAATAGATGAGCACATTGCGGCAGAAGACGACATCGAATGTGCCGAGCTGGGCGAAATCGCCAAGCAGATTGAGGGGCGGAAATCGACCATCGCGCGAATCGGCGTGGCAATCTGCCAGCTCTCGCCGATTTGCGTGAAATATTTGAGCAACAGCACGAGACTGGAGCGCTCCCGCAGAAATTTGCGCAGATATTCATAGTCCGTGGCAATCACCGCCGGCCTCCACAGAACAGACGAGCAATCTTTGTTCCGATCTGATTAAGCGGGATCACGGCGCAGGCGAGCCCAGCCTGCGCAACTCTGCCTGGCACGCCCCACACTAAGGAACTCGCGCAGCAGATCATCCATGGAGAAGGCGCTTCCGACGCAAGCCTACCCAACCGGCGCTTGGGAGGAGGCCGCCAGTGTGTTGGCAGCGCCGCCTGCAGGTTATGGCGCCATTCCGCTGCGAGGTAACGACTTCTTAGCAACGGATCAGTGCGTCGAAATAACGATGGCCTCCCCCTCGGACTTGAGCTCGACCTTAAGGCCGCAGGCGCGGGCAAGCAGCCCCGCGTAGAACGGCTGGATCGCATGCGCATCCACGGACCCGTTCTCCGAGACCCCATCGAGCAAGGCGGGGATTGCTTCGGGGATGCGAGCATTGGGACCGGACGCCACGAGGCGAAACCCGATATTCCGCCCTTCCCCTGTGGGATTAACCTCAATGGTGCCGCCGCGTGGGATTGTTTGGCCGGCAATAACGAGCATGTTCAGGAGCAACTTGACCCGATTTTTCGGCAGCAGCATCGGCGGCAGCTTCCAAACGAGCTTGGTTTTATCGTCCTCAATGGAGGCGCGCGCCATGCTATGAGCATCGCCGAGATCCATCTGCGCGCCGGCGGTACCCGCCGCTCCGAACGCGAGCCGGCAGAATTGCAGGCGCGCTGATGCCGCTTTGGCGCTTTTTTTGATGAGATCGAGAGCAAAGTCCTTGGTCTCCTGGTTGCTCTCTTTCTCCTCCAACACTTCGAGTCCGTTCACGATTGCGCCGGTCGGACTGATCAAGTCATGGCATACGCGCGAGCACAGAAGTGCAGCAAGGTCGAGCGCGTCAAGCGCCACAGCTGTGGTCATAAGGCCGTCTCCATGGGGCGGCGGCGGGCGAGCGAATGCGCGAGAGCGACTCACTTCCCATGCCGTTGCGCCGTATAACCCTCGCCTGCGTCTTCTGCCAAGAGCGGGTATGAGACGACACAAACCATGTCCATGATTTTCAGCCACGCGGCGAGGTACGGAAACCGCGATATGAGGAGAGGCAACGGAAACCATGCCCAAACCGGAGGGATCAGGGTCGGAGGAGCGGCTGCTCGAGGAGCTTTCCTCCGTTGTTTCGGCCGCGGCCGATGCGATCCTTGCCGCGCGTAGACAGGCGCTCAAGACGCACACCAAAGCTGATCAGTCTCCGGTCACGGCCGCAGATCACGCATCGGAGGCCGTGATATTGGAGGCCCTTTATCGCCTTCTTCCCGGGGTGCCTGTCATATCGGAAGAGGCAGTGGCCAAGTCATGCCCGTCGCAGGCGCCCTCCGGCAAGTTCGTCCTGGTAGACCCCCTGGACGGAACCCGCGAGCTGCTTGCCGGGCGGGATGAATTCACCGTTAACCTGGCAGTCATGGACGGCGGCGCGCCGTGGCTCGGCATCGTCGCAGCACCGGCCTGGGGGCTATTGTGGCGCGGCATTGCGGGGAGAGGCGCCGAGCGGCTGGTGCTCGCGCCCGGCGCTCCTGCGACCGCTGCCACCAGCCGCAGCCCCATTCATACCCGCCAGTGCCCCCGTTCAGGCTTGATTGCAGCCGTAAGCCGCTCCCATCTCGATTCCCGCACTGACGCTTTGCTTGCGAGGCTCCCGCTCGCCCAGAGGCTCGCCTGCGGATCGGCCGTCAAGTTCTGCCAGCTCGCCGAGGGAAAGGCGGACGTCTATCCACGACTTTCCTACACCTGCGAATGGGATGTCGCGGCGGGTCACGCCATCCTCGCAGCTGCGGGCGGAGTGGTAACCACGCCCGAGGGCGGCATCCCGAGCTACGGTCAACGGGATGAGGATTTTCGGGTGGCCGGGTTCATCGCTTGGGGGGATCCCTCAGCTGCCGAGTCTTTGGGACTGACGAGCCTGGGTGGCGCCGCGCCCCGACCATAGTATTGTCGCTGTTGTGGCGATTCGGTTGCGCTTTGGCCGCAAAGCCAAGTTAGGTTGTGTGAACGGCTGGCGGCAGCTGATCCAGCCTTTCATGGAGCATGTGATGCAAGTGCTCACACGGACCGTTTTTCCAGGGCTGCTCCTCTTCGCACTGGGGAGCGGTTGGGCCCTGGCACAATCTAATCCTCCGGCTGCGGCAGCTCCGGCCAACCAGGCCCCCCAAACCGCCCCGTCGGAGGCGCAATATTCCTCCATCGAGATCATCGATGCCGGTCACCGCTTCTTCGGCACGATCTCGCGCGGCCTCGCCCAGATCGTCGAAAAGGCCGGGAGCCAGTGGGGCTTGCCCAACGGCTATGTGCTGGGACAGGAGGCCGGCGGCGCCATGGTGGCCGGACTGCGTTACGGGGAAGGCATTCTCTACACCAAGAATGCCGGCGACCTTCGGGTGTATTGGCAGGGGCCTTCGCTCGGCTTCGATTTCGGGGGCGACGGAGCGCGTACCATGATGCTCGTGTACAACCTCCCAGCCACCGACGCCATTTATCAGCGCTTTATCGGCATCGACGGATCGGCGTATTTCGTTGGGGGCTTGGGCATGACCGCATTGACGTTCGACAATGTCGTCGTGGTCCCGATTCGCTCCGGCATTGGTTTTCGTCTCGGCGCCAATGTGGGCTATCTGAAATTTACGCCAACCGCGACCTGGAACCCGTTTTGAGACCGCCTCCGGTTTAGATTAACCGGTAGGCCTCCTGGCACGGGGCGATTCCGCGTGGCAAAGTGACCCCCGTTCAAAGTCGATGTAGTCGAGGAGGCGTTTTCTGATGGTCGAACCGATCATGTACGGCGCGATCGGATTTCTCATCGCGGGCTTGCTGGTTATCGGGTTCATTCCCTTGGTCCATGCGCGGGCGGAGCGCCTCACCACGCGGCGGTTGGAAGCGCTGACCCCGCTCTCCATGGCCGAAATTCAAGCTGAAAAAGATCAGCTCCGCGCAGAATTCGCGATGTCCACGCGCCGCCTCGAAATGGCGGTCGAGCAATTGAAGGCGAAGACCACCAACCAGCTCACCGAGATTGGCAGAAAGAGCGATGCGATCGGACGTCTCAAGCTCGAATTGGGTGAAAAGACTGCGAGCCTGTTCGCGCTCGAGGCCAAGGAGAAGCAGCTGTCCTCCGAGCTGCAAGCTGCGCGGGCGGAGCTGTCCGCAAAAGAGCAGACGCTGGCCGACGCAGAGCGCGGGCTTGCCACGACACGCGCACAGTTCTCGCAGGTCAGCGTGGACCATCGCGAGAGCACAGTCGCTACGGAGACCCAGCGCGTTGAGCTGATCGCGTTGCGCGCCCAGGCTGAGGCCTTGAAAGGGCAAATCGAGAGCTATGACAAGGAGACGCAGGAGCTTGAAGCCCGGCTCCGCCGCAAGACCACGGAGGCCGCCGCGCTGAACGAGCAGCTCGCGCATGAGCGTGGCAGAGCGGAGCAGCTGGGCGCACGCGCGACCGAGCTCGATCGTGCCCTCCTCGCCTACAAGACCGAAGCGGAAGAGCTCGGCCGCCGGGTGGGAGAGCTGACCACCCGCCTTGATGAGCAGGGACGATTTCTCGTGGATCGGGAGTCCACGTCCGACCAGCTGCGCTATGAAACAGCCAATGCGCAAAAGTTCGAAACCGAGGTTCGCGCCGCATTGGCCGACGCCGAGAACCGGCATCGCTCGGAAACCGAGGCGCTCCGGGCCGAAAAAACTTTGCTCGAAGCTCAGATGCAGCAGTCCCGGGAGGAGCGGGCCAAGCTGGAGAACGAGATCGCCGCCATCAACCGCGATGCGGAGACGACCTGGGCCAGCGATCGCATGGAGAGCGCGTTGCTGCGTGAGCGCATCAACGACATAGCCGCCGAGGTTGCGCGGCTTACCGCAGCGCTGGAAGGACCAAGCTCTCCGATTGCCGCCATCATCAACGGCGATGCGGCGCATTCGACCGGCGCCAACGAGAGCAATGGGACGACTGTGGCGCTGGCTCCGCAAATCGAGGAGACGAAAGGAACGCTCGCGGATCGCATTCGCGCCTTGCAGAGTCGCGCATCCAGCGTCGCGCAGCCCAGCGAAGCCTAGTCGCGCGGCCCTGATCGGCGGGCGACATCGCCTTGCATCAGCTGCGGCGCCCCCGCGTTGTTGGGCTGGATTCGCGCTGTCTCGCTTGACAGCCCGCGGGCCCGCTTTAAACCCTGGCACTGGCCCGGGCGCTTAGCTCAGCGGGAGAGCGTTCCCTTCACACGGGAGAGGTCGCAGGTTCAATCCCTGCAGCGCCCACCATTGCAAGTCTTTGTTCGGAATAACTAAATTTTTTGCAGCGCGCGTTTCCCAAGATCTGCGCCCATGTTTCGGCCCAAGAAATTCACTCTGACTGCGACCACCTTTCTCGCTATCTGATGGGCTAGCGCTAGCTCGGCTCGTCGAGTTTTAACGGACGGGTGCCGGTGGTTTCGTCCTGACCCGGCAAGAGCACCGGAAAATGGGGGAAGGCGACCTAACTCCTTGGCCCGCACGTGATCAAGGCCGTGAGCAGCCGGGCATAGACCTGTGTGTGCCGAAAACCTCGCCCGTTTTGATTTGACGACAGAATCGCTTAACGTCGGCCACGATGGTCGCGCTAATATTCCTCCTGTTGAACCTGGCTGCTTCGCTCTTCAAGCCCAAGAGTCGACTTGAAGCGGAGAATGCCGCGCTGCGTCATCAGGTGGTTGTGCTGCAGCGCAAGGTGCGCGGTCGGGTCCAATTCACGAACAGCGATTCGCCTGTTCTTCATCCAGCTGTATCGTTGGTTTCCATCGGTCCTCAAGGCGATCACCATCATCCGGCCAGAGACCCTTGTGCGTTGGCATCGTGCCGGTTTTCGCCGCTACTGGCGCTGCAAATCTCGCAACCTGGGAGGTCGACCGCAACTTGGCGCGGATTTGAGGGCTTTGATCCGGCAGATGAGCGCCGAAAATTCCCTTTGGGGTGCGCCGCGGATTCATGGGAGTTGTTGAAGCTCGGGTTTTCGGTGGCTCAGTCGACGGTCGCCAAGTACATGACCAAGAAAGGCGACCCGTCGGGCCAGAGCTGGGGCACGTTCCTGCGTAATCACATGCCACATATCGCAGCCATGGATTTGTTCGTCGTCCCAACCATCAGTTTCAATCTGCTCTACGTCATGGTTATCGTCCGACTGGCCCGGCGCGAGCTTGTCTGGATCAATGTGACGGCGCATCCCACGGCCGAATGGATCGCGCAACAAATTAGCGAAGCATTCCCATGGCAAGAGGCTCCGCGTTACCTGATCCGCGATCAGGATCGGATCTACGGTGCTGCCGTCACGCGCCGACTACGTGCCATGGGTATCCGTGACAAGCCCATTGCACCGGGCTCGCTCTGGCAGAACGGCGTGACCGAACGGCTGATCGGAACGCTCCGGCGCGAGTGTGTCGACCATGTAATCGTTTTGAGTGAAGGTCACTTGCGCCGGACTCTGGCGAAGTACGCTGGCTACTATAATAAATTGAGAACTCATAGGTTTCTCAACAAGGACGCCCCGCTTCCTCGCGCCATTCAGCGCCTCGGCACGGTTGCATCACAGCCTGTGCTCGGCGGACTTCACCACCAATATTGCCGAATCTAGTTTTCGGCACACACAGGACTCATGCATTCCAGATTGATTGTCTGACCTTCTAGCTTCCGTCCGCCTGCCTGCGGAATATGTCCATACCGGGCAGGCACCGCGTGGTTGGTCGTGTCGTGTCGTTCAAGCCAAGCGACCGATCCACATTCCCGACATCACCGCAGAGCAAGGTTACAGAGAGCGCGAGCCATTGCGCGTGGCTACCGTCGAACTCGCTGGCGCCCGAACTCCCGTCGCCGTGCCCATCCTCAAAGAGGACGAGTTTGTCGGCGCGATCGTCATTTTTCGTCAGGAAGTACGGCCATTCACCGACAAGCAGATCGAGCTGGTCACGAACTTTGCGAGCCAAGCCGTCATCGCCATAGAGAACGCCCGCCTGCTGAACGAGCTGCGCGAATCACTGCAGCAGCAGACCGCGACCGCAGACGTGCTCAAGGTGATTAGCCGCTCGGCGTTCGACCTCGGGCCGGTGTTCGAGACCGTTGTGGAGAACGCCGTCAGGCTATGCGGTGCCGACCGGGGGTTCCTGTTCCGGTTCGACGGCGAGCTGCTGCGGATGGCGGCCTTCTACAACGCATCGCCGGAGCTCACGGAATGGGTGCGGCAAAACCCGATCACTCCCGGACGACGCACCGTCTCGGCACGCGCTGCGCTCGAGCGGCGAACGGTGCAGGTCCCGGACGTTCAGGCCGATTCCGAATATGCCTCCGTGCGGGATGTGGCTCCGATCCGCACCACGCTCGGCGTTCCGATGCTCAAGGGCGACACACTCGTGGGCGTCATCGCCATCTACCGGCTTGAAGTGAGACCGTTCACCGACCAGCAGATCGCGTTGGTGGAGACCTTCGCCGACCAGGCCGTGATCGCGATCGAGAACGTGCGGCTGTTCGACGAAATCCAGGACAAGGGCCGCCAGCTTGCGGAGGCGAGCCAGCACAAGTCGCAGTTCCTCGCCAGCATGAGTCACGAGCTGCGCACCCCGCTCAATGCCATCATTGGCGTCAGCGAGATGCTGCGCGAGGATACGGAGGCGTTGAAGCAGGACACTGAGCCGCTCGATCGGGTGCTCGGTGCAGGTCGGCACCTGCTCGCCTTGATCAACGACATTCTCGACCTCTCCAAGATCGAGGCTGGGCGGATGGAGCTTCACCTTGAATCGTTTGCAGTCGCGCCGCTCATCGAGGATGTGGTCAAAACGATCGAGCCGCTGGTGGCGAAGAACGAGAATCGGGTCATCGCCCAATGCGACAATGCCATCAAGACGATGAATGCCGACCAAATGCGACTGCGCCAAGCGCTGTTAAACCTTATGAGCAATGCTAACAAGTTCACCCATCATGGCACCATCACGATCGATGCGCACCAGCGACAGGAGAACGGCCGTGACTGGATCACACTCGCGGTCGCTGACACCGGCATTGGCATGACAGCGGAGCAAATGGGAAAGCTGTTCCAGGAGTTTTCTCAAGCTTCCTCAGCTACGGCGAGTAAATACGGCGGAACGGGCCTTGGCCTCGCGATCAGCCGGCGCTTCTGTCAAATGATGGGTGGTGACATCACGGTTGAGAGCGAACCCGGCCGGGGCTCGATCTTCACGATCCGACTGCCGAGAATTGTGGAAGCGCCCAAGACCGTCCAATAGGCACACTCCTTGTTGCAGTGCAGTGCATTAGTCCGCAACTGGCACGAAGTGTAAGTGCCGACCAGTGTCGGTTATGGCCGCTCTCGAATGAAGACCTGACCCAGAGAGGACGGCCAGAAGCTCCAGCCGCGCGAAAGCCATTTCAGTCCCGCGAGAGACGACATTGTGGGCTGGTACATCTAGGTTAGCCGTTCACCAAGCGTCCGAGTTCGCCAGCGCTTTACCGCGACACCCGCCCATATCGCTTCAACCATCCCAAAGGGCCAAGCGCCCTGTGCGAAACCATAGATTGAAGCCAACGTACATGCTCCGGCGAATGCAAGTATGAACCAGGGGCTACGGTCCTCGAGAGCATAAAACACTAGCATCGCGGTTACAGCGAACAAGCCAAATAACGTGAGGGCGTCCATGGTGCCTATATTTAGTGTGTGGGGGCCAATGTCGGCGGAATGGTGAAAGGTGAGTGCCGCATGCCCGTTATGACTGTTGTCGAATGAGCACCGAACTCAAGGCGGACTCTTTCCCTTTGTCCCCGCTGCCGGGCGGAGTACGTTACTGATAGGCTCGCGTCCCAAGACGAACGCACCGGGTTTTGTCATGCCATCCTCAACTGCATTTTGCAGCTATATCTCTGCAGTGACAGTGCTTTTACAATGTACTTCCGGGAATACAGTGCTTGCTCAGGAGGGGCAGGCCACGGCAACAACCGCTTCAGCTAATGATCGCGGAGACGCATGCCAGCAATCCATCGAGAAGGTAATTGACCTTTGCATGATTCGAGGGTTGAACAATATCGGGCGCGTGAACTGTGATTGCGTGCAGGATGGACGCAAGTGGACGTGCACAGGGACAGCGGCCTGTAAAAAATAAAAACGAGGCTTAAGGCATTCTACTCATGTACCTGATGAGTAGCGGCTTCTTGATGAGGCCGCCACTCCACACTCAAGAGCCGCGTCGATTCCATCCCGGAGGGTCCGCTTGGTGGGGTGCTTGACGAGAACGATCGAACTCGTGAATGGGACGATCGATGGCGGCGTGTCGACAAGTACTACTCTGGCGGACCGGTCAGGCTGTGTTGAAGTGCCTCCATCGACCTTCCGAATTTCTCCCAGTCTCCCTGCTGCATTGCCTTCTTGGCGTCCTCGAACTGCCTTCTCGCCTGCTCCAATGCCGGGATGGGAACCTGCGCCGCTCCAGTGGTCCGCGCTCCGGGCATTTGCGTCGCGCCCACTTGCGGATGCGACGTACCAAAGAAATCGTTGAGCGCCTCGTCGAGGGTCGGCGCCATGACGACCTTGTTCCCGGTAACCGCGATGACCCGCTTGAGCTGTGGAAAATTGGTGCCCGCGGCGGTGAGATAGACCGGCACCACGTAGAGAAACGAGTTCTCGATCGGAGTCACGATCTGTATCCCACGAATGACTCGCGACCCTCTTTGATCCCATAGAGCGAGTTGCTGTGAAATGGTGGTATTCTGATCGATCATTGCCTCGATCTGTTTGGGTCCGTAAATCAACTTCTCCTTGGGAAGCTCGTAGAAGAGCATTTTACCGTATTCCGGAAAATCGGACCTGGCCGCCATCCAGGAGATCATGTTATCGCGGTTTCGCGGCGTGAATGGAGTCATCAGGAGGTATTGAAGCTCGTCGGTTCCGGGAAGCTTCATTAGGATGTAATAGGGCCGCATGGGCTGCACTTCGCCCGCGTACCTTTCCAACGGCAACTCCCACAGGTCCTCTCTATTGTAGAAGACCTGGGGATCCGTCATGTGAAAGGTTCTGTACTGGTCTGCTTGGACGGCGAAGAGGTCCTCCGGATAGCGCAGATGCTTCTTTAAGTCCGCCGAAAGCTCGCTGAGGTCCTTGAAAACTCCTGGAAACGCACGCCGGTAGATCGCCAGAACGGGGTCTTTGGCATCCAACACGTAGAAGAGAACGGTCCCGTCATACATGTCGACGACCACCTTGACGGAGTTTCGAATGTAGTTCAGCCCGTCTTCGAACGCAGCCGGGGCGAGGGCTTCGGTTCCGCCCGTGTCGGGGCCGCGCGCTTCACCCATCGTCCCGACCCCCCCTGTCGGCCGCATCCGAGTCCGCACGGGATTTGCGTACGGAAAGTAATTCGAGACGGTGTAGGCATCCTGGATCCAAAATAATTTGCCGTCGCTCAGCACGGCGTACGGATCCTTGTCGAGGCGCAGGAAGGGAGCGATTTGCGCCACGCGTTCATGAACGCGCCGCCAGATTTGAATCCGACTCTCTGGCCTGAGATACGAGGTCAACAGAATGTTGATGTCACCCTGGGTCCAGGCAAACAAGAACCTCTTCCAGGAGCTGTCCAACGGGACTCCGCCTTTTCCCTTGTAACTGGTATAAATGTTGTCATTGCCCTTAGGGTAGTCGAATTCCTTCACGCCAGTCGCGACAATCCGATATCCCGGCGTCGATTCTCCGTAGTAAATCGACGGCTGGTTTATGGTCAGGCCGTAGTCGGATTGGGCCGGGATATTCTTGAGAAGGTATCTCGGAAGCCCGTCCCCGACCGTCTTCGAAACGAAATTCATGACCACGCCATAGCCGTGGGTGAATTGCAGATACTGATTGACCCAGGTTTGCGCCTGAGGGGGAAGCTCGGGCGAAAGCTCACGGGCGGACAGCATCACCTGATGATAGCCATCCTCCAGGTGATAACGGTCCGTATCGACGGTGTAGAATTGGTAGTAGAGGCGTAACGCCTGCGTCTGATGATACGTTTGCAGCAGCGGCCGCGCGTCCCACAGACGAATATTCTGAATTGTGTCTTGATTTCTTGCGATCGCCTCGGGCGTTAGGTCCGACAACGCTGAATAGGATGTTTCCTGGATTGCGTCGAGCTGATAGGCCCTCCGCGTGAACTCGATATATTTGTTCAGATAGGGGGTTTCGAGCGCCAGCTCGCTTGGCTGCACGACATATTTTTGAAAGAAGAACGGAAGCAACAGGATTCCGATGATATACAGCGCGACGTAGATGCCAGCTCCAAGAGCGAGTGCGTTAATTCGTGGTCGGAAGAAATTGAGCGCCAGCAGCGTGCATGCTACGCCCGAGGCGCCGACCATGATCCAGAGTGCGATTCTGGTCACGTGATCCGCCGTATAGCCCGCCCCGTAGACGACCCCCAGCGTGGAATAGACGAGATTATAGTTATCCAGGTAGAATCCGCATCCCCACACGCCTACGACAATAAACAGGAGCGCAGACAAATGCGATGTAACATTCGCGCGCGCCTCGATCCTTTGGCCGCTCCTGAATTGCAGTAAATCAAAAGAGATGTAAATACCAGAAACGGCTGCAAGCGTAATCATGGTCAGCCAGCTCAACCAGCCTTGCAACAACTCATAGAACGGGAGATGGAAAATGTAGAACCCGACATCGACCCCAAAGAGAGGATCGGACACTCCAAACGCTCCACCGTAACGAAAGCGAAGATAAGAATCCCACTGCGAGTGGAAATCAATTGCAAAGATCGAGGCGATGATAGCACTGAACGCGAATCTCGCCGGCTTCAACCAGCGAAGGAAGACGATATTTGAGACCTGGATGGTGGGTCTCCCAGCGGGATCGGTTCCGGCGAAAAGAGCGGAGGCTCTCTCTCGAACCGTACCGGTGGAAAGCGCTATTGCTCACCGCATGACGGAGATTGATCCAGAGGTACAGGAATGCGAACGCGAAACCCACGCAAAACATCCCGCACTGGATGGACAGAAGAGTCCAAAATATGCCGACGTAGTCGAGCTCCCGCATCCAGAGCCATTTCCGTATATAGCCGGGGATGTCTATCAAGGCTGCGATAAATAAGAGTACAGCAATAATCGCGAGTCTCAGGAGACGTCGCGAAGGTGGACGCTGATCCGCAGCGATGGCCGTTTCATCCCCCAAAGGGCCGCGATGCTCGACGATTGCCGATTTCTTGGTCATCGTTGCGGTCACTCCACGGAGACCAAGCCGTATC
>Ga0073928_10004434_pt1 | contig 20784 bp, 14 predicted proteins | sample PaiPotPPA55metaG_FD_76969 | JGI IMG/M metagenome (GOLD analysis project Ga0073928, IMG submission 76969) | Iron sulfur acid spring bacterial and archeal communities from Banff, Canada, to study Microbial Dark Matter (Phase II) - Paint Pots PPA... ...
CAATACCGCAAGCCCGCACGTGTACTAGCCGCCATCGTGCTGAATCCGGCCTTCATCTCGGCCGCGTTTGTCATCTCGGTTGTCTTCTGGCTGATTCCAGCCGTGCAGTTCGTCGCCATGCTCGACTGGCGCATCTATACGTTCATGAACTGGTCGGTCGCGGTAAGCGGGCTGCTGTACTGGTGGATGCTGCTCGATCATCGGCCGCATCCGCCCAGCCGTACCCGGCCGGGCTTGCGAGTGTTATCGCCGGTCATCACCATGACGCCTCAGATTCTCGTTGGCGCGATCATCACGTTCTCGTCGCACGATCTTTATCCGATCTTTACGCTTTGCGGCCGTGCGTTCACGTCGGTTCCGGCAACGCTCGACCAGAGCCTCGGCGGCCTGATCATGTGGGTACCGGCCGGTGTGCTTGAGGCAATTGGCGCCATGATGGCATTGCGCCATCTGCTGCGTCTGTCCGAACTCCCTGCCCGCGTGCCGCCCAAGGCCAGGCCTCAGAAACGGCGCGCAAATCCGGCCCTCGGAAGTTGAAGGTGCGGGCCAGATACGCGTGCCCGCTTCACCTGATATGTTCAACCAGCGGCAGCTAAAGCAACAGGCGCGGGATGGTTTCATCCCAGCTACGCTCGCGCACCGTCTGGCCGTTCTCCTCGGCCTGCAACGAACCCGTCAGGTAGAAGTGCTCCTTGTCTGCGGACATATGCACTTCGCTGCGCACATGGATGTCCCAGCCTTCTCGTCCCATGCGCAGTGATTGCGTCAGCGTATAGCGAGCGCTTAGCGGATCGTTGCCCTGGATTGTCAGGGAGCGCTTCAGGTTGTGCTCAACAGTCGTATCGATTTCTGTGAACCGCTGCACGCCCTCCCCAAAGAGCCCGCCGATACCCTCGGTCACGTACGTCCACTCGCCCGTGGTCAAGTCATAAGATGAAGTGCGTGTCATGCTGCCGCCCCGCACCTGCTCGGCCGGCGTCGCGGGACCTCGCTCAGGTGCATGAAACTCGACCGGCAGCTCATCGCCGTGCGCCTCGCGCACCGGTAAATGAAGCGCGGTATTGCCGAGCGTGACCTCGAGTGTCGCGTCTTCCGGCGCCGGCCAGATCAGGGGCCAATAGGTCGTCGCCAACGACAACCGGAGCCGGTTGCCAATGCCAAATTCATGCGCGCACGCGTCGAGCGTCAGCCGTACGCGGTATCTTTCGCCAGGCGTCAAAGCGACAGGTACAGCGGATCCGTCGCGATGCGTCAGGTTGAATACGCCATAGGAAACACGGGTTGCCGAGCCGTCCGGCATCACCTCGGAAAGGCGTGCGCAAAGATACGCGACGGGACGGTCACTCGATACATCGATCTCGAGTTCCGGCATGCCCAGCAACGCCAACGGTTCGGTCAGCGGTGCGCTGTCGAACACTTGAGCGAGGCCATCGTCCATACGCTGGTCGGCGGGCGACTCGCCTGCCACGCCCGTCCCCATCCATTCGCCCGCGGCCACGCCGTGGCCCTGCGGTGTGTGGACCAGAACAGGAGCCACCGTGTCAGGCGCAATGCGTGTCAAAACGCCATCGCCCAGGTACAAGCGCTGCATTGCGGCTGCCGGGCTTGGCCAAGCCGGCTCGGAGATCCATTTGCCCGGTGTGGTGGCGTAGGTGGTCTGAGGTGCGCGCGGTGTCTCCATCCACACTCGCAACGCCGGACGCTCGGAGGTCGAGCCCGGACGATCGTCATGGTCCGGACGCAGCCAGCGGTTCCACCACTCCACGGCTTCCTGCAGAAAACCCACCGCGGGCCCGGGTACGCCGTCGTGCGGATAAATATGCGCCCACGGTCCGATCAGACCTTGCCGCGGCACCTGCAAGCCTGCCATCAGGCGGAACACGGCATTCGTATAACTGTCGGCCCAGCCGCCGACTGCAAATACCGGGCACTGGATCGAGGACCAGTCCTCACATATCGAGCCGTGGCGCCAGTAGTCATCGCGGTGCGGATGCTCCATCCACAACGCGGGAAAGAACGGCAGCTTGTCGAGCCGTTCGAGCCATGCAGAGCGCCATTCGTCTCCGTACAGCAATGGGTCGGGCGGACGTCCCTGATAGGCGAGCATGATGCTGCCCCACCACAGGTTGTCGTTGAGCAGGCAGCCGCCTTTGTAGTGAATGTCGTCCGCGTAACGGTCGTCGGTTGAATAGACAGTGATGATCGCCTTGAGCGCCGGCGGCCGGCGAGCGGCGATCTGCAGCGCATTGAAGCCGCCCCACGACTTCCCCATCAGGCCGACCGCGCCGCTGCACCACGGTTGCCGGGCGATCCATTCGATCACTTCCAACCCGTCGTCCTGCTCCTGCAACACGTATTCGTCGGCCATCAAACCGTCGGACTCGCCGCTGCCGCGCATGTCGACACGCACCGCCGCGAACCCGGCCGATGCAAAGTAGTGATGCATCGGTTCGTCGCGCGAACGCGTGCCGTCGCGCTTGCGATAGGGAATGTATTCGAGGATCGCGGGCACGGGCGGCACGTCGGTATCGGTATCGGTATCGGTATCGGCCGGCAGCCAGATGCGCGCCGCGAGCCGTGTGCCGTCCGCAAGCGGAATCCAGACGTGCTCGATCACGCGCACGCGTGCGGCGTCCTCATTGTTGCGCTGCATACTTCAAGTCTCCCGTGAACGTGTTCGATTCAGCCGGCCGCGTGCTGTGCAAGAGGTTTTCGTCGAGCCATCCGATCCGCAACTCGGGCACCGACGCCAACAGCCGTTTTGTATAAGCGTGAGTTGGCGCATTGAACACGTCGGCTGTAGCGCCTTGAGCGATGATCTCGCCGCGCAGCATCACCGCCACGCGTTGCGCAATGCGCCTTACCGTGCCCAGATCATGCGTAATGAACAGGTACGACAGCCCGATCCGTTTCTGCAGCGACTCCAGCAACAAAAGAATGCCGTCCGCGACCAGGGGATCGAGCGCGGAGGTAACCTCGTCGCAGATCACCAGATCAGGTTGCGCCGCCAGCGCCCGCGCAATGCAAATGCGCTGCTTCTGCCCACCGGACAACTCGGCCGGTTTCCGGTCGATGAACGTTTCCGGCAGTTCAGTCAGGCGCAACAATTCCAGCACGCGTTCGCGCACCTTATCTCTATGGATACCGAAATAAAATTCCACGGGGCGTCCGATGATCTCGCCGACGGTGTGCATTGGATTGAGGGCGACGTCGGGCGACTGGTAGACGAGCTGGATACGCCGCTTCAGGTCACGCGAGCGCTCAATCAGCCTATGGGGCAAAAGCCCACCATCGAACCGCAACACGCCGGTCTGCTGTTCGATCAACCCGACGATCGCTCGTGCAACGGTACTCTTGCCGCTGCCCGACTCGCCAACGAGCGCCAATGTTTCACCGCGTGCCAGCTGCAGTCCTACATCCCGTACGATCGCCTTGCCGTGGTAACCCGCGTTGAGCCCTTCGATGCTAAGCAGCGGCTCGGCAACATGAGGAGGACTGGCCCGCAGGGTGTCAGCCGCGCTGCGTTCGGCGACCAGCCGCCGGGTGTATTCGTCGCGCGGTGCGTTCAGCACCGCGTCTGTCGTGCCCTCCTCCACCATCCGGCCGTGCCGCAGCACCATGATCCGGTCTGCGACCTGCGCGACCACCGCCAGGTCGTGCGTGATGTAGAGCGCTGCCGCGCCGAACTCCCGCACGATCCTGCGCAACACGACCAGCACTTCGATCTGCGTGGTGACATCAAGCGCCGTGGTCGGTTCATCGAGCACAAGGATTGATGGCTTGCATGACATGGCCATAGCGACCATCGCCCGTTGCAATTGCCCGCCCGAGACCTGATGCGGATAACGTCGCCCGAAACTGTCCGGGTCCGGCAGGTCGAGCGACGCAAACAACTCGCGCGACCATGCCCGCGCCTCGTCGCGACTCATCAATTTATGCCGCAACGGCCCTTCGCAAACCTGCTCGCCAATGGTCAACGCCGGGTTGAACGCAGCGGCTGCGCTCTGAGCCACATACGCCACCTTGGTCGCGCGCAGCGCACGTTGCCGTTGGGGCGTTGCACCCAGGATATTCTCACCGGCCAGCCACACTTCACCGCCCGTGATCCGGCAACGGCCACGCGCATAACCGAGCGCGGCCAGGCCAATAGTCGATTTACCCGCGCCGGATTCGCCGATCAGCCCGAGCACTTCCCCCTGCGCAAGCGTGACATCGACGTTGTCGACCAATACCTGACCGTTGGGCGCCTCGACCCGCAACGCCCGCATTCTCAAGACCGGGTTCATGCGATCACCCCCGCCTGCCCGACGGCACGCACCGACAACAACCAGTCGACGATCAGGTTGATGCCAATCGTCAGCAACGCAATTGCCGCAGCCGGAACCAGCGGCGCAATGCCGCCGAAATTGATCACCTGTGCGTTGTCGCGGACCATGCCGCCCCAGTCTGCATAGGGCGGCTGGATGCCCAGCCCGAGGAAGCTCAGGCCCGCCACGAACAGGATCGTGAAACCGAAGCGCATACCGAATTCCGCCAGTAGCGGCGGAACCGCATTCGGCAGGATTTCGCGGCGGATGATCCACGCGAGCCCTTCTCCGCGCAGCCGCGCCGCTTCCACATATTCCTGCACGGCGATCCCCTGCGCGACCAGCCGCGCGAGCCGGAACACGCGCGTTGAATCGAGAATCGCGATCGTGCCGATCAGCACCGGCATCGATGTACCCAGCACCGACAGGATCATCAGCGCGAAGATCAGGACGGGCATTGCCATGAGTGTGTCGACGATCCTGGACAGCACCTGATCGACCTTGCGCCCCAGCACCGCGGCTGCGAACCCCGTGACAATGCCGAGGGAAAAAGACAGGAGCGTAATCGCCAGCGCAAGACCGAGCGTTGTACGCCCGCCGTACAGCAGGCGCGAAAACATGTCACGCCCGATGCTGTCGGTGCCGAGCCAATGGCCGGCACCGGGCACCATCCATACGTCGCCGACTGTCTCGGTTTCGCCGTGCGGTGCAATCAGCGGCGCGCACAGCGAGGCCAGCGCGATGACCGCGACAAGCGACATCCCAACCGCCGCGCTTAACGGCACTTCCTTGCCGAACAGTTTCATCGTCCCTTTACCTCGCATGCCGCAAGCGCGGATTTGCCCAGACCGCAAGCACGTCGGACACGGTATTCAGCCCGACATAGGCCGTGGCAAACAGCATCCCGCAAGCCTGCACCACCGGCAGGTCACGCTTCGACACCGCGTCCACCATCAACTGCCCGACACCCGGATACACGAACACGACCTCGACCATGATGACGCCGACGATCAGGTACGCGAGATTGAACGACACCGCGTTGATGATCGGCGCGAGCGCATTGGGCAGCGCGTGGCGCACCACGATCCATGACTTGGGCAAACCCTTGAGGATGGCTGTTTCGGTGTAGGCGCTACCCATCACGGCCAGTACTGACGCTCGCGTCGTGCGCAGCATGTGCGCGGCCACGACGAACAAGAGGGTGAGCGTGGGCAACGTGGTCGCGTAGATACGCTCGGAAAACGCCATGTCGGGAGACACGGCTGCCAGACTCGGCAGCACGGGAAACTTGACCGCAAGCAAGAGCAGCAGCACATAGCCGACAAAGAACTCCGGCATCGATACGCTCGCAAGCGACAACACGCTGGCCGCGCGATCGAAGAGACTGTCTTGCCATATCGCGGACGCTATGCCGATGAGCACCGACAGCGGCACCGCAACCACCGCCGCATAGCCCGCAAGAAACAGCGTGTTGTACAGCCGCGGCAACAGGTCTTCGCTTACCGGGCGTCCGTTCGTCAGCGAGGTCCCCAGATCGCCATGCAGGAACTGCAGCAGCCATAGCCCGTAACGTTGCAGCGCCGGGTGGTCGAGACCGAGCGACACCCGCAAGGCCGCGACGGTTTCCGGCGTCGCCGACTGGCCGAGAATGGCGGAAGCCACATCACCGGGCAGCAGTTCAGTGCCCACGAAAATCAGCACCGAAACGAGCCACAGCGTCAACACACCAGCCAGCACCCGCTGCAAGACAAGCCGCTTCATTACGACTCCAGCCAGACGTATTCCGCGAGCCGGCCGCCCATGAAGTTAAAGAGCGGATGCGGCGTGGCGCCTTGAAGCTTGCTGCTGGTTGCATCGATATAGTCGGCGAAGAGCGGGATCATCGCGCCGCCGTTGTCGCTCACCATCAACTGCATCTCGCGGTACAACTCGCGGCGTTTGGTGTCGTCGAGCATCGCGCGGGCTTGCAGCAGCAACGCGTCAAACTTTGGATCGCGCCAATGCGTGTCGTTCCACTTGGCGTCGGACTTGTACGCAGTCGAGAGCATCTGGTCCGCCGTCGGCCGGCCGCCCCAGTAGCCCATGCAAAAAGGCGCCTGCATCCATACCTTGTCCCAGTAGCTGTCTGCAGGTTGGCGGCGGATCGAAAGCTGAATGCCCGCAGGCGCGCATTCGCCCTGGAACAGCGCGGCCGAATCGACCGCACCGGCGAAGGCCGCATCGGATGTCGACAACTCGACCTTCAGTTCCGACAGGCCAGCCTTCTTCAGATAAAACTTCGACTTGTCGGGATCGTAGGCATGCTGCGGCAGATCAGCGGCATGGAAACGGTCGGTCTTCGGAATCGGATGGTCATTGCCGATCGACCCATAACCGCGCAGGATCGTCGTCAATTGCTTCTGGCGGTCAATGCCGTATTTGACGGCGAGCCGCACGTTGTTGTCGGCGAACGGCGAGGCAGCGCAGTCCATCAGGAAGGTGAAGTGCTGGCCGCCGGCCGAGCGCACTATGTTGACCGCAGGGCTGCGCTTGAGCAGGTCGACGGTCTTGAAGTCGACGCGGTTGATCGCATGGACCTGTCCCGAGATCAGCGCGTTCGTGCGCGCCGTGGCGTCGTTGATCACGATCAGCTCTACTGCATCCACATACGCGGCATCGGGCTTCCAGTAGTGCGGATTGCGCTTGAACAGCGAGCGTACGCCCGGCGTGAACTCGCCGAATACAAAGGGACCGGTCCCTATTGGATGACTCCAGTCCTTGAAGCCGTTCGGCACCACCAGCAGGTGATAGTCGGACAGCAGGTAAGGCAGGTCCGCATTGCCGCTTTTCAGCTTCATCGAAATCTGCAGCGGGTCGATCTTCGTGATCTCGGTCACATCCTCTAGATTCGACTTGATCGCCGACTTCGAAGCATCGCCGCGATGCAGGTTGATCGAATAGATCACGTCGTCTGCATCCAGCGTCTTGCCGTTGTGAAACACCACGCCCTTTCTTACCTTGAGAATCCATTCCGCAGCGCCGGGTTTTGCCTCCCAGCTCTCAAGCAATTCCGGCTGCACGTGCATCTTTGCATCGATCTCCACCAGGCCGTTCATCAGCATGTAAGCCTGGTTGAGCGGCACCCAATCCGGCAGCAGCGTTGGGTCGATCGAGTCTGTCGTATTGCCGCCGCCCATGCCGAGCTTGAGGAGACCGCCACGCTTCGGCTGCGTCGCCGCGAGCGCGCTGGCCGGCACGATCAGGCCAAGCCCCGCGCTTGCACCCAGCGCCGCAACACCTTGCAAAAACTTACGGCGGTTTAACTGGTGATCCCTGCGCGGCAAGTCAAACAAGTCCCCTTGATCGTCGAACGGCTTCATGCTTGAACTTCTCCTCGTGGTGTCAACGCGTGGGATCGGGATGCACGCCGGCTTGGGTCTGGCCGACGTTCCCTAACAGGGCAACGGGGCCAGAGCAGCGACCTCGCGGCGAGTATCGGTAGGCAAAACTACGCGGTCAACGCACTTTATTTTCACTCTCGCATAACAACAGGTAATATGAACGCCAGCCATCCGGACACAAGTTGCCACGCGAGCAACTCAAGCGGGTCCCCGAAGAAAACTGGAAGTGCGAGACATGAAAGGATACCGGCGCCTGATTCCTTCGCTAAATGCATTGGTCGACTTTGAAGCCGTTGCACGGCTCAAGAGCTTCACCCTTGCAGCCGACGAACTCGGCGTCACACAGGCCGCCGTCAGCCGCCAGATCCGCTTTCTTGAAGACGCCATGAAGCTGCAGTTGTTTCATCGGCTGCACCGCTCTATCGCGCTCACGAAAGAAGGCGAAGACCTGTTTTTTGTCACGTCGGAATCGCTCCAGAAGATCGCGGGCACCTTCGACAGTCTCAGCAGCAACACACGCGAGCAGGAGTTCGCAATCCTGGCAACCGCCGCGTTTTCGCAATTCCGCATCTTGCCCAGGCTGCCGCTGCTGAAGCGCTCACAGCCGCAACTCAAGCTACGCCTCACTACGCAGATGTTCACCGCGGACCTGCGCCACAACGAAGTCGATATTGCGATCCGCTATGGGTCGGGTAACTGGCGCGACGGTCACTCAACGCTGCTCTTCAATGAGGAAGTGGTGGCGGTCTGCTCGCCATCATGGCTCGAGGCGCATGGCGACCCTCAGTCGGCGCAGGACTTAAGCAATGCTCCGCTCATTGCCTACGACTCCACGTCGGAGGGCTGGATGGGCTGGGAGGACTGGTTCGACGCAGTGGGCATCAAACGCAGCCGGCTGAACTATGTCCTGCGCTTCAGCCTGTACACCGATGCCATTCAGGCCGCGTTGCAGGGCCAGGGTGTCGTGCTCGGCTGGCGGCGGATGCTGAGCGACCTGCTAAGTTCGGGGCAACTGGTGCCGCTTGGCAACGCCTGCGTGAAGATGACCGACGCGTATTACGCCGTCGTGCCGCACGGACACGCGGTTACGCCCGCGGTGGATGCCGTTATCGAATGGCTTCGTGAGGAAACCGTGGCGTGAAGCGAAGGCGTTTCGGTAACTCATCGCGGGCACCGCTGCCGCCGCTCCCATTACTTATTGTTATGCGAGCGGGAAAATAAAGCGCGTTGACGGTTGGAATTGGCCTATCGATACTCCGTTCACCTCGCGACTCAGGTCGCGCCTGGCAACGTAGGCAATCTGATAAGGACCAGCGGATGTCGAGCATCAATGGCACTACGCACGGCGCTTTGTTTCGCAGTCGGGCTTCAGGTCACGGCATGCCCGGCGCGCTCTTCGGCCGGCAGGACGTCTTTGAGAACGACGTCGATATCTTCTTCCACAAGCACTGGATCATGGCGGGTGTCACCGCCGATATACGCGAGCCCGGCGATGTCTCTGCAGTCGATATCGGCCGCGCCTCGATCATCATTCTCCGCGACGACGACAACGTCATTCGAGCGTACCGGAACGTGTGCCGTCATCGCGGCGCGCGTCTGCGCGAGCAAGGCAAGGGCTCCGTGGGAATGCTCGTGTGTCCCTACCATCAGTGGACTTACAGCCTCGACGGCGGTCTTAAACATGCCACGCACATGGGGCAGGATTTCGATCCGACCTGCCGCAGCCTGATGCCTGTCCCTATACGCGTGATAGGCGGTTTGATCTTTGTGTGCCTGAACGACGAAGCGCCCGCGGACATCGCGGCGCTCGACGAAATCATGACACCCCGCCTTGCGCCGTTCGATCTGGAGCGCACGAAGATTGCCCACGAGACCGACATCATTGAAAACGGCAACTGGAAGCTCGCAATCGAAAACAACCGCGAGTGTTACCACTGCGGCGCAACGCATCCCGAGCTCACTGTGTCGTTCCTGGCCGAAGATTTCGGCTTCTGCCCGGATGGGCTAAGCGAGGAATCAGAGCGCGCACTCGCTGAATATCGTGCGCGCAACGCGGCTTCCCTGGAGAGTTGGAAGAAGGATGGGCTGCTGAGCGAAGCCGTGGAGCGGTTGGATGATGTAACCACGCTGTTCCGAACGCAGCGCCTTGTCATTGCCGGCAACGGCGAGTCGCAAACAATGAATACCAAGGTCGCCAGTACCCGGCTGCTAGGTGACAATACGCGCCGCGATCTTGGCGATACGCATTTGTGGACGCACAACTCGTGGTCGCACTTCATGAGCGACCATGCGGTTGTCTCGTACCTCATCCCGCTCGCGCCCGATCGAACGCTGGTGCGAACCAAATGGCTCGTTCACGAGGACGCGATCGAGGGCGTCGACTACGCGCTGTCCGACCTTATTGAGGTATGGCAAGCGACCAATGCGCAGGACGCGCGCCTCGTCTCGATCAATCACCAGGGCACGCAGGACCCGGGCTACCGGCCCGGACCGTTCTCGCCTTTCACCGAGTCGTATCTGGAGCGGTTTTCACGCTGGTACGCGGCACGGCTGGAGGCACATGGCATCTGATGCCGTGTGTCGCGTTACGCTTGTGATCCGGCGATCAACCGCGGTGGCCGGCCGATATGCTTGGGGTGACAGCCGGATCAAGGTAGTCGACAAATATAATAGATTTTAATTAAGTCGCCCGTGTACACCGGCCTTCGGAAGGGACGCTCAGTGCGTCCCCAGGTCCTCGGAAAAATAGTGGGCAACGTCGTTTCCCGCATGGCTGGCTCGCGATTCCTGCGGCTTTGCCACAGGCATGGCTCCCTTACTGAATGCTTACTCATCCTTAGACTTGCCCAACGCCACCCCATGTCGTCAAGCGGCACGTTTCGCCCCACGCTAAACTATCGGCCTGATGCAAAGCGCGGCACGCGGCACTTGAGCAAACACAGGGATCATGGGAGACATTCGTTCAATGAACGGCGCAGACTTACCAGGCATGCTTCCCGAGATGCTGCCGCGACTATGGGCATTCGCTCTTCGCATTTCAGGCGATCAGCATGACGCGGAGGATCTCGTCCAGCGAGCCTGCGTGCGGGCGCTTGAGCGAGCCCATCAATTGCAGCCCGACACATCCCCGCTAAGCTGGATGTTCTCAATTGTCCATTCCACCTGGATCAACGAGCTGCGAGCGCGCAGCGTACGCAAGCGCTCCAGCATGGAATGGGACGATGACTTCCTGGAAAACGTCGCCGACCCCGTCGACAAAGGCCCGGAAACGCAGCTTATGCATGGCCAGATCATCAGCGCCGTTGAACGGCTGCCTGAAGCGCAGCGGGTGGTCATGTTGCTGGTTGCGGTCGAAGGCTTGAGCTATCAGGAAGCGGCAGATGTTCTGGAAGTGCCCATCGGGACCATCATGAGCCGGCTCTCTCGCGCGCGGCAAGCCGTCGGCGCGTTGTTCGGCACGCCTGATCCGAACCCCAGGGCTTCGGCAACGCGCAAGGACTCCATAGCATGAAAACCGACGACCTCATGCTCATGGCCTATGTAGACGGCGAACTGGCTCCCGACGAGAGCCAGGAAGTCGAGATGCAGATCCGCGCTTCATCTGAAGCCGCAGAGTTGGTGAGACTGCTGCAAGCGTCTCGACTCGACTATAAGGCCGCGTTCGCTACGCAAGATTTGCCACCAGTGCCGGAGTCGCTTACGCGGAAGATCGAAGCGATGGCCCGGGCGCATAGCGCAGGGAACTTGGCTCCGGGCGCAAACGACCCGTCTGTCCCGACGCCCTCCGTTACCTCCGCCTCCGCACCGGTTCGATCACGGCTGCGCACGGTTCCCACGTGGCTTGCCGCGGCGTGTGTCGCGGGCGCGTTTGTCGGGGGACTCTTTTTACGGCCCGGAACGTTGCCTCTCCTCAACCCGGGCATGCCGAATTCCGGCAATGCCGCCATGGCAAGCACCGGCGTCTCGCCATGGGTAACCGCGGCGGTTGGCTATCAGCAGCTTTACACGCGCGACACGGTGGCTTACGCCGACGCGAATCCGGCAGCGACGTCAAAAATAATCGATGACATTCATCGCGATGATGGCCTCGCGTTGCGCATCCCCGATCTAAGCAGCGCCGGCCTGACTTTCAAGGCCGTGCGCCGCCTGCATTTCAATAATAAGCCGCTGGTGCAGATTGTCTATCTGCCGGAGAAGGGGCCGCCTATTGCGCTATGCGTCACGAAGGGAGCGAAAGCGGATCAGGCGATTGCTTCACAGGTGGTCGACACCATGCACGTGGTTACATGGCGGCAAGCGGAACTTAGCTATGCATTGATCGGCAAGACCGAGGGCGTCGATCTGGATGCGCTCGGCAAGCGTATTTCGAACCGCGAGGTGGATCGGTTATTTGGCGATGCGACATTGGAGGTGCCCGCGCTAGCGGGGTAAGCAATGTCTGAAGCGTTGAAGCACGAAGTACGCGGTCCGCCGCTCACCGGCGATCGCAGATACACTTGTGACAAGCTTGATTGATCGATTGTCACCGGTTCTGGCACCGTGAATTGCGACAGTCGTTTGGCGGCACACTAGCGGTCCTGGGTCCGGAAATCGGCGCACGAGACAAAGCGAGAATTTAATCATCAGCGAAAGTAACTGCCTGGTCTTATGAAATCGGACGATATCCTGCTAATGGCCTACGTGGACGGCGAACTGCCGCCGCACCAACGCGAGGAAGTCGAGCGCGAACTGCGCACGTCTCCCGACGTGGCGGAGCGCGTCGCGCTGTTGCAGGCATCGCGGCTACCGTACCGCGATGCGTTCGCCGCGCAAAAGCTGCCACCGGTGCCGGCCAGCCTTAGCGCGAAGATCGAAGAGATGGCACGCGCGGCGAAGACAAAAGCAGCTCAGTCCGTCGCCGGTCCCAATGCGGGTCCGGACACCAGCGTCAACGACCCCGTCGTTCCCCGTGCGCCGGGCAGTGCAGCTTCCTCAACCATCCGCTCGCGGCTACGCGTTGCGCCGGCGTGGCTCGGCGTCGCTTTCCTGGCCGGCGCTTTTGCCTGTGGACTGGTGCTTCGCCTGGGCCCTGGCATGGGGCCGGCATCGAATACCGGTGCTTCGCTTGCGTCGGTCGGCACGGGCGTGTCGCCGTGGGTGATGGCGGCGGCCAGCTATCAGCAGCTCTATTCCCGTGAGACCCTCGCGAACGTTGCCCCCGACACCGACCTGTCGATCAGGACCGTCAAGGAAATTCGTCAGGACGATGGTCTCGCACTGCGCATTCCCGACTTGAGCGCGGCCGGCCTCACCTTCAAGCGGGTGCAGCGCCTGCGCTTCAACAACAAACCGCTCGTGCAAATTGTCTATCTGCCCGAGAAAGGCGCGCCCATTGCGCTGTGCGTGATGAAGGAGGTCAAGCCCGATGCCGCGGTAACTGATCAGCGTGTCGACGCCATGACCGTTGTCACATGGCGGCAGGCCGATTTGGGCTACGCGTTGATCGGTCAGCCGCAAGGCGTCGACCTGACCGCGCTGGGCAAGCAGATATCGGCAGGCGGGACCGCCCCGTTGTTCAGCCGCGAAAACTCGTCGGCAGTAGAAGGCGCCTTGGCGTCGGCAGACGTGGCGCCCGGGTCCCGCTCGTTGGTCGTGGCTAGCGTGGAATAAATTGATCGCCCGGCTGTTCTGTTGAATGGGCCAGTGTTTTAACGGCACGTTCAATGCCTGGCGGCAGGCACGAAATCATTTGAGTGCGGTCGGATCGAGTGATCCAACCGCATGGCGGCGGTGGGCCGCAAACCAGCCATTGCCTTCCCGACTATCAGGCTCCTGCGCGCACGCGTTCAACCTCCGTGCTCTTCACATCGTCGCGTTGCTTGAAGAGCGTGAAGTCGAAGTCGATCAGCACGAATTGGCCCTCGACGCCATACGGCTTGCCTGCCGCTCCCTCTGCCTTCTTCAGCTCGGGCACCAGACCGTCGCGCGTGGCGAACGCAAAGTCGTCCCACAGGTACGGATCGCCGTCGATGTTGATCTGCGTCGTCAGCTTGCGATAACCCGGCGCCGAGACAAAGAAGTGGATATGCGCCGGACGATGGCCATGACGGCCCAACTGATCGAGTAATTGCTGGGTCTTGCCTGCAGGCGGCACGCTGTAGCCCACCGGTACGACGCTCGTAAAGCTATAGTTGCCGGCGCTATCGGTACGAATGGTTCGACGCAGATTGAAGGCCGATTGCGACGCGTCGAAGTATGAATAGTTGCCCAGATGATTGGCGTGCCACACCTCAACCAGCGCATCCTTCACAGGCGTGCCGTCTTCGCCCATCACCCGCCCGCGCATCACGAGCGTTTCACCCGGATCGGTGCCGTCGTCCAGCCGCGCATGCCCGACAGACTCCGGTGCGCCAGCTACATACAACGGCCCCTCGATCGTGCGCGGTGTGCCACCTTCTATTCCGGCCTTCGCTTCCGCCTCGTCCATTCGCAAGTCGAGAAAATGCTCGAAGCCCAAGCCCGCGGCAAGCAGTCCAAGCTCACCGCTCTTGCCCGCTTCTCCAAGGTAGTTGAGCGCAGTCCAGAATTCATCGGGTTGCACATCGAGGTCTTCGATCGTATAAAACAGGTCCCTCAGAACGCGATTCACGATCACCTTCGTGCGCGCGTTGCCCTCGCTGGTGGCGCTGTCGTTAATGGTCTTGAGCAGCGCGTCGATAGCCTGGTGGTTCATGTTCGTCTCCGTGTGTTATGTGGGGTCGGTGCGGATTAGCGTGGATCAGTGCGGGTCAGCGCCGCAGTCGTTCGATACGTTCCCAGTCGAGCGTGATGCCCAGACCCGGGCCTTGCGGCAAGTGCAGCGAAAAGTCTTCGTAACGCAGGGGTTCCGTGAGAATTTCCTCGGTCAGCAAAAGCGGACCGAACAACTCCGACCCCCACTTCAACGTGTTGAACGTGCTGAACAATTGCGCCGACGCAATCGTGCCGATCGCCCCCTCCAGCATCGTGCCGCCATACAGATCGATAGAGGCCGCAAGCGCGATGGATGCAACGCTTGCCGCGCCCAGCAGTCCGCCGGACTGGGCAATCTTGACGGCGAAGACATCGGCGCAACGGTTGCTCGCCAGCGCGAATGCATTGGCTGGGCCATGCAGTGCTTCATCAGCCATGACCGGCACGCGGGCGAGGTCGGTAAGGCGCTTCAGGCCGGCGTGGTTGGTGGCGGCTATGGGTTGCTCAACAAGACTGATACCGGCATCAGCGAAGCGCGGCAGCGCCCAGATAGTGTCCGACTCGCTCCACGCCTGGTTCACGTCCACGCGTACGTCGCCACGCTCGCCCAGTGCTTTCTTGATTGCCACGACATGCGCTACATCGTCGGCCACCGCATTGGAGCCAATTTTCAGCTTGAACACACGATGCCGCCGCCGGTCCAGCATCTGCTCCGCTTCATCGATGTCACGCCGTGTATCGCCGCTCGCCAGCGTCCATGCCACTTCAACGGAGTCCGTTACGCGGCCACCGAACAACTCCGAGAGCGGCACGCCGATCCGTTGGGCCTGGGCGTCGAAGAGCGCCGTTTCCACCGCGCATTTCGCAAAACGATTGCCCTGGAAGAGCTTGCGCAGCTTCGCCATGGCCGCGCCGGGCCGTGTTGCATCCAGGCCTTTGAGCAAGGGTGCGAAGTAGGTATCGATATTGACCTTAATGCTCTCGGGGCTCTCCTCGCCATACGCGAGCCCGCCAATGGTCGTGCCCTCGCCCATGCCGCTTACGCCGTCCGAGCAGCGAATCCGTACCAGCACCAGGGTCTGGCAGTTCATGGTCGCGACCGACAGGCGATGCGGCCGGATGGTTGGAACATCGACCAGCAGTGTTTCCACGCTTTCTATTCTTACCGCTGCTGCCATTGTGCATTTCCTCCAGGAACACACATGGTAGAAACGAACACCCCGTGAAGTCCAACACCGTTTCCGACTGATTTCATACCCTGAAGGTATGGAGCGAATAATCTTCTCAGTCCGCGAGACGACCGGCCCGGCAACGCGGGCACCTTCAGCACGATGTTCGCAAAGATACGATTATTCGCCGAACCGATACCCACCACCTTTGCGCCACCGTCAACCAGGCCAAGTCGTCCGCGCGAATCATCGAGTGCCAAGATTCAACCGGAATGCGCTTCTGTCGAAGCTGCAATAGCTGCTCGCAACCATTGATGCGCCGGGTCACGGTGTGAACGTTCATGCCATAGCATGACCAACTCATAACCGGGGACCTCAACGGGCGACTCCACGACCTTCAAGTCATGTCGATCGCGGACCAATCGGGAAGGCAGCATGGCGACTAAATCCGTATTTGCCAGAACCGCGTTGACGAACATGAAATGCGGAACCGAAAGCATCACCCGCCGGCTTAAGCCGGCCTGCCCGAGCACCTGATCAGTGACGCCGGTAAAACCACCACCGTCGGGTGACACGATCACGTGGTCCAGTTTGCAAAACTGCGAGATTGAAGGCCGCTTCCTGAGACGCGGGTGGTCACGGCGACCCGCCAGGACATATCGTTCCTTGAACAGCGTCCGGCGCCGCAGGCCATCAGGCGCCTCTTCGCCGGTATGGAACGCAAGATCGATCTCTCCAAGTTCCGCCTGCCTTGCAATTAGCTTCGGAGCCAACTGGACCACCGCCAGTCTGACGTCGGGCGCGGCTGAACGGAGCCCGGCAAGCGCAGGCAGCAAAACCGTCGTTTCACCATAGTCAGCCGCCGCAATTTTCCATGTAAGGTTTGCCTTCGCCGGATCAAAGGATTGCACAGGTAACACGGCTTCGTTCAAAGCTTCAAGAGCTTGCGACAGAGGCTGGCGCAATGCTTCAGCCCGCGCCGTAGGGCTCATTCCCCGAGGCCCGGGCAACAATAACGGATCCTTGAAGACATCCCTGAGCTTGCCGAGTTGCACACTGACAGATGGCTGAGACAGGTGCAGTCGCTCTGCGGCACGCGTCACGTTTTTCTCAGTGAGCAGGACATTCAGCGTGAGCAGCAGGTTCAGGTCAAGGTTGCGTAAATTGTCCATGGCTATATCAGGTATTGTCAGAATTCATTTTAACTATACCTGCATGGCATCTACTCTGTCGGTTCCAATGACTGAGAGATAAACCATGAACGTTCTGATCGTCTATGCACATCCCGAGCCGTATTCGCTCAACAGCGCCCTGCGCGAAGTCGCCGTTCAAGAACTTGAAGCCCAGGGGCACGAAGTCCGGGTGTCGGATCTCTATGCCATGCACTGGAAGTCCGAAGTCGATCGGCATGACTTCGGTTCGCTGGCATCGGACGCACGGCTGCACGTCGCACGAGCCTCAGCGGAGGGATTCACTGCAAATGCGCTCACCAACGACGTGAGCGCCGAGCAGGAGAAACTCCTGTGGGCCGACGCCTTGATTCTGCAGTTTCCTCTCTGGTGGTTCACCATGCCCGCGATCCTGAAGGGATGGGTCGATCGAGTGTATGCATGCGGCTTCGCCTATGGGGTCGGCGAGCAAAGCGAGAAGCGCTGGGGTGACCGCTATGGCGAGGGGACTATGGCGGGAAAGCGGGCCATGTTGATCGTGACCACCGGCGGCTGGGAGGAACATTATTCGGCCCGGGGAATCAATGGGCCGATCGATGATCTGCTCTTTCCGATCAATCACGGAATTCTCTATTACCCGGGCTACGACGTACTTCCGCCGTTCGTGGCCTACAGGGTTGATCGTCTCGATGCAGCCGGCTTCAGACCCGTCGCAGAGCGTCTGCGCGAACGGATGCGAACGCTCGAGACAATCCCGCCCATTCCTTATCGGCAGCAGAATTTCGGCGACTACCTGATCCCGACAATGCAGCTCCGCCCTGAACTCGAAGCGTCGGGTACAACCGGCTTTGCACTCCATCAACTCCATCAGCGAGAGGCTGAATAGTGGTCAGATTGATGGGAGGAGTCGCCGGTGCGCAGGGATGCACCGACAGCACAAAGCCTGCAATTCAAGGTCACGCACTGCCCTCCGCCTCGTCGGGCGTTTCCTCATGGCGATGAAGCTTATGCGACACTTCATCGAGTTTGTCGCCAAGCACCCGCCGAACCGCCACGTAGAACACCGGGATCAGCAGCAAGCCAAAAACAGTGGCGAACAGCATGCCGCCAATGACGCCGGTACCAATCTCGTGACGCGAGGACGCGCCCGCACCGGTCGACAGCACCAGTGGCACGACACCCAGGATGAACGCCATCGACGTCATCAGGATCGGGCGCAGCCGCAACCTCGCCGCATGGAGCACCGCGTCGAACAAGGTCTTGCCCTCGTTTTGTCCCTCCACGGCGAATTCCACGATCAGGATTGCATTCTTCGCGGCGAGCCCGATCACGGTCACCATGCCAATCTTGAAGTAGATATCGTTCGGTATGCCACGCATCATGCAGAAGACCGCCATGCCCAGCAGGCCCAACGGCACCACCAGCAACACCGAAACCGGAATCGACCAGCTCTCGTAAAGCGCTGCAAGACACAGGAACACGATCACGATCGACAGCACCATTAACTGGGTCGCCGAATTGCCGGCCAATACTTCCTGGTATGACTGCCCCGTCCAGTTCGCTGCGAAGCCCGCCGGCAACGATTTGTCGACCATGCCCTGCAGCACGTCCATAGCCTGGCCGGTGGAATAACCAGGCGCCGAATTACCCACGATCTCGACGGCCGAATAGCCGTTGTAGCGCGGCAGCGCCTGCGGTCCCACCCCCCAGTCCGCTTTCACGACGCTCGAGAGCGGCACCATGTTGTACGGGCTGATCGACGTGTTGCTCGCCGACGGATTGACCGTCGTCAGATTGCTGACGGTATTGGTCGCCGTCCCGGTGGTGCTGGCCGTGCCCGACGCGGCGTTGGAAATGCCGCTCGGCGTATAGGAATGCTGCAATGCGTCCAACCCCATCCGGAACGGTGCGTCCGCTTCAAGATAAACGCGTTTGACACGGCCGCCGTACGTGAACTGGTTCACGTAGAAAGGCGCGAGTTGCATCTGGATCGAGTCATAGACGTCGGTCAGCGAGAGCCCCATCGACTGAGCCTGCACGCGGTCCACCGCCACATTCAACTGGGTCGCCGCCGGCAGCGAGTTGGGTCGAATGCCGTACAGCACCGAACTCTTGGCCGCAGCTCCCAGCAACATGCCTTGAGCCTGGGCAAGCTGTGCACGCGTCTGGCCCGACCGTGCCTGCAGGTACATGTCGATACCGCCAAACTGGCTCAGACCGCGAATGGTAGGAAGGTTCACCACGAAGATCTGTGCATCCGGAATGCCGTGCAGGATCATGTTGGCCTGCCCGATCAACTGCATGGCTGTTTGATCGCGCTGGCCCCAGTCCTTCAGCTTGATAAAGGCCATGCCGCTGTTTTCGCTGTTACCCACGAAGCTGAAGCCCTTGACCGCGAACATGCCGTCGATGTCTTTCGCTATCGCGCTATGACTCAGCTTGTCGCTGATTTCATCCATCACCGTGCTGGTGCGTTCAAGCGTCGCCCCCGACGGCAGGTTGACGATCGCCAGCATGAAACCCTGATCCTCGTCCGGGACGAAGCTCGTCGGCAACCGCGTATACATGAACCCTGCAAGCGCGGCGAGCAGCACGAACAGGATCATCCAGCGCGGCGCGTGGCGGACCGCGCGCCCGACCTGGCCGTGATAGCCGTGAGTGAGCCGGTCGAACCCCTGATTGAACCACCGGAAGACGACGTTCTTGTGCTCATCATGGTTCGCTTTCAGGATGGCGGCGCACAGGGCCGGCGTAAACGACATCGCCAAAAACGCGGACATTGCCATCGAGATCGCGATGGTCAGCGCAAACTGCGCATAGATAATCCCGGTCGCGCCCGGCTGCAGCGCGGACGGCACGAACACCGCCGTCAGCACCACCGTGATGGCGATAATCGCGCCGGTGATCTGCCCCATTGCCTTGCGCGTGGCGGCCTTGGGGTGGAGCCGCTCTTCGCTCATGATCCGCTCGACGTTCTCGATGACGACGATCGCGTCGTCAACCACAATGCCGATTGCAAGCACCATGCCGAACAGCGTGAGCTGGTTGATCGTGTAATGCAGTATCGACAGCCCGATGAACGTGCCCAGCAGGGCCACCGGAATAACGAGCGTCGGAATGATGGTGGCGCGAATGTTCTGCAGAAAGATCAGCATCACGATGAACACCAGCCCGATAGCTTCAGCGAGCGTGCGCACCACGTCTGTGATCGACGCCGTGATGAATGGCGTGGTGTCGTATGGCACGCTCCAGGTCACGCCTGGCGGCAGGTCTTTTGCCAGCGTCGCCATCTCCTCCTTGACCGACTTGGCGACCGCCAGCGCGTTGGCGCCCGGCAGCAGATACACGCCCATCCCGCCCGCTGCCTTGCCGTTGTAGGCCGCAGCCGAGCCGTACGATTGCGCCCCGAAACCAATCCGGGCCACGTCGCTGAGATGGACGACGGTACCGTCGCTGTTGGTCAGCAGGATGATGTCGCGAAACTGCTGCAGCGACGAAAACAGGCTGTCGCCCGACACGGTCGCGGTAAACACCTGTCCCTTGACCGCGGGATCCGAGCCCAATGCGCCGGTTGCGAACTGCGCATTCTGCGCGGTGACTGCATTGAGCACCTGGGTGGTCGACAGCCCATAACCCTGCAGCTTGTCGGGGTCCAGCCAGATCCGCAGCGCATACTCCGACCCCAGCATGAACGTGTTGCCGACGCCATTCAGACGCGCGATGACCGGCTGGATCTGCGAGGCGATGATGTCGCTCAGCCGTGACGCGTCAATGGACGGATCGGAAGACTGCAGCCCGATGAACAGCAGGATGTCGGGGCTGGCCTTGGCGACCGACACGCCCTGCTGGGTCACCGCGGCCGGCAGCAGGGGGTTCGCCAGCGTGACGCGGTTCTGCACCTGAACCTCGGCAATATCCGGGTTGGTGCCCGTCGCAAAGCTCAGCGTGATCGTTGCGGTGCCGTTACTGCCGGACGACGAACTGAAGTACAACAGGTTGTCGATCCCGGTGAGTTGCTGCTCGATCACCTGGGTGACCGTCGACTCCA
>Ga0073928_10004436_pt1 | contig 20776 bp, 16 predicted proteins | sample PaiPotPPA55metaG_FD_76969 | JGI IMG/M metagenome (GOLD analysis project Ga0073928, IMG submission 76969) | Iron sulfur acid spring bacterial and archeal communities from Banff, Canada, to study Microbial Dark Matter (Phase II) - Paint Pots PPA... ...
AGGCGCGTGTCGCGCGCGCGATAGACTTCGCCCATGCCGCCCGCGCCGAGAGGAGAAACAATTTCGTAAGGGCCTAACTTTGTGCCGTTCGCAAGGGTCATGGGCGCCCGGATTATAGACTGCCGGGGCTGTCGCGGCAAAAGATTCACGGTTGTGCGAGCGCGATTTGCGGACGGTGGGCGCCGCGGGATGACGCTTGTCATTCGCGCGAGCGTGCCGTAAAGTGAGCAGTCTGTCGGAGAAAAGCAAGCCACAGTGCCGCCGCGCAAGGCTGTTCCCAGCAGGAAACGCGCACGAACCGGGCGGAGTCCTGCCCGCGAGTCAAGGCCGCGCCGCAAGGGATCGCGCCCGGCCGGGCGTCCCGGCGCGTTGTTTGAGGATCTGGTGGCGCTTCAGGCGCGGCTGCGCGCTCCGAACGGCTGTCCCTGGGACCGCGAACAGACCCACGAAAGCCTGCGAACGTTTCTCGTCGAAGAGACTTACGAAGCGCTCGAGGCGCTCGATTCCGGCGACGCACGGAAATTCGCCGGCGAACTCGGCGACCTGCTGCTCCAGATTATCTTTCACGCGCGGCTGGCGGAGGAAGCGGGCCGGTTTACGGTCAGCGACGTGATCCGCGGCGTTCACGAAAAAATGGTCCGCCGGCATCCGCACGTCTTCGGCAAGGTAAAGGCGCGCAACTCCTCGGATGTTCTTAAGAACTGGGAGCAGCTCAAGGCGGAGGAACGCCGGGCGGGCGCAGGGCGTGCCCAGGCCTCCGAATCCGCTTCCATCCTCGACGGTGTGCCGCGAACTTTGCCGGCGCTGCTCGAGGCGCACCAGTTGACGCGGCGCGCCGCGAATATCGGTTTCGATTGGGAGCATGCCGAGGGCCTCTTTGAAAAACTCGCCGAAGAGACGGCTGAGCTCCGCGCCGCGCTTGATGCGGACGCTGCCACCGAGGGCGGAGCCCCGAGGCGCCCCTCGCGCGCGGTCGAAGAGGAAGTGGGCGACCTTCTATTTGTGGCCGTGAACCTAGCACGCTTCCTGGGGCTGGATGCGGAGATCGCCCTCAAGAAGGCGAATCGCAAGTTCACCGGGCGATTCCAATGGATGGAGCGCGAGGCGGGGCGCGGCGGGAAGAAACTGGCCGAGGTTCCGCGCGAGCGGATGGAGCGGTTGTGGGAAGCGTCGAAAGAGCATCGGTAAAAGTGCCGGGCATCGAGGTGCGGCATTGCAGGGGCCTTGCGGAGTACGAGCTCTGTGTGGAGCTCGAGCGGCAGACGTGGGGCGAAGCCATTCTGGTGCCCGCGGGCCTTTTCGTGGTGGCCATCGAGACAGGAGGCCAGGTGCTGGGGGCGTTTTCGGGCGGCAGGCTGATCGGTTTTACGATGGCGCTCGCGGGCGTGCACGCGGCGCGTCCGTTTATCCATTCGCACATGACGGCGGTGGTCCCGGAGTTCCGTGACCGCGGCGTGGGTCGCATGCTGAAGTTGAAGCAGCGCGAGGACGCGCTGGAGCGCGGGTTTGAGCTGGTGGAGTGGACGTTTGACCCGCTTGAGCTGAAGAATGCCCACTTCAATCTGGTCCGCCTGGGAGCGATCGTGCGGCGCTTCATCCCCAACTGCTATGGGATTACGCATGCGGCCCTGCATGGCGATCTGCCCACCGACCGTCTGGTGGCGGAGTGGTGGCTGCGTTCGCCACGCGTGGAAGCGATCCTGGCGGGGAAGCGCCCGTCCACGGGTAAGAACGCGGAGCGGGTGCGTGTGCCGGCGAACATCGGAGAAATAAAGAGCGGCGACCCCGAGGGAGCGGCGCGTATCCAGCGAGTGCTGCGCGAGGAATTCCAGCGGCGCCTCCAGAGCGGCTATGCGGTGACGGGGATCGAGCGCACAAGTGAATGGGACGAATACGTCCTCGAGCCGGTGAAGGAGATCGAGGCGCTCGGGCGGATCGGCCTGGAGAAGCACTAAGGACAGCCGATGCAAGTGCGGAAAATTTGTCTGCGCGAAGTTCACATGGCTCTGCCCGAGCCGTTTGAAACGAGCTTTGGCAGCATCCAGGACCGGCGAATCCTGTTGGTCGAAGCAGACGTGGACGGCGTCGCCGGCTGGGGCGAAGTGACGGCCGGCGAGAATCCGTTCTATTCGCCGGAGACGGTGGATGGGGCCTGGCTGATTCTTCGCGATTTCATCTGGCCGGCGGTGCGGGGCAGGGAATTCCGCTCGGCGGCTGAAATCGAAGGAATGTTGCAGAAAATTCGCGGCCACAATATGGCCAAAGCAGGACTGGAGACGGCGGTGTGGGACGCCGAGGCGCGATCCAAGGGCATGCCGCTATGGAGGCTGCTGGGCGGCACGCGCGAAGAAATTCCATGCGGGGTATCCATCGGCATTCAGTCCTCGCTTGCGGCACTCGTGGCAAAAGCAGAAAAGGAGCTGGCGGCGGGCTACCAGCGCATCAAGATCAAGGTGAAGCCGGGATGGGACGTGGAGCCGGTGGAGGCGCTGCGCGAGCGTTTTCCGGCGATCCGTCTAATGGTGGATGCGAACTCGGCTTACCGCCTGAAGGACGCCCCGCTACTGAAGAGCCTCGACCGGTTTCACCTGATGATGATCGAGCAGCCGCTTGAGTGGGACGATCTCTACGGCCACGTCGCGCTGCAGAAACAGCTCGAAACGCCGATCTGCCTCGACGAGTGCATCCACACCGAAGCGCAGGCCCGCGCGGCGCTCGAACTGGGCGCCTGCCAGATCATCAACATCAAGCTCGGCCGCGTCGGCGGGCATGCTGTCGCGCGGCGCATCCACGATCTCTGCCAATCGCGCGGCGTCCCGGTATGGTGCGGCGGCATGCTCGAATCAGGCATCGGGCGGGCACAGAATATCGCCATGTCCACGCTCGCGAATTTCGTCCTGCCGGGCGACGTGGCCGCCAGTCGCCGCTACTGGGCGCAGGACATCATCGAGCCGGAAGTCGAGGTCACGCGGCAGGGGACCATCCGCGTTCCTACTTCGCCGGGGATTGGCTACACGCCGCAGGTCGAGCGCATCGAGAAACTCACTCACCGCCGGGAAGTCCTTGAGTAAGACTGCCCCCGCCGCTGCCCCGCGTGCCCATTCCGCGCTGCTCTATTCGCTGATCGCGCTGATCATGACGGCGTGGTCGGTGAACTTCATCGTGGTCAAGATCACCTTGCGCCACCTGGACGCATTCACGCTGGCGCCGTTCCGCATTGTTCTGGCGGGACTGATCGTTATCCCGCTCTACCTGCTGACGCCGCGGCGAGGACGCTTCGAGCGGCGCGACTTCAAGCTGTTCGCGGTACTGGGATTTTTCGGCGTTGCGGTGAATACCGGATTTTTCACGCTGGGGCTTAGCCTTACGACCGCGGGGCATTCGGCGGTGATTGTCTCCATGGCGCCAGTGCTGGTGCTGCTGCTCGCGCGCGCCAGCGGGCTCGAGCGCCTGACCGCGGGAAAACTTCTGGGCATGTCCATTTCGATTATCGGAATCGCCATCCTCGAGATCGATCGCCACGGCCACGGCAGCTTCGCCGGCGATCTGATTACGCTCTGCGGTTCCACTGGCTTCGCCATTTACACCGTCCTCAGCAAGAAAGTGGCGGGCAAGTACGATCCAGTGGCCATGAGCACGTTCAACTCACTCGTGGCCGCGGTGCTGTTTCTGCCGTTCGCTGTGTGGCAGGGTCTGCACCTCGATTGGGCAGGCGTTGGGTGGGTTGGCTGGGCGGGAGTTTTCTACATGGCGGGCATCAGCTCGGTGGCTGCCTACACGATTTATTATTGGGCGCTCCAGCACATGGCTGCGTCGCGCCTCGCGGCCTTCAGTTACATCGAGCCGGTTTTTGTTGCGATCCTCGGCGTTCTGATACTGGGGGAGGCGTTGACGGTGCGCTTTCTTGTCGGCGGCGCCCTGGCTTTGCTCGGTCTCTACCTCGCCGAGCGCGGACTTGGCGAAAAGTCCATCCCACCCGAGCCTGTCTGAGTCTTTTCCCCCGCCTCGAACGTAGACAAATCAGCGGGTCGCTGGACTCAACGCATCCCCGCCCTCCGACGCGGAAGCACAAGGCAGGTGAGCGCGATGAAACGAAAGACGATCTATCTGGGGCTGTGCGTTCTCGGTGTGGCTTTGCCGTATTGGCAGGTCATTCCCTGGGTGGCAGCGAATGGCCTGAACTTGTCTCTGTTTTTCCATCAAGCGTCAGCCAATCGCGTGAGCGGGATGTTCGTCATGGATGTGCTTGTGTCGGCCGTGGTGCTGCTGACTCTTGTCCGCAGCGAGAGGGCCCGGCTGGGCCCGGTCGAGCGCTGGCTGCCGCTCGTCGCCGTGCTTACCGTGGGTGTTTCGCTGGGGCTGCCGTTGTTTCTATATCTTCGCGAACGCAATCTCGAGCAAGCCTCCGCACAGCCGCGAATGGCTGCCCAGTCAACGTCAGGAGGCGTCAAAAGCATGCCTTCTCTCTTGCGCCGGCTTGTTGCGATTGTTTGGCCCGCGATCCTGGCTTTCGTCATCCTGGCACTCGGCCAGGGAGTCTGGGTAGCGCTGTTCACCACCAATCTGAAGACCAGCCCCAAAATCCCCTGGGCGGTCGTCGTGATGGCGGTGGTTCTGTGGGCGATGTGGCAGTATCTCGGCGGCAAGTGGTGGCCGCGCAGCACATCGGAAGCGCGCCACCGCTATCTGCGTGCAAGGCGTGTCTCGAGCCGGGTGTTCGTCTGGGCCATGGTTGCCGGCGCGCTCTCGATCATGGCCCTGACCGGCTACTGGATCGTGATGTTCCAGCTTGTGAAGATGCCGGCGAACACTCTTCCGGACATGTCGTCGTACCCGTTGCTGACCATCGTACTCATGCGCGTGATGGCTTCGGTGGTCTCTCCGCTCACCGAGGAAGCTGGCTTTCGCGGCTACTGCCAGGTGATTCTCGAGCGCGAGTTTCGCGGACCGACGGCGGTCGGGATCTCGTCCGTCCTGTTTGCGCTGGCGCATTTCACGCAGGGATTCTTCTGGCCCAAGCTGCTTGTCTATTTTCTTGCGGGGCTGGTCTTTGGCGTGACCGCTTACCTTACCAATTCGATTCTTCCGGGCATTCCGGTGCACATTCTGGCGGACATGACCTTTTTTGCGCTGGTGTGGCCGCACGACGCCGCGCGGCGGATGGTCTGGAAAAGTGGCGCGGACGGCTGGTTCTGGTTCCACGTTGCCCAGGCTGTCGTTTTCACGGCGCTCGCCATCTTCTCTTTCCGCCGCCTGGCGCGCGTAGCCCCGGCTCTCCCGACGCGTTGACAGGCTCCGGGACGCATGCTAGCGTCGCCGCCGTCGACATTTATCCGGAGAAAGCGACGGCCGCATGAGCGCAGAGAACGAATCCGCGAAGGACGCAAGCAAGCGCATCGCCGTCATTCCCGGCGATGGCATCGGGAAAGAAGTGATTCCCGAGGCCTGCAAGGTCCTTTCCGCGGCGGCAGCGGCCGGGGGACGGAAGCTCGAGCTTGTCGAATTCGACTGGGGCGCGGAGCGCTACCTGCGCGATGGCACCACGCTCCCGGCGGACGCACCGGAGATGCTGCGGCGCGATTTCGACGCCATTCTTCTCGGCGCGATGGGCGACCCGCGCGTGCCGTCGAACCAGCACGCCGCCGACATCCTGCTGGGCCTGCGCTTCAAGCTCGACCTCTACGCCAACGTCCGCCCGTGCGTGCTGCTGGACCGGCGACTGACCCCGTTGCGCGACCGCAGCGAAGGCGACATTCAGTTTACGGTGATCCGCGAGAACACCGAAGGCGCCTATGTCGGCGTGGGCGGATTCTTCAAGAAGGGAACGCTCGATGAGGTTGCCGTGCAGGAGGACATCAACACGCACAAGGGCGTGGAGCGCATCCTGCGCTATGCTTTCGATTTCGCGCGGCGGCGCAACTTGAAGCGCGTCTGCATGAGCGACAAGTCGAACGCGCTCGCCTACGGCCACGACCTCTGGCAGCGTCTCTTCGCCGTCGTGCGGGGGGAGTACCCGGAGATCAAATCGCGGCACCTCTACATCGACACGCTGATGATGGAGATGGTCCGCGACCCGGGGCAGTTCGACGTCATCGTCACCTGCAACCTATTCGGCGACATTGCGAGCGACCTCGGCGCGCAGCTTGCCGGGGGGCTCGGGCTTGCCGCCTCGGGCAACATCCATCCCCGGAGCGTCTCGCTCTTCGAGCCAGTGCACGGATCGGCCCCGAATATCGCGGGGAAAAACATTGCCAATCCCTTTGGCTCGGTGCTGGCCGGGGCGATGATGCTCGACCACCTCGGATGGGACGCGGAGGCGGCGGCCGTGGACGCCGCGGTCCGCGCCGCCGTGCGCGAAGGGAGCACCACGCCGGACCTCGGCGGCAAGCTCTCCACGCGCGAGGCGGGCGACTGGCTGGCGGGGTGCGTCGCGAAGCACGGCGTCCGTCATGCTCAGCCTTAAGCGCGCCGCCCGCCGTCCATGACGACCGCCATATCCGACGTGGGACGCAGTGCCCGGCGGCGGATTGCCCGGCGCCTGCTGCCGCTGATTTTCGTCCTCTACTTCGTCGCCATTCTCGACCGCTTCAACCTGGCCTATGCCGCGCTGGAGATGATTTCAGATCTCCACTTCAGCGACCGCGTGTTTGGCTTCGGCGCGGGCGTGCTTTTTTTCGGATACATCCTGCTGGAGATTCCCGGGGCGCTGATTGCCGAGCGCTGGAGCGCGCGCCGCTGGATCGCCCGCATCATGGTCACCTGGGGATTGATTACTGCCCTGACCGCGTTCATTCACACGCCCGGGCAGTTTTACTGGGCCCGCTTTCTGCTCGGCACCGCCGAAGCTGGCTTTACGCCCTGCGTTCTCGTCTATCTCACGCACTGGTTCCGCGCCGAAGACCGCGCCCGGGCCATCGCCGTCTATTTCATGGCCAGCACGGTGGCGTTCATCCTCGGGGCGCCGCTGGCAGGCTGGCTGATGGGCGTGCATTGGCTGGGGCTGAACGGGTGGCGATGGCTCTTCATCGCGGAAGGGATTCCGGCCGTCGCGCTGGGGATCTTCACGCTCTTCTGGCTGACGGACTGGCCGCGCGAGGCTCGCTGGCTGCCGGCCGGCGAGCGCGACTGGCTCATGGGGGAACTCGAGGCGGAGAAGCGCGCGAAGGATGCGCAACGTGCCTTCACGATCGGGGAAGCGTTGCGAGACCGCAACGTGACCCTGCTCTGGCTGGGATACTTCTTTGTCCTGGCGGGCGCCACCGGATTTGTCTTCTGGATGCCCACGATTCTGAAACGTCTTTCCGGGCTCTCCACAATGAAAGTAACCCTGCTAGCGATGATTCCCTGGGTTGCCGCGTTCTTCTCGAAGATCATCAACGGCCGGCACTCCGACCAGACCGGAGAGCGGCGCTGGCACGCCGCCCTGCCGCTCTTTCTGGGAGCGCCGGCGTTTCTGGCGGCGGGGTTGAGCTCGCGAACGTGGCTGATTGTCGCCTTGCTGACCTGGACATGCGGCTGGGTGGAGGCGAACTATCCCGCCTTCTGGGCCATGCCCAGCGAGCTCCTGAGCGGGTCCGCGGCCGCCGTCGTCTTTGGCTTGATCAATTCGATCGGCAGCCTGGGAAGCTTTGTGGGGCCCTATGCCATCGGCTATTTGAGCACGCGAACACATTCGTTCACGGCCGGGCTCGCCTGCATGGTTGTGTCGCTTTATATCGGAGGGATTTTTTGGCTGTGCGTCCAGCCGCGGCGGAGGCTCAGTAATAGCTCGGCGCCGGCGGCCGGCGAGGAATTGCCGCGACGAGCAGAATCCCCAGGATACAGCCGCCGATGTGCGCCCACCACCCCACGCCGCCGCCCGCTCCGGGCATCTGCAGGGAATTGAGGCCGCTAACAAGCTGCAGCAAGAACCAGTAGCCGATGAAGAGGAGAGCCGGTAGGCGGACGGTGAAAAAGATAATCAGCAACGGAACAAGCGTCAGGATTTGCGCCCCGGGAAAGAGCACGAGATAAGCCGCCATCACACCGGAGATGGCTCCGCTCGCTCCGATCGAAGGAACCTGCGAGCCCCATTGGACGATCGTCTGGGCGAGGCCCGCGCCGAGCCCGCAGACGAGATACAAGAAGAGATACGGGAGGTGGCCGAGGCGGTCCTCGACGCTTGCGCCAAAGACCCAGAGAAACCACATGTTTCCGAGGATGTGCAGCCAGCCCCCGTGCAGGAACATGCTTGTGAAGAGCGGTATGACCCCGGAAGCGAGAGGAACCCGCGGGTTGGTGAGGGCGACCTGCAGGTGCGCGGGAACCATGCCGTACTGCATCACGAAGCTCTGCTCCATGCGCGGGCTCATTGAAAGCTGGTTGAAAAAGACGACCACGTTCACGGCGATCAGGAGCAGCGTGATCACCGGGATGGTGCTGCGCGGCGTGAGCGATTTGAGCGGAATCATGGTTGAGTCAGCTCTTGGCGGGTCTTTGCGAAACCTCCAGCCGTGCCTGGTCGAAGGCGGGCTCCGACCTCTCTCCTGTACGCATCAGATGCTCGATCTGTTCTAGCGTCGCAATGCCCGCGCGGGCGCCAATGGCGGTGCAGTTCAGGGCCGCGGCGGCGCAGCTGAATTCGAGGATGCGCGGCAGAGCCCATCCGCCCAACAATCCATATACGTATCCGGCATGGAAAATATCTCCTGCGCCGGTGGTATCGACCGCCTGGATGCGGTAGCCGGGACAATAGTGAAAGCGTTCGCCGTCCCAGGCGACGGCGCCGAGCCTTCCCAGAGTCGCGCCATTCAGGCGGCACTTGAACCGGCGCAAAATCTCGGGCAATGATTTCAAAATGTCGGGCTCGCCGGTCAGGCGGGCAGGGAAGTCGTGGGAGGTGAAGAGATAATCGACGACTTCAAGTAACACTTCAACTCCTAAATACTGACTGTCGATATCTGCCACAACGGGGATTCCCATTTCGCGCGCCCAACGGGCCGCTTGAATGGCCGCGTCCACGTCGTGCCCGTCAACGAGGATGGCGCGCGCACCGGCGAACCATTCCCGGCGAATCTCGCGGGGCTCGATGGTGAGTCGAGGATCTCTCTTTGAAAGAATGTTGCGCTCGCCTGAGGAGTCATCCACGAGAACAAAAGCAACCTGGCTGGAGCAATCGGAGACGCGCAGAAGGTGAGCCTCAACACCGGCGCGATCGAGCTCGTCCTGCTGGAGGCGAGCGGCGGCATCATCGCCCACCTTGCCGATGTAGCTGGTGCGGAGTCCCCACTTTCGGCAGGCTACCATGGCGCTCGCGACCTGTCCGCCGGTCCGAACATCCGCAGATAGGAATTCCATCTTTGAATCGGGCGCGGGGAAGCGGGGAAGGCGAATCAGGGTGTCGGTGGCGTTGAGGCCGAGGCCGACAACGTCGAAGATGCTCGTTGGGGACATCGCAAAGCACTCTAGCTGAGGGGGTGGGATTTTCAAAGGGCCACGCGAAAGCAAGAATCAAAATGAATTCTTGAAAGCTGCGATTGCAATTGCGCGCAGCGCGGCGCTATGGTAATTAGTTTTGTTTTCACTTTTGCGGCTCGAGGGCGTCGGACGAGTCCGCGACAGCCAGTCGACGCGCCGACACGCACATGCCAGTCCGCGAATCCGAGGCCATCGTCCTGCAGGGCTATCCAATGGGGGAAGGCGACCGCCTGGTGAGTTTCTTTAGCCGAAGCATGGGACGTGTGCGCGGCGTGGCTGCGGGTGCGCGCCGCACGAAGAGCCGTTTTGGCTCGACGCTAGAAAGGCTCTCCTACGTGCGTATCTGGTTCTTTGAGCGCGAGGGGCGAGATCTGGTGCGCATCAATCAGTGCGAGCTGATGGAATCTTTTCTCGACGCCTTCCGCGATTATGCTTCGAGCGTGGCGCTGGCATTGATTTGCGAGATTACCGAAACGGTGTTGCCCGATCGCGAGCCCTCCGACGCCGCCTTTCGTTTGCTTTTGCTTTCGGCGCAGACCATCAAGCGCACGGCAAAGGTTGACCTGGCTCTGGCGTACTTCAGCATCTGGATGATGCGCCTCGGGGGATGGCTCCCGGCCCTCGATCATTGCGGGCGCTGCGGGAAGGAACTGGGCACGGCAGCGACGTTCGTGTCGCCCGGCCAGGCCGGCTTGATTTGCGCGGATTGCAAATTGCCGGGGATGCGCGCGCTGCCGGCAACGGCCGTAGCCGCTGGGAGGCGCATGCTCGCCGGTCGGCTGGAGCAGTTGACCACGGAGAACTGGACCGCAAGCGCTCTACACGACCTCAACAATTATCTACTCGACCTGATCGAGCATCACATCGAGCGCAAGCTGGTGGCGCGACGGATGCTGGAGTCATGCGCTTGAAGACGAAAACAAAAAGAGCGGGCGGGAAGGGAAGCGCGAGCCACCGCGGGCCGACCTTCCAGCAGCTTCTGTTCGACCTGCAGCAATACTGGGCGCGGCGCGGCTGCGTGCTGCAACAGTCCTACGACGTTGAGGTCGGTGCAGGGACGATGCACCCGGAAACATTTCTGCGCGTCCTGGGCCCTGAGCCTTACAAGGTCGCGTACGTCCAGCCGAGCCGACGACCGGCAGATGGGCGTTATGGTGAAAATCCCAACCGGCTTTACCGGCATACACAGCTTCAAGTAATACTTAAACCAGCTCCGGTGGATGTGCAGGATCTCTACCTCGACAGCCTGCGCAGCATTGGAATCAATCTGAAGCAGCACGACATTCGCTTCGAGGAAGACAACTGGGAATCGCCCACGCTGGGAGCGTGGGGCATCGGCTGGCAGGTGCTGCTCGATGGACTCGAGATTACGCAGTTCACCTATTTCCAGCAGTGCGGGGGATTGAATCTGGACCCCGTCCCTGTGGAGTTGACCTACGGGCTAGAGCGGATCGCGGCGTTTCTGCAGGACGTGGACAGCATCTTTGACATCCGCTGGTCGAAGGATCTTAGCTACGGGCAAGTGCGCCTGGCCGAAGAGCAGCAGTTTTCGAGCTACAGCTTTCTTTACGCGGATCCGAAGAGGACCCGGGAGATGTTCGATCTTTGCGAGGGAGAGGCGAAGCGTCTGCTGGACGCCTGGCCGAAGACGCACGCCGAGGACCTGAAGCTTTTTCCGTTGCTCCCGGTTTACGAGCTTTGCTTGAAGTGCTCGCACCTGTTCAATCTTCTGGACGCGCGCGGGGCGATCTCGGTGACGGAGCGCGCAGCGCTGATCGGACGCGTGCGAAGTCTGGCGTGCCGCGTGGCGGAACTCTGGCTCCGGCAGCGTGAAGGAAAAGTACAGACGGCGCCGGCGGAGGCGCGATGAAAGGACGCGGCGATTTTCTGCTGGAGATTGGGTGCGAAGAAATCCCTGCGGGGATGATTGCGCGCGCGGCGTCGGAGCTTAAACAAATACTTGAGAAATATCTTGCGAGCGAGCGGCTGCTGAGCGAAGGTGCGGTCGAATCTTTTGGCGCGGCGCGGCGGCTGGTGGCGACTTCGCGCGGGGTGCGTCTGCGACAGGAGGATGTGACGCGCGAGGTGATGGGCCCGCCGAAGTCGGTGGCGTTTGATAATGTCGGCCAGCCGACACGCGCGGCACAAAGCTTTGCGGAGAAGCAGGGACTCCCGCTCGAAAAACTGAGCTTCGTGAAAACTCCGAAGGGCGAATACTTGGCGGCGAAGCAACTGATTCCGGGACGAGAGGGGCGTGAGATTCTGGCGGAGATTCTTCCCACGGCGATTCGAGAAATTTCGTTTGGCCGGTCGATGTACTGGACGGGCGCGGACGGCCCACGATTCGTGCGACCGATTCGTTGGATCGTGGCGCTGCTCGACGGCCGCGTGATTCCGTTCTCGCTTGCGGGCGTTCCAGCGGGAAACAATTCCGCCGGACACCGCTTTCTTGGGAAATCGCGCATCGCCGTGCGCGGCTCGCGTGACTATGCGCCGAGCCTGAAGCGCAACTTTGTACTCGTGCATCCCGAGGAGCGCCGGAAAAAGATCGAGAGCGAAATCCGCAAGCTTGCCGGGCGGAAGGACTGGCGAGTCCACCCGGACCCCGGCCTGGTTGAGATGGTGACCTATCTCAATGAATATCCAACGGTGATTCAGGGGGATTTCGATCCGGCATATCTCGCGCTTCCCGATGAAATTCTGATTACGGTGATGCGGGACCATCAGAAGTATTTCGCCGTGGAGAATCGGGACGGCGAGCTAAAGCCGCATTTTCTTGCCGTGATTAACCTTGACCGCGATTCCGCGGGGCTGATACGCGCGGGGCACGAACGCGTGTTGCGTGCGCGTTTCGCGGATGCGCGTTTCTTCTGGGAAACGGATCAGAAGCGGCGCCTCGCCGACTATCTGCCGAAGCTTGCGCACGTCACCTATGAATCGCGCCTGGGAAGCTACGGCGACAAGGTGGAACGGCTGCGGCGGCTGGCGCGCTGGGTGGCGGAACAGTGGTTTAGCGGCGGGCATCACGCGGCGGACGTGCCGGCGGTGGATCGCGCCGCCGAGCTTGCGAAGTGCGATTTGGTCACGGAGATGGTGCGCGAGTTTACCGAACTGCAGGGAATCGTGGGAGGGCTGTATGCGCGGGCACAGGGCGAGCCGGAGGACGTCGCCTGGGCCGTCTACGATCACTATCGTCCGGGCGGCCTCGATGACGAGATCCCGCGGAACATCACCGGCTGCGCTGTTTCGCTGGCCGACAAGCTCGACTCCATCGTGGCCTGCTTTGCAGTAGGGGCGGTGCCATCCGGGTCGAGCGATCCCTTTGCGCTGCGCAGGGCGGCGCTGGGCGTCGTCAAGATTCTGCTTGAACGTAAACTAAAACTTTCACTTTCGGCGGCGATCTCCGCGGCAGCGAAGGGGCTCGAGGTGCATGCCCCACGGCTGAAGATGGCTCCCGAGGCGGAAAAGCAGGTGCTCGACTTTATTCTCGAGCGCGCACGCTTTATCCTTCGGGAGCGGGAGGGGTTTGCCTACGACGAGGTGAACGCGGCCCTGGCGGCGGGAGGCGACGAACTGGTGGACGCCACGCGCCGCGTCGCCGCCCTGAAAGCCATCCGTCACTCGCGGAACTTCATTCCGCTGGCGGCAGCCTTCAAGCGCATCCGCAAAATCCTGGAGAAGGCCGGTCCCGCCGCGGCGGGGGAGGGCGGGCGGTCGTTGCCGGTGCGCCCGGAATTATTCCGTGAAGAGGCGGAACGCAGGCTGCATGAAGCGGCGCTCGCGACGGCGGAGAAAGCCACGGCGCACAAAAAAGCGGGGCGCTATCGCGAGGCATTGGAAATCATCGCGGAACTGCGGCCGACGGTGGACAAGTTTTTTGACGACGTGCTGGTGATGGCGGAAGAAGAGGATGTGCGGCGCAACCGGCTGGCGCTGCTGGGAAATTTGTTGCGCGAGTTTTCTACGATTGCGGATTTTTCCGAGGTCGTAGTGGAGGGCAAAGAAGGATAATGCATTCAAGCGTTGCTTGAAATATATCGCCGCAAGGTACAACGTCGGCGCGCCGACAAAATATTAATGAAATCGGCGGTGTGACCAGCAAGCGGACGCGAGTGAGGCAAAGTGAAATACGTTTACTTTTTTGGGGCGGGAAAAACCGACGGGAATGGCGAGATGCGCGATCTGCTCGGAGGCAAGGGCGCCGGGCTCGCGGAGATGACGCGCATCGGGCTGCCCGTTCCGGCAGGGTTCACCATCACCACCGAGGCGTGCGACCACTACCTCAAGCACGGGCGCACCTACCCACGAGAATTGAGGGCGCAGGTGAGCGCCAGAAAAAAGTGGCTGGAGCGCGTGACGGGGAAGAAGCTGGGCGACGCGCAGGACCCGCTTCTCGTGAGCGTGCGCTCCGGTTCGGCCCGCTCCATGCCGGGAATGATGGAGACGATTCTGAACCTCGGGCTGAACTCAAAATCAGTCGAGGGGCTTGCGCGCCGGACAAAGAACGAGCGGTTCGCCTACGATGCCTACCGGCGCTTTGTTCAGATGTACTCGAGCGTGGTGATCGGCCTGCCGAAGGAAGAATTAGAGGAGCGCCTTCGCGAGCTCAAGTCTCACTTGAAGGTGAAGGACGATCCCACCGTACCGGCAGAGGGCTGGCGAAAGCTGGTGAAGGAGTACAAAGAGTATTTTCGCAAGAAGACCGGCAAGGATTTTCCGGAAGATCCGGAAGAGCAGTTATGGGGCGCGATCGGAGCGGTCTTCGAGTCCTGGATGGCTGAGAAGGCGGTCACCTACCGGCGCGTGGAAAAGATCACGGGGCTGCTGGGCACGGCGGTGAACGTGGTGCAGATGGTCTTCGGCAACCGAGGGGAGAATTCCGGGACAGGTGTTTGCTTTACGCGAGACCCTTCGACCGGCGAGAAGACCTTCTATGGCGACTTCCTGGTGGATGCGCAGGGCGAGGACGTGGTGGCCGGAATCCGCACGCCGATGCATCTCTCCGAAATGGCGCGGCTGATGCCGAAGGTCTACAAACAACTCGAACGCGTGCGCGGCACCCTCGAAAAGCACTACCGGGACATGCAGGACATGGAGTTCACCGTCGAGGACGGAACGCTCTACATGCTGCAGACGCGCACGGGCAAGCGCTCGCCCGGGGCCACTTTCCAGATCGCCGTGGACATGGCCAACGAGGGATTGATCTCGCGCGACGAAGCCCTGGGACGCATCAAGTCGGAAGATGTGGAGCGCCTCTTCTACCCGGTGATCGCCGCGGGAACCAAGCCTACAGACCTGGCGTCGCGGAAGCTCGGCTCGGGAATCAACGCGGTGCCCGGCGCGGCGGTGGGGAAGGCGGTGTTCACGGCGGCGGAGGCGGAGGAATGGGCCGCCCGGAACGAACGGGTGATCCTGGTGCGACGCGAGACGAGCCCGGAGGACGTCGGCGGGATGTTCGTGGCGCAGGGAATCCTGACGGCCACGGGCGGGAAGACCAGTCACGCCGCGGTGGTGGCGCGCGGCTGGGGCAAATGCTGCGTAGTGGGCTGCGAGGGGCTCGAAATCGATGCCGCAACAAAACAGATGCGGGGCAACGGCCGCGTGATCAAGGAGGGAGACTGGCTGACCCTCGACGGGAATGAGGGAGTGGTTTATTCGGGCGAGGTCGAGTTGGCGAGGCCGGAGCCGCCGCGCGCCTATGAGGTGTTGATGTCCTGGGCGGACCGCATCCGGCGATTGGGTGTGCGCACCAACGCAGATACGCCGCACGATGCCCGCAAAGCCATCGAGATGGGCGCCGAGGGAATCGGGCTCTGCCGCACCGAGCACATGTTCTTCAAGGATTTCGAGAAGCCGGAGCGCAGCGTGGAGCGGCAGCTCGCCATCCAGGAGATGATCATCGCCGACAGCGTAGAGGCGAGGAAGAAGGCGCTTGCGAAACTATTGCCCTTCCAGCGCCGCGACTTCATCGGGATTTTCGAAGCGATGAACGGCCTGCCGGTCACGATCCGCCTGATCGATCCGCCGCTGCATGAGTTTGTCCCGCACGAACCCGCCAAGCAGGAGGAGCTGGCGCGCAAGGTGGGCGTCCCGGTGGAAGTAGTGATCCGGCGCGTGGAGCAGTTGCGCGAGGCGAATCCGATGCTGGGGCATCGCGGTTGCCGGCTGGCGATCACCTATCCAGAAATACTTGAGATGCAGGTGCAGGCAATCATCGAGGCGGCGATCGATTGTCAAAATCGAAGGATTAAAGTGTTACCTGAGATTATGATTCCGCTGACGCTGGACAAAAAAGAGCTGCAGATTCTCGATCAAGCGACGCGTCGGACCGCCGACAAAATCATCGCCGAATCAAAAGTAAAGCTCCACTATATGGTGGGCACGATGATCGAGCTGCCGCGTGCCGCGCTGCTGGCGGACCAGATTGCCGAGGTGGCGGAATTCTTTTCCTTTGGGACGAACGATCTGACGCAAACGGTGATGGGCCTTTCGCGGGACGACGCGGGGCGGTTCCTGCCGGATTATGTGGACGAGAAAAAGGCCGGCATCTTTGCGGCAGATCCTTTCCAGACGCTGGACGTGGCGGGGGTGGGGATGCTGGTGGAATGGGCCATCGCCGGCGGCCGGCGAACGCGGCCCAAGCTGAAGATTGGAATCTGCGGAGAGCACGGCGGAGACGGCGAAAGCGTGAAGTTCTGCCATCGCGTGGGAATGGACTACGTGAGCGCTTCGCCCTTCCGCGTGCCGATCGCGCGGCTGGCCGCGGCACAGGCAGTGCTCGAGGAGCGCGCGGCGGGAAAGAAGTCCGGCAAAAAGCGGCGCCGGGCGAAAGGGCGCTGAGCAGGATGGGGACGCGCCCGCAAGCTCTGCGTCCACTCGTCATCGGGATCTGCGGCGGCACTGGCTCGGGAAAGACCACCATTACGAACGGCATCATCCGGGCCCTATCGGAAGACAACGTCCTGGTTCTCGAACAAGACCATTACTACAAGGACCTGCCGCACCTGCCGATCGAGGAGCGCGCCCGCCAGAACTTCGACCACCCGGATTCGATGGATACGCCGTTGCTGGCCGAGCACGTACGGCGGTTGCGCAAGGGCGAGGGAATCGCGCGGCCGGTTTACGATTTCATCCAGTATCGCCGGTTCGAAGAGACGGTGCGGCTGGAGCCGCGGCGGGCCCTGATCGTGGAAGGCATTCTGATCTTCGAAAACGGGGAGTTGCGCGATCTGATGGACATCAAGATTTTCGTGGATACGGACGCGGATCTGCGCTTCATCCGGCGGCTGGTGCGCGACATCCGCGAGCGCGGCCGCACGGTGGAATCGGTGATCGCGCAATACCAGCAGACGGTGCGGCCGATGCATCTCGAGTTCGTGGAGCCGAGCAAACGGTACGCGGACGTGATTATCCCCGAAGGCGGACACAACGAGGTGGGCATCGACCTCGTCATTCAGAAAATACGCTCGCTCATTCCGAGATAGCCCCGAAAACAACGGAAGTCCCGGCGGAGCCGTGGGATTCTGATAAAATGGCGTCGAGTTCGTTCCGGAGGAAAGTCTTATGAGTGCCGCAGGCGCCGGCAGAGCCTCGAAGGGAGAGGGCATGGATTCGACGCCCGAATTCTCCGTGGTGGTTCCGGTGCGCAACGAGGAAGAGAATATCCTGTCGCTGGTTGCGGAGATCCGGGCAGCTCTGGACGGCACCAATTACGAAATCGTTTATGTGGATGACGGCAGCAGCGATGCGACCCCGCAGAAGCTGGCCGAAGCCGCGCAAAACTGCGGGCGGCTGCGCGTCTTCCGGCACAGCGAAGGCTGCGGGCAAAGCGCCGCAATCCGGACGGGCGTGGAGTGCGCGCGCGGCCCATGGATAATCACGCTGGATGGCGACGGACAGAATGACCCCGCGGACATTCCGGCGCTGCTCGCAGTCCTGCACGATCCCGCCCGGCCGCCCCGCCTCGAGCTTATCTGTGGCCACCGCGAGAAACGCCGGGATTCCTGGATAAAACGCGCTTCCTCACGCATCGCCAATGTAGCGCGGCGCGGCGCGCTCAAGGATGGAACGCCGGACACGGGATGCGGGCTGAAAGTTTTTTCGCGCCAGTCGTTTTTGGCGCTGCCCCATTTCGATCATATGCACCGCTTTCTCCCTGCCCTTTTTCAGTCCGCTGGCGCGACGGTGATCTCCGTCCGGGTGAATCACCGGCCGCGCACGAAGGGCAGAACGCATTATGGAATTCACAACCGGTTGTGGGGAGGCATCGTGGATGTGCTCGGCGTGATGTGGCTCCGCCGCCGAACAAAGAGGCCGGCAGTTGTCGAGATTATGCTGCCCGGCGTTTCGCCGCGAACCGCCGGAGATGCCCCGATCCGGGAGCATGCGCATGTTCCGCGGTGACTCCCCGGCATGAACCGGGAACGCTCCTTCCTGCTGCTGGTCTTCCTCGTCGCGGCAACATTCATTTTCGCAGGGCTCGGCAAACTGCCGTTGCTCGACCCGGACGAAGGCCGCAATTCCGAAGTGGCGAAGGAAATGCAGTTAAGAGGGGCGTGGCTTGTACCGAGTTACGATGGGCTCGTGTATCTAGATAAGCCCGCGCTTTACTTTCGAGCGGTCGCCACCTCCTTTACGCTTTTCGGGACGTCGGAAGCCTCGGCGCGGCTTCCCTCGGCGATATCGGGCATTACGCTTCTGTTCCTATTGTATGTCTTCTGCCGCCGCGCGTACAACACGCGGACGGCGGCGCTTGCAGTGCTGGTGGTGGGGACGACGCCGCTTTTCTTCGCCTTCGCGCGCCTGGTTATCTTCGACATGATGTTGACGCTCTTCGTCTGTGCGGCAATCTTCGCAGGATATATGGCAGAGGAAGAGGAGGGAAGCGCGCGCAGGCGCTGGTACCTCGCCGGGGCCGCCGCTGCCGCGATGGCCACCCTTGTAAAGGGGCCGGTGGGATTCATCCTGCCGGGTTTGGTGCTGTTTGTATTCAACTGGCTCGACGGGCGCCGCGGCGCGTGGCGGCGTTTCTTTGCCCCGCAGAATCTCGCCGTGTTTCTTGCGATTGTGTTGGGCTGGTTTTTCGCGGTGTCGTGGCGGCAGCCCGATTTTCCCTATTACGGGCTGGTGGAAGAATCGTTTCACCGGTTCACGACGCCCGGTTTCCACCGCACTGCCCCCGTCTACTACTTCTTTATTGTAATCGCCGGACTGTTCTTTCCCTGGAGCGCTCTGCTGCCGGAGCCGGCGGTGACGGCATGGAGAACCCGGCGGGCATGGCACCGCGCGGACCGGCTGTTCGTGATCTTCGCGGTCGCGGTGGTTGTCTTCTTTTCGCTTTCTCAGTCAAAGCTGCCCGGATATGTCCTGCCGGCTGTCGTGGCGCTGGGAGTGTTGGTGGCGCGCGTATTTGAACTAGCACTTGAGAAACGAGAAGGCGCCGCAGCGGGGCTCGTCGTGCGCGGCGCCGCCGTGCTGGGGATTGTCAGCGCCGTGCTGGCGGCTTTGGTGGCGGTGCACGCTTTCCATCTGGTCAATCTTCAAGAACTACTTGATATTCGCAGCAGGCAATTCGAGCGTCTCGAAGTGGTTTTTCCGGCGGTGATGTGGTCGCTCGCGGCGGGTGCGGTGGTATCGGTCGCGGCCTACTTCACGCGCAACGTGCGCGCGGTGCTGGCCGCCTTCGTCTTGTTTCCGGTTGTTCTTTTTATCACCGGCTTTCGCGGGATGGTCGAATATGCCCAGGCGGACTCTTCTCAGGCGCTGGCGCAAGGTATCCCCGCCCTGGCTCCTGATGCGGAGGTCGCGTGCCTGGAATGCTTTCCCACCGGGCTGCCATTCTATCTGCACCGGCGGGTGGTCCTTTTCACCATGGACGGACACGAGACGACAAGCAACTACGTGATCTTCAGCTTGCATCGTCATGAACCGTGGCCGGAAGAAGCGGTGCCGTGGGAAATGCGTGAAGACTGGCTCGCATCGCGCGGCCGTCCAGTCTATTTGCTGGCCCGCCAGCGCCAAAAGGCGGAACTCGAGTCGCTGGCAAGCCGGAGGGGCGGGACGGTGACGGAGCTCCAGCCGGGGTGGTGGGGAGCCTTGCTGGCATCGCCGGGGGGCCGCTAGGAATGTGCGGCATCTGTGGGATCGTTCGCTGGGATTGGCCGGCAGACCCTGCCGTTTGCCGGCAGCGAGTAGCGGCCATGGTTGAGGCGCTTGCACACCGCGGGCCGGACGGCCAAGGTGTGAGCGCGGGCGACGGGGCGGCGCTGGGCGCGGCGCGGCTTGCGATCCGTGGCGGGGATGACGGGCGGCAGCCGATGCGCGACGAGGCGAGCGGCATCGCCGTGGTTTGCAACGGCGAGATTGACAATCATCGCGAACTAAAGGAATGGCTGGCCGCGCAGGGCCGGCCGGTCGGCGCGGCGACAGACATCGCCGTCATCGGCCCGCTCTATCTGGTTTTGGGCGAGGAATTCGTCGAGCGCCTGGTAGGCGCCTTCGCGCTGGCCATCTGGGATCCGCGGAAGCAGAGCCTCTTGCTGGCGCGCGACCGTGCCGGAGAGCGCCCGCTGCACTACGCACGGGACGCCGCGGGTGTCCGCTTCGCGTCGGAGATTGCGGTGCTGGCGGCCGACGCAGCGCAGCCGCTTGCGGTGGGCGAGGAAGCCCTGCACGGCTATATGCGCTTCGGCTATTTGGCCGCGCCAGGCACGCCGTTTCGTGAGATTCGCAAAGTGCGGCCGGCCGAGATTGTGCGCATCGAGCGAGATGGAATGCGCTGCCGAAGTTACTGGCGCTGGGGCGTGGCCAGCGCGGCCAAGACTGCCCCGCGCATCGAGCAATTCGATCGCATCTTTCGGGAAGCAGTGCGGCGGCAGAGCGAGGTGGACGTCCCTTATGGGGTGTTCCTCAGCGGAGGCGTCGATTCCTCTCTGGTGGCCGCGGTGGCGCGGCAGGTCAGGCCGGAGTACCGGCTGCGAGCGTATGCCCTGCGATTCCGGGAGCCTTCCTACGACGAAGGCGGCCATGCCGAGAGCGTTGCCAAGGCGCTGGGCGTCGAGCTGGAATCGGTGTGGATGACGCCGGAAGCATTCCCTGCGGAAATCCCCGACCTGATTGCGCACGCCGGTGAGCCGCTGGCGGATCCTGCCTGGGTTCCCACGGCTCTGCTCTCACGGCGCGCCGCAGCCGACGTAAAGATTGCGCTCGTGGGGGAAGGCGGAGACGAGATCTTTGGCGGCTATCCGACGTATCTCGGAGCGCAAGTGCGCAAGGCGTACGACCGCTGGCCGGGGCCATTGAAGTCGGCATTTCGTTTCGC